>JAEEGK010000557.1_pt1 | contig 93026 bp, 94 predicted proteins | sample 8958771 | NCBI WGS metagenome assembly JAEEGK01 (sample SAMN16246547, study PRJNA631951) | gut metagenome | biome: gut microbiome; feature: rumen; material: SC-attached | host: Bos | place: Iran: Karaj | collected 2018-10
AAATCCAAGCGTTTACCAAGAGATTGCTATTATAAGTCTTGGTTATTCTCCCTTTTACTTTGATAATTTAACTATTGAATAATATGTTTAAAGAATTACTTTATAATCTTAATATTATTAAAAAAGAACATTATTTTCGTCCATTTGTATATATTGGTAATAGTCTTAAACCTACTAATCATATAACAGATAAAATTAAATGGCTTGATGATGTTATAACAATTAAATGTTATAAAAAAGAATTAGTAGATAAAATATCTAAAATAGAAGATGAAAAATATTTTGTTAAATATCCATTTTTTGTAAGATGGTGGAAATATGATAAATTAAAATAATATTATGATGCCCTGATGATGAAATGGTAGACATAAGGGACTTAAAATCCCTTGACCTATTGGTCGTGCGAGTTCGACTCTCGCTCGGGGCACTTGTCCTGATAATATTGTAGTAACTGCCAGTACTATTAATAAAAACAGGAATCGTGGCAGCGATGGAACTTAGCTTATAATTGGCTGAGAACCAGATGATAAAGGAACTGATTAATATCTTGCCCTTCGAGTAAGTATTAGATTAGTTCCTTCTATCTTTGAAACACCAATCATTTTAAATATTATGTTATTAGAAAATCTAATCCCAATCACACTTCTTGTACTTATTGCTTGTGCTATATTTTTAGCAATATTTATTGGCATACAAGCAAAGAAAATTTCTAATGCTTATTTACATTATGTTGAATTTAAAGATGCTGATGAAAATAAGCCAACACTTATCAGAATTTCTGATGATTATGAAGCAGATTATATAATAAATACACAAGAAATTGTATCTATTTCTATAAATAAAGAGTTTTATAAAGAAAACGAAGAAGTTTTTACTATAGATATTATTATGTGTAATAATAATTCTTATGTATTTAAATTTGTTGATGAATATAGTCGTGATAATTTATATAATGCTTTAGCAACCTATTATATCAACGATGAGCAAGACTAATTTCGCTATAATTAATAAATATAGCAGGCAAGTTGTTTATCAAGGTACTTATCCTGAATGTCAAAAATATTTTAATTCCAGGGATAAAACATTTCGTAAAACCCATATGATTAAACTTATAAAATAATATATTATGAAAATAACTATTCTTGAACAATCTTGTGTTCGTGTTAAAAATAAAACTATTTGTGCTATTATTGCTGCAATTACTGATGGAAAAGTTATTATAGAATCTTCTGTTTCTACATTTATTGGTATAGCTAAATGTTCTCCAGAAGATAAATTCGATAAAACAATTGGTCATAGACTTGCTTTTACTCGTGCTGAAACTAAAGCTTTTAAATTTTATAATAAAAAATTGAGTGAAAGTGTCAAAGTTCATACTGAACTTATTGAAGATGCTAAAACTCTTTGTGAAAAGTTAAATAAACAAATTGCCCATAATAAAGAGTATATTACTACTTTTAATAAAGCGTGATATACTTAAAGCAATACCGTTATTTTCGTCGATAAAGTTCGTCATTTGCTTAAGGGGTTATAGTGTTTTGATGTCACTTTTTCTGTTGCTAACGGTATTGCTTTTCATATTGAGATATGGTGTAATGGTAGCACCTCAGATTTTGGTTCTGATAGTTCAAGTTCGAATCTTGATATCTCAACAACTAATACTAATATTGATGTTCTCTCTTCACATTGGACAAATGCTGTTGAGAAATATCATTATGATTTTCACGGTGTGAATCGTTGAAATCGTTCAATGACTCCTGCTATTCTCTATGATAAAGATTATGTTGTTGTTATTTTCTTTTCTTTACTGTACTTTTTGAAATAGTTTTTTCATAATCCCAATTGAACAATCTCTTGCCAATATTAGTATTAGTACTTTTGCTGGTAGTGTGATTGATAAAGTTTATGATGATTTTGGTAGTGAGCAAGGGTTGAAATACACTCTTGCTCTTTTTATATGCTATAAATTGCCCGCATTGATGCCTGGCTTTACCTACAATTAATTTTATATCTAAATAGGTATAATATATCGACACTGAAATAAAATGTCCTACAAGGCAAAACAACGATATAAGATTAAAAATTATTAACAATTTAAATTAATACAATTATGAATGTTAGAACTCCTAGTGGTAATACCACACTTAACACCAAGAACATTGATGCTATTTTCTTTCAAATGAAGCGTGATAAAAATGATAAAGTTTATAAGCGTAATGGTACTTATATTGTAGATAAAACAAAAATTGATATAATATTTTCTTCTGGTCATGCAATTACTTTAACTGCTCTTAATGAAGAAGAAGGTCAAAAAGTTTTTGATATTATTTCTTCACATATAGGTTTATAATATGGCAAGTAAAATTCATACTGATAATCCAAAACATCATAAGTATGTAACTACTAATAAACAAGAAAGAAAAAAGTTTATTAATAATATTATATTTAATTGCTTTACTAAATTATATGATATAACAGTATTAGTTAGAGAAAGAATTATAAGTTATGGTTGGAACACTACTGAAAAAATTATAAGCAAATTTCGTGTTCCTAATTATCATAGTTCTTATAGGTCTTGTTTAATAGATAGAGAATATCATTCTGAACATATAGGACAAAAAGGCTGTGTAATAGTTTATGATGATTGTAACCATCGTAAATATAGAGTTGTAAAAGATGGTAAATATATAAAAACAAGTTATTATGGTAATACTAAACATTTTAAAAGATAATGGCAATATCATTTAATTTTAATTCTCCAAGTAATTCATCGCCCGTAAAGGAAACACACAATAAATGTATTAATTGCTTACATTGTCATAGACTTAGTAAAGATATTCTTAGATGTAATATTACTCTTAGTTTTATATATGTAAATGAAACAAAAGAACATTGTGTGAATAGATTTAAAGAAAAAGGTGAATATCATAGATTAGTTAATTTTTCATTTTGTTTATTACAAATAGTAAATGGTACAGCTAAATATACTTATACTGGATTAGGTTTAGTAGTTGAAACTAAACTTTCAGATAATGATATGCTTGATAAAGTAAGAAATGATAAAGCTATTTTAAGTCAAGCTGCTAAACAAATTAATAAAGATAATGATATAGCTTTTGTACCAATTCTTACATTTGAAAAATACTTAAATCCACAAGAAGGTTATACTGATTGGCGTTGTATATCTTCTGCACTTACTCTTGAAGAATCTATGAGTTGTCTTGAAAATCTAAGAAATAGAGATAATAATCGATAGTATGTTGCATTTTCCTTTACGGGGGAACAAAACTTAAACCGTATTTATAACTACCAAAACAATCATCATTATGGAGTTTAAATTTAATATTAAATCTCCCACTAAAACTAATCGTAAATCACATAGAAATACACCTCTTCATAAAATTATCGAAAGAAATATTGAAGGGATTTGCTATGTAGATATAGATGGGTATTTTGTTTGTATTTGCAATAATAAAGTTTATAATTTTACTAAAGATAGTTATAAACTTTATAATGGAAATCTTTATTGTACTCAACTTATTGATAATAAGCTTCTTAAAACTGTAAGACTTAAAGATATTCCAAAAGAATGTTACAATCCTGCTTATATGATGCCTTTTATGGCTGGTGTAATTTGTAAAGGTGATATTATTAAAAACACTGTTACTAACGAATTACAATTTAGTCTTAAAAAGACTTGGACTGATTGGAAAAATGAACAAGCTAAAACCTATTTTAAATTCTACAAAAACAATTATGAAACGATAAGAGCTAAACTATTACAAAATGGCTGATGAAATTATGAATCTCGTTGGTAAAGATAAGGAAACAACGGGAAACAAAGGTAAAGTTAAGCTTACTAAGGGACAGGAAGAAGCCGTTTGCGGTTTAGTTGAATTTATCAATATGCCCTACGATAAAAGCCGTAGTGTATATGGTCTTACTGGTCCAGGTGGTGTAGGTAAAACATTTGTTACTCGTCAAATTGTTAGCAAATGTAAATTGCAGGTATCTACTATTAAATGTACTTCTCCGACTCATAAAGCCTGCCGCGTTTTTAGTAATGCGGTAGGCTTAAATGTTGATACTATTCAAAGTACATTTGGTTTTAGATTAAATCTTAATCTTGAAAACTTTGATTATAAAGACCCTGCATTTCAACCAATATCTTCACCTAAACTTGATAATATTCAATTACTTATATGTGATGAAGCATCTATGCTTAATGCTTCTCTTGTTACTTATATTATTACTAAATGCCAGGATTTGAATATTAAAGTTTTATTTATTGGTGATGAAGCTCAGCTTTCGCCTGTAAATGAAACAAGAAGTTCTGCATTTTATAAATGTAACAAGGTATTTCGCTTAACTGAAATTGTTAGACAAGGAGAAGGAAATCCTATCCTTATGCTTCTTGATTTATTAAGATATGATATTGCAAACTGTAAAAGAGGTTCTCGTAAGTTTATTGATTATATTAATACACATCAAGGTACAACTCAGTATAATAGTATAGGTGAAGGATTTGCTATAATGGGTAGTCAAAAATTTACTTCCATTATTAAGGAAAGATTCAATGACGAAGAATATACAAGAAATATTGAGTTATATAAACTTATAGCTTATACTAATATATGTGTAACACAATGGAATAGTTTCATTCGTAATAATATTATAGCCGATTGTGAACGAAGCATTATAACAAAGAATGACTTGATAATGTCTTATGAAACAATAGTAGATGAGTTTAATGATATTATTATCAATAATAGTGAAGAATACATTATTAAAGATATAGTTAATTATACTAATTCTACTTATGGTTTTAAAGGATTTCTTATTAAGTTTCAAATGGTTAATAGTGGTAAGATTACTAAACCATTATTTGTTATAGACCATACCGATAAATTTACTGTAATTCAGTATATTAAAGTTTTAAATCAACTTATATCTGATGCACAGAAAGCTACCGGTGGTACTCGTGCTGCAAGATGGAAAGAATATTACGATTTTAAGAAACAATTCCTTATTGCTACTAATATTAAACATAATGACCAAATTAAGTATAAGCGAGACCTTGATTATGCTTTTGCTATAACTGCACATAAGAGTCAAGGTTCTACTTACGATAATGTATTTGTAGATGTTAATGATATGATATTTACAAGTACAGGTGCTACTTATGCAAACTATGAGGAAACTCTTCGTAGATTGTATGTAGCTTGTAGTAGAGCAAGAAAAGAACTTGTACTTAGTTTTGGGAGGTAAATTATGCTTGCTATGTGGGCTTATGATGTTGAAATATTACCTAATTTTTTCAGCATCACATTTGTAGATATTGTTGATTATGTTGCTAAGTTTGAGGATTCCGTTAAGGTAAAAGTTAAAAAGGGTAAGGAAATCAAAGAACCTATCCCTCTCGTTGAGAAGTATTCCGTAAAAGAAATCATTAGTCGGTTGGATGTTGTTAAATGTAAACAATTTTCTATTACGGACAAAGATGATAGTCAATTATTAGAATTAGCTGCCTTTATAAATAATCTTGGCAGTAGTATGACTCACTGTTTTGGTTTTAATAATCTTTCTTATGACAGACTTATGGTTAGTTGTTTTCTTATGTATCTTAATATTTATAAGAATACAAAAGAATTAATAACTAAGTTATATGAAACTTCAAAGAAAATAATAGAACTACAAGAAGATAAAGACGCTTCTAATAAAGACTATTATCTTACTTCTCTTCGAGAAAATAAGTTACCTTACACAGATATTGATGTATTTAGAATTTTTGCTTTAAATAAAATTGGACAATATACTAAAGCTGATGGTACTAAAGGATATTTTGGTAAAAGTCTTAAACAAACTTCTATCAATATCAAATGGTATGAATTACTTGAATATGAACTTCCTCCTATTAATGAAGAAGAAGCTCAAATTTATTGGAAAAGACCTCGTTATAATGGTCTAACTACTGAAGAATTAAATAAAATTATTGATAAATGGGATAGACATATATTAGATGAATATATCCCTTCTATGTTACATTATAATAGAAATGATGTATTTATAGTTTGTGAAATAGTAAGATTGTATTGGCAAGAGATTAAACTTAGATATACTATTAGTAGAAGTTATGATATTAACGCATTTAATAGTTCTCGAAGTGATATGGCTGATAAATTATTTATTAAGTTTTATTCTGAATTTAGTAATCTTCAACCATATCAGTGGCGTGGTAAGAAAACTGAAAGAACTATAATGAGTTTTAATAAAGTAATTTTTGATAATATTAAATTTCAAACAAAACCTCTTCAAGATTTTCTTACTGATATTAAAACTGTTGCTATTACTCGTACTGGTAAATCAGACTTTGAAAGAAAAGTTACTATTGGAGAAACTGAATATACTATTGCAACAGGTGGTTTGCATACTAAGGATAGACCGAGAAATCTTAAATCTGATTTAAAGGAAGAAGGATTTATATATGTTCATTATGATATTGGTTCATTTTATCCTTCTCTTATATGTAAATATAGAATTTCTCCTAAACATTTGGACGAAGGTGTTTTCATTAAGCTGGTTGATTATTTTAGAATAACTCGACTTACAGCTAAACATAGTGAAGACCCTCTTGTTGATGGTATTCCTAAAGAAATAGTTGCAGAAGCACTAAAGATTGTTATTAATAGTATTTATGGTAAATTTAACTATGAATATGGTGATTTATATGATAGAATGTGTACTCTTCGTACAACTATTAATGGACAATTATTTATTTTAATGCTTTGCGAAGAACTTGAACTTAATGGAATTCCTGTTGTTTCTGGTAATACCGATGGTATAGTTGTTAAATTATATAATAATAAAAAAGAAACATTTGAAAATATTACCCATAAATGGGAAGAATATACTGGACTAACAGCTGATAGTGAAGATTATAGACGATATGTTTGTCGCGACATTAATGTTGGTGTCGTAACCCCGTGAATTGCTGGAACTCTAAGTCTTTTATATAAAAGATATGACAATCAGCAGCCAAGTCTATTTAATAATAAATAGAAAGGTTCAGAGACTATCGAAAAGCATTATATTTCCGATAATGAACTTAGTAGAGTAGATATTAATAATATCGAAGTGCGGGGATTTTATATAATTATCTTGTTTTATTCACATTAATTACCTATATTTGTGGGTGTTAATTTAAAAACTTTATATTATGAATTTATTAGATAATGCCCCAAATTGTATTTGTGTGTATAAAATTACAAATGTTCAAAATGGAAAAAGTATTATAGGTTCTACAAAAAATTTATATAATAGAATAAGACATTATAGATATGATATTAATAAAGAAAATCCATTAAAACATTATAATAAAGAATTTTTAGATGATTTAGTTAAATATGGATTAATTAATTTTACTTTTGAAATTTTAGAACAATTCGATAATATTTCTGATATTGAACTTAAAAATAAAGAAACAGAATATATTTATAAATATGATACTTTAAATACTGGTTATAATATCAGAATAGATATCGACGGAAAATATATTTGTAATAATTCTACAAAAGAAAAACAAAAGCTTCAAATTACTTCTCAATGGAAAAATGGTATTAGGAACAATCATTCTAAGAAAATGCAGAATTATTGGAATAATACATCTGAAGAAAGAAGAATTCAACAATCTGAAATAATGACAAAAAATCTTACTAAATATTCTTATGATATATATAAAAATGAAGAAATTATAGTTGAAAATGGTAATTATCAAGATTTAGTAAGATTAAATTTAGAAAGTTGTATAAGTAATTTTGCAAGAAAAATTATAAAAGATGTTGTTGAATATAATGGATTTAAATTTAAAGTTAATACAAGATGTAAAAGAGAAAAAAGAGATGAAGTTTTTTGTAAAGGTTATAGAATTATAAGAAATTATATAAAATAAGATATAGTCCGATACTCTAAGAAATTAGAGAAAACAAATTGTAACAATTACATCGCTGAAGAACTTGATGGTAAAATTGATTATAAAGGTGATTTAAATCCTTATCTGTATAAAGAAAATCTTCAAAAAGGTTATGATGAGCCAATAGTTGCAGAAGCTGTTGTTGAATATTTTCTTCACGATAAACCTGTTGTTGAAACATTATATGAATGTAAAGATATATTAATGTTTTGTAAAACACAGAATATTGGAAAGAAATATACAGCTGCTTATGTAGATACTGAAGAACACGATATTCAAAGAAATGTAAGATTTTATGTTTCTAATAGAGGCGGATATTTATTTAAGAAAGAAATAAGTGGCAAACTTAATAATCTTTGTGCTGGTAATAAAGTTACAATTTTAAATACTCTTGATGATACACCAATTGAATTTAGAGATATAAATTATAATTATTATTATCAGGAAGCTATGAAGATTATTGACCCTATTCAACTTGGTATTCCACCTCAACAAAAAGCTAATGCACTTCTTGGTCAAAAGTCTGGTAAGGCTTTACTTAAGAAGTATAGTGGTATGACAACAGAACTATCTTTATTTGATAATCAAGATGAATGATAATGATTATAAAGCTGTTATACAACAAGTAAAAGATGGCTTTCAGAAGAATAAAGGTAAAGGTTTCTGTTATCTTTATAGTCCTGTAAATGTAGCTATCGTTTTATTTGATATTTTAATTGGTCTTATAAATAAAAGACCTGAAATAAAGATACTTATAATTACTGAATTATATAATCAAAAAGTTGATATTACTGAAGCTTTTAAGCATACTCAAAGAGATGAATATCTTACTAATATTAAGTTTTTAACACACGCTTATGCTCTAAATGTTAAGCCAAACTTATATGATGTTATTATCTTCGTTGGAGTACACGATGATGCTAAACTTATTAAAAGATGTGTAGATGCTGTTAGATTTTCTCTTGTTATTTTTACAAGAGCTATTCTTGATAATACTTTTAAAAATGAAATTGCTTCTGTATTAACTCAAATACCTGTTCAAATTGATAAAGAAAGAATAAATAATTCTCGAATTTATTCCCCCGTAGAGGAATATAGGCACGATGCTATTCTTTCTGAAGAAGATTTAGATTTATCTAAGAAATATGATGCTTATATTAAAGATAGTATTAATATTTTTGGTAGTCTTAAAATGATTGAATTTTGTAGAAATGGTAATCCAGCCACACATCAATCAGCTATGGACTATAAATATCAAGTAGCATATCATAATGGTTGGTCTACTGATATGGATAAATCTATTGATTTCAATCGACAAATAGATGATTTATATAATCCAAATGCACTTGGAGATAGAGTTAATACTATATTTCAAATTACTAATCTTAGAAAGAAATTAATTGCTAATAATGTTGCTAAACTTCCAATTATCAAAAGTATTATAGACAAAGACCCTAATAAGAAATATCTAATTGTTAGTCTTACAGGGGAATTTTGTAATACTATTGTTAAATATCTTGTAGAATTAGGTTATGCTGCAACCGGTTGTCATAATGAATTGGAAGATAGTTATCTTAGTGATGCAAATGGTATAATTTGTTATAAGAGTGGCGAACTTAAAGGACAACCGAAAATATTTAAAGCTGCCGCTTTATCTTCTAATAATCTTCTTGGTTATAATAAAGATTATTATAATATTCTATGTATTAAATCTTCTGCTAAACCTGATATTGAATTAAAGGCTGATGTTCTTATATTTACAACTCCACTTATAGATAGTATATTTGAATTTAGACAAAGATTTGAAAGTATTCAACTTCCTATTCCTACAATAATTCATAGGATATATTGTAAATCTACAAATGAGGAAAGCACAATTCTAAAAGAAGCCCCTTCGTCTTTTGTACGATTGCACGATTTTATTGAGGAATTGAATATTCAGATTGATGAAAGTGGAAATATTATTTTGTAGAATCAAATTTTTTTCCTATTTTTGTATCAAGATAATCAAACAAGTTCTTTGATATATGAGTAATCCAACTAATCCAACTAATGCCGTTGTAGATGGTACTCCTAAACCTACTGCAACTGTTAAAGGAAATCGATTACCAGCTAATGTTCAAGATACAAACGGTCTTACAGGTATTAATCTTTTTAATCCTCAAGAACTTGCTGCTGCTGAAACTCTTATGGAGAAACTTATGCGTAGCGAGAAAGGTGGTATTAAAAGTGTGAATGAAGGTATTAGTATTCTTCTTAGAGCTAAAGACCTAAATCTTCCATTTAGTACTTGTATTGAACATATCCATGTTATTAATGGTAAAACTGGTGTAGATATTCATATTATTAAAGCATTGTTACTGAAGGCAGCTTGTCATTGGGAGTGTCTTTGTGATTATCAAGCTCTGTATGAATATACAGACGGTTTCAATGTATTTAATGAAAACAATCTTCCTGAGTATTGTATTCGTTGTAATACTGCTAAAGAAGCTCTTGATAGAGCTACCGCTGATAATGATGGCGAGCATATGTATGTATATCCCGTTAGATTCTATAAAGATGTTAGTGGGAATATATACAGAGATTATCAACTAAATGCTAACAAATCTGCTTTTCAGGTAATTAGTCATATTAGCCAAGCTAAGGCTGTAATTGAAAGCAAGAAAGTTCCTGTATTTCTTATTCCAGCTGTTCCTGTTGATTATATTACTAAGTATAAGATTTATAGAAAAGTTGGTGATTCCACGATGACTTCTATTGGCAGTTTTACTTATAGTGAAGCCGTCGCTGCTGGTTTATTCGAGAAAGATACTTATAAAAAGTATGCTCGAATTCTGATTGAACACAGAGCTTTTACTTATGCTGCTCGTGATATTGCTTCTGATATTCTATTTGGGGTTATGGAAACAAATGAACTTAAAGTTTTTAATAACCTTTCTATTGATGAACAGGATGTTATAGAAGTCGAGCCTGTTCGTGAAGATTAGACTTCAAATAAAAGTGAACTTACACTCAAAATAAGTAATAATATTATTATTTAACCTTAAAAAACAAAAACATTATGAATCCTAACATTAAATTCGGTTTTGGTGTCGCCCAGTCTGGTCAGAGAAACAATGATTATGTTCCGGAGCTTGTTGCATTAAGCACTAAGGGCGGTTTCCGTATCACTCCTCAGGTTTCCAAGAAGCTTGGTGTTGCCGCTGGTGAGTATGTTATGTTTATTAACAACTATGACCAGATTGAGGAAGCTGTTAAAGCTCATGCCGATGTTGTTGTTGAGTTCTGCAATGCTAATGGTCTTGACATTGATGACCCTGCTACTCTTGAAGCTGTCAAGAAGGAATGGGGTATGTGGGCTATTGCTAAGGGTATTCAGTGCTTTGATAGCAAGGGTATTGCTCTGAAGTGTGCTGAGCGTCTTTCTGATAATCAGCGTGAATCCCTTATTCGTCAGAACTTTGAAGAGGCTCTTGCTGCTGCTATGCAGAATGAAGAGCTTGCTGATGCTCTTAGTGCTGAGGGTATCACTGTTGATGAGCAAGTGAAGATTCTTGCTGAGAACTTTGAAGCTCCTGAAGTTGATAAGTATCTTGGTAGCAAGGCCGCTAATTCTTCTAAGATGCCTGGTACTGGTGTTGTCCTTACTTTCTCTGATGCTAATATCTGGAATATTCTCCGTGAAGGTATTGCTCAGGACAAGGCTATGGCTCGTTCTTATGCCATTGACCTCGACGCTATGGGTTATGCTGAAATCAATGACGGTTATAAGACCGTTAAGGTTCCTTATCTCCCTCTCGGTGAGTTCACCGATGCTGCTGTCGTTGCTCGTACCAAGAAAGAAGCTGATGCTGAGTAATTCTTGCTCAAATAGCTAAAACTGCTGAAAATACAGCCCCTGTCATTCTAAATGATGGGGGCTATATTTGTATTTATTAACTTATAAATTTAATTAAATTTATGGCAGATGTTAAAAATCCTGCGGTTGCAAACGCTGGAGAACCTAAAAAAGCTGTCCGTAGAGGTGTAGGTACTGCTACTGGTACTCAGAGTCTTCGTTTTGATACTCGTGATGTCCAGCAGAATGGTCTTTTCCTCGCACATTTGGACAAAGTTGAAGTTAGTTCCTTTGTTCCTGCTGAAGGTAAGACTGGTATGCCGTCCTTTAACGGACTTGAAATTCCTCGTATCACTTTCACCTTTACTTCTAATGAAGAAGATGTTGCTAAGCGTCGTCGTGTTCTTCTTCAATTTAACGCTGTTGAGTCTACTGCTCTTACTATTCCTGGTAAGAGTGAAGAGTGGAAGGTGAATCTTGTTCTCAATTATATTAAGCATATTCTTGATGTTTTCGTTTTCAAAGGTCGTGAGCTTACTAATGAAGAAGCTGAAGCACTTTCCCTCGACTATGTTGATTTCAATGAAAATGGAGAATATGTTACTGTTCCTGCTGAGGAGGTTCTTCGTGCTTGGAAGAATCTGTTTGATAATGTAGCTACTATTCTTAATACTGGTAGAGACGGTAAGCCTTATTTCAAAACGGTTGATAACAAAAATATTCCTCTTTGGATTAAGCTTATTCGTTACTTTAAGCGTAACAATGAGTGGAAGGAAGTCAATAATGGTGCTCTTTCTTTCCCTCAATTTGTTGGTGAAGGCGTTATCGAACTTTATGTTCCTAATGTATCTGCTACCATTAAAGTAGATGCTACTCGTGAATGGATTAAAGTCCGTGATTTAAGCAAACAGGCTCCTAAGGCTCCGAATATGCCTGCTCCAGTTGCTCCAGCTGGCGGTATTGATGTTACGAGTTTTATGGCTGGTCCTGCTGTTGGTCCTGCTGAAGAGGATTTACCGTTCTAAGTTAGAGTTTGATTATCTTAAGGGGCATATCTTAATAGGTATGCCCCTTTTATTATACTTATAAAAATGGGTAGAAGTATTAATTCTGGTACTATAACAAAGAAAGCTATATTAGAAAGTATTAGTCAAATAACTATTTTTAGTACTTACTTTGATTTACCTGCAAATGTAATTCAACACTGTATTGATACAGGAGAATTAATACTATCTCCAATTAGACTTGACCGACATCCTACTGTTGGTTTCCGATATGATAATAAAGGAAAACTTAAAATGAGGGATTTCGGTGGATATTTTTGGGGTGATTGCTTTGATGCTGTCGCCTTCATTCTATCACAATCTGGTGATGGAGTTCTAAACATCAATAAAAAAGAAGATTTTGTTAAAGTCCTAAGACATATTGCTTATACTTTTAGCGATATATTTTATGGTGTTAAAAGGGACGAGAATCTTCCTGGACAAATTAAAGCTAATCTTGAAATAGCTCGAAACAAAAAGCCTATTATTGAATTAGTTGTCCGAAATTGGAATGAAGATGACCAAAACTATTGGAATCAATTCGGTATTAATCTCCAATATCTAAATATAAATTTTGTTTATCCTATTGACCAATACTATATAAATAGAAATATTAATCCTGAACCTAAATATTTCTATAATCCAAAAGACCCTTGTTATGCTTATTTTCTTGGTAAAGATAAACAAGGTGTAAATAGTATCAAACTATATTTTCCTAAAAGAGCTCACGGCACTACTCGATTTATAACAAACGCAAATCACCTTGAAGGTATTTATAACCTTGCAGGTAAAAGTTATGATTATATTATTATTACTAAATCGAGTAAAGATAGAATGTCTATTGGGTGTACTATTGCATCAATATTCCCTTACGGGGAATTAACAACAATGTCTATTGGTGTTATAAATATTCCTCACGAAACATATCGTCTTAGACCTATTGAATATGATTGGCTTAAAGCTAAACTTAAAGAAAATGGGAAACTTGTTTCGTTAATGGATAATGATAGAGTTGGTATTGCTGAAGCTGCTTATCTTCGTAGAGCATTTAATATTATACCATTATTTATACCAAAAGATACTTGTTGTAAAGATTTTGCAGAATATAGAATGATACATAATACTGAAGATACAATTCAACTTATAAATCAAGCAATTAATTACATCCAAAATTATGAACACAATCACGCTTCTTGGTACGAAAAAGAGAGTAATAGTAAACCGTTTTGAAAATGAAATGGTAGTAATGGAAGGAATAAGTGATAAGATGAACTTTGAGATGGAACAAGAACAAAGAAAGTATGGTAAAGCATCTTTCAAATCTTTTAATCACAATGTTCCTACTTATGATGTACTATTATTTGGTAAAATAAATTTTAGTGATAAAAAAGATACTAAACTTCTCAAAAAGTTTGAATCAAGACTTTGGGATGTTGCTGATATTTCTCATTTTGTTTATAGTAATATGGACTATGAAACTGGCATTGTTTATAAAAAAGATGATGATGTCTTTAAAGGTTATCAAACTATGAATATTATTACCTGGCTTAAGCATTGTCATGTAGTTCTTGGTAAACCTAAGTATATTTGTATTTATAAATATCCTCGTGGTAAATTTCAATTCCATTGTCCACAAATATATAAGCAATAATATGGAAAATCAATATGTTGTAAAACTTAATGATAGTTTTATTCTCATTACCGATGATTATAATGAAGCTGAAGAGTTTTATAACAAACAAGTTCAAAATTGGAAAGATAACTATAAGGACAAGGTTATTGAAAATAATGATAAACTTGTCCTTATAGATTATTCTAATATGGCTACTCTTAAACAATTTTCTAAATTAGATTTGCTATGATTAGTAATGAGGATATTATCTATAAACATCAACTTCTCAATCTTGAATATCTTGATTGGAGTATTTTCATTAGTGATTTAGCTAAATATGGGGATAACTACATATATGAGATATTTAAGGAACTTGATTGTGATAGATATACCAAATCTGGTCAGCAATTAATGTCTATAACTCATTATGAATATCCTATTCTTCTTACTAAGGCAATTAGACTTTTGGACAAAATTCACGATTACTCTTTATACAATTCTTTATTTACTACTTTGTGTAATTTGCATAATAGTAATAATAGAATTTGTGAAGATTATGTTCAAAAGATTAAAGAACTTGAGGAATCAAAAGGAAAACAAAAGAAACCTAAGAAACCGAAAGTAAAAGATGAATTTGTTAAGTCTATTAGCACTGATTTGTTTGATGGTACACCAAAATATATTTATTCAAATCTTAAAACAGGTCAAGAAATAATATCAGATAATCCTGATTTACTCGAAGAACTTAATAAACCTAAAGAAAAGAAAAGAAATGTTCGTGTATCTCCCAAAGTGGTTTCGCTTCCTTCTGGCTTTACTTTCAAGTTTAACAAGAAATAGATATGTTACCTTTTGACTATAAGAAAGCATTATATCGAAAGGATAATTATGGTAATCCTTGTGTTTGGTTTGCTTATCCTGTCGATGGTATGAGAGTTAGAATATTTTATGGTATTCTTGGAAAAACTCTTTCTACTGAAACTTATACTACAATACGACTTCCTGATGAAGATATTCGTTCTCGTTTTGCTTCTAAGCGTAAATCTGGTTATAAATATCTTAATGAAATTCGTGATAATCAATATCTCCCCGTAGAGGAAGAATTGATTAATTTCATTAAAACTTATATGCCTGATATTAGAACTAATGCTGAAGGAAATACTCTTGCTATGTTAGCTAAGACTTTTGATAATGAAAATAATAAATTGTTCAAGAAAACAAGTTATTATCTTGGTCAATGGAAAATTAATGGTCTTAGATGCTTTATTCGTGCTAAGAAAAATCAAGATTTATTTCAACCTTATAGTCTTATTTTTCAAAGTCGTGAAGGAGAAATTTGGACTTCTCTTCACTATCTTGAACAAGAACTTCTCGAAATTATTCCTACTTGGATGTTAAATCAAATGTGTTATGAAAATCTTGCTCTTGATGGAGAAGTTTATATTCCTGGATATACTGTAAATCAAATTAATCACGCAGTTAAAGACCCTAAATGTCCTGAGAACAAACTTGTTCAATATTGGTGCTATGATGTTGCTATTGAAGGTATGCCTGCAGAAGCTCGCTATGTATTTCTTAAAGATAATTTTAAATATTTTGTTTCTAATATAGTTGTTCGTGAACAACATATGTGTAATAAATCAAAATTTGTTGTTCTTCCTACTCAAATTATTGATACAGAAACTCGTGCTATTGCTTTGAGAGATAGGTTTATTGATGAAGGCTTTGAAGGTCTTATAATGAGAAATCCTGATTCTGATTATCAATTTGGCAAGCGTAATCTTGCTATGATTAAATATAAGAAAGCTACTGATGGTATATTTGAAATTATTGACATTTATCCAGAAGGAGATAAGCGTAAAGATATTCCTTTGTTTAAATGTAAAAATGATATAAATGATGCTACCTTTGAGTGTCATATTGGTGGTCCTCTTGCTTATCAAAAGCAATTCTTAGATAACCGCGATATGTATATTGGTAGAAAACTTTCTGTTGAATATGGAGAAAGAAGTGGTGTTAATCAACTTCCTTTTCATATTAAAACTGTTAGATTCTATGACTATACTTAAATATAATATAATTGACCCTGCAATAGATAAACATAGACCACATTATGATGAAAAAACTAATACATTTAAATTTCATTCTCAACAAAGATATAATTACTTTCTTCAAGCTTATCAAATAAATCCTACTAATAATCTAAAAGAATATCTTCTTTTACTTGGTAAAGATAAATTTGATGAAGGTTGTAGAAGATGTAATACTAATCAATATGGGCAATGTTCAATTAAACTCACTGGTGAATTTGAAATATTTGTTAAAACTGAGTGTAAAGAACGAGGCAATATTGAAGTTGAATATCTTTCAACAGAAGAAGGTTATAATGTTTATCTTGTTCATTAGACTAAGGGACGGACTAATACTCCGTCCCTTTTTCGTTTCTCGATGCCTCGTATAGCCACCTGAAAGGCACACACGATGCGTTAAATCATTGATACATAGAATCATACCATTGGCAATTTGAAGCCCTACAACGGCTCAGAAATGCCCGAAATTTACTAATAATTTTTATTTGATAATAGAAAATTAATTGCTATATTTGTATATGGATATTAAGATAATAGCTTTTATTGGTGATGATATTGAACTTATCAATATGTTCAATTATATCTTTTATAAAGGTATTACTAAATCAAAGTTTACTGATTATGTTATGATGAATAATGATTTGCCTATTTTTATGAAGCAACTCATTATAAATGTTGATGATATTCGTACAAAGTTATTTACCGATTTATTTGAAATTAAAGATTATGAGCTTAAAAGAAAAGATTGGTATGATTTCAAGACTCATAAGTTTCTTAAACCTGAAGAAATAACTATTGAAAATAGTAGAGTTTATTCTTCTGAACTATTTAATATTACTGATATAAATGAAAGACTTGGATTTCCTATAGATTATCCTATTGTCAAAGTTGATGAACTTAAAAATATTTATCTTAGTACAATAGAAAAATTATTTGGTGATATAATGTTTTATAATGTATGCAGAAAAGCATATGATATTGCTTTTGCTAATGAGAGGTGTTTTATGTATAGTATCAAAACTGTTCAAGAAGCTATCACTTTTAAACAAACATTTTCCTCTACGGGGGATATAGTTGATTTAACTGGATGTTCAAATATCCCTTGTGATTATAAAGCAGATGGTAATCTTCTTAAAACAGGAAGTCCATTAATAAGATTTCATCATATATTAAACATAGTAAAATTTATTTTAATATGATTGTTCAAGAAAAAACTTTAACTATTAGCCAATTAAATGGTAAGTTAATAACTTTAATTAATAATATTCTTAAGAAAACCAATATTGGTACTATAACAGTTAAATATACAAAAATTGGAACTGTTGTATATTTAGAAAAAGGAGAAGGTATTTGTATAAGTACTGAACAAGATTTAACAAAATTTAAAGAAAAAATAAAGGATTTATATGAAACTCGTTAAACCTTATGTTAAATACAAACATTTTAAAGATAATGAATCACAAATAGCTTATGCTGCTCGTGTATGTTATGCAGCTGAGCCTACTGATACAGATGACCAAACATTTATTCTTAACCTTTGGAATAAACGAAATCATCGTTCTCCTTTTAGACACGGTACTGTATATCTTGAAATAAGTAGTTCTTTTGAAAGAATTCTTAGTAATTTTATAAAAAGTCCTTTTTGTACTTGTGTATTTATTAAAGAAGAATATAGTTGGTATATTTCTACTAATTTACAATTTATTAGAGAATTAGATGAAAACATTTCTAAGACTATTCAAAACTTCTTTGTTGGATACGATTATATTAGAGGTTTAGCTTTCAATAGATATCCTCAACTTAAAGATATTATTCGTTTAAGCTTTGAAATTGTTACTCAAGTTTCTACTTCTCGTGAGCTTAATCGTGTTTCTCCAAATAATATTTGTGAACAGTCTACTCGTTTCTGTAATTTCTCTAATGAAAAGAAATTTGGTAATGATATTGCTTTTTGTGAACCTCATTGGCTTGATGCTACAACTTTCTATGATACTGTAAATAATAAAGAAATAGAAAGAGAAGAAGAAGTGTTTAGAAAAAGAGAAGATGGTAAAATTGTAGCTTTTTGTAACGGCAAGTGCTTAAATATTTTGAATAAGTATCCTATTGCAACTAAGGGTATAGATTTGCCAGATGGTTCTAATTTGTTATATAGTCCACATATTGCTATTCGTTATATTGAAGGTCTTATTGATGACGAGGAAAGATATTTTGAGTTCCTTAAACTTGGTATGCGTCCTGAAGATGCCAGAGGTATTCTTGGATTAGATGTAGCCACTAAATGTTTCTATACTTATAGTGTTAAGGAATGGAAACATATTATTGACCTTCGATATAAAGGTGTTACTGGTCGTCCTCATCCTAATGCAAAAATAGTTGCAGAGGAGATTTATAATAATATTAAATTTATGGATTTATTATACAATTATGAGTAAACTTAGAGTTTATACAAGAGTTTGCGGACAAATTGGACCAGATGATTGGGATATGTTTCTTCATCAAAAAGAATTTGATATTAATGAACCTATTTCAAAAATAAAAGAATTTATAGATTCTTTTAAAAATACAACGCATAGTAACTTTATAATAGAAATAAAAGATGAATAAAACATTATATGAAATTTCCGATGAACTTCGTCAAATTATCAATAACATTGAAGAAAATGGTGGTGAAATAGACGAATTTATCGAAGAAGCTCTTAATATTAAACAACAAGAGCTTGAAAGCAAAGTTGAAGCTTATTGCAATATTATTGCTATGACTAAAGGAGATATTGAATGTTGCAAAAATGAAAAGCAGCGTATCAATAATATCCAAAATGTTAAAAAGAATCTTGTCGATAAACTTCGTGATAGACTTCTTGATGCTGTTCTTACTTGGGGTGAAACTGGTAAAAGTGGTAATAAGATTTTAAATCTTCCCACCCATAAACTTTTTACAAAAGATGTTGTTAAAGTTTCTCCTGATGAAGAAAGAGTTGCAGTTCTTTCTACATATGTTCAAAGATATATTCTTGAACTTAAGAAAGAAGGTATACTTGTTACAGGTCCAGAAATTGACCTTAGGGGTATGATGGCTGCTATTAATGCTATTATTAAAGCAGAGAAAGGTGAGAATTATCCTTTATTTAAAACTTCTGATTTGAATTTTGTTAAGCTGACTATTAATACAGAAGTTACTTTTGCATCTTTGTTTGATGGTTCTCACGATTTTGCAATTGATGCTATGTCAAATCCTGTTGCTAAAGTTGAAACTGAAGTTGATAGCGATAATATTAAGCACGCATTAATTACAGCCCAAGAATATAATACTGAACCTACTACAACTCTTGGTACTCTTGTTACTGAACATTCTCTTACTATCAAATAAATGTCTAATCCTATTATAGAACATTTTGAAAGAGAACACGAATATGCCAGAGCTATTGGTTTAGATGAAGAGGCATTAAAGAAATCTGTTAGTTTTCTACAATTTCTTCATAATGCCTCTTCTATTTTTCCTAATATTGATAAAACTGGTATATCTGGTCTTGCTCAAAGTTATCAGAAATATCTTTCTTCTGGAGTTCTATTTCCTTTAACTCTTAATGAAGGAGAATTTTCTTATGTTATGCCTGGTCTTAGTACGAATAGACGAAATTCATATGTTAAATGGGATACAAAAGGTATTTATTATGATAAAGCATATACAGGTGTAGTCCTTTTTGCATATGATTCCTTTACGGGCGAAAAACAATTTATTGATAATAATTTTGAGCATTATAATGGTGATGAAAATCGTATCTATATTAAAACTGGTAGATATATAACAAACCATTATTTTGATAAATGTTATCTTCATCAATCAACTGTTGATTCCCATAATTATACACCAGGTAGTCCTATTAAGTTAAATCTTTATGCCTATTGCTACAATAAAAAATATATATTATTTGTTGAAGCAAATGACAGAAAATTTACAGCACTCCGTAGTCTTTATGATTTAAAAATTCGTAAAGATGACGATGAATATCTTGAATATTTTAATATTACAAAAGAAATAGACTTATGTTTTTAGTTAAGAAAAAGGGTTTACCTTTCGTATTTAGAGGGGTTGCCAATGTTGAAGATTGTAAGACTTCTGAGGAAGTTATGCATAAAGCCCATCTTGATTGGAATGTTGGTAAATGTGAGATTTATGCTAAACCGCCCGTAGAGGAATTGCCAGCAGAAAATATTATTGGTGATTCTTTTATTCACGAAAATGATTTATTTACCAAAGTTCCTAATGGATATGCTACTTATCGTATGGATAGTGGTTATCCTCTTGGTATTGTTAAGGAAAGATATACTCCTGTTCAAAATATAGATGCTTTTAGCTTCTTCGATGATGCTATTGGTAAAAATGCTGCTATTTGGCAAACTGCTGGTCTTTTCGATGGTGGTAGAAGGATATTTGTTTCTGCAAAACTTCCTAATACTATTTCTGTAAATGGAGACCCTGTTGATTCTTATCTTGTGTTTACCAATAGTCACGATGGTTCTACTGGTGTTAAGATTCTATTTACTCCTATTCGTGTAGTTTGTGAGAATACTTTAAATGCTGCTATTAGAACTGCTGAAAGTTATGTTAGTTTTCGTCATACTAAATCTGTTCACGATAATATCAGTACTGCTAAGGAAATTCTTGGCATTTGTCAAGTTATCTCTGGACAACTTGAGGAAACTTATAACTTTATGAGGTCTATTAAAATGAATGATGATAAAGCCAAAGAAATTATTGCTAAAACCGTTCTTACACAAGGTGATTTTGATAAATTAGCTTCTGGTGGTTATACTTATAGAAGTTTATTTAATGGCGATTACAATGCTGTAAATTTTGCTAATATCAGTACTCAAAAGTATAAGATGTTACAAAATATGAATTTGTATTATCACGAGGGTATTGGTCAAAGAGAAATTGAAGGTACTGGCTGGGGTGTTTATAATGCTATTACTGGTTTCTATTCTAATATGGAAAATAACGAAGGTGCTAAGCGTATGGATACTCTTCTTTATGGAGATAGAAGTCGTAAGATTGAAACTGTTGGCAATTTAATTCTTGCTGAAGCCGTATGATTACAAAGAAATTAATGCACGAAATACAGACTTGGTTAAATAGTCTTTATGATTTTGGAAATCCTAATAATGAAAAGAATAAACATATTATTAGTAGTTTACAAAATTTTGGTTTTAGATTTATTGATATAAGAATTGCTATATGGAGTACTTCTAAAAAAGGTCTTATGAACCTTATAAACTCTTATAGTCAAACTATTAAAAATTATAATGATTTTTATAATTTTAAACAAGAAGTAGAAATTTCTATAAATAAAAATATAGAAAAATCTATTAAAGAATCTACTAATTAATGTTAATATATAATTTATTATTGAAAATAAAGAAAAAATATGGTAGAACTTAAAGAAACAGTCGAGTTAATGAATAGCTCTGACTATAAAGACAGATTTAAAGCTGAATATTATCAGCTTAAAATTCGTTATGATAAATTACACACTATGTGTGAAAAATGGGATAAAGGTGAACTTGATTTTACACCTACTTGTCCTCGTACTCTTTATGCAAGACAGCTTAATGCTATGGTGTTTTATCTTAAAGTTCTTGAAGAAAGAGCTAAAATTGAACAAGTTAAATTATAATTATGGATAATAATAATTTTGGTGCTGATGGAATTAAACTTCCAATGCTTGTAAAAGTTAAAAAACTTGTTCCTGAAGCAGTAATTCCTTTCTATGCTCACAAAGGAGATGCAGGAATGGATATTACTTGTACTTCTTTTGAGTACGATGCGAAAAATGATTGCTTTATGTATCATACTGGACTTGCATTTGAAGTTCCTGAAGGATATGTTATGCTCATTTTTCCTCGTAGTTCTAATCGTAAAACTAACTATTATTTAACCAACAGTGTTGGTGTTCTCGATAGTGGTTATCGAGGAGAATTGATGTTTGCTTTTAAGAAGCGTGATGATAATAGAGAAAACTATAACGAACCTCCTTACCAAGTGGGTGATAGAATTGGTCAAATAATTATTCTTCCTTATCCTATTGTTCAAATGATTGAAAGTGATTCTCTTGAAGAATCAGAAAGAGGTACGGGAGGGTTTGGTTCTACTGGTAAATAAATGATTACTATTAAAAAGAAAGACCTATTATTTATAGGTTATGATGATTGGTTTAGACCTGTTTATAAATACGAAGATTACTATTATAAAGATGTTACTCTTAAAGGTGATGAAAATAATATTCCTTCTGTATTAAATTGTTCTTATAATGATAGAGAAGGTGAACCTGATTATGAAGTAAATGTTGTTGATGAATAAAAATGTGGTATAACTAATGCCGGATTACTAAACTAACCAATATTTTTCCTTCTAACCAATAGTATTAGTTATACCATTCTTTATTATTAAAATATAGATATAAATAAGAATCTTAATGATTTAATGAGTGTAAGTTATAATAAAATCTACAAGATTTTTTATTTTTTATCTCATATTTTAGTTTTAAGACACTTTATTTTTCAGCAATACAATTCTATTAAACAACATTAAAAATTGCTTGTAGCCAAAGAGAGGTGGCAATACGAGCATTTTCAGTAAACAAATTAGGGCAGACCTTAGTGGTCTGCCCTTTTTTTAGTAGTATAAGTAATACTACTTATTTAATTACGAACTACATTACCAAGTTTATCAGCCCATTTTTCAGTATAAAACTTGTAATATCCGTTCTTATCATTAGGATTATCTTTATAGCAAATAGCCCATATAAGGGAAGGAATAGCAATAACAAATAAATAAAGTGGCCCAAGAATTAAACTTTGTTTACTATGTCCATATTCGTGGTTTCTTTCATTTTCTTTGTTATAAACAGATATAGAACAAATAATTATTTGACCAAGAGAAATACCACCTTTCATACGAGTAGCACTAAATATTGTAGCATATTCTTTTTGAATACACTCTACAATAGAAGAACGATACCAGGCAATAAGTATTAAACCAATAATAAGTTGTGGCAATTGCCACAGTGTTAAGAAGATTTCTTTAATTGTTTTCATATTAATCGTTTTTACCACTTATTTCAAATGCTAAATTCTTGACAAGTTTTTGAGCTGTTTGATTATCACCAATACGATAATATTTGTTGGAAGAATTAATAGTTTTAATACGCTGTACAGTACGGACTGCAGGAATATTTTTCAGAACTTTAACTTTAACCTTATTTTGACCTTTATAAGTACCAGTACGATAAATAGGGTCATAATCAGGGTCAAAGAGCCACTGAATAACATAAGAAGAAGCATCGTATAAATCCTTGAAAACACCTTGACCAGCAACAGGTTGCCTCCATTGAGTTTGGATTTCAGGTACAGCACCCCAAGGAGTATACATACGAGATTCACCGTAAAGTCTATCAGCGAGATATATAGTAGAATTAACAAATCTGTTATTCTTTAAATCATCTTCATCAGCAATAGCATAAGTAGCAAATGCAGTAAGTAAAGCAGACATAGTAGAACAAAGGTCAGCAGTAGCACGCATTATATTATCTTGTTCCCATTTAGGAAGAAGTTCAAAGTTAAACTTAAAGTTCGTAGCAGTATCATAAATACATTGAATAGTAGTTTGAATTGCAGCTAAAGCAGTAGCAGTTCCATCATCAGTCTTTGTATTAAGTTTTGTCTTAAAGTCCTTAAATTCCATAGAAAGGAAATCTGCAACAGAAATATAAGAACCTTTTTCATAACTACCACGAATTTCATTAAAGTATCCTTCGGTTCTCCATCTCTTCATTATACCAGGGAATACATGCTTCTTAAATTGCATTACTAATGAACCATACCAATGTTTTTCTAATTGAGCAGCACCGTTTTTATCATAAACACCGTGTATCTTTTTATTGACATATTCAGCACGTTTTTTCATAAAACCAAAATCATCAGCAGTAAGACCACTTTCACGCTTAAACTTAGCAACACCATTAACAAGTTCAAATTGGTCCCAAACAGTTTGAAGTTTATCAAATTCTTCTCTATCATTCTTAAGCATTTCTTTACGAAGTTTGATATACTCGTCACCATATTGCCGTTTTTCTTCCTTAGTTAAAGTATTAAAGAAATCAACAACAACATCTCGTTTAAGTTTATCATATTCATATTGAAGTTGCTTATCAGCTTTGGCTTTTTGCTTCATAACAGTATACTTACTAAGAAGATACTGATTAGAAGAAAGAACTCGTTTCAAAGCTGCATCTTCAAGATTTTGAACATACTCGTCAAAACTACCAATTACTCGTTTACCATCATTATCGGTATAAATTCTATGAGATTTAAGCATAGCAATTAATGCTGTATTCTGCATAAAATGTTCACCGCCAGATTGCATAGAATAATTTAGAGTATTAACACCAGCAACAAACTTAGTAGGGTCAAAATCTTCAGAACCTTGGAAATCAAGCATTCTATCAAGCTCAACAATATCAAAGCGTTTGAGTATAGCACAAGTCAAATTGTTACTTGTATCAGAAAACATATCCTTAATGAAATACATCATAGAATTTCTGTATTCAGCACAAGCCTCCATATATTGACTATTATCAAAATAAGTCTTTGCAAATGTTTCACCTAATATATTGGATAAACCAACAGTAACATTGTTAATACCAGCATAAAGGTTATACATCATATATTTAGCAGAAGCCATATTTTGAAGAGTATCAGCAATAGCATTAAGTTTACTTATCTCTTTATACTCACCAAAGATAACACGACGAGCCCAGTTTTGGAAGATACCAAGAGTTCTTGTTTGGTCAACAGTATTATAATCTGGTGCAGATTCAGTACTTAAAGAAGTTTTACTAAGACGACCAAGTTTATTAACAGAATAAGCTTTACGAGATTTTAAATCTTCTATAGTAAGATAAGCTAAATTCTTAGCTTTTTCTCGTGCATCATAAATAGTAGACTTATAAACAAAGTTTCTAAATACAGTATTCCAATCATCATCACGAACAGCTTTTTCTAATTCAAGATTAGTTTTTTCTCGTTCACGATTGCGTTTGGCTATTTCATCAACAATGGACTTATAATCTTCATCAGATTGACCTATTTCTTGTTTAGGAATTTTTTCCATAGCTTCATATCCTTTAGTTTTAAGAATATCAAGCATAGGGTTCTTAACATCTTTATCGTGAGCATAGTCAACATTTTCCATCCAGGTCTTATTATTATAGTTTCGGAAATTAATACCGAAAGCAGAAAGACCTTGTTTGACATACCACTCTAAATCAGTATCAGCTTTATATTGCCGAGGAGCAAATCCTTGTTCAATGAATCTACGATTGGTATTATTAGTAGCCGCTTGATTCATTATACCAGTAATATAACTCCAAAGTTTATATTCCTTAGAATTAGTATCTGAAAGAATATTAGAATAAGTCCTATTATTATATGAACCAGTAGAAGGTTTATAATTGTTACTAAAATCATTATAATTAGAATTCTTCTTATCTTCTTTAACATCACGCTCAAAGTTATCACCAATAGGTTCAAAGCCAAATGTACCAGGAAGAGTACCACCTTCCTTTATTCTACGAGTAGTCCAAACAAGAAGAGGTTGCCACTTATTAGTTCTTTGATTCCAAATATGATTTAAATCAAACCAAGAATCCATATGACTATCACGAAGTTTGGCAGCTTCCTTTTCGGATTTACCAGCAGCAATAGCATCATCATATAACTTTTGAGCTTCTGCAGCATTAGCATTTTGAGATTCATAATAATATTCAGTAGGAATAAATTCTACATTATTATTAATAAGGTCAAAAGCTTCTTGCCGTTTTTTATCAAAAAATTCAGGGTGTGCTTTAGCTACATCTTCTTTAAGTTCAGCGTATCCATAAATAAAACTATTAGGAACAACTTTACCATCTTTATCGGTAACTATTGCACCAGTAACATCAGTTTCACAGAAAATCTGTTGGAAAAGGTCTTTTTCAGCAGGACTAAAAGTTTTGTAAAGAGCTTGTTGCTTAGCAAATTCAGTTTCATTATATTTAAATTCAAATAGCTTAACTTTCTTTTTCTCTTTACGACCAGCAGTAAGAACACGAAGTTCATAATATAAACCAATCAATTCATCTAATTCTTCTTGAGTGCAATTATCAAACAGTCTACGAGCCTCAATAACACCACGATTTTGACTGTATTTATCTTTATTAATACCCTTAGCAATTATCTTATTAATCTGAGTAAATAATTCTCTTTTTCTCTTAACTAACTCAGGACTCTTTTCCTCATCAGAAATATAATGATTAACCCAGAATTCACGAGTAAGTATAGGAGTAACAGGAATATTTTTTATAAGAGCACCATCAGAATGAAGTTCACTTGCATCTCCCTCTACGGGCGAATACTTTTGTTGTTCAATATCGTGAATAGTCTTAAGCTCATCAGCAGTAAAATTAGTACCTATAACTTGACCGTAAATGTCATATAAAGAACCATCATTACGATGAGCAGCGTATATTTGACGAATACCGTTTTGATTACTTCTTTGAACAGGACCAAGACTTAAATCTTTATATGCTTTAGTTAAAGCATCTTGAGCCTCTTTATTAAGTTTATAACGAGTATTGGTACGAATCCAGTCATAAGCAATTTTATATTCTACATTATGAAGTTTTTGAGCAAGACTTTCAGCTTGATGAGCTTCATTATAACGCTTAATTATATCAAGATTATATTTGAGATTTTCTTTAAATCTTTCACTTTCAGAATAAACAAAGTACTCATCATTGAGCTTAGTCATATTATCACGGAAATATTCTATAGCTTCAATTTCTTTAAGTTCAGATGCAGGTTTAACCTTACCATCAGGAGTTTCCTTATTAAGAAGGTCATACATAGCATCGACTATGAGTTGTCTTTGATTTTTTTCTTCAGGAGTGAGAAGATAACTATCTCTATATACAGTATTAAGTTCAGTACGAAGAGAGATATATTTTATAAATCTATCTCCACCTTTTTCATAAGCATATTCTCTTAAACGAATATTTTCAGCATAATATTCAGGTTTAATAAGTTGTTCAGTATTCTTATATAAGAACTTATCATATTCAAGTTTCTTTTTGAAATACTGTTCACTACCAGCACCATAAGTTTGCTCGATATTTCTAAGTTCGTCCTTAAGTTTATATTTATCTTCAAGGAATTTATCAGTATAAGGTTGAATTATTCTACCATCATCATCAATAATCTTTCTGAAAACATCGTTTGCATTTGCACCAATATTATCAGAAATCCACTTATCAAAATCTTCAACTTTTTCTCTGGCAGTATACTCAGATGCAGCAAGCGATTCACCAATGGCTTTAACAACCATTTGAATTTGTTTGTGAGGCAAATGACCAATATCGCTTATATTTGCAACTATTGCAGAAGTATCACCAAATAAAGTAGTAGCATCTATAAGACCAACTTTAATATGAGGATTTCTTGAATAAGTATTAGAAATGTAAATATTAAACACATTATCAAATGCGGATTTCAGAAGATTACTATTACGAACAGAATTTACATAATTTTTCAAAGTTTCAACTTCTTTCTGAGTTTCAGTATCTTCACCAGTAACATCGAAATCAGTAAATTCTCTTAGGCTCTCACCAAAGTTTTGAGCTTTAAGAATAAGCATAATTAATCTTTCGGCATCATCTGGCATAAGATGTTTATAAAGCTCAGGGTCAGAAATCTTATAAGCATCTCCATTAGATAGAGTAAAGTTATTCATCTGAGAAATCAAAGTGTCATAAGCTTGCTTATAGTATCTATTAGCAATAGCATAAACACTTGTTTTTCTATTGTTCAAATTGATAGGAGAAGAAGCATTAATACCATTTAAACTAAATCTTGCAAGAGCATGAGCGGCTTCAGCATCATCGTTTCTTGCTTGAAATTTAAGGTCTTTAGCAATAAGAACAGCGAGAGTATGATTCTCTTCGCCCGTAAAGGAAGCATTGCCATAACCTGCATCATAGCTTGTATATTTACTATCTCTCTTATCTCCTTCCTCTATAATTTCTTTAATTTCTGGAGCACTTTCTATTTCAATATTATAAAATCTATCAGTAGCATTTAATCCAGGGAACTTAGCAGAATAATATTGAATTTCTTTTGTTATTTGATTCTTTTTAAGACCTTCAGTTTGATATCTCTTTATAAGACTACCATTATATCTTTGAATAGATACTTTAACAGTAGTATCTTCATAAGGAATATAGAATGCCTTACGAGGTTGAGTATCGCTTAAAGTCAATAAAGAATTAATAGCATCAGAACTATTTTTAACAAGAGTAACTTTAAGGTCTGTATGGACATCAGTTATTGAATCTATAATATCAGAGAAAAACTTTTCAAGCTGTGCCTGTTGAGCAGGAGTTCCATTTTTATATGTGTTTATAAGTTTATATTCATCAGGATGAGAAGTAAACTTATAAGTAGGAATAGCCTGTTTTTTGGCTTTCATTTCGGCAAGAACAGTATCTCTTTCTTCAAGAAGATTTTTAGTTACTTCAAAATTATCATCTTTTTCAACAAATATTGGTTTATTATTTAAATCATAAACAATATCAAATATATTTCTATTGCGAGTCATATGTTCTCCAACAATAGACATATAATAATCATAAGGAAACCATTCGTTATTAGCATTATTTACAGACCAAGTAGAATTTTCAAATTCTTCAAGATAATTTATAGGAACAAGATAAACTTTATCAAGATAAACATCATCAATAAGTTTATATAAAACAGTTTTTCTACTTTTACCAGCAGAATGGTCTAATTTAATATAATTACTTGTTTTATCGCAAAGACCAACTTCATTGAGTAAATCAGCATAAGCATTTGTCTTAGGAATAACAATTAATCCATTAGACTTATCATAGCACTCTAATAATTTTGCGTGAATAGGATTTATAACATTATTCTTTTTGGTCTTTATAGTAGTTGTTTTCACAACATAACTATGACTCCTAATAAAATTATCAGTATGATATTGAATATTATAATCAGGAACATCAAGATTTTGGAATCCAAATTTGGCTTCATCAACAATACCCATTCCTCCTTGTGCCACATTTGTATATAGAACAACATTAGGAATAGTTTTGCTAATAGAAGATTTACGGAAATCAAAGCCCTCAACTATAAATGAGTATTTAACTAAATCAATAGCAGCAAGACGAACAAGAGGATTTTTACTAAGATAAGCATTTAAAAACTCTTGTCTTAATGTGTCAATATTAAAAGTTGTATCAGCAACATAAATTCTGTTATAAGAATATTTCTTTGTAGTAATCTCATTACGGAATGCTTTAACAACATCAAGTTTATCAAAATAATCAACGCCTGTAAAATGAGATTTAATAAACAAAACCTTTTGAGCAGGAGTTAATTTCTTATATTTCTCAAGCTCTTCATCAGTAGGATTATTAATATCTTCTATTTCAGGATTGTTTTCAACATCTTCTCGTAAACCATAAACTCTACCCATTTCAGTTTCCCAATAAGGTAAAGATGCTTCTTGTTCAATAGTTTTCTTATCAACAATAGCAAATCTTGATTTATCGAGTTCGATAGGATTATAAATAAGAGGAATAGCATTATAAACAGAACGAACTAAATATTTCTTAGCAGTTTGATATTCATCATCAGTTAATGTTCTACCAATTCGAGTTTCAATTTCCTTAGTAAGTTGAAGGAATCTTCCTCTTTCAGTGTCAAACAGTTTACTATTAATTCTAACAGAAGCTGTGGTAGAATAAGTATAGAATGCATTAAGATATTCATACAAAGAGTTTTCTTTAGTATAAATAGCATTTATTATATTTCTACCATCATTAACCTTAAGAATATTACCAAGTCCTGTTTTATATTTTTCAACTTTTTCGGTTATAGAACGAGTATCACGAATTATTTGTTTAGCACCAAATGCATCAGGTCTTAAAACTTGAGCAACATTTTCAATCTTATCTGTAAGAGCTTTATAATCTTTAAATTGGAAAGTAGTAATAAGGTCAAATATCAAATCTTCACGAGTTGGAGTTATTTCTTCTTCTTTATACTTCTTTTCTCTTTCAAGTCTATTTTCTAAAGCAGTTCTGTTAATAGCAGTTTTACCATTTTCAACATAGAAAACATTTTTAAGTATATTATTATATTCAGTACTCTTTTGGATATTTTCTATAATTGTGGTATAAGGAGTAAATATACTTTCAGCAAAACCTAATTCAACAGCTAATTCCTTAATTGCTCTAATAGTAGCATCTGTATTTTCTGTAAGATATACACTATTGGTACTATTATTAATATTATTGATTCTTGTAAGAGCAGGTTGCATTAACCAAGCTATAGCAGTATCGTAATCAATACCTAAATCAATAAGAGTTTTAAATGTACCAAAAGTATAATCCGTTTCATTAATCAAAGCACCTTCTTTGATAGCATCAAGAATATGAGCTGTAGTTTCAGAAGAATAAGAAGTAACTAAACGACCAACAGCATTACGATTATTCTTTGACCAACCAAAATTTATATGATTAACAACAATAAGTTTATCTTTTCTATCTTCAAGTTCATAAGCAGCCTTTATTATATCTTTATCATAATTCTTTTCATCATATACAACTCGAATACCATTATCTTCAGATAAAGAAGCTTGAACTCTATTACAAATAGAACAGAAAGTATCACGATTAACACTAAATGCTTTAAGTTTACGACCATCAATAGCGTTTTGCATAAACTTAAGTTGGTCAATAGGATTATAAACAGAAGCATTTCTAAGTGTATTACCTGACATATCTTCTAATCTGTCCTTAGCTTTAGTAATATCATCAAAATTAGAACGACCAAAAACTTCTTCCATAACAGACTCATCACTCATAATAGCAATCATACTATCACAGATAACATTATTGCGTTGCTCACGAGTAAGTTGGTCCATAACAGGAAGAGAAGAAAATTCTTCATAATCAAGACCGACTTTTTTGCCGATTTCAATCAAAGCATCGAATGCATTAAGGCTGATAGCATTATTATATGCAGTAAGAAGTTCACCATTGTTTTGAACTCTTTCTTTAAGAACATATTTAAATCTCTCATCAGTAGCTTCTTCAGTTTTCTCTATATTATATTCAACTTTATGAATATTTTCTCCATCAAAATAAAGTTCGTGAATAAGAGAATAAATAGAGTCAATATCAAAGTCAGAACCTGTTTGAGTAACCCATTCATTAGGAACAATAATTGTAGAACCATAAGATTCATCAAGTATTTCAACAATCTTAAAGACTGCAATAGATTGCTTACCTTCGGTAGGAATACGATAAGCAAGATGAGTATCTAATTCGGCTTCTTGAAGCTTCTTAAGAGCAATATCTTTACCATATTTTTTAACAAGTTCCTTAATTGCAGGATGATAAGCAGGTATTCTTATTTGAACAATAGCAGATTGTGTTCCATCTTCCTTTACAGGGTGATACTGTAAATCATCAGAATAACCAACATTAGTAACTTGACTAGCATGATAACCAGGAAGAAGTTGACGAGTAATATTGTTATTAAAAACAGACTGAGCAATATTTTCAAGTTTAGTAGAAACAACAGACATCCATTCAGGCATTATAGGAACACCAGTTTTATCAGGAGTAAGATAATCTGTTATATTGCTATCAGTACCTGTTCTTTGAAATTCTTCAAGACATTTTTTATAGAATTGGTCAAAACGAAGAAGAGTTGAACCATCTTTATTAACAATATCACCATTTTCATTAGTTTTCCAACCAAGTTCTCTTATAAGTTTATTATAAGAATCTTTAATGTTAGAAGCAAATGCAGATTGAATTCTATCAGTAGCATCTTTTACAGTTTGACTATAAGTAGAACTGTTATCCATAACTTTTTTGAAAAGTTGAATACCAGCTTTATTAGCAGTATCACCAATATGGTCAACAATATCTTGTTGTTTATAAAGATATTTATAATAATAGTTTTCAATGTTATCGCCCGTAAGGGAAGAAACAAATGAATCTGCGTGAGCTACACCATTATTATCCCAATAAGTAAGAACATTTTTATTAGCAGCCTTAGAAGTTTCAAGAGTATTAATTTGTCCTATATCTTTAGCTTTCATTATATCATAAAGAGCTCTGAGAGAACTTCCTTCAGGTAAAAGCTTAGGTATAAGAACAAATTCTGCATTCTTAATTTGACGAGGATAATGCTTACCAGTTACAGGGTCAAATTGAATATCATAATAAACATTCTTTTGAGCTTGTATTTTCTTAGTAACAGTAGAGAAATCAATATTTTCAACTTTAATATTAGGGTCTAACAATTGACGAAGTAAAGGCATATATTCATCGAGAGTACCATCGGCATATCTACGACGAATAAATTCTTCAATTGTTATATAAGACTGAGCATCATTAGCTTTAGTCTTTTGACCTTCAACATCTTTAGCATCTCTACCATAACCAGAAGCAATTTGGTCTGCAATTTTTGCAGCAGCTTCTTCGTTTCCAATACCATTAAGAGCAGATTTATAAACAGTATCCCAAACCTTTTGAGCTTCAGAATAAGTAGTAAAACTGTTCTTAACAGTAACAGCTCTAAATCCAGTTTTAAGAACAAATTTTTCATTACTAATTCCATTTCCAGTAAAAGTAGGAATAGTAGGAATTAATTCATCACCATTTTCATTTGTTATAGAAATAACTGCATCTTGACCATTAAGGTCTTTGCAAGTTTCAAGATTTGTACCGATATACTTAGCAAAATCAAAGGCTGCATAAGCAGTACCACCCATTTGTGTTTCTTTGGCACGCTTAAGGAAAGTCTTTGCGTCTTTATAATATTTAGAAGAACCTTCAAATATACCATCATACATCATATAAGCTAATGTAGTATTAAGCATATAATCTGTAAAATCTATATTTGAAGTAGCAGATAAAATAGTAGAGAAACCTTCTCTTGTAGCATTTATATAATCAACATAAGAGTCTAACCAATTAGAAATTATTTCATCTATTCCATCAGAAACAGCTTGATTCATAAATGAATCAAAATCGTTACCAACAGTGATTATACCCTTTTTACCATTAGCATCTACAAGACGAAATACATCGTTTTTTCTAAGATTAATTTGTAATCTTCCATCTTTAGTAACACTAAATAAAGAATTTGCAAAAGCACTATTTTTTGCATCATATAAACCAAGAAGTTTATATATTGCAGAATTAGCATCGAAACCTATATCAAAAAGTTTCTTAAATACAAATTCTTGACCTGTAAGTTTACCATCTTTTACAATAGAACCTTTATAGTGAAGAACATCAAATAAATTAGTTGTATCTTCCTTACTAACAAAGTTTCCATTTTCGTCTTTTTCAAAAACAACATTTAACTGAGTAGCAAAATTTTGAAGTTCACCCCAAAGTTCATTACGGAAAGCAAGGAATACTTCACTATTTTTATTATAAACTCTCTTAATAGCCCCTTGTTGATATAAACGATTAATAACAAAGTCTGTGTTGGCTTGTAAGAACGAATTTATAACAGGTCTAATAGAAGTAGTAGGAGTAAGGTCGTTATTATCAAAAATATCTAATCCACTTAAATCACCAAAAACACCATCGCTTTTAGCTTTTTCAAGAGATAATATAGAAACTATTTGAACATTATCAGCGTATTGTCCATTTTCCTTAAGTTTTCCTTTTGTCCAAACTATAAAAGGATTTTCATCTTGATTATAGACAAAAGGAATATACACATCACTTTTATCTTTAAAATATGTATATCCTTTGATATTAAATCCTTCTTTACCATCATATAAAAGTTGCATCATATCAACAGACGATAAAGAATTTAAAGATTTAATAGAACTGGGATTCTTTATATATTTATTAGTATTGGATATAAATTTATCCTTAAATGACTTAGAAATTCTACTATCATCATCAAAGAAATCTTCAAGTTGTTCAATTTTCTCAGAAGTACTTGAAGAAATAAGAGAAGAAGCACCACTCCAATCAAATATATTTGAAGTATCAAACTTCTTCATTTGAATCATATAAGTGTTAGATGCATCAGAAGGAATACGCATAAGGAAGTTACCATATCCTTTTGCTTGTTGAGAAGTAATTCCTTCATAAGTTAAACCAATATTAGCAAGTTGTATAGAAGAAAGAAGATAATCTTCTCGTGTCATATCAGAATATACAACACCAGTTTGGTCAGAATCACGCTTGGCACCGTCAAAAAGACCAAGACCAAACATCTTAGCAACATTACTATTACGATTTATTGTATATTCGCCATTAGCGGCCTTTGTAAATAAACCAGCACGAATAGTTTTACCATTTCTGTCTTTAAGACCGAAAAGGAATATATTAGTTTCTACATCACAAATATCAAAAACTCGTCTTGTAAAGAACTCTTTGATTATTTCTTGACCTGTATTTCCATTATCCAAATCAAGTTTAAGTTGTTTAACAAAATTAGTTAAATAACTATTCTTAATCATAGAAGAAGACATTTTGCCTTCAGCATTAGTATTATTAAGACGAATAAAATTATTTAATACAGGATTTAAAGTTTTTGCAAGATTTATAACAGAATCATTTCTTGCCCTCTTATTAATAGAAGATTCGTCATAAACAGGCTTCTCAGGATAAGAACCAAAACCGTCATAACTTTCAACAGCTTTGTTATATTTACTAACTTGCTGAAACCATTGTTTATTATATTCAGCAATATTTTCCAACATAGAGCCAAGCCCATTATTATAAGCAATAAGCTGTTGAATAAGAACTTTAAGTTGGTCAGGATTAGCACTATTAGGATTGTCAAAGAAATAATCTTGAAAACTTTCTATATTAATAGAAGGAAAATGCTTATGAACATAATCACTAATTTTCTCTTTAAAATAATTCCTCGTATTATCAGAAAGATTATTTAATGTTTCTTTACGGGGAACATTTTTAAGAAGAGAAGAAAGCACTGAACCATCATTAACATTATACTCTTCTCTACCAACCATATTGCTATCTCCAAGTAAATCAGAAGTAGACTTAGAAGTAGCAAATGCTTCAGGATTAGCAATAATAGGACTTGTTAATTGTTGTCCAATTTGTATTTGAACAGTTGTTATAATAGGTTTTGCAAACTGAGTAAAAACAAAGTTGGCAAAAGCCATATCATTACGCATATCATTTACAAGTTGTCCCAATCCATAAAGCGATTCAATAGTATTAGCTTTAGTCCTAAGAGTATCAAAGAAATGTTGTACACTATTAAATGGACCCATAGCTATGATTTGATTCATAACATAATTAACATCCATATAAACAGGTACACCAAGATTATCGTTATATTTATAATTAGTATCAGAATTTTCACCAACAATAGATGCTGCTCTTTCAGGAATAAGGCTAAGATAAAGTCTAAGACGACCATCAAAATGTTTAGTATAATCTCTCAGTCTTGCATCATCCCAAGAAGCAGTCTGAGTATTTATAGTATCCATATAATCGTCTTCGCCCGTAGAGGAAATGTCCTCAACATCTTTTACATCATAAGTATCACGCTTTTCTATTTTAACTTTATCAAGTTCACGAGAAAGAACAAACATAGAAGTTAAAGATTTAACTTCATCAAACCATTGATTAAAGCCGTTTGCTTGTTCACAATTACGAGCAAGTTCAGCATAATTAATCAAAGCGTTATTGTTCTTTACATTCTTAATTATTGTATCATAGAGAAGTTCAAAGCGTTTCTTCTTTAAATCATTAATCTTTTCTCTTTTACGCTTAGGATGTATTTTTTCTTCATCAACACTTTTAAGTTCTTTATTAAGATTATTATATTGTTCTATAACCTCTTTAAGCTGGTCATTAGCTTTTGCTTGCTTTAAGAAAGTTACAGCACGAATATTAAATTGATTCATAATCTCCTTACGAACATCGTTAAGAAGTTGAACCTTATCAGTATATCTAAGTTCATTAAGATTTTGAATCCTATCAGGAGATTTACTCTGACTTTTAGAACTAAGACTATTATAATAAAATTGATTTAATAAAGAACCAGTATAAGTAAGAGCATCAGTTCTGGCTTGATTGTTTGTGAAATTGCCAATAGATTGATTTTGGCGTTTCATAGTAACACGAGTAACAGACGGACGAATAGTATTCATATAATCAACAGCAAGTTTCTTAAATGAATTACCATTCATTTCCCAAATATCACTCGGTTTTTTAATAACACCTTTCTTTATAGCCCAGTTTTGAAGCTTACCATTATTTATTCTTTGAGCAACCATAAGTCGCTCATCTTCAACCTCAATTGCAGATTTAACAAGTTCAGTTAATCTACCATCTTTGTCGTTTTCAATATAAAAACCGAAAATATTACAGTTCATACAAAATAATTGATTATAAGGTTTAGCAATACAATCTCTATAATTTGTATTAATTAAAATTGTAAAATATTAGCAAAGATAGGGCATTTTTCAGCCCTATCTGCTAATATCTTTTGTTAAATGTATAATCTATCGACAAGCATATTTAATGCGTCCTGCGGTCAGTTCTGCCTGCATAGACGCCCTTTCATCAGACGGAAATCTCCGTATAAAGGTGTCCATATCAGGAACTGAATATAAACCATTAGCATTATTAGCTTTATCTTTATCAAAACTTTCAATAGCATAATCATCTGCTATACTACCTTTATATTCAGATAATAATTCAAAATCATCATCGCCATAAATATCATCTTCAGTTTCATTATCATCATCAATAGCGTCATCTTGAGTTTCTTCAATAGGTTCTGCACCAGGAGTTCCAGGAGGTTCTGGAGTAGGTTCAGCAGCAGGAGATTTTGAGCTATCTTCCTTTACGGGCGATATTTCAATAGCACCTTTGGCTGTTTCAACAACATCAAAATTTGTTGAACTTGAAGAATTTTCAAGAGTTACATTTCCGAGAGATTCATAAAACTTAGCAAGAAGAGTATCATCATTAATTTTATTACCTTTATTAAACAATTCACATATCAACTCTAATATCTTTTGAAGAAGAGTCTTTTCTTGTTTAATATTATTTATAGAAATACTTTCATCAATTTTTATATTATTAAGATAATCCCTTAATCCACCATCACTAATAACTTCAGCCATAAACTCGTCCATAAGGATACGAGGTTGTTCACCATATTTAGAAAGTAGTCCATTAAATGTATTTGTTATATGATTAAGGAACGGGTCATCAGCATTTTTACTTAAATCATCAGATAAATGATTATAGAATTGATTAAATACAGATTGAAGTTCTTCTAATCTACGCTTTCCTTCTTTACCATTAAAGAATTTTTCTTCTTTAACTATTCTATGAATATTTTCGTGAATAAGAAGTCTAATCATTTCTCCACCTCTGGAATCAGCAAGATTAACACCAGACTTACCAATTATAATCTCACCTTTCTCATATCTTGCATACGCTTTAATGTTAGCATTAATTCTAACTTTATCAGTAAACAAAGGAGTTCCTTGAGAAGCAAGAAGGTCATTTAGAGCTTTTATTTCACGCTTAACATCATTAGAAACATCAGAAGGATTAATATGGTCTATAACTTCGTTAGTAGAAACTTCTGAATTATCTGGTATATTATTTTCTTTAAGCCAACCATTAATACCTTTATCTTCCCTTAATTGTTCTTCAGTAACAGGAGTTGTTTCTTGACTAATATCAAGGAAGAAGGATTCAGGTTCTTCACTATACTCATATCTATTATCATAACGAGAACCAACTTGAGTAAACTTAAACATATTAAGATTGACTATTGCATCAGCAAAAGTATCAAATTCTTCAGAAGTATATTCACCAACTTCAAAGTAAATCTTACCTTTATCTGTAACTTTAATATGTTTACTCTCAACAGGCAGATTCATCTTTTTATCAATGACAAATCTTGTTGCATTATAAATCATATTATCTGTTACATATTTGACAAGTTCATAAAGCTTCTTTCTATCTTCAGCTTTCTTATTACCAAATACGGCTTCTTTAGTACTTTGAATATAGATACCACCAACAAAGTAATCAGAAAGTTTATCTTCAGATACTACTTTTCCATCTTTATAATATAAACCATCTTTCTTTTCAAGAGTTACATATTTGAAGAAAGAAGCAACAGGGTCACCAATTTTACCTCCATTATCTTCATAAATGGCAAATCTATCACCAGCTCTATTCATAGCAACGAAATACTTACCGAACAATTTGCTTGAAGTATTTCCAAATAAATCATTGAGAGTATTATAAAGATTAAGAAAAGCTTTATCTTTTTCTTCTCTACCAATAGTTTTATCTTTAATTACAGAATAATAGTCATTAATAGTATTTATGATATAATTCTTTGTGGCATCTCTAAGAGAAGGAGATGTATCTGCAACTTTATTAGATTCAGATATAAGAGCAATATTAACACCAGGAGTAATTGTTACATTTCCATTATTATCTATTATTCTATCTCCTTGGTTTTCTCCCATAACAACACCACAAGCACCAATACTCATTCCAGGTATACCTTTATATTCTTTGCCGTACTCATCAATAAATTTAGTACCATCACAATAAACAAAAGGGTGTTTTTCTATTTCACCTTTAATACCAAGTTGATTAGCATTTTGTGTTTTTTCAGAATCATATCTTATTTTTCCAGCATCATCAGATTTAAGTTCGGCATAAATTGAAGCACCTTCACCATTTGTTTTTTCAAGTTCAAGAAGTCTATCAAATAATTGAGAAGTTTGTTTGAAATTATCAAACATCTTATTTTTATAATTCTTATAAGAGTCCTCAATATTAAGTTTATAAGTAATATAATCAATAGCTTCATCTCCTTGAACAACTTGGTTATTTATAGAATAAAATATAATATTAGATGCTTTTTCAGCAACATTACCAAATATGGTTCTGAGTTCACCACTAGTAGTGTTTGAATTAAAATCTATATTTATACCATTATTCTTAGCGAATTTTCTAATTATATCATTATTTAAGAATTTCTTAATATCATTTATGTTTGATAATACACTGTGTTTTTGAGCAAAAGCAGTATTATTATCACTTTGAAATTTATCAGAATTGTGTTTAACATACCAATCAGCCAAAAGATTGTATAAATCATTATTATTTACTAATTCATCAAATATATAATCTTGATTAGAAGAAATACTGTTATCAGCATTTCTTGTAAGTTCTAACTTTACTTTATATTTTTTACCAGAAGCAGTTTTATATGTTTCATATCTTGAAAGAACCTTATTTTCTTTATCTCCTTTGACTAAAGCTAACATACCAAGTTCATAGTATATTCCTTTATAATCTACACCAAATCCTATGGAAACTGGACCAAATTTACTATTTCTAACTATTTGAATTCTAACTCCTTTTTGTCTTGCATAATTAATAAGGTCTATTTTAGAATCAAAAGATAAACCTTTTATAGTAAAATTATTTTCGCTACTAAGTGTAGATTTAAAATGCATAAAAGGAGAAACTATTGTTCTCTCAGTCTTTGCAGCATTAAGATTATTTATGAAATCATCCATACTCTTATTAAGATAATTCTTATTTAAGAATAAATATTCATTACCTTTGTAAGAATTAACGAATGTAGCCATATCTCTATAAAGAGCAAGAAGAGAAGTATAAGTTTCGTTAGCATCATCAAATAAATTAGTAAGTTCTTTAAACAGAGTTCTAATATTAATAACTACTCTACCATCAAAGTCCGATTTCTTAAGATTAAAAGCAGTAACATAATTATCAAAGAGTTCCTTAAGATTATCATACTTAACATTATCTGTATTTTCTGTATCAACACCAGCATAAATACTGTCAAGAGTTTCAGGATTAATACCTATACTTTTAGAAATACTATCAAATAGTTTTTTAATAGCAATAGGGTCATAACGCCTGAAAGACATATCAGTTCTACCAGCTCTTACTGCAATATCAAGCATAAGTTTTATACCCATTTCAGCATAAGTATCAGCTGCAGTTTGACTATTTCCTTCAACAACAACCATTTGGTCTTTAACTTTTTGTAAGAAATCTTGATAAGCTTGACTTCCAACACCATCTTTAAGAACACGACCAAATAATTCGTTATTAACTCTTTTAACAGCCATCGCAGCATTTTGTGCGTGATAAATAGGTAAATCATCAGCTTCAGATAAAATCTGTTGCTGTTCTATTTCAGTAGCTATATTTTCAATAACTTGTTTATCTACTTCACTAAGTATTTCTTGTTCTTCATCAACAATAGGAATAGTTTCATCACCAATAGTTGTATCACCTATTTCCTCTACGGGCGTTGAAGTTTGAGATTCAATAGGTTGAGGTGTAGGTTGAGGTGTAGGTTGAGGAACATTTTGTTGTTCCCCCGTAGAGGAAGATTGACCTACATTTGTATCTTTATCTATTTTATCAGCAACTGCTTCACTAACATTTTCATTTTCAACCTTAGCTTTAGATTCATTTTCTTTTTGACGCTTGGCTATTTCAGAAAATACCAAAGCAGATAAAGCATTATTATAAGCTTGTCTACTATATGCACCAAATTGAAGAATATCTAAAGCGTTCTTAAGTTTTCTATCAGTTATCTCATCTTTAAGAAGATGTTGAACAGCCTCAACAGGATTTTCTTGTTGTCTTAAATATTTGGTAATTGTGTTAAAAGCATCAGTAAATTTACTATTAACTATACCAACAAGTTCAGCTTCTTTATCTTCATAAAGCTCAGTATAAAACTTTTTAGTATTATCGTTCTCAGGAAGTTCACTAAGTAAGTCTTGTTCATAAAGTTCATAATTGGCTTTAGTATAGAAACTTCTTTGTAAACTTTCAGAAAGATTTTCAAAAGATGTAGGTTTGGCTACATTTTCAGCAATAAAATTATCATAATACTTTTGAGCATCTTGAAGCATTCTATCAATATCTTCATTCTCAAAACCACTAACATCAAATAAGTTATTAGTTTTACTTAATTGATGAAGTAAAGAAGCTTTTTGTTTTTTAAGAGTATTAACTTCTCTATTATACGCTTGTTTAGAATAAAGACTTTTTCTTTGATTATAAAGTTTGTCTAATTCAACAATACTTTTATCTATTTGCTTAATCTTTTCATTAATCATTCTTTGTTTAGCAATCTTCTCATAATGAGAAGCATCACTAACACCAGATTCTTCAATGTATTGATTTAAAGCATTTATTCTATCATTAATCGAAGCTATATCGAGTCTTTTACGAACAACATCTCTTGCAGCAGTTCTTGTAATCCAATCATTATAAGCATCAGTATTATCAATTATATCATAGTAAGCTCTCTCATATTGCTCTTTAATTTGGTCCATTCTATTAAGCATTTCTTGTTCCATAAAGATATCAGATTGGATACCTTGTTCTTCAAAATGCTTAGCAAACTCAGGATTACTAACAAACTCTTTTAAAAGTTCATAGTTTCCATTATCAACGGCATTGAGAGTTAATTCAGTAAGAAAATCATCAACTGCTACAGATTTGAGTCTTTCAGCTTCTGCAACACTATCAAATTGTTCATATTGAACATTACCATTAGCGTCTAATTTATCTTGACCATTATCATCGAGAACTTTTCTATAAGGGTCATAACCTCTATTGATTAAATCTATTCTATCGTTAAGTTGGTCCATAACTTTAAAACGACCATAGATTTCTTCAACACGCCTCTTGTTTTCACCAGCAGCAAGAGCTTTCATTTGTTCATCAGTAAGGTCATCAGAACTAATTTTTGCTCGAAGTTTATCGCCTATTCTACCAATACCTTTAGCAGCACCTTGGAAAAGTAAACCACCAGCAACACCCCAGAAAGCTTGTTCCCAAATAGATTCATCTTTAAGATAATCTGCAAGTTGTTTACGACTAAGAATAGGATTAAAAAACATTTCTCCTCTTTCTTCACCCCTTGCAGTTTGAATACCCTGGAAACCTTCTTCAACACCTTCACCAAGCATTAAACCCTCAGTACTTGTCCAAAGATTTTTTCCAGCATTTCCTATTCTTTCAAGAACTGAACTACTTGTAGCTCTCTTAGCAGCTTGGTCTGCAGCAATTTCTTTAGCACTTCTACCAGTAAGTTTAGCAATCATTTCATTATTCGCTTTACGAACTGCACGAGTAGTAGCCTTAGAAGCAAGACCTGTACCTTTCCAAAGAGGACTAAGAGCTTTAAACTGAGGAATATCCATAAGAAGCATCCAATAATCATTTTTAAAAGTATCTCCAGCAGATACAGATGCAATTTCTTTTGCAGCTTCTTCATCAGATAAACCTACAAACTCAGGATTAATTTCGTAGAATTTAGCTCTACCAGCATCATCTAAATTAGAAATTTGTTGTAAAGCAGTATTATAAACATTATTGTAAACTTCACGAGCTTCTTGATAATTTTCAGCTGTACGACTAAGAAAAGCCATACCGCCTATTTCTCCAAAGCCTTTTGCAGTATGAAAAATTCTACCAGTATTTTTAGCACCAGCTACTGCTCTAATTCCTTTACGAGTAAGTTTGCCAAGTTTTCCACTTACATTACCTATTTTACCTAAAAGTCCAACACCTTTTGAAACTCCAAGTCCAGGTAACATAAGAGAAACTGTTGAAGCAGTAGAAACAGCACCATTCATCCACCAACCAAAATCATTGAAATGGAATCCTTCATCATTATATTTTGTATAAATAGTAAGTTTATCTTTAACAGCATTTTGCCAATCCTCTATTTGACGAGAAACAGCGTTTGTATAATCATTGTTTTCTTCATTTCCTATATTTGCAAGAAAATCATATATATCACTAAATCCTCTAATAGTGCCAAGAACAACTTCATTAGCTACAGCTTGACCAAGCATATTGCCAAGTTGTTCAAGTACGGGTTGTCCTTTTGCTCTTTCAAATTCAAGTTCTTCTCTACTATTAATAGGATTTATAAATGCTTTATTTTTAGAAAACCTTTCAGCTTCATCTTGAAGATAAGTTAGACCATAGTTTTGTTCACTAATAACTCTTGCACTTGCATCAGTTGGGTCTCTAACATCTTCAATATTATTAGTTGGTAAAACAGGAAGGGAGCTAAGACCTTTCTTAGCTCCTTTCTTGTAATTAGGATTAGGAACAGTAGCTCCATCCTTTATAAATTTTATAATATCCATAACTATTGCTCTATATCTGTACCCAACAAATCAGCTATATCAAAAATATCATAACCAGTAATTGCAGAAATATCTTCACAAATTTTTCTTAAAGAAGATTCTTGTCTTTCATTTTGCTCTCCACCAAGAAGATGATATGCCTTTATTTTTTTATACATTTCTATATCTTCAATAAGAGTAATTGTTTCATCTCTTTCAGCAATTAATTCAGAACCAAAAATTTGAATATTATATCTTTCATTTCCAGGAATACTTACAACTGGAGTAATTTTTATATTACCAAGAGAAGGATTTTCTTCAGAAACAGAAACATATTTTGGAACATTTGTTTCAGTCATTACAGAAACTTCATTTGTAGCTATAGTTCGAGGATTTGTCATAATCATCTCTCGAGCAGATTCTCCTCCTATAACAGGAATATAATATTCTCCTTCGACTTCTTTACCAGAATCATCTTTGAAAATAGTAACAAAGTAACCACCAAGTTCATTATGTAAAGGGTCTGATGCAGCAGGAGCAAAAGCCGGTTGATAAGCAATTCGTTTATCATGTGCAGCAGCTTTAATTTTCCTACCTATTGTCATTCTATCGTTTGGACTTGAAACAATATAACCTTTGTTATCTTTTTTATCTCTTTCCCAAACTTGATATTGAGTTAAATCAGCACCAGTTTCAAAAACACCTTTCATATAATCATCCCACTCATCTTTTCTATTCTTAAGAGTTTGAGCATCTATTAAACCTAAATCATATTCACTATTAAGATAGTTTCCGCTCCAAGTTCCACCAGGAAGCGTCATTATAGCAGGATTAATATCTTGAGGATTAATTATATATTTTTTATTATATTTATCTAAAATATCATTTGCTTTATCATATTCTTTTCTAACTCTTCTTGCAATTCTTTTATCTTCATCAAAAGATATACTTCTAAAAGATTTATCAATTATTTCTTTGCCAAGATTAAATCCAGATGTTTCATAAGTAGCATATGCCTCATCAAGCTTTGAAAGAATTTGTGGAATATAATTTATATTAGCCTTATTTATAGATATATGGTCATCAAATATTGTAAGACCATAATCATAAGGATTATTTATATATTCTCTAAATTTGTTTATAACACGATGTGGCACATTCATTACAAAATTACCATTAGAATCAAATTTATCTTTAATTAAATTTAATATTTTGTCATCATGTTTAGAAGCACCATTTATTAAAATTCCATTGTTGTAAATTCTATTTGCCCAATCAAAATTTTTCTTTTCTTCATCAGTCATATCTTTGGTATAAACATCAATAGTTTCTTTACCACTTTTATACATATTAAGAAGATTTCTAACTCTTAATTGTTCATTTATTGGCAAATTAGAAGAAAGTTCATCAACGGCTTTAACTAAATCATCATATGTATTTATAGAAACATCTTTATTAAATACTTGTTTATATAAGTTTTGTATATGAGCAGAAGCTGTATTCATATTATTCATAGCATCACCAGCAGGATTAGTAGGAACAGATAAAATCATTCCTCTTGTAGAACCTTTTAAAACATTATCTATTGCACTATCTCTTGCTAAACTTGTAGCTCTTTCTTTAGCTTTTCCCTCATTATATGTAGCAAGTCCTCTGCCATATGTAGTACTTGATATATTATTATAGTATTGAGCTGCAGCAATAGCAGGCTCTATTCTTTTCATAAGATATTCAGACTCAGTAAGAGGAATACCGTTAGGGTCAGTAACATCAGAAACAGGAACTATAGGATTTCCATTAGCATCATTTTTAGCTTGTTTTCCAAGTTTCCAAATAGCAACATCATAATCTTGTTTAAGACTTTCTGCTGCACCAGGAGTTTCAGCTATAACAGATTGAATACCAGCAAGTATTTTTTCTCGAGTTAATCTTTCCCAAGTTCCAGAAGTAGTATTATACACTTCTCCATCATAAGCTTTAGAAGGGTCAGTAGTAATGTTACCATTTTCATCAAGCCAACGAGTAACAGCATTAGCACCTTTTTCTCTTGCAGCTCTTGATATTCCTTTTGTTACCATATCAGCAAGACTAACAATCATCTTAGGAGAAGCATTTGGAGTCCATTTAAAAGATGTATCATAGCTACCATCTTCCTGTTGCCCAGACTTATAAGGATTTAGTTCCTTATAATATTCTTTCATATCGCCAGGCATTTCTTTGTTAGCCTCAATGCTGTCTTGAAAAGCTTTATAATCTGCTTGAGCTTGTATTTTATTAAGAAGAACTGGATTACTCATTATATCACCTTGTGCTTTAACAAGGTCAGGTATAGCATAATAAGCATTTTCGTTAAAAGAATTTTCTGTAATGACTTGCTCAATGCCAGAAGCAAGTTCATCTTTATAACCTTGCTCACTTTCATTTAAAGGAAGTTGAGCTATTTCACTTCTAAGCTTAGAAGCGAGTTCAACTCCTTTTAAATGTCCCTGTTCAAGAGTATTATAAGTATTCTGAAGAATACTCATATCAACAGGAGGAGCAATAGGTCTAAAAACATTTTTATAGTATTTCATAATATATTATCCATTAAATCTCTTATCAAGTAAACTAAAAGTACCTTTGTAACCAAGTTTTCTAAGAAACTCTGCAAATTCCTTACTACCTATAACTTTTTGAGCATTGGGAGAAGTAGCTGCAATTAAACCTGCATTAAGTATATCTCTATTTCTTCCTTCTTTACGGGCGAGATAACCTTCAGGTCCAGCAAAAGCTTCAGCCGCATTATTAATTCCAGCAACAGCATTTTCTGCAAACATTTCACGCTTCTTATTATTAAAGTCATATAAACCTTCTCGCCATCTATTATAACCAGTAATATTTTGATTATCAACACCTTGACGGTTAAGTTTATCAGCAGTTAATAATTGAAGTTCAGTATTAGCTTTATCACCCATAAGAGTTTGGAATTGACGATAACCGGCATTACGAACTCTTTGACGACGGGCAAGAGCAACAGCAGAAGAAACCGTATTATCCTTAATTAACCTTTCTTGTCCAGCTATATTTTCCTTAATCTCAGAAACCTGAGGACGAACATTAACTTCAGTAGGAAGTTTCTCCGCCCGTAAAGGAATTGGTGCATCAGGATACCTCATTCCTTTTATAGCAGAACGATTAATCAAACTTGCAATAGCGTTTCCAGTCCAATTTATACCTAAACCTAAAAGGTCAGGATTATCATTTATAAATCTTCCAACTTTATGTAAACCAACATTAAACTTAGAATAATAAGGATTTTTAGGAACAGCTCTTGTAGAGCCAACAATTCCTTGTTTAGTAGTAACACCAGCAGGTATAATAGATTTCCCAATTATAGGTGTTAATATATCTGAATTTAAAGTTTGACTTAATATTCTATTATTAGAATCATCTATTTGTTTGTTTATAACATCATAATCAATAGGTAATTCTGGAACAACCGGTGAAGAAGAACGAGTAGGAGAATTATTATTTCTTCTTTGTCTTTGTGTAGTAGGAGTTGTTACAACAGAATTAGTTTCTATTGTACGACCATCATAAGGTCTAATTTGAGCAAATCCTGCACTTTGTACTGTAGATCTACCTGTAGTATTAATTTTAAACTGAACAGGAGGCATTTGTATACTTTGAATAGGAGTTTTAGCTCCAGAATTAGAACCAACTATATCATTAATATTAAATCTTGTAGTAGGAACAACATTTCCATTTCCTGTTACATTAAATTTAGCATCAGTTATATCAGAACCAGTAATTCTTATAGGTTTATAAACTTGTTTCTCAGGTAAAGAAGGTTGTTCTTTATCTAAAGAAACAGAAGGTGCACCAGTAAGTTGGTCATTAAAGCCTATAGTAGTTGTATGATATCCAACAGGACGAGCAGGTTGTTTAGCTTGTCTATCTGCAGTAATAATTGAAGGAATAATATGACCAGTAGGGTCAGCAAAAGCATATGCAGCATCTTGTCTATAAGTTCCTTGACTTTCTATAGCATCAAAATAAGCATCTATTTCATCAAAAGTCATTCCAGTCTTTCTTGCAAAACTATCTTTATCATAACTAGAATTACCTATTCTATAGTAAGTTTTTCCATTATTATCATAATATCTTTCGTACTCGTCGGTTTGTTTACCTAATAATGCTTTAGGTCTAACATTACCACCAAGTTTATATATGTTATTAGGAGTTATATAAAATTGTTTTGTCATATCTCCACCAAATTCTTTTTTATGCCACTTTGAAGCATTTCTTGCAAAGTTGGCTTTTTTAATCATAGCAGCAGAAAATTGGGCACGATTGTTAAGAACTTTACGAGCAAATTCCTGAACACCCATATGATGTTTTTTAGCCGCAGCTCTAAAAGTTCCACGCTTAGAAGGTTTTATATAAATACCGCCCATTTTATAAGAAGCATTTTGGAAAGTTTTTAATCTCTTTGTATATTTACTATCAACAAATTGTTCATCATAAATAGGACCAAGACCAACTTTTTTCCAAGTGCCACCAGGAGTCTTTTTATTAGAATATCTACTTTGAGTGCTAAAAGTTGGATGACCAGGAAGTTTATATGTATCAGGAAGATGACTATCTAATTGCCATTCAATATTAGCTTGTTCTGGAGTTCTATTTTTCCAATAACCTCTATAATCATAATAATGTTCTTTAACATCAGGGTTTGGATTTAATTTATGAGAACGAGAATATCTATCATACCAATCACGAAATTGTTTTTCTTCATCGCCCGTAAGGGAAGATGTGCTTCCACTACGGAACAATGCTCTTTCATAATCTCTACGCTTTCTAAGTCCAGGATTCTTTTTATCATTATATCCAGCATCAATATTAAGAATAGCAGTTTCCCAATCCTTTTCAGTAAGAGCTTTTTGTAAATTCTTGTGTTTATTTCTATAAGAACCTTCTCCAATATTATAATGATAACTTAATAAAGCATCTCTTTGATTCTGAGAAAGTATATCCCAATTTGGAGTATCTCTTGCAAGAATTACAGCTCTTTTAGCAATACTATCAGCAAAATATTTATCAGCTTGTTCACGAGTTATACCATTAGGAAATAATTTTTTAACTTGAGAACCAGTAAAACCGTAACCTATTGTATCAATACCATTTCCATCTTTATACCATTTATCACGAAAAGCTTCTGTTTTCTTTATATAATCAATAATTTCTTTACTCGGTGTATAACCACCAGGACCAAATTTTCTTCCATCATCAGTTACACGATTAACTTGTTTCCAAGTTTCCTGTGCATTAAATATATGTCTAGGATTACCACCATTTAATAATGCTTCGGCAGGACTAATACCATTAAGAATAGGTTGAGCAGAAAATACTCGAACATTATTTGGCGTAACCTGAACAACTTCATTATTTTCAACCTCGATACCAGTTCTGGGATTCTTTCCAATATCAATACCACCTTGTTTATGAGTTCTACCTTTCATTAAATAAAAGTTATCGCCCAAATCAATAGCAGAACCTCCAGCAACTACATCAGGTCTAACTTTTTTCTTCATAAATAAAAATTGTTAGCAAATAATGTTTCAGATTTGCCCTACAATCAAATCAAAATATTAAGATAGTCTATTATACTATTTAATAGATTGATTTGATTGTAGAAAGCAAGAGGCATCACTAACGGCGTTTACGCATACCGAAACACGCTTTCCTGAACCTGTCCCGATAGCCACCATATCCAAGTTGATTTTCATTACGAGTATTAAGAATAATATCTTGTTCTCTATTAGTAATATAATCACGATTATTAGCAGTAGCACCTAAATTTTGTTGTAAAGTAAGATTCTGTTGGTCAATAGCAGCCATATTTTCAGCACGCTGTTGTTGTTGAATAGCTTTTTTATTTTGATTAGCTTTATAAATATTACTACCAGCACCAATTATTGAACCGATTAAACCAATTATTGCTGCATCATCTAAACCAAATAATGCTTTGCGTCTTTTACATTTCATATATTAAGGTTTATCTTTAGTTACTTGATAATCAAGCGATTCAAACTCAATACGACGATAATCATCTTTGACAACAAATCTTATAATGAAATAATTACCATAAAGTCTTGAAGGAAATTTTAAATCATTGTCTTTGTTATCCCTAAGATAATTAAAGTTCCAATTGCCAAGTTCCCACCGAGGTTTTTTATAACTCATTATAGAACGATTCTTCTTTGTATTAAGAGATTGGTCGTCTATAAGAATATCCATTAAACCAGTATCAACCTCACTATTAAAAACTCTAAGATTATGACCACTATAAGGTTGCTTTAATTCTTCTACGGGCGTTGGCGAATAAATATTACTATCTTCCTCTATTTTATAAAGTTTATAAGAAATATGTTCAAGATATTTAATTAATTCATAAGAAGGGTTACAAATAATATCTATTACAGAACTAACAGGTCTAACAAATTCAACTTCTTGTCTTGTATTTTCAAACTTATTATATCTTATATTTTGAATACTATTGGCAGGGTCTTTGTAATTAAATAATTCATTTATTGTATAAATATTAGTAAATACATTAACATTATCATCATATCTGTTAATTAAATAATAGACCATTTGCTTAGTATTAAATGCAGCATCAAAAACATAATCGTGGAAACTTATCCATTTATTAAGAATATAGTTAAAACTAAGAGTTTCTTCTTGAGGAACTTCTTCTATAGCAGAATGAAAATACATATTAACAAGAAGTCTGTTAGCTTCTTTGTCATTAGCAAATCTAATTCGATAAGGTTTATATTTATTTAAGAATTGAATAATATCTAAATCTATATTATCAATTTTACCTTTACCAAATTTGTAAATACGATGAGCATCATTATCATAAAATATATAACCAAACTGGTCAACAATATGAGCATCTCTATCTTGTAAACCACAAACACCAAGGTCTGATGTAAATACTTCCTTATAATCAACATCAAAGATATCAGGCATTGCAAGTTGAACTTCTTTATCAGAAGTTTGTAGAGTATTACTTCTATCAAACATAAATAAAGAATGTTGAGTATGAACAAGCAAAGTTGTACCAACACCTACAAGATTAGTTATATTACCTTTATTCTCGTTTATATCTTTGTATCCCTCTAAAGGAAATATTCTCCAAGAATTTTCATTAGACTCATCAGCTATAACATTGCTACGACGAACTCTCTTATTATATTCATCAAGATAAGATTTGTTCTTATCATAATTGGTAAATGTCTTAGGATTTAAAGCATCTTGTGTAGAATATTTATTTTCAAATAAATCAATAGTATTTTCAGGAAGAATAATTATGTTTTGAGCAAATTGTTTTATTTGATTATTAACATGTTCATTATCAATAGTTTTTTCTAATTGAAGATAATAAATGCCAGGTTCATTTTTGAAACACTTGGCTTCATTCATAATAACATCATAAGTAAAAAGTTGAACATAAAATAGAGGCGCTCTATAAGCATCAATATATCTTACTTCATAATCATCTTGGTCTTCATAATCTCCATCAGTATTACTATCATAATCAAATACATCGGTTTTATAATACATTCCGTATTTTTCGGAAAGTATCATATTATTAGAACTATTAAAAATAAACTTATTAAAATCATAAACTAAGAAATTATTATAAGTAAAATGACCATTAAGACCTCTACTTATAATACCAGAACTTTCATCATAAAATACATCTGTAAATTTTATAAGAATTTTATTTTCATTTGTATATATATTTGTAGTAATCTTAACAAGAAATGCTTTATATATATAATCATTGTTACCAAAGACACCAGCAACATTTTCGGAAGGTATTTCTATTGAAGTTCCTAAATTTCTTTTATCTTTTAATGCATCTCCTGCAAAAGAAATATAAGCTTTGTCTATAGCATAAATATCGTTATATGTTGTGCCAACATATCCTATTTCTGGTTTATTTAAATTTGCAGGATATTTTGAATTAGATATTTCAACATTAGAATTATCTATAGTATTATAAGTTACACCATTTGTTTTAAGAATTAATCTTTTTATTATATAAACAGCGTTAAAATCTAAATCTATATTATCATCTATATCTATATTTGAAGAATAAAAATGAACAGTTTCAATAGAATTTTGTGCTATACCATTATATTTTTTATAAGGAACTTCATTACCAGAATCAGCAGCAACAGCTGTTTGATTAGAAGCATCTCTTTTTGTTAAAATTCCTCTGCATTTAATAGTTTTTTCAAATTTTTCATAACTAAAGTAATATCCTATATAACCATCAGGAAGAGTAAATCCATTTAAATCAAAATCTAATTTATAAATAGAAAATGTTGTTTCTGTTTCACTATCGTCCGTACCTATTTTAAAATCAGATAAAGGAAGTTTATATAATATATCTCCATTATCATTTATAAAAGGTATAAAATAATTATCAGGATTATTTGGACGAGCATTTGGATATTGAAACCATTTTACATTAGGAATATTTCTAATTCTTCCAACACTATTTAAAAAAGAATCAAAAATTTGTTCATCAGTCATATTTTCGCCAAAAGCACTTCTTCCTGTAATAACAGCATCTGTAGTATTAAGAGTACCATCTGTATCAAATATTTCTTGATTTATAGGAAATTGAACAGAAGCAAATCTATTACTAATTATAACAGTAGTTACATTTTCTTTACCAAATTTATTTGGTATTTTATAACCATCTGTAGCTTCACCATATTTATTAACAAAATGAATATAAAAAGAATAAACTTCTCCTGGAACAAGAGTAGTATCTTTCTTTCTTTGATTAAAACTATTTTTAGTATTTAAAAACAGTGGACCACTACCTTGAATTGTACCACTTTCAGAAATAATTATATCATGTTCAAAGTCATTATAAGCACAAGCACATTTTGTTCTTGTAACTTCAATATATTCACATCTATATTGTCTATTATTTATTGTAGCAGTTATTGTAAAAGTTTTAGTAACATTTAAAAACCCAACATCAATATGAAGATGTAAATTTGCTGTTACTCCACTATTACCATCATCTGCCACTAAATAACCTACTTCATCATAATCACCGTTTGCTATATTACTTATTTTTATAGTATCACCTATTTTCAAAGATTTAATTTTAGCATTTGGGTCATCATTTTTATAATAAGGATACTTTGGTATATATCTAATAGTAGATTCATCAATAGATAAAGTTTCAGAAGAATCTACAACACCATTTGTATCAACAGATATTACTTGATAAGCAAAATCATCTACAGAAGTATCTTCTTTTCTATATTTAAATTTAATTTTAGCTAAATCAGATTCTTTGACTTCTGGATTAGTATGTTCCTTAAAATTAGAAATATATAATCTATTTTGATAATTTATAACATTTTTTACATTATAATAATTATAATTATCAAGTATCAATTCTTCAATTGAATATGAATTTACTTCTGGAATAGAAACAGTAAAATTTAAAATATCAGTACTTATATCATTACTTCTAAATGCTTTAGAAGCATCTTTGGCTACACAAATAAAACCTATTTGATAAAATTTATAATTAGGTTCTATACTTTTTAAATCATTTTCTATTTTTCCATCAAATTTTATATTTATAGTTTCTTTAGAAATATTACTCTTTGTAGAAAAATAATCAACAGCTCCACTTACAGTAAATGAATTAGAACCTTTTTCTTTAAAACCATATTTAAATATAGTTTGTTTTTCAATATCGCAAACAAAAATAGGATAACCTATAGGAAACCAATGTGTATAATCTACACTGTTAATTTTATATCTAATAAAGAAATAATACCATCCTTTATACGCTGTTCCAGAAACATAACTAAAATCTGTAATTTTTGGAAGTTTAAGTTCAGGTGATACAGGATGAAGACCTTCTTTAAGGTCTCTATCCGTACCTTTTACTCCTTCTCCAAATTTTCCAAGATTTATACTTCTTAAAGGAACTTTATCTCCTGTTATAGTATCAGATTCAGCAACAGCAATTATAAGATTACTTTGAACATTATAAGTAAAAGTTCCAACTATTTTACCACCGTAATATTTAAAATTATCTATACATTCAAAATATTCATTAGTTTCTTCATCATATCTTGTTATAGTACAATTTATAGCAGTTTTATTAGCAATTAAACTATCATAATTTTCTTTACTACAAACAAATAAAACTATTTCTGTATTACAAGGAATATATCCAACTAAAACTTTATCTTCAAGATAACTTGTTAAAGTAGGATGATTCGTAATGTTTAATTCATTTTGTAAACAACTAAAATCATTACTTACAACTATATTCCTCGCGTTAATAAGACTTAAATCTTTACAATCCTTAGGGTGTTTATTAAGACTAAGTTCTTTAACAATATTAGGCATATTTAAAAATATTAGCAAAAATTATATAAAAAGAAAGCCCACAAGACACTCAAATATTATCGACGAATAATTCATCGACCAATAATTTCAGCATCATTGTGGGCGTTCTATGCCCTATCCACGAGGATAGTAAGTTTGTATAAATAAAGAGGAACGGAATAATTTGCTCACATCTTGATTTATACCATCATTAAGAATACTTCTTTCTGCTTCATCTTTAAGTTTTGTAAACATATAATATGGATTAGTACCATACTGAGAAGCTTGAAGATTCATAACTGGATGCTTATAACCACGACAAAGCATCTTATACATACAATAATAAACTATACATTCAATTAGCAGACCATTATTAGGTATTGCTGGATAAGAACAACCGTCGGTTCCTGGAACCATTCTTGTAGTATTATATTCGATAGTAATTTTATCAGTATCGAAATTGAGGTCTATACTTTTATCATTAGATAAAACCCAATTACGATTATTAGCATTGCCATTACTATCAACTAACTGTTCCACAACATTGTATCTTAAAGGATAACAATGACCATTTAGTTGAACTGCATGACTACCAATAACTTTAGGTTTACCATCACAACCTTCAATTTCTACAGTTTGAGGAGTTCGCATAATATGACAACCCCCTTGTTTTTCCCCCGTAGGGGAAGCATTGCCACAACACGAACTAATATCATTAGCATTAGGTATCAAACACCCATTACTATCATAAACTTTAATATCAAGATTACATAAAGAGCAATTACTTCTTGCAACTCTATTTTTTACTGTAAGTTCTTTTCTAACTTTATCTGTTAAAAGAACATCGAGTTGCTGAAGAACATCTGTACACCAAGCACCGACACGAGGAATCCAATCACTATTATTAGGATTGAAGTCATTGTCGATTTTAGCGATTATTCTTTCAACAGTTGTAGTTTGCATATTATTCTAAATTAGTAGCTATTAATTGAATTGAATTAGCAGGAATTATATTAAGTATTTGTCGAAGTGGGTATTCAGTTGAATTATAATAAAGAAGAATTTCAGAAGTAAGACTATCTCCATTTCCTGTTATTTTACCTGCTGAGTTTACATTTCCATTAGGAAAATAAGTTGCACCAGGATAAATATATTTACAACTAAATCCACTTACACTTGCTTGAGTAGCATTTAATATTTTAATATTATCTACTGTTTGTTCTGTTACAACAGGATATTTAAGTAGTAAATAATAACAACCACTTTCTTCTATAATAAACTTTTTAAGAAGAGGATATAGTTGTTCACCATTAGTATAAGGAAAAGTTGTAAGAAAATCTTTTAAATCTATACTTTCTTCTCCTTGATTATCACTACTAATTATATCACTAATTAATTTTCTATTATAACGCATCTTTTCATCACTCCAACCAAGTAAGCGTTGAATAGTGCGTAATTTAGTTGCTGTATTCATTATTTATTCTTCTATTTCTTTCATATATAAAACAATATTTATATATGTATAACTACATACTCTTTGCTGTACCAATTATATATCCAGGAATATTTAAGAAAACATCTCCCATACGTGTAGAATCAGTAGTACTTTTACCAACAGTATTTGCACCAGCATTAATTATATCAGGAATTTCATCCCAAGTTTCATAAGGAAACATTTCTCCATATCCAGCATCATCAATTGTATCATGCATAAATTTTACTACATCATCTATAGTAACTTCTCCAGAAGGTGTATCTCCACCTCCACCACCTCCTCCATTGCGATTTTCAATAGCTTTGTGAATTTTATGTAATTCAACAATTTTCTTTATATAAGGAACCATAATTTTATTTATTTATTCACCATAAATTAATATATGATATTGAGCAATATCCATATCTCCTATTTTATCTTTCCATTTTTTAGTATTTTCCTTAATATAGTTAATATGATTTTTGTTATATTTCATTTTAAATTTTTGTTTATCATTTGGAGTAAGTATGTGATATTGTCTTTCATAAAAGTTTTCTATTATATTATTTGAGTAAATATTATAGAACTCTTCAAGACTACATCTTATTATTTCTAAATCATTATCTTCTTTATAAAGAAATATTAAATCATAATCAGAAAGATTAATAGGAATTTTATTACAATCATCTACTATTTTATATTTACCGTATTTTTCTTGAACTTCTACTATATATTCACCATTAGAAAGTTTCTCCTGAATTATTTTCATAGTATTTATAACAGTAGAACTATTATAAATCCACATAGCAAGAATTTTACTATCAGTCCATAAACGAAATTCAAGAAAATCATTTTCAGAACTATGATTTATATGTTCAATATTATGAATACCATTAAAAACACAATAAATATTATTATTATAAAAAGATATTGAAATAGTATTTGCATTTCTGCAAGATAAATCTATATCAAACTTTTTAATATAACAACATTCAGGAGTAACTATATCTTCTGATGAATATTTTATTTTAAGCATTATTAGCTAACTAGCAGTTACACTCCAACCATCATACATATACCATTTACCATCAGCACCTTCTTTAAAATATATTTGTATGCTAGGAGCAGAACCACCAGGACTAGTACTAGAAAGATTTAATGACGGTTTATTATTATAATATTGTCCATTTTCATAAACTCTAGTAATTTGAAGTTCAGGAAATTCTGGTTTACCCCAATCTTTAACTCCCCATTCTCCTTCATATCCTAAAGACATACTAATATTATTGAGCCACTCATTAACAGGAGAAGTTATTGGTGCATTTGCTTTAAACAAATCAACCAACATTTGAACAACATCTGCTCCTTTGTCAAATATCTCTTCAAGAGTATAACCTTTTTGTTTATCAACTGTATTTAAAAGAATATCTTGGTCATTAACAGGAAAAGCTTCCTTATTAATTCTAATCATTTCAACTTCTCCACCTCCACTTCCACCGCCATCATCAGAATCATCAATATCACCTTCAATTTTAACCCAACGAAGAAATTTTGTAGGGAAGTTAATAATACCACCTCCCATAAACTTAATTATAAGTTTCTTTATATTTGTGAATTTCATATTAATTATTGTTTAATTGTTTAATTAATCACTTAATACAGCAAAAACTACATAATCTTTTCCTTCTATTGTAAGTTTCATTGCCTTTCCACTACTTAAATAGTCACTAGGCCTATTAATATTAATATATCTTTCATTATCCTCAACACCACCTAAATAAAAATTCCAATTAGCAATACCTACGTCGTGTCCATTAAAATCATCTTCAAAAGCTAATTCATCATATTCTATAACTGGAGAAAAATAATATTCACCAGAGAATTGAGTTTCTTTATTTAAAACATATTCTTCTATTTCTTCAATAGGTATAAAAGGATTATTTTCTCTTAATGTAGCAGTTCTTGAAGAATAATCGAAATCAAAACCTTGCCGATTGTCTTGATTTTCAATGAAACCTATTACTTTTGTATAATAAGGAAAACAATTTATTAAACCTGTTTTATCATCTCCTCCTCCACCTCCACTATCTCCATTATCACTATTTTAAGCTTCAATCGCTTTATGTATCTTATGGAGTTCTACTATCTCTTTTATATATGGCGTTCTCATATTTATATGTATTTCGTTCAAATCTTAGACTAACACCAGGATTCATAATAAGAAGTAAACTAAGTTTGGTTCTCATATCTACCTGAAGTTTTGCTATATCATCTTCTGAATTACAAAACTTTTCAATTATTTCCTCATAGCTATAATCTCTATATTTAGCGTTTAAATATTTAACTGTTTTAAATTCATAAGCACTATGGCTTCTAAAAAACTTAGAATTTTCAAACTTAACAACATATCCATATTTGTTTGTTTGATAAACTAAATAAGGTATGCCTTCATATTTAATTCCATTATGCTCAGCATTAATAGCATCAATTTTGTTATAAGGAATTTTACCAGCATCAATTATTTCTTGTTTTCTCTTTTTAGTAGCAGCATAATCTATGCTTCGGTTATCATCAGAAAATTCAAATCGTTTAAAATACATAGTACCAATACCATGTGTAAATTTATATGCATCACCGTCAAGAAGTACTTTATGAACTTTGGAATAAAAATCAAATAGATATTGCCTAAATTCACTAAAAGATAAAGATGCTTCTTTCTTGCATATTCTTAAACGATTAAAAGTGGAGTTCTCATTTTCAAGAATAGAACACCACTTTGCAAGCTGAATTATATCTCTTCTTTCACCGGGACATTCGCTTTTACTGCGAAGAAATTTACTAACTTTATTATCAAGAGCCAATTCAGGATTATATACTTGATTTTTAAATTCTATAATGTAATCATCGAGATTAATACCAAAGTCTATTGCAATTGCTCCTCTACGGGCGAATAAATATTTATAGCATTCTTCTTTTGCAATACAAAGTCTATCTAATTTTTTAGTAAGTTGATTAACTTCAATACGAGCTTTGTTAATAAACTTAAGATAAACTGTTCTGGTATCTGTATCAGCTGCAAGAGTTCTTCCCATTACTTCATTAAGTTAGGATTAGGAACTTCATTAGTTTGACGAACAACTTGAGGGTTCATTTCATCAAGAACTAACTTTTTAATATCATATATCATATCTTCAGAAATCATAAACTCATCATCATCTGAATAAGTATAATTTCCTTCGGTATGTTCTTCGGGAATTTCAAAAGGATACTCAAAAGGAGATTCAACTATAACACTTCCTATTTGAGAAAATTGACTATCATTAATAGTATTTATATAAAGATACTGATTAATATAATCATAAGTAACATTATGACAAAAACCAGGAAGATGTTTGTAATACTTAGAAGAAGCTTCTTTAACAAAAGCTATTTCAACAGGATTATCAACACCAACTGTTCTAACAGATAAGAAAGGTAAATTATTATCAATACGAGTAGGACGAGGAACTCGTTGTTTACTTCTCTTTATAACAGGTAAATCAAAATCAGCACTATCAGGTATATCACCATCTGCTACATTGATTAAAGTAATACGAAACCTTTGTTGTAATACCTTATCAATGTAATTATGCTTTTCAAAAGATTGTCTAATAAGTTTGTTCCTATTATGAATAATAGCAAGACGAATAGCATTCCTGACAGGAACACTATTCGCTTGCTGAACACTATGAGCAATCTCTGAAACAAGTTGGTTTATAGAAGCCATCTTATTAGAGTTTTAGTTATTAATAACATTATTACTATACAAATATAGGCAAAAATTTGTAAAGTGCAAAAAATATTAGCCATTGAATATCAACAATAACTATACCTATTAATCCAGCATAAAAATCATTAGGGTTAGCAACATGGTCATTATTAGGATTAGCATCTATAAATTCTTTTACACCACAAATTATTGCAGTAAAAGTTGTTGATATTAAGATGTTCGCCCATAAAGAGAGAAAGAATAATAGAACTATTATACATACATTGTTTATATATGATGCTAATAGCCAATGTTGTAACTTATCTTTTTCAACAAAATATTGTTTAATCTTTTTGAACATTGTTATTTATAATTAGTTACTATATAGTTTTTCATCTTTAAGAAGTCTTGACTATCGAACTTAAAGAATTTATTTATCGAAGGTATTCTTATAGTAAGAGCAGTAGTATCAAATTCAGCAGTAGCAAAATTACCAATATTATAAACTGCTTGTTTATTATTAAATAATGAATGTATTGTATCATCTACAAGTTTAGTAAAATTTATTTCACCATTTTTATCAGCAACAAGTTTAAGTATATCAGTTATCTTGTAGAAATTATTTTCAATACCCATTTGTATCATTGGCTTAAGGGCACTAATTGCAAAATCTCCATTAGCCATTTCATCAAGAATATGAAAGAGATAATCTTTAATCCCCTCACTAATATTACCTATTTTCATAACTTAATCTTTAAGAAAAAGCCGTGTAGCAAACGGTTAAATTTACTACACGGCATTATTAGTAATCTATTAGAAAGAAGGTGCAAGAGGATTATAAGGAGTACGAGGAGTAGCCGTAGTTCCAATAGTTACATCAGCAACTTCTAAAGGCATAAATGTACCATTTACATAGCCAACAATAGTTCTGTCATCAGCACCACGCTTAATTGCTTCATTTTGGAACATAAGCGGAGTAGTAGCACCAAGAACATCAATCTTAGCATTGAGTTCACTTATTCTATGATTAATAAAGTCATTCATATTACGAATGTCCTTATAATCATTAAATCGTTTATCTGCTTCACCGAGAGCATATTGATAAAATTCACGAACACCTACATAGGGAGAATCAGGTCCACCAGGACCAGCTTTCCCACCATTAGGACGAGCACCGAACAAACCCATAGCACCAAGGCCAAGAGCAGTTCCAGCAATACCGAGCCCAAGAGCGGTATTCGCTGTTCCACGAGAAGCATAGTGTCCACCCATTTGGGCAGCATTTTCATTGTTTTCACCTGTAGTCATAACTTTTTTGGATGTAATAGATTAAACAGTAATATAAATATGATTATTACTATGATTAACTTATTAATAATGATGCGCGCTATTAATTATTAGTAATATCATTATTATCAACAGCATTATTATTACTATTATCTGTATAAAAATAAAAAACAAGTTTGACAACGCCAAACTTGTTTTTATAATAGATGTAACTTATTTATTACTGCTTGAAAAATTTAGAAAATTTTATTTTAATCAGTATCAGTATATTTCTTATAATCAATCTTTATAAACTTACATATAGGTTTAATAATCCAATCCCAAGCTACTGGAGCAAGAATAGAACTATTAAGAAGAACCTCTTTATCTATACCTGTTAATCCCCCGTAAAGGAAATATAACCCAATAGACACTATAACTGTTGTTAGAATTTTGACTGCTTTTGTTACCTCTTTCTTTGTTATAGCACCAATAAGTTGTATAACTAAATATGCAACAACATTGATTGAGATAACAAAAGCAAAATCAAAACCCGTAGCAACATATTGAAGTAGTTGCTCAGTATACATAATTATTCATTATAAGGAACATAAATAGCTCTATTAGCCATATAAATATGACCATCATTTCCAATACCGTTTATGAGCACTCTAAACTCATTAGTATTAGGTGTACCAGGATTATGAGAGTCAATCATATTAGAATTATCTATATCTGTTCTAAGTTCAAACCATATATCAGTAGAATAATTAAATACGGAAGCAGGTGTTAAATTTCTTCTGGCAGCATAATAAGAGTTATCATATTCTCCATACGGAGAAACATCTATATCAACTCCGTATTGATTGAAACTTTCAGGATTATCAATTGTTCCTCTTACACCAGTAATATGAACTCTACTATCTACAACTTCATAATCAACTTGAGTTATATTTATAACTGGAGCTTGGAAAGGACCAGGTACATTAAATGTAAACTCATTAGAAGTTATAGTTTCACCTTGAGTAGTAATAGCTTCAACAACAAACTTAATTGTAGAATTGTAATTAACAGGATAATTTCTAACAGCAATATTTATACTATTCTTAACTGCTAAATTGGTTTTAACTATATTATTATCAGTAATATTCTTTAAAACTAATGAATTAGGAACAATATTTTCTTCATTTTCAAAACTAAGTTTAACAACAAGAATATCAACAATAGGATTTACATAAGTAGAACTAATCATAACCCTCATATCCTTAAGAACTGGAACACTATAACCAGATGAAGGAGCAGGAGGAGTTATAACAGTTGCTACATTTGACCTATAAGGTTTATTATCTTTACCAGTAACTTCAGCAACAAATTTTACATCAGAACTATAATTTGCTTGAATCCCTGAAATTTGTGCAGCTATATTTTCCTTAATAGGAAGATTATCAGCTACAATAGCACCAGTTTTATAATCAATTATTTTCATAGAATTTTCAACAATGCTATCTTTGTTTTCAATTTCAACAGTAGCATCATTAATATCTATTGTAGGCCCTTCGGGTTCATAATTAGTATAAATAGCAAAACTTTTAAGAACTGGAGCATTAAAACCAGGTGTAGGTTCAGGTTCAGGCTCAGGTTCAGGGTCTGGTGTAGGTTCAGGGTCAGGAGTAGGAGTAGGAATAGGAACATTAGAATTTATAACATTTGCTATATATGTAGCAATAGTACTTGCCTTTGTAGTTTCTCCTTGTTCAAAAGCCAATATAACAGATTGAAAAAGATTCCAGCCATTAAGAATATTTCTATTATTTCCAGTACAACTTGCAGTGCAATCATCAAGTAAAGCTTGCCCCCAAGCAGACATCTTATTTAAAAGAGCTTCAAAAAGATGTTGATACTCAATAGGAACTTTTATAAAAACCCACTCATCATTTTCAGAATCTTCAAATATAATTGTTTTATCACAATTAATATTAAGTTGAGCTTTTATATAACTTATTAAAACACGAGCTCTTTTAATTTGACCCAAATAATAACAAGCAGCTGCAGCAAGAAACATATTATAACAAGCGATTCCATTAATCGCCCTGCCTTTACAAGTGGCAGTACAAGAGCTTAATAAATCTTCTCCTAAAGTTCCAAGAGTATCAAGTATGTGATAATACACACACCGATACTCATTTGGAACTATAAGATAAAGATAATTGTTATTATCTTTAATCATATCTAATTAATCTTCAAATACAAGTTTTAAAGGTTGTTGAGAACCAGGATATGAAGGTTGTATAAGTGCAGTTTTTGTTATAATATTACCGTTAACATTAAATGTAAAAGTATATGTATAATTCATTAACAAAAACCAAGAACCATTACTAGCAGTTACAGAATCTCTACTTCCTTCACATACAACAGAACTAGGAACAACAAAAACATCTTCTTCATTTTCATCTGTATATCTATAACGAGCAGAACATGCCATAACTTTGTAAACAAGAATATTAAATACTAATGGTGCTCCAGGTTTTGTTGGATTATTAATAGTTATATTGCGTCCACCATTTTCATAAGTTGCTAATCCAGGACGATACCCAAAAACAACATCATTACCTGTTAAACCTGCAAAAACATCGTGAGAATCTGCAAAATCTACTATAAAAATTCTATCATAAAATTTAAAACTATAAGTACTAATATTACTATTGCTTAAAGGAATAGAAACTCTTCTTTGTCCATTATATTCTATTCTATTTCCAAGATAAGGAGATATTATAGAACCTTCAGCAACATTTGTAAAAGGCTGACCAGCATTAACATCATTTGGACCATATATAAAATTAACTACAACATCAAAACATAATTTATCGAGTCTTATTTCTCGAGTAATATCTTGAGCTGGCATTGGATTTATAACCAACGATTTACCAAAATAACCATCTTTTTGAGAACTAAAAGGTATTTCTGCAACATTAACGGTTACTTTTCGACCAGCAGTAACTTGATTTGTATAACTCATATTCTATTCAACATTAAATGTTACATTTGCATTATCAATGGGGTCATCAGTATCATCATCGACAACATTTATTGTTAAAGTATAACCTCCTGCTAAAGGAATATTAATAAACGCTTCAAGAGTTTCTTCAGTAAATCTAAATGTTTGTTCAACAGCGTCATATCCTGTTGCAGAAACATTAACTTTAATATTGGTGTTATAAGGTAATTCGTATGTTATATTTTGGTCAGTATTATTTACTATTTGAGGAATAGTACTATCACCAATCAAATAGACAACATGAACTCCATTATAAGCTACGGCAGGAGAAACATCAGATTTATAACCGTGAATATGAGCAGTTAAAGTAGGCTTAATATTTATGAATATAGTTGTACTATATTGTAAATTAATAGTTTGAGTAACTGTACCAAATCCAGATTTTTCTACTTTAACAGTATGATTACCCTTATTTAATCTTACAGGATTATTTTGTATAACAACACCATCAACATAAATTGTAGCATCATTTATATAATTATCATTGGCGGAGTTTTTAACTCTAATTGTTAAATCAGCTTCAGTTTGGTCTTGTAATGTTATATAGAAATGAGTTTCACCCTGTATATATCTATTATTTTGTTCTACAGTTATATAATCATTACCACTGACAATAACATTTGCGCTTATAGTATCATAATATTCAACATAATATACACCATTAGAAATTTGAGAACCACCGTAACCATCATATATATTTTCACCAATTTCATCAGGATTTTCATTATCATATATTTCTATATTAGCATTTATAACAGGTGTATTGTACATATCTACAACATGGACATAAATAGGAGTATACAGTAATAAACTTATATTAGTATCAATATTCCATATATTATCCCAAACTCCATCTATATATCCTTGCATAGTTGCGACAAACTTATGTCTACTACCCTTTAATACATATATTTCATCACCAATATGAACTATATTAGAAGGTTCATCCATATATATAATAGAACCTTGACCATTTGCAACAGGTTTTATTGTTAATTTTACATATTTCTTTTCAAAGTATATGTAAATTCCTTCATTTGCAACAATATTTGACCTATTTATCAAAACATCATCGTGTAAATTATCAACATCTACAAAATAGCCAAAAATATCATTACCATAAGGAACATATAAATCACATTGTCCATTAACTATAGTTTCTCCATCATAAATAACATTAGTATGTCTAACTATAATATCATTTTGTACACCTTCTTCAAAATTCATAACAACAGTTTTACCGTTATTAACATTATTAACGGTTTCACGTCCCCAACACGCTATATGTATATAAGGAACTAATTCTATTGTTATATTATTTGTTCCAGATGTAATATTCTTATTACCTGCATAAGAAACATATCTTAGCTCTTCATTATAAGAAACTTCTATTCTTGCAGTACCAAGAGAAATAGTTTGATTGTTTCCAGTATTACCATTTATCTTAATAACACAGTTAGATGTAATGTCTTGAGAATTATCTGCATAGTTCACAACTGTAACATTAACTGTTGCTACACTAGCACTTAAATAAATATTCTCTGTATGATTTTCAAACGGCATTGTAATTATAGTAGAAGGAACCGTTTGATAACCACTTGCAGAAGCCTCTATTTCTACTTGAGTCCCAGCTTGAATATCAATCTCTTCACTTTCGCCTCCAGAATAAGTAACAGCAGAGCCGTTAATTAAAACAGTAGCAGATTGTATAGGATTGTTATTATCATCAGCGTCACAAACTACAACTTTAAGTTTATAAGTATTAGCTTTCATATAGATATCAACAGTTTGACCATCAGTCCCAGAAACTGTAAATGTCAAACTATCTTCTTGATGATAACCACCCTTATTAACTCTCACATTGTAAGTTCTACCTTGTAAACAATTTCTAACAATAACTTCATTAGGATTTACAGTAGATACAGGATAAAGTCTTTCTTCTGTAATAATATCTTCTAATTCAAGATTAAATCCAGATAATGCTTGAGTATGTAAAGCGTCAGAGAAAACTCTAAATGTTACATTTCTATAATGAACCAAAGATACAAGTTTAGTTATAACACCATCAACTGCATCTTCAGGGTCAATAGTATAAGTAAATCCATTAGGTTCATATCCATCAGCACTAACAGTTACAAGAACTTGAGTTCCTCCATAGAATTGAGCATCGTTTCCATATATACCTCCATTACTCATGTTCTTTAAAGAAACAATAGCATTACTAGGAGTAGGAGAAATATGAAGAGTATATTTTGGAGCTTCAGCTTCAGTTAATACTATAGTTTTTGTAACATTAGAATTCAAAACTAAACCATTTTCTGTATAAGTATTATACCCAGAAGCTGTAACAGTAATGTCAACTACTGTACCAGCATCAACAGTAACCGACCTAACATTAATATAATGTACTCCTGTATTTCTATTATAAATATTTGTATGAGCATTAGAAGGAGTAAGATTAAGTTTTAAAGTAACTCTACCAGGAGCAACTTCTGTTAATGTAGCATCAATTACCTCATCTTTACTTATATTCTCTATAGTAGTTTCAAAGGTATTATATCCTTCTTTATATGCCCTAATGGAAACATCACTTCCAGCTTCAACTTGGGCATAACTTCTCTCTATACCATTTATTTCAATTGTAGCATCACTAACATTACAATTAACAATAACACTATATCTTGTAACAGGTATAACATCTTGTGCAGTAAATTCTAAATATACATTATAATCTCTTGTGAGATTACTGATAGTATAAGTTTTATTCACATAACCATCACAAGTTGCCACAATTTGTATGTTCTTTGTACCTTCTTGAAAAGTAGCAAAACTTCTTTCAATACCATTAATATAAATTTTTGCAGCAGATTTATTAGTAGAAACTATAATGGTATAATATTTATCACTAGGTGTAGGTTGGTCACCGCCACCTCCATCATCGTTACAATTTATAAGTCTATCGGCTATATAGTAAAGGTTTTCAAGAGCACTATCTAACATTTTACATTTGTTCTTAAATAATTCTTTAAAAACAATTAAAGAATTAAAAGTACAAATAGTTTCATTAGTAAGTATATATCCACTTGTATTCTTTTGTACAATATTATAACCTTTACTAACAATAGCACTATTTATATTGTCATTTGTTAATTTTATCATTTTTCCATATATTTATTATTGACAAAACTTGTATATTGAGCTATATTAATGCCAAGTTTATTATGGATATTATAAATCTTTTGCTCTTTGGTAAGACTTTTGTTAAAAATAATAGAAGTCATATCTTTAACAATTTCATCTTTCCATTGTTCTTTCATATAATCACAAACAAAAGCCTCATCATCTCTATAAAGAACAAGTTCATTATGTACATTTAAAAACTCAGCGTCTACAGTAGCTTTAATATTATCTTTAATCGTTTCAGCATTATTTTCAATATTATTGTTTATTATTGTAAAAGTAGCAAACCTGGTTAAACCAAAATTCATAGAACGAAATGAGCTTTTAATTGCAGCAACACATTTATCATTTTCTATTTTAACAATATCTTTTGTTATATGTTTAAGAAATGTATTTAGCTCATTAAACGCATCTAATATTTCGGCATTTATCTTAACTGTTCTTTTAGATTCTTCCTCTTCCTTTTTTAGTTTTTGGAGGTCTTTTTTATTATCTAAAAAACGAGTAACTAAAAGATAAATTAGAACAACCAAAGTAGGAACAATGCCGTATTCAAAACTTTTAAAAATAGATTCCATACTTTAATTAAAAAGTGGTACTATCAATATTACCAATATCAATAGTACCACTTTAGGGATTTATAATTTATTAACCTGCTGTAACAGCAAATAAACTATCAAGGTCAACCGTAGACGGGACAATGATTTGGACTATCTGATGAACAACTTCATCACGAGTCTTAACATCACGAGGCTCAGCAAAGCGGAGAGTATAGATGTTGTAACCAGAGTCTTCGCCATTAGCAGAAGCAAGAGGATTGAAAGGATACTTAGGATAGAGGTCAGCCTCTTCGTAAGTGTACTCAAATCCAGCATCAGCAGCAGCCTTATTGGCAAGGTCAATAATGTACTTAGCATCACCAAGGGCTTCCTTACCACGAGTGGTATAGGTTACTTCAGTACCAGTCAAATCATCGGCGGGAACAATCTGATAATCAACACCAGCATCAACAGCTGTAAAGGTAAGAGTACCATCAGAATTGACAACATTCAAACCTAAACCATCAACATTGGCATTGAAATAAGCAGCAAGTTTATCGGCAAGAGCAGAAGCAGTATCGGTACTCTTAACACGAACAGTAGCAGTCCACTTATTCCGTTCATTAAACTTCATACCCTTCTTCACAGCTATGATAGTATAATCATAGAACTCAGAATCAGGTTCAGGAACAGTAATTTCAGCCACAAAAGTGGTAGCAGCTTGATATGCAGCCTTAACCCAATCAAAATGATTAGGGTGGAAAGGAAGAACAACATTACCACCATCAGCAGCATCACGAACAAGCACAAGATTCAGTTGATTCTGAACAGAGTTGTCGAGATAAGGCATAGAAGGGTCGTTAAGAGCAGCAAGATTAGCAATAAAAGTCATTCCAGCAGCAGCCTGTTTAGCAATACCGACATAACCGGCAGAGGCAGCAGTAACTAAGCCAGAAGTAACCTTATTTGTAGCAAACAGTATTTGTCGCATATTATTTAAACTTTAATATATTATTGAACTCTTTGTGTAGTAGAACCCACAGAAGTAAGATACTTTTGAACTGCAATTTCTACAATATCTTTATGTAAATGTTGAGGTAAATCACAACTAACATTTTCTTCTAAGCTAACAACTGCAGGTGTCTTAATATACTTAACTTTAATGTTTTCGTAATTAGAACCTCCAGTGAAAACTCTAAATATATATCTATTGTTCTTCTCATCAACACTTACAACAGTAATAATGGGATATTGCTTGGATGCACGAGAGCAATAATCATTCAAAGTAGCACCAATTCTGTCCGGTTCAATAAACCTACAATCCTTGTAAGTTGTTTCTCCAGGATAAGAAATACTAAAAGCGTAAAGCAAAAGGACATCACTAATTGTAAGAGTTATATCAAGTTCAGATTGAGAATCAACCCTAAAACTTGATTCCCTATAAAGAGTAGAAACACCATTTACAGGAGAAATAGGATTATCCTGGATAGTAATCTTATCTTTGTAAACAGTTTGAACATTACTTTTAATAACATTGCTCACTGTTTCTTGTATCGCAGCATTTAGATAAACATCAATAGATTCTTCAAGAATACCTCGTACTCTTTCTAAACCCATCTGCTGTCCAATTACTCGAAACATCTGATGCATCTCAAGTATATCCATCACTAAAGCTGTTTAAGTTTATTATAAAAAACAGTTACAGCACCATTATTATTCGGGTCCTTAAACCACGCAACGGCTTCACTAATATTAGCACCTATGAATTCGCCCGTAGAGGAAATAATATTTTGATTATTAGGCAACCTATTAAGTTCACCACGAGCAATTAAAAGTTCAATCGTGCCTTTAAGTTTGACATCTTTATCAACAAAAATTTGATTGAATTTACGAGGCTCATCAGTACTAAACTTATCAAGTCTATTCTCCTTCTCAACTCTGTCTAAAGTAAGGCTTGTAGCAATAGGTAACCCAGCTGCAACACAATACTGAATAAAGACAGCAGTAAAGAGCTCATCATCATTAAGACAAGACAGATAATTAGACTTGGCTTTATTAATCTGTTCACGATGCTTAGACATTCTCTCAGCTTCTTTCTTATCATCTTTGAAGTAGAAACGAATTTGAGCATCAGAATTAATAAAACGCATATCCTTAGCAATATCGTTATAAAGAAGACAATGCCGATACATTAAATAATCTTCAACATTGTTAGGATATCCATATAAGTACTTTTCCGATTCAAGAGCATTAAGCTTATCAATCCTTAACTTAGCAGCTTCTTTTAGCTTCTTAAAGTTTTGAGCAGGAACAGCTTCATACTCTTCATTAATAGCATCTTCTCTATTTTTGAAGTTATAGTAATCAGACTTGTGATTATAGCGAAAACCGATATCAAATTTTTTACCTAAAACAGTAACACCTATTTGTATGTTGTTAAAATATAGCTTAACTCGTCTAATAAAGTCAGGGTCATTAGGAGAAATACCTAAAATATTAGGCATATAAGCATCCATTTCTTGTTTATTAGCACAAAGGACACGAGAAGAAGTGATTGAAGAACCAATCATATCAGTCTTAGCAGGCATCACTTTGTCATTAGCTTTACGATATAAGCTATAATTACGAACTGGAACTATTGTAATAGACCGTTCATCATAATAAGGAAGGTCGAGATTAGCATCATTTTCCTTTACGGGCGATGTTTCAGCCTCCTTAAGAACAACATCTTCTTTCTTTTCACCTGCATTTCCGAAAGAGAAACTTGCAGCAGCAGAATTTGCACTCATAAGTTTATTACTTTATATTAAAGGACACACTTTAAGAGGAACATCTTATTGGAATTGTTCACTTGCAGACCAAAGCTGGTCTTAATCTCGAAGCGGGACATATCAATTTCAGTAGCGATGAAATTGGTATCAGGAACACCCCAAGATGCAGGAACATCAGTAAGACCCTTAAGAACCTTAGCTTTATAAATTTGACCTTCCTGACGAACCATACGAACATTTTGATTGCCCTCATAGCTGGAAAAGTCAATAAAGCAAGCCTGGTGGGAAGCAAGAGGATAACCAGAACGAGGATGAATCATACCATTCTGTTTCTGAGCCTCAGCAACAGTACCCTTATCAAAGAAAGAGCAATGCTTAGCAGTAATAGTGTGACCATCGACAGTCTTATACTTACGGAAGTAAGCACCATACTCAAGACCATAACCCTCGCCAGTAATTTCTTTTTCACCGAGAGGAGTAAGGAAACCATTTTCCTTAGCATCCATCTTCATAGCTTCATCGAAATCCTCGAGAAAACCTTTACCGCCCATAAGGACAATATCCATCTTACCAGTATCGGTATCACGAGAGAGAACATCACCAACAGTCCTCTTAATCTTACTTAAAGTAAGGAACTCACCATAAGTATCATAGTTGGACTCACGGCAAATCTCAAGCATACCAGCGGTATGAGGAATAGGTTTACCATTATCGCGGTCTTTAAGCAGAACCTCACCATTAATATTGCGGTTATATTCAGCAAGCCAGAGGCGTTCCTCATTCATAACACGCATAGTAAGATTGAATTGACGCATTTCTTCGTTAATCCAAAGCTTAGAAGTACCACCATTCTTTTGCTTGAACTCGTATTCAGTAATCACATTGGCAAGATTACCAGCAATTTCCTTAGAATAACGATGGAACTCAAGCTGAGAAGTCATCTTACCAGGACCCATAGTATTACTACGGTTACCCTTAGAGTAAGATTCAGAAATAGTAGGAGCCTGCATAGACCAATATAAGCCTTCAGCTAAGAGGTCATCAGGAACGAAAGCATTAGGATTAGGAGTGGTGAGCTTAAGAATATAAGCATAACCATAAGGAGATTCACCAAGGTCTTTCTGAATACGAACCTGAGTCATACCATCAGGAAGAGTCAGACCATATTGTTCAATAAACCAATGAGTACGGAAATGAGCAATAAATTCTTGACCACCAACACCAGTAGCACCAGTAACAATATCAGCGTGCGTAAGAACATCAGTAAATTTCATACGCCCCATCACGTCCCAAGTCCACTGAACAGTCTTAATATCAACCGTACCACGCTTACCCTGTCCTTCTGTCATAAAAGAAAGAGGGAACCTATCATCGTCCATACCAAAATTATAGGTAAGGAAACCATTAATTTGCTCAGGCTTTTGAAGCTGGAGATAAGCAATAGACTCTTCATTGCTATAACCTCTATCTTCATAACGGCCCTCAGCAATTTTCTTCATTTTAAAATAAGCCATAGGAAAATAATCAATTAGTTACCAAAATTAATTTCTTTATTCTTAGGCGGAGTATTTACCTTAACAGTAGTTCTATGAGCATTAGCTTCTTTGGCTTTACTACGAAGTTTAGTAACTTCTTTTTGTTTAATTGCCATATCTACAAGATTGGCATAGCTACCACCTGTAAAAGTAAGGAAAGCACGAAGAATTTCATCATCTCTACGACTTTCCGGGGTTTGCTTCATAATATCTCTTTGATAACGAGAGTAGCCCTCTTTATCAACTTGATAAAGATAATTGAAGAAATCATTAGGAGTTACAGCTATTTGTTTACCTTCCCTTTGAACAAGGATTGTTTGAGGTATTTCATAACCTGCAACTTTTCTACTATCAATAACTGATTTCACACCCTCCCAATACTTTTGATTTTCAGCTATAGCCTCTTGTTCAGCTCTCTTAGCTTCATCAGCAATTCGAGCTTTTTCTTCTTTATCTGCATTTTGAAGATTTTCAAGTTCCTTTTCAGCAACTTGAAGCAAAGTGCCAGAAGATTTAAGATAAGCTATATAATTATCATCAATTTCTTGTCCGCGTTCTTTCCAAGCAATACGAATAATATTTTCTTGTTGAGCTTGGTCATTTTCGTCAATTACAACAGAACTTCTGTCTTCACGACCGGTGAAACCGTCAAGACTGTTCCCATTTGCAAGATAATAATCAAGAACGTCTTTAACGATGGGATAACGATTATACAGACTGTTGATAGTAGCCTCAGCAACTTCTTGCTGAGTAGTTTCAATTACGGCTTTAACATAATCCGCAATTCCTTGAGGGGTATTTTCAAATTCAACAGGTTTATCATTGTCATCAGTAATATCAATACCAACGTGGTCAATGATGTTTTGAATATTAATCTCGTCATTATCAACTTCATCAGACTGATTAAGACCATCAAAATATTCTTTTAACTCGTCTTTCTTTTTGAATATATTACCCTCTTCATCGACGAGATTACCCTCGGTATCGACTATATATTTAGAACCATCTATTTCAAATTCAGCACCAGGAACTGCCTTAGATAAAAGGTCATCGACTTTATCTTTATCATCAGGATTGTCTGGATTGTCATCAGGATTATCAGGTTTCTTATCATCGGGAGTTTGTTTGTCCTTTTTATCGTCCCCATCATCATCGTCAGGGGGAGTAGGAGGATTGGCAGGATTAGGTTTATTCAAATCAGTAACCTCTTCCTTATCTACATCTTGCGGAGGAACATCACCATTAGGTGTAAGGTCAGTTCCAAATGTAATATCAGCCATAACTTTTTTAATATTAACAGTTATACAAAACTTTTCTTATGCAATTTTAATCATTAATTTTCAAAGTTCAAATACCATTAATATAATAAGATTCAGTACAAGCACTATATTACTATTACTGCTACAAAATTTCAAAAAGTTAAATACGCCCATATACGCCCGTAAATCAAGGAAATATGCCTGGGATATATAACTATTCATCGCATCAATTTCAGTGTCTTGTAGGGCAAAAGAGCCACCAAAGAAGGCAAAATAAAAGCCGTTCCCCACACTTGACGGAGAACGGCTCGATAACCTCTACAACATTTATTATCTTATTTCTTTTTATTAGTATCGTATCTATTTTTATTTTCTTTAGCAATCTTAAGTTTAGTATCAATATCGTGCATTTTAACTTCTCTATCACGCTCTTTATTATAAATATCAAGAACAGCTTTTTGTTTTTCTAAATTATTTTTCTCACGAGCAACTGTATTTCTCATATTTTCGAGTCTTTCCATACCAGCTTGTTTAGCTTTTTCGGAAACACCATTGTCATAAGAAATCATATTAGAATCAGCTTGTATAAGAGCAATCTTTTCTTTAATATAACCTTCAAGTTCAAGAGTTTTTCTATCTTCATTACCCTTAGCTTCAATCTTCTGAAGTTCAAATTCTTCACGCATTTGCTCAAGTTCTTGGTCCATTTGTTTAGCTTGAAGTTCATATTGTTCTTTTTCAGTTTGGAACTTATCAATAAGTTTACGAACTTCAGCTATATTATCACCTTCAATTGCAGCAACTGCAGAACGAATATCACCATTTTGAGAAGCATTAAAAGCTAATTGACGAAGATTTTGAAGTTTCTCTTGTTCAACAATAGAGTTTTTGGCCTTAACTACATAATCAGCATAAACATGACTATTAACATCAAGACTAATATAACGAATCTTTCTATTAGAATCTCTAAACGAAGTATTAAGACCATCAATCCAAGCAAGTTTGGAATAATCCATATCACGAGCATAATCTCGTTCACGAACACAATCCATCATATATTCTACTATAACAGTACCCATAGAACCACGAGCAATAGCTTCTTGTGTAGTACCTTTACCAGCAGAATTAGCAATTTCACCATAACGCTGAGGAGTCATATCAGCTGCAAGTTTAGCAGCATTTTCAACTTCAGCAAGAAGTTCAGTTAATTGCTTAATAAAATCTCCAATACTTGTTTGGAGCATACGAACTTGCTGGGCTCGAAGCATACCTTGGTCATCTTTATCTTCAATATAAAGAACACCATCAGCAAGCATTTTATAAATAGTATCCTCAGGATTCTTACCAAGTAAAGATTTAGGTAAAAGAAGAATAGAAAGTTTTAATTTAGCAATAGCCATTTCACGAGCATAAGCTACAATATTGTAGAATACTTGATACGGCGTAACTATATCAATAAGACTAAATCTACCATAACCAGGTAAAAGTTCCATTAATCCATTATAAGGAAGTTTACCATTACGATTGAAAGCGATAGCACGAGCCTTATAAGGATAGATAGAATCATTACGAGTTCCTATACGAACAGACTCATAAACCTGAGGAGTAAATACATATTCAATAGAAATATCCCCCGTAGAGGGATTTATAACATAATCATCTTGTTCAACACGAGTAGATACAAGACCAGCCTCATTAACATAAGTAACAAGAGCTTGTCTTTCCATTCCTCTCCAAACAACATGCCAAACTTCAATAAGGTCACCATTATAATCCCTAACAAGAATATTATCTTTATTAAAAAAGTTCCTTTCTTCGTGTGTAAATTTATTACAAATATCTCCGTAGTATTCAGCAAATTTAGTAAATGCAAGATTAACAGGAGTTGTTCTTGTTGCTAAACCATAATAGTTATTTAAGAAATCCCTATCTTTTTCAGTAAAGTATTCATCAAATTCATCAAAAATTTGTTGAAGTGTAAGCATACGCCTTTCAGCAAACATATCAAAATCTTCAACGAATTGCTCACTATTAGGGATAGGGAAAGCATCGAGAGGAGTTATTGTTCTTTTTACAAGTTTACTACCTACAACATCGCAATAAGTGTAACATTCACCAAAACAAACATAATCATTATAAAGTTTAGTATAGAAAAGAGTATCTTCTGTTATATCTCTAATTACATCGAGAATATCTTGACCTTGCTTAGAAATATCATCTATATAATCTTCATTAAACTTAGCTATAAATGCTTCCATATCAATAGCCTCCTGTGGATTAAAATCTTGTGGATTACCACCTTGATTTATATACTCTTGAAGACTCTTTTGAATTTCAGCAGCAATAGCGTTTTGAAGTAAGATAGAAATTTCTTCTCGAAGTTTGGCTTCTTTAGCAAATACAACCTCAGGATTATTAGCACCAACTATGAAAGTATGCTCGTTTTTATTGTATTCTGAAACATATCTACGAATTATACCTTTCAATAAATCGTAATTACGCATTTCAGCAGGAAAACGAGTATATTTTTCATTAGTTGCATTATAAGGATTAAGAATCTTCTTGTAGAACTCTGGCGGAATTCTATCGTGAAGTATATTATATCTTTTAACTAAATCCTCATTATTTCTCATACTAAGACCTTTGGCAATAATCCAATCACAACAATTGGCATACCATTCAGGTTTAGTTTTCTCAGCATTTGAAACTTTTTGTTTAGGGAAATCATATATCCCACTATATCCAATATCCATAATATTATATTAAAACCAATCTCTGTTTAAAATATCGTTTTCATCAATATTTTCTTCGGTTAAAGGTTTTCTATTTTCTAAGTCATGCAGACCTTTAATTTCCATACCTTTCCATTCAATACCACGAAGAAGCATTTCAGATACACGGTCAAAGTTACCCTTAGTATTCCATTTCTTCAATTCAAGAATAGCTTGATAATCATAAATAAAATGGAAATTTCTAACAGGATTACCTTCTTCATCTTTGGCAACCTCTTCGTATAGGTATTCTTTTAAAAGTCGAATAGCATCAAGCTTTTTAGAAGTATCACCGATACTATATCCATAAGTTTTTGAATAGGTTTCTTGAATACTTGCGTCCCAAACAAAAAGAGGTTCAAATGCAAGATATTTAGTAGCACCCCATTTCTTAAAATTGGAAACAGTTTCACCTCGGTTAATTTCAACATTTGTACTCCCAATACAATTATAGAACATAGCAAGTTGATAACATATTTTATCTGCATATTCAAGTTTATCTGGTCGTCCATAATATGCAGCAACTTTCTTTGCTCTATAACCATTAAGAGGATGAGGATTCATCCAAACACTAATACTGTTGTGAGAATGTCGATTAGTAATTTGGTCTTTTTCTTTATCTACACCAACAGGGTCATAAGTAATACTATAAAGACCTTCTGGTATTTCTTTAACTTTACCAGTTGAAGTAACTTTTTCTATATATTCAGGAAAAAACCAAATACGAACACAACCGTGAGGGTCTTCATTTCCTCTACGGGGGACACCCTGAATCCAGTCATAAGTCTTTTTACCTTCAGCTTGAAGTCGAGCATTAGATACAAACTTAACACCAGTTTTTGTATCCTCAAAAGCTCCATCAGTATAAAATTTTAAATCAGAATCAATTCTAAGTCTTTCTTCCCAAGCTGTAAGTTCTTCTGAACTAAAAATATTTTCAGAAGCACTACTAAAAGACTCAGACGGCATAAGAGCATATTGACCTATATAATTTATATAATCACCATAAGATTTAACAGAATTCTTTTTCTTTATTCGTTCTTGCTTAGCAATTTCAAGACCAACAGGAAGATTACTATTACCATCTTCGTCCATTCCAGAAATACCATTATACATACCTTCAAGTCCCCAACAATAAGGTTTAAAGAAACCGCAAATTTCTCCACGAGAATCTTTATCCCAAACATTTTCAAAAGGCATAAAGTTGTATGTACGAGGATTATAGAAATTCTGTTCAAATACTTGCATATTACCAGAAGTAGCAGTACCCCAAGCCATAAGAGTACCAGTAACAAATGAACCAGTACGCATAGCAGGTTCGGTAACACTCATAAAAGCATCAAAGTTTTCCATAGTAGAAAGCTCTTCAACTTTTACAACAATAGCGTCCTTACCGATAGCACAATCCGGATTGTTATGAGCAGAAACAGAAAGTAAAGCAGATTTCCAAGAATTATCAGCCTCAATACCACTACGAAGTTTATATCCTAATCGGAAATCCTCCTTAGTTGTAGAAAGAATACCACGAACAAAAGGAGATTTTTCTTCATAAAAACGAATATCAGAAATAGCAAAGTCAGTTAAACCTCCACGGTCAGTCAAATACTTACTATCAGCAGCAACATGGATAACAACTTTTCTAGAATTACAATTAACTGTGTTGGCAGAATCGGAAGCCATAATATAAGAGAAACCACCACGACGAGTTTTATCTATTATAAGATGGAAACCATTATTCTTAACAAATTCCATAACCTGGAAAGTCCAATATTGAGCATCTATAAACTTAGGAAAATCAAAATGTTTAGTACCAACATTTGTATTTCCTGAAGCAATAGATTTCTCATCAAGTCTTTCCATTCGAGTATAATTCAGAAAATTATAATGAGCACCAGTAATATGAAGATTATGTATAGTACCATCAGGATATAAAAGACAAGGTGCATCAAATCCGTGCTTTCTACGATATTGTTCTCTTTTACGAAGTTTTGTATGAGCAATACTATTTGGCTTAAAAGTAGTATATGTATTATTTTCCCTATAATAATCAGCCATTTCGGTTAAAAGGTGAGTATTAACAAACTTAACCTTAGGGTCAATGTTCATAAGAAACCCACCGCTATCGCCTATAAGAAAAAGATTATATGGGTCATAATATCCAGCTTCAGTAGCAGTCTTATATCTGGATTTATCTTCAAGAATATAATCGAGAAAAGGATACCCTGTTGTCATTTTACTAATATGCTTATTACAGCAACAATAGTACTTGTTAAAGCTACACTACCAAATATTATGTTTCTTCTTTTACTTTTGTATAATGCGGCATCCAATGAAGCATTAAGTTGTTCATAATTAGTAACATCTTGTTCCAATTTGAACATATCAACACGAAGTTTATCTATTTCATCAGTTTTAGCATTACTTAATTCTTTTAAACTAAATATAAGGTCATCTTGTTGCTGAGAAAGTTCTTTATAATATTTTCCTTCTGCAAGTTTAATATTTGCTTGCTTTATGTAAGAAATAGGAACAGTAACTAAACTATCTTTAACAACATTAATTGGAATAGTATCATTCTGCCCCAATAAGTTCTTTGAATTGAGCAACAGCGTCAATATTGTTATTAGCTTCAACCAATTCAATTTCATAAATATAAGATTTTTTAGTTTCACTAATAATACTGTCTTGCTTGACTATATTAAAAGTAAGAGAATCTATAAGTTCTTGATTACTTGCTTTTGTCTTATAATATTCTACTTGCTTTTCAAGATAATCAATTTTATTTGTTTTTAAAATATCATCTCTAACAAGATATGCTATAATACAAGAAATAAATACTATAGCAAGAATTTCAACAATATTATAATTTCTCATAACGACAATAATTTATTTATTAGTTGTGGTGTTATTTTCTTTTGTGGAGGAATACCTAATAACCCACAAGCTGTATATGCAGCAGCACCTATACCTCTATTAACTGCATCATCAAATATCTCATTAGAAATTCTTTGAAATCTGCATCTATCAAGATGAAATTTATCCCAATAATCAGCTTTATAAATAAGTCTAACCTCGTGAGTAATCCAATTATTTTTCTTTAACTCAGTTGTTATTTGCTTATTATTTTTACCTTTTTTATCAATTTTATCTATATAAGACCAAATCTTTGAAGTAGGATGTGCTTTACGACTTATTCCCATATAGGTTTCACCACCTTTATCATCGGGGTCGTTCACATAACCTCCTTCAGCACTAATTGTGCGTCTGAAAGCTATGTCAAAATTAGCCATAATTATACTAATGAATGATTACTAAAACGCCATTTGATTTCTTCAAGAAGTTCATCATCGATAATCTGCCAATCAAGAGCAAACAAATCTTCAGCGGTGGGCATATACTGTTCAGCTTCTCCAGTATTAAGATTTATCTTTAACATTTGATTGTGATAATGAATTCTTTTACAAGTAGCAAGAAGAAGTTCCTTAACAGTATCATTTAAAGATGTCAGTTTTGGAATAACTTCTTCTCCAATAATAGCAGGAATTTGAGCTGTAATTATATATTTAAGTTCACTTTTTCTTCCAATAATTTTATTGTGAGTAATACACTCTTTAAAAGCGTTGCTAAAATTCATATTCATAATAATAGGATTGCTCATAAGTTAATCTTCTAAAACTCTTCGTACCCAACCAAGAAAATACTTAGATTGAGAATTATTATTTCTAACAATTTTATCGTATGCCTTTATTCGTTCAATCTTATATTTATAAACGAAGGCATCTTCTTTATAAAAATCAACAGAATCTTGAAGTGCTTCACACTCATTCATAGCTTTACCAAGATAATAATCTAAGCTATCTGCTATATTTCTATAAAGTTCAATAGAATCCTTGTAGGATTTTATTTGTTTATTAAGAACATTAATACTATCAATAGATTCAGTATAAAGAATATAATAACTAACAGCATATCCGTCCTCAATCGGTGCATCATTTCCTTTACGGGTGTTGAATAATTTACAAGATGATAATCCTAATAATAGTAATACAAATAATAAAATCTTAATTTTCTTCATCGAATAAAGTTTTTGTTGTATTAGTTGCTTGAACTTCAAGATAACGGTCTTTAAGAATAGAAATAATTTCTTCCTTTAAATAACGCATCTTATAAAAAGTTGTTTTCGGTTGAGGATTATCCTTAATATGATAAAGACCATCAGGAAATCTTCTTGGCATACCATATTGATTAAGAACAAAATCTCTATCTATATGACAAAGCCAAAGACCAGCACAAGGAATATTTAAAATATATTCCACAAAGAAAGCATATTGAGAAAGCTGAAGATTATAAATAGAACCATTACAATTAGGAAGATGAGAAACAGGAGATTTGAGAAATTCTTTTTTGCTTATCCAAGTCTTAGTTTGCTGATAAGGTTTAACAGATTTATCTTTCTTATAGTATCCAGCTTCAAAATTAAGACCGCCACGATTAGTTTTCCAATCCCCAATAACAAATTGGTCTTCTCTTAAACAAAGAACATCAATTGTACCAGATAAGAGGTAATCAATAAGGAAAGCACCAATTTCTGAATAGATTTTATAATCTCTATCAATGTAATATTGGAATACTTGATAGATTTGAGGATACTTATTTTCAGTGGCTTCTCTAAAATCTTGAAGGTCAAGAGGTTTAACTATTTCATCTATATTAGGAATATCGGCTACAGTTATCATTTCGCCTTTTGAATTCTTCATATAGCGAACCGCATCAGTAAACATTGACGCCCCTTTAATACCATCTTCTAATCCATTATGATATTTGGTTCCTTCTTCACAAGCTTCTTTTGTAATCTTATTCCACTGTTTTTCAAGTTCAGATTCAGATATATGAAGTTCCTTAGCTTTTTGAGCAAGCCAATATTTCTTATCAAACTCTTGAGCATATCTATGCAAAAGAGTAGTCGTGGAAAGATAAGCATTTCCAAGACTATCTGTATAAGAGTGATTCTCTTCCTTAAAAGTAAGGCGAATATCGTAATATCTGGTATCTCTGATTTCCATAAGATTGTTATGATGTAGCATTATAGCTTAATCGTCATCTTCATCGGCATCCATAGAGGAAAGAATTTGAACACCTCCACGAGCCATTTTAATCTCTTCTTCACTACGGAGATTATCGTAGGCTTGATTAAGAGCTTTAATCATATCAGGAACAGCTTTAACTTGATTAGAAAGCTGATTCTGTAAATTCATTATAATTGGAATATCACCATCAGCCAAAACTCCACGAAGTTTGTTATTTAAATATTCAAGAGCTTTATTAATAGTTAAATTAGCTACATGAAAAGCTTTTTGAAGATTTTCAATAGTAACGCCGGCTTCGGTAATATTTTGTTTGTAATATCTCTTTATAAGACGCTTTACTAAATCATCAGGTGTATAAGAAACATCTAAATCAAAGTTTTCAATTGCTTCTCGAAGCGATTCTTCATCACTAAGACCTCTTTGTCTACAAGGACTTTTGGGGTCTCCTAAATAATAAATAACTCCACACTCAGCAATATATTTTCGTTTATCTGGAGTATTATCTCTTGTATAAAGCATCAATATATCCTTGTCAAGAAGTTGTCGAGGATTTGGTGCTTTAGGCATACCCGTTTGGTCTATTGTTATTAGTTTGTCAATATCAAGTTTCATCTTCTAACTTAAATAACATTTGATATGCAGCTTCAACATCAGGGTCAAATTCAACAGGAGCCATTAAACAAATAGAATAAATAAACATATTTGCATAAGGCTTACCAGCAGTTGCACAAAGTCTTTCATATTTAGCTCTATTAGAAGCTTTATTTTTTCTAAATAAAACCTTAATTCTATCTTCTCTGTTTACTTGTTTATAAAGATTTCGATATATTTCTTTAACTTTATCTTTATATTCTTCTTTATTAGTAACTTTGCGAAGATTATGAAGGTCTTTATGAAGTTTAAGAAATTCTTCCCTTACACGGTTCTTTCTAACATTACCTATATATGGAATTTTGGCAACTTTACTTTTAGCTAATGTAGATGCTATATCAGCATCGTACATACTAATTATCTCTTTTAAAATTGTAGAGGAGTCGGCATCATAACCGACATCCTCTACAACATCCAAAAAAGAATGAACTACAATTTTATCTTGCATCTTTCAGAATGACAAAAGGGTCATCATTAACACTATTTGCTTCAGTGTCAATTATTGCTTTAATTGAATTAAAACCGATAATCTTAAACTCAAGCAAATAAATGTATTCAGTATCAGCAAAGGCTGTTCTGCTAACTACAGATTTACAAAGCGCATCATCAGAAGCTATATAATTTCGAAAGCCTTCAACAGATATAGCAGAAATACCATTAATGTGTAAACCTAATTCTAAATCTGTACGAGCTATACAAACTTTATCTCCAATTTTTCCAGGAAGTTCTCCATTAGCCTTTGCAAGAAGAACAATAACAGAAGAAACAACATCTTTACCACCTCCTTTAGCATTAACTACTCCAGAACTTGCGGCTAAATCCCAAAGTTTAACTTTATTAAGAAGAGCAACAATAGCATAATTTTTAGCAAGATGTATATGCTTTGTAAGTTTTTCTAAAAGCTCAGGAGTAATTTCATTACGATTTGTAGGAACATTAATACCGTAATTTGCATTAATAGATTTAATAGGTACCATAATTTAATTATTTAGTTTGAACATTATACCTTTCACATTTTTATATTTTGTTATATCATATTTTTCAGTAACACGATAAAAACCATCTTTGTCCCTAATCATAACACCAACTGTTAATAATTTATGAAAAGGTGCATAATAACTTCTTTGATTACCACCAAAAGTCTTAACCGCTTTCTCACACAAATCTCCTTTATTAACATAAATACCATTATTATTAAGGATAACTTTATAAGCTCGTTTTTCAGCAGGAGAAAAATCAAGAAAGTAACAAAACATTTCAAATATATCCCTGGAATTACTTATATCTCCATTAATATAAGTTTTAATAGTAAGAAGTTCATCATTTTCAATAAGGAAATAATTATCTTTTTCAACATAATGCTTTTTCTTACTACTATTATCAATAACTAATCTCATATCATTAATTTTTATGAATTTCTTTCACAAATATATATAAAAGTTTGCTATTATCAAAACAATTTCTTAATTTTGGTCAAAAGTTATTACCTTTATAATATATACATATACGCACGATAATAACGCTTATAATATCGCTTATAATTGTAATAATAATGCCACTCAGTGCGGTCTGGCGGTAGCAGTAATACTAATCGCACGCACACGCACGCACGCCTATTCATTATCCAATTTATAATTATAATTATAAATTGTCTAATAAATATAATAAATAATATAATAATTATATTAATTATATATAAGGTATAGGACATAATGCTCGGCACTCCGTGCCTCGCTTATCGCCCGTAGAGGAATTGCAACTACAACTACACTTGCTATGTATATTAATAAGAACAACAAAGTAGTATTTAATTTTACAAATACTAAATATGATAATAGATATAAAAACAAGATTAAAGAAGATGCTTATAAGCGTATTGCTATTAGTCCTTTTCCAATCAAAGATAATTATGATAGTTTTATAAACTATGATGGAGAAGGTAAAACAAATCTTGATAATTGTGTAATCAATTGTAGAGAATTATTTAAAGCTATGCTTCCAGCATCTGCTCTTAATCTTCTTTTATCTATACTTCCAAATCTTGAAGAAAATACTAACATACTTAGAGTTAATCTCCGAAAAACTAAATATTCTGCTACTTATCAATTTAATCCTTGTGAGATTATGAGTATACTCTGTGATAGAGGAATCATATTTAGAACAGATACTCTTTTTCATTATGTTATTAATCATAATATTATTTTTAAAGGAGATTTAAATAAGTTTAGAAAAGAATATCTTGAACTATATGGAGATGATACTCCATTAGTAAAGACCAAAGGTAAAATTAAAAGAATAATCCTTAAACACTCTTAATTAATAAACATTATGAAAACCTTATTATTAATTGTTGCAATAGTCGCAATAGTGGCTGTTGTTGTGTTCATTCTTTTACGGGGATTGACTAAGAAACATTTAGCTTATGAACAAGCTCTTGCTAAACAAGCTCGTAAAGAAAAAGAGGCTGCTGAAAAAGCTTTAGAACCTGAAGCTATGATTGAAGCTGCTGAAAAAGCAAACAAATGTGCTATTGAACATCCTGCTGAAAAAGAACCTTGTGCTCATAATTGCTATTTCTTTAATATTCATAGATATAAGAGTAGCAAAGGTAAAGATATGTTCTGTGTTGTTTGTAAAGCTTCTATTAATGGTCATTGGTATAGTATTAAAGTGAACAATTCTTATTATCCTAATATTGATAGTTATACTCGTAAAGTTGCTGAAATGATTATCAATAAGTTTGTTCCTGATATGCCTCTTGAAGAATTCTTAAAGAAGGGTTCTGAAAGTATGGATAATGTTGGTGAAGCTATTATACCTCTTTACGAAACTGTTGGTTAAACTATGATAGAAATTCATATTTGGCAAATACTTGCCGCAAGTCTTGTTTTCTTTATTGTTGGTTTATATATTGGTGTAGTTTCTTCTAATAAACCAAAAGGTGAACAAGTAAATCATCCAGCTCATTATCAAAAGAATGGTAAAGAGTGTATAGAAGTTATGGAAGAAAAATATGGTCCTATGGCTGTATATAACTTTTGTATATGTAATTCTTTTAAATATGAATGGAGAGCTGGAGAAAAAGATGGTAATAGTACAGAACAAGATTTAGCTAAAGCTAAATGGTATAGGGAATATGCTATTAAGCTTTTTAATAAATATCCAGATATATTTAATATTCCAAACGGAAGTTAAATTCTAAAACTCTTATTTTATTATGATAAAGCTATGGAATTTGATTTTATTAATTATTCAATTACGCCTGCTGCCAATCAGGACATTGAAGAAAAAGATTTAAGATATAATGTTACAATTGACGATAGCAATTTTAATTGCAATTTCCTTTACGGGGGTTGGCCTTCTTATTAGTAAATATATTATTAAACCTAAAATAACAGGTTCTACTTCTGATGGTTATCATACATTTGATGAACTATATTATTATAGACTTTTATATAATGCTAATTTAGTTAATACTATTATATATAATAATCTTACTGTTTGTCCTTCTTTTAGATTACCTATTTATATTTATAAATCTTATAAACATTCTGATGGAGAACTTTGTTTTGGTGGTGGTTGGTTTGTTGTTGTAATGGAGACACCTTTTGGACAAATTACTAATCATTATGAAAATAAATATTATCATATGTTTAATTGTCCAGCTGTAGATACTGCTCCTTTATGGGATGGTCATACTCCTCAACAAGCTGCTGAAAGATTAGATAAACTTAATGAATATATTATAAATCAATTTAATGGACATTCACTTATTGGATACTCGAAATAAATTTATAGAATTAAAAGATATATGTGATAAAGCTTTTAAAAGAAATAATATATATCCTTTAATGGAAATTCCAAAACCTGATAATAAAGATACTATTGAAGAACAATTAAATGATTTATATATAAAAGCTGAAAATGCTAAAAAAGAAATGCAAGCTGAAAGAAATGCTTATAATAGAATATTATTAAATAGTTTATCTATTATTGTACCTATTAAATCATATGATATGATAATAATTAAATCAATATTGTAATGAATAAATTAAAAGGTATATTAGGACAATGGAAAATAAGTAAATATTATACTAATAAAATAACAAGAAAAGATATTAATAAAGCTTTTCAAAAACTTGTTAATAAAAATGATTAAAAAAGAATTTAAAGAAGAAGATGAAATTGTTTCTGAATGGATTAATGATGTTAATATTAGAATTGAAGCTTCTAAAATGTTTAAAAAATTAAAGAAAAATAAAAGTATGAAACAATTTGAAAATGAATATTTAAATCATTTTTGAAATATTAAATATGTTATAAGAAAGACTGCTCAGTAGAGTGGTCTTTTTTTTTGTTTTAAAGATTAAGGGAATAATAAAGAAGGAGATTTTGTTAAGAATTAAGAGGGAGATAAAGGATATAATGAGAAAAATTATGTAAGTGAGTGTGTAGGGGAACCTCCTCCTATAACACCCCCGGCTTCTTCAAAGCGTCCTTAATACCCCCGTCATTGTTTTCCTCATACTATTCTATAAAGACTTTGGACTACTGTCGTAGTCCCATACGAAAGTATTCGTACCGATACTTCCGTCTGCTGTGTTCTACAAGGTACCCAACCAGTACATTGGTCTTGTACTCAACCAGGGAGTCAGCCTGCGTCTTGTACGATGGAAACTAATACCATCACAAGAATTGCTACCGTTGCTAATAAGCGGGGCAGTGTTCGTATTGCGAACAACAAGAATGATGTCAAATGTCTTGTCATTGACGGCTTCTCGCCTGATGATAAGGTTTGCTTTGTTCCTGTTAGCATTGTCTTAGGTAAGCTTCTTACTGATGTTAAGAGTAATCTTTTGCTCATTGCTATCAGTAAAGAGCTTGCTAAGAATGCTGGTAAAGGCATTAACGCGAACGACTGTCGTGAGCAAGCTATTCGTGCTCTTCTTAGTAAGCTTCGCATTAAGGGCGATTTCAATCATCGTTCTAAAGGCGAAGTTTTCACCAAAGAAGATGGCACTGAATCAGCTTATACCGCTGATTGGGACGAGCTTGATGCTGATACTGTAAAGTTCAGCTATGGTGAGCTTCGTGCCGATTACGATGCTTGCAACGCTAAGGCGTTTGTAGCTGGTAGCAATGATGTTGTTGAAGATTTCTAAAATCGTACAACCTCTACAACATCCAAAAATGGGAGTAGTAGTGATACTACTCCCTTTAATAGCAAATTAATCAAATAAAAATATATTATTATGAAAACTATTGCTGATGTTATTAGAGAAGCTCCTAAAAAGGATAAGATTACCGTTAGCTTTATCAACAAATATAATATTGTTGATGAAGTTGTTCTAACAGAAGAACAATTTCGCTATCTTCAAATATGTATTGCTAAAGGTGAATTTCCTTTAGAAGGAACTTGTGTTATAGCAAAAGATGGAAGAAAAATACCTTTTGCTTCTGATGGTCGTCTTACTGATAAAGACTTGAACAATAATTGCCTTAGTCTTAACGACAATCTTGCTATAAAACTTCTCTACTTTAAAGCTGGTAAGTAATGCTCTGGTCCTGCCACTCTTGCGAGTGGTGGGACTTTCTTTTACAATTCCTCATACTTATCTATATAGAGCTTGTCCTCATACTGTCTATATGGAGTCTGCTCCTCATACTCATCAGTACGGAGTTTGGTTGCAATATCAAAGCATTAAATATTGCATCAAAATAACAGAGAATTATCGTTCTGATAATATACATAGTACACTCTGTACCCCTATCTGTTTCTCCTATCAGTTGTCGTGATGATACCTGATAGTTCTTTATTTGATAATTATTAAAATGTTACTGATATGAAAAAGATTATTGCTGCTATCATTCGATTCGTTATGCCTAATGCAATTAGACAACACGAAAAAGAAGTAAAAACTAAGCATAACTATAATGCTACTATTATGCAACAGTTGCTTGATGCTGAGCACGATATTAGAGATAGAGTTAATGAACGATTTGACACTGTTTATACTACTAAAAATGCCATCAAATGTGCAAATGCTAATGGAATTGTAAAGTATAATAGTGTTAGAGCGTTGAATGAAGCAAGATTTAAGTAATATAGTTTTGAGATGAATGATAAGGATAATGCTCCTGAATCCCTTTCTATTGCTTATCCTTATCTTCATCTTTATACTACTATTATTAGTAAAGTTATTGGTGAACGCATTGCTACAATTATTGCTGCAACTTCAAATCCCACTTCGCTAACTCTTATTTAATCTGTTATTTATTTTACTATTTATCAAATAATCAATTTGTGTACTATGAAAACATATATTTTCAAAATTAAAACAAGTTTTGGATTATATTGTAAACCTACTGATGAACACATTATTGGTTGCTGTGCCAATACTTCTTCTGAAGCATATGAAACAATAGCAAGACAAATGCCTGGTACTATTGTTGAATCCAAACTTATTGCATTTTGTGATAATTATACTGTAAAATATGGTGAAGACAATTATATTCTTGGAGAGAATGAAATTGTTTCATTTAATTAATTTAATTGTGCCCGATTGAGTTATATTCATATTATTGCTATTCCGAACGCAGAAAACTACAACCTGGTATTTGATTCTATAATTTATGAATGAGTCAGGTCAATAATTTGAATATAATGAATTAAATAATAATATGTATCATTATGTTTTTTGTGCTGCTATAAATCATCCAGCAAATGAAAAATCAATAAAACTTGCAAAAAGTGTTGTTAATCAATTAGAAACTGATTGGGATTTAGAATCTGATGTTGTTCTTTGCAATTATCATAGCTCTATTACAATTATTGAAAATTGTAGTAATATTGAAATCAAATTTGAAAACAATAACACTATTCAATTAATCAATGATTGTATGGAATTTGCAAAGCTTAAAGAAAGATTTGATAGAATGTATAGTACTTTAGATGCTTCTATGATTGAATAATAAAAAAAAATTATAGATTAAATCAATATTCGCCCGTAAAGGAAGATTAACAAATAGTTTAATATTGAACAATTATGTATAAAAAAGCTAAACTGTTTAAATTTATTACTTGTAATCGAGATAATACTGTAAGACATATTGTTGCTTCAAATAAAATTGACGCAATATATATTTATGGTAATGTTATCGATGAAGAAGATAAAAATTTAGACTTTGAAGTAGAATTTGTTAATTATGTAATTTTATCAGATAATATTTAATATGATACAAGACATTAATTCCATTATAATGACTCCATTAACAATAGTAGTGCTGTTGTGTATTGCGACAGCATTACTATTTGTTTGTGTATATCTTTGCATCGCTATTAGAGATTTAAAAGAATTTATTAGAAATCAACTTAAAAATGTACTTGCTGCTGCTGATGATGCTTTACATTATTGCAGAAAGAATCTTGAGTTAAGTGCTTCTATTAATAAAGATAATCGAAATCTTATCAAAGCGATGAATGAATATTTGGAAAGATTTAAATAAATCTATTACTGCTATTCGTAATTCAATTATTTTGTAAGATGAAACACAAAATATTGATTAGTGCAATTTTAGCAATACTGGCATTTTCTTATGCTGGTATTGCTAATGCACAATCAGATACAACAAGAATTGAACCTAATCTTCGTTTCGAAGTTGAAAAACTTGTTTTTAAAACAGGCAAATCTACTGAGAAAGTCTATGTTCACTATAATGGTGAATACTATGAAAGTAATAAAACTTCTATGAAGCGTTATTATCTTATTCGTAAATATAATGGACAACCTTGTGCCGTTATGATTACTAATAAAAAGTCTAAATCTAAGAAAATTGTAATATTATGATTGTTTTACCTCTTCTTGACAAATATACTACGGCAAATTATTATTTACTTGAAAATAATACTGTTGTAGAATTTGGTGTAGTTAATGATAAAGAAGATGCTATTGAAAATACTGTTGAACTTCATTTGTGTTGTCCTATGACAACTCAAGAAGTTTATAATTATTGCAATAGTAGAATTCCATCTAAACTTCGTAAGAAAATTCTTCTTGGTGTAAGAGAATATAATGAAAATAAAGATAGAATTATTCCAAAAATTTCTATTTGGAAACTTGATTGGTTTTGTAGAAATATTACTGAAAGAAAAATTGTTAATATTATTTTAGAAGGTCATAGTCGTATTGCTATTGACCCTTATAATGAGAAAGAAGTTGAAAAATTTATTAAGACTATTAAAGATTTAGCAGAATAAGCAAATAGTGTTGCATCTTCCTTTACGGGGGGACTGCCAAATAAAAACAATTTAATAATTATTAAATCATTACAATTATGGCTGAAAAAGTTCAAGTTGAAGCTCCTGTAGTTGAAGCTCCTGTGGTTGCTACTGTTGAGCAGACTGAAGGACAGAAGTCTTTCAAGGAAAACATTAAAGACCTTCTCGCTGGTGGTGCCAAGCGTTATAATGGTCTTCGTATTAAGAATGTAAAGTATTCCGAAGAGGATAATTACACTCGTATCACTCTTGTTGTTCAACCTTCTATTCCTGGTATGGTTTCTCATGATAATGGGGCTACTTGGGAACCTGGTATGACCAACAATATCTTTACTTCCAGCTTTGCTCTTGCGGGTATGCTTAAGGAAGATGAAGAAAAGAGTTGGCTCGCTGAAACTCTTGTTGAGAATCCGCAGGCTTTTAACATCATTATGAATGGTGGTACTGTTGATGTTATTCAGCAGAAAGTTGAAGCTGGTGTTCCGTATAAGAACCCGTTTAGCACTCGTGAAGATGCTACTGAAACTACTTTTGACAGAGATGTCATTATCAATTATGTAGTTGGTTTCACTTTTGGTAAGACTGGTCAGAGATACGCTGATGTTCTTGCAGTGAAGACAATGGGCTTCTAATTGCTACTAATAATAGTGGCAGTATTAATGAAGATTTTTTCTGAAAAATACTGCCACTTTATTTGTTTATTCAAATACTTTGTATATATTTGTATTTAGTTCTTACAATTAATAATTAAATCATTAATCACACTATGGCTAAACTTGGTGAAAATCTTAACGACGAACAGATTAAGAAACTTCGTGATGGTGCTAAACCTTATCCTAATAAGGGAACAAAAGTACCTGGTAGGCAGTTTGAACGCAGACTTCCTAATGGTATGCCTGCTGAAACTCTTCGCTATCCTAAGCATGTTAATCGTGCTACTCTTCTTGCTCGAAACAATGCTGAGTTTAAGCGTTTGCTTTCTCTTATCATTATTCGTGCTCATAAGAATAGTGGTGAAATTAAAGATGATGCTAAATGCTATGTTAAGTTCGCATTTAACAAATATAGTATTCGTGTAGATGGTCTTTCTCGTGAATACAGTATGCGTTCTGCTTTATTTGTTACTTGCTATGCAGCTGCAATTTTAGCTCTTAATGAATATGCTCAGGATACTCTGGTTTCTTATATTAACGAAGAGTTTGATGAGAATCCTTTGACTAAGGAAGCTCTTGACAATGCTCAGGAACTTATTAAACAAGTTGATGTGATTCCTAATAGTCTTAACGAAGAGACTGTTGAAGAGCCTGAAAAGTAAAATAATAAGAGTATTATTGCGATTATTCTATCAAGTCCAACGATAAATTTGGAAATATGCAATAAATAATTGTGATAATACTCTTTTCTTTTATTTTTATATTATGGAACCTGGTGAAATTGAAATAGATAATTATCTTCTTACTCACGATATTGATGAACAAGCTATTCTCAATCCTGATGAAATGGAAGATAATGAGAAAAAAGATTATTACGGAGATTATGGCAAGGAATAGAATTAAAATTCACCCTATGGGATATAATAAAAAAGAACTCGGAAGAGTAATTGATTATCAAATTGGTCATAGAGGTGAACCTACAACTGGTAAAGTTCAAACAATCGTTATCAATCGTGAGAATAATATTGTAAAAAATATTATTCATAGTGCCGCTAATAAAATTCGTAAAGGTCGTACTCTTGCAGAAATGGTTTATGAATCATTTCCTGTTTAATATCTTACTGCCCCTTAGCTAAGGGAAAACACTAAGGATTGTTTAACAAGTGGTTATTAGTCCTATTAGGTATAGCATTGTTGAAGTGTAAGGCTTTCTTGCTATTAAGACTATTGTAGCTCAGTAGGTAGAGCGTTTGAATGATATTCAAAAGGTCAGAAGTTCAAATCTTCTCAATAGTCCAATGTGTTATTAAGCACATAACGATTTCATTTTTTAGGTTAAAGTTGATTTATAACTATTGGTTGTTGTGAAATACCCAATAGTTCTTTTATTACAATTTAAACTATTATTGTTATGTCAGAAAAGAAACAAACCGAAAAAACTGAGATGCCTTTAAAGTTTAAAATTCATTGGTATCTTAATTTTATTGTTGCTGCTATTGTATTTATTATTCTTGCAATAGTTTATTGCTATCGTTATTTTAAGATTGGTTATCCTGTTGAAGATAACTGGACACAAGAGTTCTTTAAATATCTTATTAGTTGGCCTCCTTTAACTGCTATTGGTTGGACTATTTGTTATGGTCCTTTTATTATGCTAAGTGCTTATCTTGCTAAAAAGAAAGAAGGACTAATAAAGTAATATGACCTACAAGAAGAACTTGATAATTCTTAAGTTTATTTTTAAAACAATGGGAATGTCAGACTGCAAATAAATTAAGTTCTTCTTGTTCTTTGGCCCCTTAGCTCAGTTGGTTAGAGCAGCGGACTCATAATCCGTTGGTCAAAGGTTCAAGTCCTTTAGGGGCCACATAGTTATCAAGATATTTCTTGATATACTACCAATAATACTACAATGAATTATGCAATAGTTGTTTTATATTATTGGGGCAAAAGAAGTAGATTTTGTGTTGTAATTCTAGCGCCATACCTACTAACACTGCTGGTAGAGATGTTTACAGCTTACATCTAAAACAAACTATATAATATAGTCGTGCATAGTTATATTATATAGAGCAACTCTTAAAAGTTGTGATAATGCTTTTGTTATAGGATTTTAACCTTTTGAGCATTATTATTTTATAATAAATACTAATAATATGAAAATTAAACTTTCTAAAATATGATATACGCTTTTAAAGCAATTATTTATTGCAAAAAACTTGGTAAAGATTTTGGTAGATGGGCACATATTACTATTGTTGCTAATAGTCTTGAAGAAGCTGAAAAATATGCTGATGCATCTTTTAGTAGATTATGTATTTCATTAGAAAAAAATCATAATGAATTATTCTTATATGGAGATTTAACTCTTGAATAATATATAAATATTAGGGAGAATGTAAATCCAAGCGTTTACCAAGAAATTGCTATGATAAGTCTTGTTTATTCTCCCTTTTACTT
>JAEEGK010000558.1_pt1 | contig 92830 bp, 51 predicted proteins | sample 8958771 | NCBI WGS metagenome assembly JAEEGK01 (sample SAMN16246547, study PRJNA631951) | gut metagenome | biome: gut microbiome; feature: rumen; material: SC-attached | host: Bos | place: Iran: Karaj | collected 2018-10
TAAGGATGTCGCCCAACAGAAGCGGGGTGGCCAGGAAACCGGCGGCCTGAATGTGAGCACGTTCCATGGCCTGCAAGATACCCTGCTTGAGACGGTGGTTGGCCAGGATGAGTTGGTGATGACCCTGTGCTGTCTCGCCCTCCACGGTACAGCCGTTGTCTTTCAACCCAAGGATGTCGTAGTCCTGTATCGAAATCTCGCGGCTCTTCTGTCGCAATTGCAGGACGATGTCGTCGGTCACCTTCTGTCCTTCGGGCAACATCACGGTAGGCTGGTACTCCATGCTGTGCATCGAGATGCCGCACAGACCGACATAGGCCGACTGCAACGCACCGAACCCATTGCCCATGACGCGGTTGCTGAGTTTCTGCATCAGGCTCTTGATGCGTTGGGCCGTTTCGTCAATGTTGGTGACACAGCCATATTGGAGGCAACCCGAGGTGGCGACGCTCTCGATGGCTATCACTTCGTAGGAGCCGTTTTCGTTGATTTTTGCCGCAGCAGCGCAGATGCGCGAAGAACCAAACTGGATGGCGGCGGTTAGGATTTTCATAGAAGAAAGAGTATTTGGAGGGACTTCTGTCATTTCTTTTCGGCTATCACCTGATTCTTGAACTTGAGGTTCAATGTCTTGTAGGTATTCCAGCCTTTCTCGTCTAAGACCTTGTCGTAGAAAGTTTCCAGTCGGTCGAACTTGGCCTCGTAGTCGTCGATAGGTCCTAAGATGATGGTGTGCTCTCCCCGCTTGGGAATGAGTTCGATGTCGCCGTTGGACATGACATAGATCTGGGTGATGTCGCGGTCCCATTTCTTGTGCCGGCGCAGGAACTTGGCCAACGTGAAGAGAGGACCGACCGCCATCTCCTTGGAGATATGTCCTGTGGCCAGCGGAATGTCCAACGCCTTTCGGCTGGGCTTGTACGACATCAGTTCTCCCTCCGTATCGACGTAGTAGTCGTGCGTCAAGTCGTTGCTCTTGATGCGGAGGATAGGACGCCTTTGGTAGATGTCGATGCGCAAGGTGCTATCGGGAGTGGGGTAACAGTCGGCATTGGCAATCAAGGTGTTCTTCTGCAACTCCTGTTCCAGGGCGTAGGCATTGAACTGCGTGGTCCGTTTGCCCTTGGGTTTCAAGGAGTCGGCACTATTGACCACACGCATGATGTCGGCACGCGTTATGAACTGGGCATTGGCCGAGTCGCAGATGTGTACCTGTACATCTTTATAGACCATGGGTGGTTCCTGCGTACGCCAAACGAATCCGCACACAGCCAAGTAGGCTATGAGCAGCAGTACTCCGATGGCTTTCAAGATTACCTTTCCCATGATTCTGTAAGATATTGAGCGTGAGAACTGAAGATTGTCATTCGCAAAGTGTGAAGTAGTGAAAACCTACTTATTGCAGCGCATCGGCCACAGGACGTACCAGTCGTTCGATATCGACGCCGGCACCCATCATCACCAACACATCCAAGTCACCTTGAGAACGAAGTTCCTTCAGGTGGTCGATGAGTTCATCCTGGTGCTTGATGTAGCGTTGAGCCGACTTGCCAGCTTGTGCGTCAACCGCTTCAATCTTGCTCAGGAGCCACTCGCTGGTGATGCCAGGAATAGGTTGTTCGCGAGCAGGATAGATGGGCAGGAGGATGGTGCGCGCCGGGATGCTGAGGGCGGAGGCAAAACCATCGGCCAGGTCATGTGTGCGAGAATAGAGATGAGGTTGGAAGACAACAGTCACTTTTCGGCCCTCAAAGAGACGCGCTACGGAAGTCAGACTGGCACGAATCTCGTCGGGGTGGTGGGCATAGTCGTCCATGACAACCAAGTCGTTGCGCTTGACGTAGAAGTCGAAACGACGTTTTGCACCACCGAAACTCTTCAAGCCCGTACGAACCTCCTCTTCGCTACAGCCATTCAGCAGACAGATGGTGACGGCAGCAGTGGCATTGTCCACATTGATGGGGACGGGAACGCCTGGTTCGAGGTCCTTGATGACCCAACCCTCCTTTCGAGCCACATAGTCGAAGAGGATAGTGCCATGGCCAATGCGGATGTTGGTGGCGTAGTAGTCAGGCAGTTCGGTTGTCTGGGTGGTATCGTTGACTACACCATATTCGGCATAGCGAGCGCGGCTGTCCAGTTGCGAGCAATCGACCTGGATGCCAGCGTGTTTGAGCAACAGTCCGTCGGGACGAACCAGCGAGACAAAATGGGCAAAGCTGGCACGATAGGCCTCCTCGGTTCCATAGATATCCAAGTGGTCGGGATCGCAGGAGGTGATGACGGCCATGTAGGGGGAGAGGGTATGGAAAGAACGGTCGAACTCGTCGGCCTCGATGACGGTGAGGTCGCTCTTCTGGGAGAGCATCAGGTTCGAGTCGTAGGGTTTCAAGATGCCGCCCAAGAAGGCGTTGCAATCGACGTGACTCTGCTTCAGGATATGGGCTATCATACTGCTGGTCGTGGTCTTGCCGTGAGTGCCAGCTACACAGAGGCCGCGTTTCGACTCGGTGATGAGACCCAGCAGTTTGCTGCGCTTGACTACTTCGAAGCCGTTCTGACGGAAGTAGGAGAGTTCTCCGTGTTCCTGAGGAATGGCTGGGGTGTAGCATATCAAGGTGGTCTTAGGATCTTTGAAACATGCGGCTACGGACGAGATGTCATCGACGAAGTGGATGTCGATTCCCTCTTGGATAAGTGCCTCGGTGAGAGGCGAAGGAGTCTTGTCGTAACCACCGACGCGATAGCCGTTCTGGTTGAAATAACGTTCCAAAGCCGACATTCCGATGCCACCTGCACCGACAAAGTATATATTCTTTTTCATCAATGAAGAATCAATTATTCAGTTTCAACATTTGGCTGCATCGATCACGATATGAGCAATAGTCTCGGCAGCACCGAACTTGCCTAAAGCCTTGGCATTGTTCTCAAAACGGGCAATACGCTCGGGGTCGTTGATGAGGGCAATTGCCTCTTTAATCAGGCGGACAGGTGCTTCGGCATCGGGACAGAGGATGGCGGCATCGGCTTCCGAGAGAACGCGCGCATTGGCGGTCTGATGATCCTCGGCCGCTGTAGGCAGAGGAACAAAGATGGCAGCTTTGCCTAAAAGGCAGACCTCATTGACGCCACCAGCTCCCGAACGGGAGATGACAATGTCGGCGGCACGATAGGCCATGGCCATATCGCTGACAAAGACGGTGGGATGAATCAGGCAAGGTTCGTTGCCCAACTCGTTCTGTAACAGAGCTACCTCCTTTTCCCATTTGTCGCCGTCAGCGCTTCCTGTCTGCCAAAGCACTTGGATGCCCGCTGCTTGCAGTTGACGTATCCCTGCGGCAATGGCTTTATTGACACTGCGTGCTCCCAGACTGCCACCGGTGATGAAGAGCGTTTTTCTGTCTGGTTCCAATCCCAAAGACAGGCGTGCCTCCTGTGGTGTGGCGGTGCATTCCAGTAGTTTCTGTCGTACAGGATTACCCGTCATGACGATGCGGTCGGCAGGGAAGAAACGTTCCATGCCTGGGTAGGCTACACAGATCTTTTCGGCATGGCGAGCCAACTTCTGATTGGTCACACCAGCGAAGCCGTTCTGCTCCTGAAGGACGTATGGAACGTGTAATGCGTATGCTGCTTTAAGGGCTGCTGCACTGGCATATCCGCCTACCCCGACCGCTACGTCAGGTTGGAAATTGCGGATGATTTTCTTGGCCTGACGGATGCTCTTGTAGAGGTCTATTAACACCTGTATGTTGCCTGGGTGGAACAGCGGACGGATAAAACCTCTGACGGGGAGACCGATGATGCGGTACCCTTCGGCTGGCACTTTGTCCATCTCCATGCGACCAAGGGCGCCGATGAAGAGGAACTCGGTGTCGGGTTTTATTTCGCGTATGGCATTGGCGATGGAGATGGCGGGAAAAATGTGACCTCCAGTGCCACCGCCGCTGATGAGAACTTTCATTGTAATCTATCTATTTATTGTAAGTGGTTTCTAAAAATGTCATGTTGAGCGAAGCGAAACATCTCTATTATTTTTTCAAATGCGAATTGGGATTCTTCGCGATGCTCAGAATGACAATTAGTAGTAGTCTTATAGAAACTATTGTGTTGTTATAGTGTCTATGGAGAGTTTTTTGTTTTATTCCGGGACGCTGCTCAGGCGATTCTGTTCTTCGCGCAGGATGTCGTGACTGAGCCCGAAGAGGATACCGAAGCAGGCAGAAGTGGAGAGAATGGCCATACCACCTCGACTGATGAGGGGCAGAGGTTGTCCTGTGACGAACATCGCATCGGTACAAACGCCAATGTGGATCATCGCTTGGATGATAATCAGGAGTGGAATGGCTATCATCAACAATCGCTTGAAGGTGTTGTCCGTCTTCTTCGATATTCGGTAACAACGCCAGAAGAGGATGAAGTAAAGCAGCATCACTACGGCAGCGCCAATCACGCCCAACTCCTCGAAGATGATGCAATAGATGTAGTCGGAGTAGGCCTCGGGAAGATGGTCTCGTAACTGACTTTCACCAACGAAACGACCGATGGCATTGCTGTTGGCGATGGCCATATGGGCATACATCACTTGCATGTTGTCGTCGTTGATCTTCTGTTCCCACAACGGAATGCTACTGCCGTCGAAGATTCGTTGTTCCCAGACATTGGCACGACTGAGCAATCCGATGTCGGTATGGTGTGCACCGCCCGCCTCTTCCTGGCTCTTGTTGAGAATGTGCAAACCAAAGAGTAAGCCGAGAAAGATGCCAGCGACAATACCGATGGAGATGATGGCACGGACCAGATATTTGCCATTCACTTCTCCTACGAACATGATGCCGAGAGCAGCAATGCCGAGGATGAGGGCGGAGGAGAGGTTCTGTAGGGCAATTGGCGTTGCCGCCATCACGATCAATAACAGCAGGAAAATGAACCGTCGCAGTTCCGTGCTCTTGCGGAAGATGGGCCATCGAGTGAAAGCCGTCTTGGGGGCTGCTATGGCCATGCATAGGACAATGATGAGACCTAACTTACAGAGTTCAACGGGCTGAATACCAAAGATATCTCGTGCGGCACCATTGATGCGTCGTCCAAAGATGGGCATCAATGCCATCAGTATCACACCTGCCACATAACTGGTCATGCCGAACAGTTTCACCCACTTGATGTTGGCGCGCGTCAAACTCTGCAATCCCATGCCGAAGAGGAAGAATCCTACTGCCAAGAACGTGGTGTGGCGCATCAAGGGATTGTCGTTTGCCAACTCTCGGTAGGCAAGACGACTGGAGGCACTACCGATCTCGACGATCGATATGAAAACCAAGATCCAGTACACTCCCCAGATCCAATGGTCTCCTCCCATGATGCTGTTCAGTCCAGTCTTTTTTTCCATGCAGTCCTTTTGTAAGGGTTAATGTTTAAGGGTTATGGGTTAGGGTTTAACGGTTAACGGTTAAGGGTTAACGTTTAATGGTTAATTGAACGCTAGAGCAAACTACATTACTCTTTACCCATTACTCTTTACTCTGTACTTTTTTCCCACTCAGCTACGATGGCCTTCATTTGGTCGCCACGGTCTTCGTAGCTCTTGAAGAGGTCAAACGAAGCGCAGCAAGGGGAGAGCAGAACGGTGTCGCCTGGTTTGGCAAAAGCGCGACATTTTTCCAATGCTTCGCGCATGGAGAGAGCATCGGCTACAGGTTTGCCTTGCTTGTCGAAGAAGTCATGCAACTTCTCGTTGTGCAAGCCCATATAGACCAAAGCGGTGCAACGTTCGCGTACCAACTCCTCAATCTCGGTGTAGTCGTTGCCCTTGTCCTTGCCGCCCAAGATGAGCACGGTAGGTGTCTTCATCGACATCAGGGCGTACCAACAAGAGTTGACGTTGGTGGCCTTCGAGTCGTTGATGTATTGAACGCCATCTACGACGCCGCACTTCTCCAGACGATGTTCGACCCCCTTGAACGACATAAGCGCCTTGCGGATAGCCTCTTTCTTGATGCCCGCAATGCCTGCCGAGATAGTGGCGGCCATGGTGTTGTAGAGGTTGTGCGGACCAGGCAGTGGCAGTTCGTTGACGTCAATGTCGATTACCTGATCCACTAGGTCAACGACCATCTTGCCATCTTTGAGGTAGGCTCCTGGCGTGAGAGGATGGTCACCCATCTCCTTGATACTCTTGCCGGTGAAAGGAACCAACTTCATGCGCAGAGGTTCGCGCTTCTGAATCTCTTTGGTGACGATGGGGTCTTCGTTCCAGTAGATGAAGAAGTCCTCCTTGTCTTGATTCTGCAAGATGCGCATTTTGGCATCGATGTAGTTCTGCATCTTGTGGTCGTAGCGATCCAGATGGTCGGGTGTAATGTTCATGATGACCGAGACGTTGGCCTTGAAGTCATACATGTTGTCCAACTGGAAACTGGACAGTTCGATGACGTAGTAGTCAAAGTTCTGCGTGGCCACCTGGTAGGCCAAAGACTGACCCACATTTCCTGCCAAACCTACATTGAGTCCAGCCTCCTTCAAGATATGATACGTCATCATGGTGGTGGTGGTCTTGCCATTCGAACCTGTGATGCAAATCATCTTGGCATTGGTGTAGCGACCAGCGAACTCAATTTCGGAGATAACGGGCGTACCTTTCTTGAGGAGTTCCATCACCAAAGGAGCCGTGAGCGGAATGCCAGGGCTCTTGATAACCTCGTCGGCATTCAAAATCAGTTCGGCTGTATGCTCGTGACCCTCTTCGTAGGGGATATCCCAACGTTGGAGCCATTCCTTGTACTTGTCTTTGATAGGTGACATATCCGAGAGGAATACGTCGAAACCTTTTACTTTGGCGAGTACGGCAGCACCTGCACCACTCTCGCCTCCGCCCAAAATAGCAATTCTTTTCATAGTAGTTCTGTAGGGTTATGTGTTTATCTTATCTTCAATGTCAATATGGCAATGGCAGCCGTGATGAGGGTCACAATCCAGAAACGCATGGTGATACGGTTCTCGTGTTGACAGCCACATATCCAATTGAAGGGAATATTCTTGATGTTGATGCCTTGCTTGACCATGTTCTCTTTGATTTGAGGTGTCAAGCGGAAGGAGTCGTGAATAGGGGTACGCATGAAGACGCGCCATTTCTGACCGCGTTTGTTACCCCATTTGGCCACATTGGTCTGCAACAATACCGACAGACTCTCTGCCAGAAAGATGAAGCAAATCAATGGCAACAGCAACTCCTTGTGAATGATGACGGCAATCACGCCAATCACACCGCCGATGGCCAACGAACCTGTGTCGCCCATGAAGACTTGGGCCGGATAGGTATTGAACCAAAGGAAACCCACCAACGCACCCACGAAAGCGGAAATGAAGACTACCAACTCCTGCGAACCTGGGATGAACATGATGTTGAAATAGTGGGCAAAGGTGGCGTGGCTGGAGAAATAGGAGAGGAGACCTAATGCCATGAGCATGATGGCCGAGTTGCCAGCGCACATGCCATCCAATCCGTCATTTAGGTTCGAGCCATTGCTTACCGCCATGACGATGAAGGTAGCTACGATGACAAAGAATGCCCAGCCAGCGGCCTGTTGCCAGGAACCTAAGAACCCGAACAATCCTGCATAGTCCAGGTTGTGCCCTTTGATGAAGGGGATGGTCGTGCAGGTCGATTTGATAAGTTCTCCGCCCTCTCGGATGACGGCATCAGGACTCAACCAGAGTACCAGTCCGACGCTTAGGCCTAAGATGAACTGTCCCAACAGTTTATAGATAGGACGGAGTCCGTTTTTATTGGTCTCACGATAGGCTGCACTGGTGCCTCGGAACTCACTGAGGAACTGCAAGAACTTGGGTAGATGGTTATAGTCTTTTGTGCGAGCCTTCAAGAAGTCGTCCAGAAATCCCAACAAACCTAACCAAACGATAGTCACCAACATCATGATCATGTAGATGTTGCGGAGACGCCCAAAGAGGAGGCAGGGTAGGATGGTGGCAACGATGATGATGATGCCACCCATGGTAGGTACTCCTTTCTTGCCTGTATTGAAAGGGTCGGTCGTGGCATCTCGTTGCACTTCCACGCGATTGGCACGCTTCATCTTGTTGATGAACCAGTTGCCGAAACCTGTCGAGATGAGCAGTCCCAGGATGAGGGCGGCAATGGCGCGTGTGGAGATGTAGCTCCACATACCGGCTCCCGGTAAGTCAAAAGCATCGTTCAGGTATCTGAAAATGTAATATAACATCTTTTTGTTGGGTCTTTACAGTTTCTATATTCTCCTCCCGTCTGGGAGGTTCAGAAGTGGACATTTATCCAATCGCTTCTCTCACCACCTCGTGGTCGTCAAAGTGATGTTTCGTTCCCTTGACATCCTGATAGTCTTCATGTCCCTTGCCGGCAATGAGGATGACGTCCCCTTTCTGTGCCAACAGGATAGCGGTTCGGATGGCCTCGCGTCGATCGACAATAGTGATGGTCTTGTCTCGCAGTTCGTTGGTGTCCAATCCAGCCTCCATGTCTTTCAAGATGTCTTCAGGTTCTTCGAAACGGGGGTTGTCGCTGGTCAGAATCAGTCGGTCAGAACGGAGGGCCGACTCCTTGGCCATGATGGGGCGTTTTCCTTTGTCGCGATTGCCGCCACAACCTACTACCGTGATTATCTTACCCTCTTTCTTGGTGTCCAATATCTCGCGGATAGTACCTAACACGTTGATCAGGGCATCCGGTGTGTGGGCATAGTCGATGATGGCAGAGAAGCCTTTTGGCGAACGGATCGACTCGAATCGGCCGTTGACTGGAACGAGTTCTGACATCTTGACCAACACCTCTTCGTTCTTGGCACCCAATTCCAATGCGGCACCGTAAACAGCCACTAAGTTTGAGGCATTGAAACGTCCGACGAAATGGGTGACAATCGGTGTGCCGTTCAATTGCAATTCCATGCCCTCGAAGGCTTCCTCCACTACTTTGGCCTGATAGTCAGCCGCTGTGCGAACGCTGTATAGCCGTTTGCGAGCTTTGGTATTCTGCAACATCACTTCGCCGTTTTTGTCGTCCAGGTTGCTGAGGGCAAAAGCCTCTTTCTTTAGTCCATCGAAGAACGACTTCTTGGCACGCAGGTAGTTCTCTACCGTCTTGTGGTAGTCCATGTGGTCGCGTGTCAGGTTGGTGAAGATACCACCATCGAAGTCCAGTCCACCGATACGTTTCTGGTCGGCCGAGTGACTCGATACCTCCATAAAGGCATAGGCGCAACCCTCTTCTACCATCTGGCGCAACAAGTCGTTCAACTCCAAGGGGTCAGGGGTCGTATGTGTAGCCGGAACAGCGCGGTCGATGACGTAGTTACAGACCGTCGAGAGCAGACCACAAGGATAGCCCAACTTCGTGAACAACTTGTAGAGGAGGGTGGCAATAGTCGTCTTTCCGTTTGTGCCTGTCACCCCCACCAAGGTGAGTTGTTCCGAGGGATAACCATTCCAAGCGGAGGCCAACATCGCCAATGCCAAGTTGCAGTCTTTCACCACAATAAAGGTGACTGCCGATGACAGGTTCTTGGCATCATCGCTTCCAAACCAGGTTTCGTCACAGACGATGGCCGAGGCACCGGCTTCTATCACCTGTGGGATGAACGAGTGTCCATCTACTGTTGTGCCACGTACTGCCACAAATAGACTGCCTGCCTGCACTTTGCGACTGTCTTGCTCAATGCTCTTGATTTCTATTTCCGTATCCTTGGAACCGCCCAAACGGTAGGACAGACGCTCCAAAAGTTGCTCAAGTATCATATTCAATCTTAATTTTATTTCTCAAGAATTAGAGAATTTGCGAATTATAATTTTACTCTTGTTTCTCGTTAGGAATGAATGAGAATTCGAGATTTATATAGCTCTTGTCCCTCAATGAGAATTCGAGTTTTTTCTATATATCCTCCCCTCCATTATGGGAGGTGTTGGGGGAGGGTCATCATTTCAACGTCAGCACCGTATGTCCCATGTTGCCACTTTGCGACACCACTTTGCCGGTACCATGAATCTCAACGTTCGTGCAACCTGCCGACTCCAACATCAGGAGGGCATCGCGAGCACCCATACCTTTGACGTTTGGTATGACACCATGAACCACTTCTCCCAAGTCGGCACTGCGTTTTTCAACGGGATCCGGATGGAGGTTATCCACCGGAATCTCTTTCAACGAACGATGACAGTGCAGTGCATAGACCCGTTCCGCAAAGTGACGGAACACTGGACCCGCCATGAATCCACCGCCGGCGTTGGCAATTCCGCTTCCCATAGTGTTGATGACAACGATACCGCAGTATTCCGGTTCATCAGCAGGGAAGTATCCGACAAACGAGACGTTATGTCCCGCGCCCGAGAAGAGTCCCGTCTTGGGGTTGCGTCTTTGCGCCGTACCTGTCTTGCCGGCAATCTTCACCTTGTCGCTCTTCACGCCAGGTAGTGGTCCTTTCGGGTCACCCTTGGGTCGGCCTGCTGCTGTACCATGGTCCACGACACCTTCCAGCGCTCGTCGCACCTCTTGTAGCGTCTCCGAACTGCATATCTTGCGGTTGATGACCGTCGTCTCTTGTTCGAACAGCGTCTTGCCGTTCTTCTCGACCTTCTCGACGATATATGGGCGAACCAACTTGCCATCGTTGGCAATGGCGTTGTAGAACTGCAACATATAGATGCCCGGTATCTGGGTCTCGTAGCCATAACTGATCTGTGCCAACGAGACGTTGCTCCAGGTCTTGCTGCCTATCTGGCGATGGCGGGCTGCCATGACCCCTGGGAACTCGTTGCGGAACTCCAGATGTTTCAGATAGCCGTATGCCTTGATCTCGTCTCTGTCCAAGTCCGACAGTTTGCGGTCATTCAGGAATCCAATCTGTTCGATGGCATCCAGATAACGTTGCGGTTCGCTGGCGTAGGCACGAGTCGTCGCTTTGGCCACGCCGATGTTGCTCGACTGCACAATCATCTCCTCCATCGTATTCTTGCCAACGGGGTGGTCGTCGTGGATCTTCTGTCCACGGTAGTTCCATTCCGAAGTCGAGTTGGGGTAGTTGCCCGTATCTATCTCGTCGGTCGGCTTGATCTTACCATCCTCCAACAGAATCATGTAACTTACGGTCTTGAAGGTCGAACCCGGATCCACCAAATCCTCAAAGAGGTGGTTGTAGTCCTCCACACAATGGTCTCCGTCTCGGCGCAGGTTCGAGATAGCACGTATCTTTCCTGTCTTGACCTCCACGAAGGCGGCCCATCCTTCGGCGGCATGCAGTTCGAGCAGACGTTTGTTCAACTCGTAGTCCAGAATCTCCTGCATCTCGACGTTCAATGTCGTGTGGACGTTGGCGCCGTCAATGGCAGGTTCGATGGTGATGTTCGACATCGAGCGACGTATCTTCTGGACATATCCCAGGCCGGGGGTGCCTGCCAGATAATGGTCGTAGGCTTTTTCCAATCCGCGCAGACCATGTCCTGCCACTTGCGAGGAGTCGGCTCCCGACTTCGTATAGACCGTACCTATCGTGGCCGATGCCATGCGGTTTTCGCCATACGGGCGATAGCGGTGAGCGCGTTCTTCGACGACCAAGCCGTTGCGATTGTTCGACTTGTCGAAGTAGGGTTGCTCGCGTAAGTGCTTGTAGTCCAGATAGGGGAGGGCATGGAGCACTTGCATGTGGGGGTCTCTTCGTTTGTAGGCAGCACGCACTTCATCGCCGAAGCGGTCTGCACTCTTGACGTTTCGAGACGATTGACTGAAAGCATGGGCCAAAGCATGGCTACCAGCGCCGCCGCGACAGAAGTATTTGGCAATCGTGTCGGGTGGAATGTTGATGTTGCCTCGATAGTCTGGCACCGTCGTACTGCGGAACTCCAGGAAGACATCGTATTCCGGCAGACTGCCCGCCAGCAGTTCTCCTCCTTCGGCAAAGATGAAACCTCGCACCGGTTCGATGGGCTTTGCCTTGAACTTGAGCTTCTCGACTTTAGCGCGGTAGTCATCACCGTGAACGACAAGCGTCCGCAATGCCTGAATCCAGGTAATTGCGCCATAGATCAGCAGCAACGAGCCGATCACGTAGATGCGTTTGTTAAAGTTCAGTTTCATCTCACTTCGATGGGTGGTTCGTCAGCCGATATCAGCTGGGCGTTGTCACTTATCTTGCTGCGTACTATCTCGGGTTTGTTCTTGCTGGTGAGTTCGCCCCACGTGGCAATGCTCGTGTAGCGGACGTCGGCCAACTGCCGTTTCAGAATGCTGATTTCGCTGATCACCTCCTCGTAGGTGTAGCGCATCTGCACATGGCTGTAGAGGATGAACAGTACCAGAATAATCTTTCCCAAGTGCTTGCTGACAAAACGGGCCGAGAGTGGCGAACTGTCACCCTCCAGAATCTTCTGTATCGCTTCAATCCACAGGTCTATCTTGTCCTTCATTGCTTAGGCTTGTTTGGTGGCCACACGCAGTTTGGCACTGCGGCTACGCGGATTCTCGTCCTGCTCTTGGTCGGAGGCCACGATGGGCTTGTTGTTCACTGCCTTCAACGGAGCAAGGATGCGTCCGTAGAAGTCCTGTTCTATCTTGCCGTCGGCATGTCCCGAACGGATGACGTTCTTGACGATGCGGTCTTCCAGCGAGTGGTAAGTCATCACCACGAGGCGTCCTTCGGGGGCAAGACATTCAACCGCCCCTTGCAACATCTCTTCCAGGGCCGCCATCTCGTGGTTCACCTCGATGCGGAGTGCCTGGAAGGCCTGCGCCAACTCTTTTTTCTGGGCGCGGGGGTCAATCATCGGCAACAATACCTGTTGCAGGTCGCCGGTTGTGGCAATGGTTTTCTGCTGACGGGCACGCACCAGAGCTGCTGCCATTCTCTTGGCTTGACGCAGTTCCCCGTACAGGGTCAGGATGCAGGCCAACTCCTCCTCGCTGCTGTTGGCAATCAATTCGGCCGCTGTCACACCGGCCCGGGTGTTCATGCGCATGTCCAACGGAGCATCCAGTCGGAAGGCAAATCCGCGCGAGGCATCGTCCAGGTGGTGACTCGATACACCGAGGTCGGCCAACAGTCCGTCTATCTGCTTTACGCCGTAGTACCTCATCCAGTTCTTCAGGTAGCGGAAGTTGCTTCGCACGAAGGTGAAGTTCTTGGGCGACTCTCCGTTCCCGAAGTGGATGTTCTTCTCGGCATCGGGGTCTTGGTCAAAGCTGTAGAGGTGTCCCTTGGGACCCAGTTGCTCCAAGATGGCACGACTGTGTCCGCCACCACCAAAGGTGACGTCCACATAAACCCCGTCTGGACGGATTTGCAAACCCTCCAGACATTCGCTCAGCATAACTGGAACGTGATACTCGGACATGAATGAATTTCTCTTTACGGATTTTTCGGCTGTAAAGTTAGTCTTTTTCTTCGAAACCTCCAAAGAAATCGGTAAAAAATACGTGTTTTCTCCTACTTTTCGTTGCGCTTTGTTTTCTTTTGCTAACCTAAAACTCCACATAGTGGAGGAGTTTCTCTATTTGGGTCGAATCGGTGATGCCCAACTGCTCCAACTCTTCGCGGTTGTGCACCAACTCGTGACGGTCGCGCCATTTGCAGATGGCCTTTACTTCCTCAAAATCGAGGTATGGATGTTTTAATAATTCCTTGAACGATAGTTTGTTAATTGGTAGTTTCTGTATAAAATATTCATCTACAGTAAACCATTCATTGCACCAACTGTCCATGTATTTCTGGGCTCCTTCCCAGGTCAGTTTTTCGCGTAATTGGTCGGCCGAATAAAAGCCGCCCAATTGTTCCCGATAATGCAGAATAGTCTGTGCCGTACGTCCGGCAATACCTGGTACACGCACCAGCGTAGCGCTATCTACTGTGTTCAGTTCAATGTGTACTACGGTCTGAAATTTGCCCTCGTAGGCCGAGGTCAACTTTTCTTGTGTGCGCTGGGAAGTGGTGTCCGACGTGTTTTCTCGATGCAAGGAAGATGGTCTTTTGGGGGTCTGCCGTTCGTAACGGTAGGTGTTGCCGGAAACTGTTTTGTTCGATGTTTCGGCGGTTGTTTCTTGTCGTATGGTCTCCCGTTGGTGGTCGGCTTGCATCTGTCGTTCCAATTGCTCTATTTGCACCTCCATTTTTTCTATATGCGTGCGCATACGCGCCTCGCGCCTGTAGAACATTATAAATAGAAGGAGGGTGCAGATGCCTGCCACCAGAAGGTACCAATATTTTGCCCGTGGATTCATGATAATTATGAGTTTTTCGGGTGCAAATATACTACTTTCTGTCGTTCCCAGCAAGCTATTTGGAGAATTATTCTATCTTTTTTTATTTTTTCTCTCTTTTCTTTGAAATGTAAAAATAATTGATTATATTTGCACCCGAAAAAATTGCTTATATACTTATCGGGAGGTTCTCATACCTCCTTTGGAGAGATGCTCGAGTGGTTGAAGAGGCACGCCTGGAAAGCGTGTATACCTCCAAAGGGTATCACGGGTTCGAATCCCGTTCTCTCCGCAAGATAAAAGCCTGCGACATCGCAGGCTTTTTTGCTGAACGGTTTTCTCACCCGTGGGTTGTTCCCTTCGGTCACGCGAGCAGAGCTCGGAGCGAATCCCGTTCTCTCCGCTCCTTGAAAGATAGCCGATTTCGGCTATCTTCTTTTGTTTATATGTGTGCCCTATCACAAAATAAAGGCAACCCGTTTGGGCTGCCTTTTTTATTTGCGTTACTTCACCATATATTTCTTGCCGTTGCGGATATAGAGGCCCGAACGGGGAGTAGTGATGCGTTGGCCTGATAGCGACCACACGGCACCTTCGGTTGGTTCGTTAGTCAGTTCCTCGATTCCGTCCGTGATACCTATTTCTGCTTTAACTTTGGCCAGACGGATGTGACCGCTGGAACCCGAATAGTGGAACTCCACGCTTTCCGAAAAACCAGTCCAAGTGAAATTCTCCATCTCACCAACCGAAGGAGTGAGAACCTTGGAGGTGTTTTCGGCCAGTTCGAACGTCAACTTGGTCATTGCCCCAATGCTCGATTGGATGGACAACGTGTTCCGTGGGTAGATGCGGATGTGCTCATTGTTGCAGAAGCGGTTCGACCCACCGTTGCCCAAAGCATAGACGACAGTGACGCCCTCTTGGGTGGCTGTCAAATCATCCGTGTAAGTGGATGGGATGGAACCCGAGAAGTTGCAGTCGAAGAAGGTATTGTTCAGAGTAATCAGTACCTCGTTAGGTTCAATCAGGTCGCCTCCCTTCACGATGGTGTAGGTAACGGTCGATGTGTTACTCCAGAGCCCGTCTTTCACGGCAATGGCATGCACGGTCGTCGTCTCCGTGAGTTTGAACGGTTCCTCATAGACCGTGCTGGCGGTGGTGGCATCCGAGCCATCCAACGTGTAGTAGATAGTTGCTCCAGCGGTCGAAGTGGTCAGAGTGACCGTCACCTCATCTATATATTGTCCCTCTTGTGGCGTGAAGATAGGTTGTGCCACTGTTCCAGGCACATCGCCGCCTCCGTTCACGTAGTTGTCATAACTGAAAGCCTCCTCTTTCTTGCTGCCGAAGATGTAGTCCTCCAGATGGGGGTAATCGACATAGGGGTTGCGGTTGCCCTGTACGCGATAGACCGCTTCGTTGCGGGCCAATTCTACCTCGTCAATAGGGTCTTCGTTCGACCAACGCAAAAGCATGGCGACGTACCAATCGTCGAATCCTTTGGCCTTGTTGTTCGAAAAGACATGTCCCCAACCGGTGGCACGGTCCTCATAGCAGGTGACCATATAGAAATAGATGCGTGCCATGTCACCCTTGATTTCGTCGTTCGGTTCAAACACCGTGCCCGTGTAACCGGGCGTCTTGCACGAACCCAGTTTGCAGTAACCGTTGGCCGATTGCCAAGTCACGCTGCCTACTTCGGCCAGCGGGTAACTGCTTCGGCGGTTGTTGACGTAACCGTCGGTGGGTACGACGTGCACGATGTCGGACTTCATCGGCGAAGCTTCATTGAACCAACTCTGGGGCACGGAATGCTCGCGGTTGTAGCTGTCACCCTCTTTCTTGTATCCGCCTGTATCTTTGCCGTGGCGGTAGTTGGTGACGTTCGAATACCAGTCACGGACGCATCCGTCTGGACGGGTATCGGTCTGCTCGTAGGCACTGATAAGTCCGCTGTACGATACGACGTTCGGGCTCTTGATGATGTTGTAAAGGGCGGTCTTCAATGCCGCACCTTTCTTTCCGTCAGCGTTGCTGTAGTAGGTTCCAGTATTGTTGGGCCCTTGAGCCAATACGCTCAGGGATACGGTGAACAGTAGGAACAAGCTATACAGTCTTTGGATCTTTTTCATTGCTATTCCATTTAAAAAATTGAAAACGGACTGCAAAGTTACACATTATTTTTGATATGTGGTTATTTTTCTTCGATTATTTTTTAAGGAGATAAGGAAAATAGATAAAAGCTAATAGGCTCTTCGAGCCGCTAAAAGTGTTTCGCACGCTAATAGCCTTCGGCACTAACAGCGCTAAGAGGCTATTAATTATATCAATTTTCTTTATCTTCTCAGCGTCCGTCAGGACGCGATATCTTCTTGAACTTTTTTATCTTCCTCCATTTTTTTTCTATTGTTGTACCGAATAGTAAACAATAATCCACAAGTGTCGGTTGACAACTTGTGGATTGTTGTTAATAACTTGTTGAAAAGCCTGGATAACTCGCTTTGGAGGGGGTTATCCACGTCCAATGTTGATAACTTGTGTGGATTACGATGGCTTTTTCAGATGACCACGCCAAACTGGTGTTTGACCTCTTCCATGACGAAAGTGCTTTCCAACGAACCGAGCATGGGCAGTTGGCCCAATACGTTGAGAACGAACTCCTGATAGTATTTCATGCTGGGGGAGTGCACTTTGAGCAGGTAGTCGTAGTGACCCGAGATGTTGTAGCATTCCGTTACTTCCGGAATGTCGAAGATGGCTTCGCGGAACTCCTCTGCCACTTTCTTGTTGATGGGCGACAACTTGACACTGCAAAAGACGACGAAGCCTTGGTGCAACTTCTCGGCATCCAACACCGTGACGTAGCGTTTGATGTAACCTTCTCGTTCCAGTCGTCTGACGCGCTCATACACAGGCGTCGAACTGAGGTTCACGCGTTGCGCCAGTTCCTTGGTCGTCAAACGTGCATCTTGTTGCAAGGCACGCAACAAGGCAATATCCACTGGGTCAAGATTCTCGATGATTCTGTCATTTGTTTTTTTACTTTCCATACCGATAGAGTGAATTATTTATCTACTTTCTTCGGCAAATATAGAAACATTTTCTAATATTCCACCAAATTGTTTGCATTTTATTCTATTCTACCCTTACCTTTGCCTCGCGAATTCGCCAAAGTGCGATTTCCATTTATCATTTTTCAGTAATTAACTTTTAAAACGATACGATTATGGCAAACGAAAACAAACTTCATGTAGAGACTTTAGCACTTCACGTAGGTCAGGAAACAGCCGACCCAACCACCGATTCCCGTGCTGTACCTATTTATCAGACAGCCTCTTACGTCTTCCACAACGCCCAACATGCTGCCGACCGTTTCGGTCTCCGCGATGCCGGCAATATCTATGGTCGACTCACCAATACGACGCAGGGTGTCTTTGAGGAGCGCGTTGCTGCCCTCGAAGGTGGTGTTGCTGCTTTGGCTGTTGCCTCTGGTGCTGCTGCCGTGACTTATGCTTTGCAGAACATTGCTCGCAACGGTGATCATATCATTGCTGCCGACAACCTCTATGGTGGTAGTTACAACCTCATTACCCACACGTTGAGCACCCAGGGCGTCGATTATACTATCGTCAGTCCCAAGGACTTTGCTGCTGTCGAGGCTGCTTTCCGTCCCAACACCAAGGCGCTCTACGTCGAGACTTTCGGCAACCCGAACTCCGACGTCATCAACATCGACAAGTTGGCCGAGATTGCGCACAAGCACAACACCCTCCTCATTGTCGATAACACTTTCGCTCCTATCGTCTTCCGTCCTATCGAGCACGGCGCCGACGTCGTCGTTCACTCGGCTACCAAATTCATCGGTGGACACGGTTCCAGCTTGGGCGGCGTTATTGTCGATGCCGGTAAGTTCGACTTCAAGGCCAATGCCGAAAAGTATCCTTCGCTGGCCAAACCAGACCCTTCGTACCACGGTGCTGTCTTCGCTGACGTAGCAGGTGCCGCTGCTTTCGTAACCCGCATCCGTGCCGTCATCCTTCGTGACACAGGTGCCACCATTTCTCCATTCAATGCTTGGATCCTGTTGCAGGGCGTCGAGTCTTTGCCACTCCGCATCGAGCGTCACGTCGAGAATGCTTTGAAGGTTGCCGACTTCCTTGCCAAGCATCCTAAAGTACAGAGTGTCAGCCATCCATCTCTGCCATCACACCCCGACCATGCTCTCTATCAGCAGTATTTCCCAAAGGGTGCAGGTTCCATCTTCACCTTCGAGATCAAGGGTACGCAGGAGAATGCTTGGGCATTCATCGATGCCTTGAAACTCTTCTCGTTGCTTGCCAACGTGGCCGATGTCAAGTCACTCGTTATCCACCCTGCCACCACGACCCACAGTCAGTGCTCACCCGAGGAGTTGGCTCAACAACACATCACCCCAACCACCGTCCGCCTCAGCGTAGGTGTCGAGCATATTGACGACATCCTTGCCGACATCAGCCAGGCACTGGATAAAGCCTAAATTGATTGCGTTTCGTTATTATGTTTTCAAAGCCGCCCGAAGAAATGACTTCGGGCGGCTCATTATTTAATATAACTCGAGTGGGAGTTAATTTCAAGTAGTTAATGGGAGGTAACGGGAGTTAACAGACGTTTGCTTTTAGCTGTCGATTGACCTTTAGACTCATAGTAGTAATGTCCGTTAACTCCTTGAGCGAAGCGATAACTCCTTTTAACTCCCCTCAACTCCATTCACGGGAGCAAGTTGAAAAGCTTGCTCCCGTGAATAATATTTTATCTTTCGTATCGGAACCAATCCACATCGACATATCCACCAGCCTGTTTGGTGCAGTAGTTGAAGATGCCGAACTTGGTGCCCATGAAGAACTTCTGGAAGTCGAAGCGCATGCGGAAATTTCCACCTATTTGTTGCCACGTGGTGCCGTTGTCCAGACTGTACCAGAAAGTAGCATTGTCGTTCTTGCCAGGACGGAAGTCACCTGTTATGCGAAGAGCAATGGTATTTTTATTAGACAAGTCAATTCGCGCCTTCTCTTCTCGTTTTACGTCGGTCACCGCCTTCTCCTTAGGCGAGAGGGTCACCTCCTCGTACGAGAGTACCAACGATGTCTTGCCGCCCTCGCGTTCGATGGTGAGAATGCCCGAATGGCCATTGAGAGCAGCCAGTCCGGCACGGTCACCGTCTTGCATGTGCGAGAAGTCGATGCTGACCGCTCCGGCACAAGTCGGACCCTCCATGCGTTGCGTCAACGTGTTGTGAGCCAAGTAGATGCTTTGCGAAACCTCGTTTGTCTTCAGTCGCAGGTAACCGGGACGTTCCTTTAAACTCCAGGCCGACGGAATCGGGTTGTGGTTCCATTGCCAGAGGGGCACTTTGGTGTTCAGGGTCGAAGTCTTGTCAAACTCATCGCTGTGCACAATCGAGATGTAGCCACCTTGCGTAAGGTTCGATGCCATCACGTTGTTCTTACCCTTCTTGGGGGCAGGTTCGCTGTTCAACATCATTGACTGCGGTACGATGCGACTGCCATCGGGTTGAAGTTCACCAATCAGAGGCCAACCGTCCACCCATTCACACGGACTTAACGTAAGTACACGACCCACGCCATCGCGGTCTTGGAAGATGACACCATACCATTCTCCGTCCTTGCCATCGACGATAGTGCCTTGGCCCACAAAGTTCCATCCGCCGAACTTCGACTTCAGGATCACCTTCATCTCGTAAGGGCCTTCGATGTTACGACTGCGGAAAGCCAGTTGCTGACGACCCGACCGTGGCCACGAGATCATCGAGAGGTAGTACCAACCGTCATGTTTGAAGGCGCGGGAACCCTCCAACAGACCCTCCGGCATCAATTCACGGGTGTTGAGCAACTTGATTTCCCACGTCGGGTCAGCCTGTGTCAGGTCCTCCGACAGACGTGCCAATCGTACCTGTCCACCATTGTGATAGACGTAGCAACGGTCGTCGTCATCAAAGAAAAGCGATGCATCGTGGTAGTGTGGCAGACGTGCCACCAACGTCCAACCCTTGGCAGGGTCGGTGGTCTTGTAGAGCCAAGACTTGTGTGGATCGTCGTTCGACGAGAAGAGGGCAAAGAACAGTTTCTTGCCTTTCATCGGACCCGACTTGAACTCGTGATAGCGAATCGACGTAGCCCATTGTCCGCGACCATAGACCGTACCTTCATGCAGGTCGTAGCGGGGTGTGTCGTCAATCTTGTCGAAGAGGTAAGAGACTGTCTCCCAGTTCACTAAGTCGCGGCTTCGCATGATGGGCGCACCTGGCATGAGGTGCATGGTGGTCGATACCAAATAATAGTATTCGCCCACGCGGATGATGTCCGGATCGGGTACGTCGCTCCAGAGCCAAGGGTTGTTCACCTGCACCAGTCCCGACTGATTCTGGAACTGCCAGGTGTCGAAGTTGAAGAGTTCGCGACCCTTCGGACCTTCGAAGGTGAAGTAGAGGTCATGGATGCCGCGCACCTTATTGACCTGACCCTGAATCGTTTGCCATTGTTCGGCACCGCCGGTTGACGGTACGTCGAGGGTGGCAATCACCTGTCCCTCACGATTGTCGATGCGAACCACAATCTTTCCACCGGCTTCGGTAGCAGCCACACGTGCTTCGAAACGCTGTCCCTCGACCTTGCTGCCGAAATCGACACTGCGTACCAGCACCGCATCTCCGTCATGAATCTGAGTGAGATAGACTCCGTGGTGATATTTGCCGTCATGATAGGCCGACTTCACGCCCCACGAGTTCGCCATCGTCGTAGCGGTCTGTAACTTATAGGGGTTGAGGTGCTCCAACGGGGTAATGGCAGGGCAGTCCAGGAAGTAGGGTAATTCCTCGATGGTGCCCTCGGCTTTGTATTTCATCTCGGCTGCCGACACACTTCGGCGCTCGGAATGTTCCTTGGTCTCGCGGCGCAAGATGTCATAGTTCAAGCCGAAGCAGTAGTGATGTCCACGATATTCAATGATGCCCGGGTGATTGCCACGGGTGCGTGGTGTGGGTGCCATGATGTAGTCGGTCCCCTTCCACGGACCCATCGGACTGTCTGCCATGGCATAACCGATGGCCTCCGGACAACACGTTGAGGCGTAGGCCATGTACCATTTTTTCTGCCAACCCACACGGTGACTCCACAACCAAGGACCCTCCTGATAGTGTTGTACCGCCCAGTTGGCTTTCTCTTCGTTCGGCACCTTGAGGTTAATCTTGGCACCCTCTTCTTTGACAGGGCGCATCACGCCGTCCTGCGGGTTGAGCACATAGATGTCGCCCGTGGTCGAGATCATATCTTCGTTCAACTTTATGCAATAGGTGTAAGGGTTGCCCCAATACATATAGGCCTGGCCGTCATCGTCAATCCAGACCGTCGGGTCGATGTCATCCCAATGTTCGGGTTGCCAGACAATCGGTTTGCCAATCGGGTCCTTGAATGGACCATAAGGTGTGTCGGCTACCAACACACCGATGCCGTGACCGTGCAGCGGGCAGTACATATAGAACTTGCCGTTTCTCGCCACGACGTGCATCGCCCAAGCGCCATTGTCACGACTGCGCCAAGTGAAGTCTTGCAGCGAGGCGACGGCACCATACTCTTTCCAGTTCACCATGTCGGTCGAGGTGTATAGCAACCAGTCTTTCATCTCGAAGTTGTATCCTCGGGCATATTCCTCGTCGTGTGTGACGTAGAGATAGACGGTGTCGTTCCATACCATGGGAGCTGGGTCCGCCGTAAAACGTGTCTGAATGATTGGGTCCTGTGCCTGCACCGTGGTCAAACTGCATGCCAACAGTCCCATCCATGCCAAATGTGATTTTTTCATACTGTGATGATTAGATTGTTACTTTTTTCTTTTTTGTGGATAGATTCAGGAAATGTACTTAAATTTTCCGCGGGCAAAGGTACTACATTTATTTAAAAGCACCAAGCCCAGTTGTTACAAATAGTTATAATTTTGATGCACTGGGTGGATTTCTCGCGGTTTGCGTGTGTGGCACAGGACAACCGGACAAGGGCAGAACGGGGCAGGAAAGTGGCGTGCCGAGGAAGAGCATGGCAGCGCAGGGCTGGGCAAGGGCGGTGAAAGACCAACCACGCTTGGTTGGTCCTTCAAGAACTGACGGGCGGTAATGGCCAAGGCAAAACCTTGGCCTACGGAGAAGGGCGGCTGGTTGTTTTAGGTTTAACGTTTAATGTTTAAGGGTTAAAGGTTAACGGTTAGGCTTTAGCCGAGGGGATGAACTTGAGGGGGCATTTTAAAAGCATTAGCCCCCACCTTCACAGGCGAGGGTTAACAGTGTATGCATATAAAAAAACAAATCAATTCACTCTGGGTATATATTATATACGAATGTGACGTGTATATTTCTCGATTGCAAAGGTAAGGCCTTTTTTCGACCCCTCCAAATTTCTGGTACAAACGTCCTTTTTAAGGGACGGACGACCCGAAAAGGTGGGTGGAAAATCTTACTTTTTGCTAATTTTATCCTATTTTTGGCGGATTGATAATCCGTTCCTTCACAATTTGCAGATAGGTTTTCGAGACAGTGATACGGCTGTTCACACCGCGTAAGGAGAGTCGCAAGGAGTGATCCTGCGTGTTGAATTGCGTGACCTTGGCCAAGTTGACTACATAGGCACGGTGGCAACGGATGATGTTGTAGCTGTTGCGGAAAGTTTCTTCTATCTGCGAGATGCTACAACGCAGCGACACTTCGACGGGTGTACCCTCCTTACAATAATAAATCTTGACGTAGTTGGCGTCCGATTCGGCGTAGATCAGGTCCGAAGGGCGCAAGTCGAGCGACTCCTTGGTGGCACCCTCGATGTGGATGGGGTCGTCGTTCTCCTCCAGGATAGGGCAACCGCATGGGCTGATCTTCACCTTAGGATTGGGCGACTCGTGGAAGGAGCGCTGACGTTCCTCCAGAATACCGTTCAGGTACATGGCATCCTCCAGTTGGCGTTCGTAGTTCTTGCGGCTGTAATAGTTGCTCCAATAGAGGCCGATGACGAACGAGCAACAGCATATCGTGCAGAAGACCTGAAGAACGCTGCTCCACGAAAAGTGGTTGTCGATGCCCTCGCGGCACCCCCACTGGTCCAGCATCAGTGCAATGGACAATGTCAAGAGCGGGATGTTGACGAGTTGGAAATAGCGATTGCGCTTGTTCATGTAACGTTGCCCGCGGCTGATGCTGTGGGGCAGACGGAAAACGAAGCGCACGATCAACTCTGAGACGATGCTCACGCCGGCGACAGCCAAGCTCATGCCGATGAGCAACACCCATCGTATGTCACCCATCTGACTCAGGCCGAAGGGCTGGAAGAAGAGGAAAAATAAGCTACCTATTAGTGAACTGATTAGTCTATCCCTAAACATCTTGTCCAATTTAGTTCTAAAAGTGTGTGTTCTAATGCACGGCTGTCACGGCTGGCAAAGATACATCATTTTTGCCGAATTGCCAAATCTTTCTCTGTGTTTCTTCGGCAAAGTGCCTTTTTTAGATAAAATTGTAGTGATGATTCTACCAAAAAAGCAGATATCCAGGGGCAATCGCCGCTGGATATCTAACAAAAATACATTTTCTCAACAATCCAAACCTTTGCAGTAAAACTGCTAATGCCCAAAATGAAATATATTCAATTACCTTTTATGAATCTTAATAATAAATCTGAACCACTATGTACATCCCGATTCTGTACGTCTGTTGTTCTCTTCGTGTTGTACACCGGTACTTTTCGCAAAAGTCAATGTACATCGTAGTTCAGACCGCCTTCAGCAAATGTTTCATTTCTTTTAACTAAGTAGTATTTCCAAATCAAGGTAGGTTGGATCCCTGTCCGAACCCCAAAGCTGAAGAAGCTTTTCTTTCGAGGTCAAACCCTTCGTTTGGCGCTGCATTAGAAGGCTCTTCTTTTGCAGCAAGCCAAACGTTTTCTTGTTGTTTGACGGTGCAAAGATACGGCCATTTTTTGAAACCTCCAAATGTTTTGATGCAAAATTTACACTTTTAAGTGATTTTTCGTATGTAGAGTTTGCAAAAAGGAAGATTTTCCACCTCTGAGCTTGTAATTTTGTAAAATATTGACAATCAACCAAATATGTTAGTTTTGTCCATCTGTGACGCAAAACAGCACCCTTCTTATAGGTGGTTAAATCGCTGATTTGGTTCGTTTTTGTACACTTTTTGGACAACGCTGTTTCGTTTATGCTAAAAGTACGCAAAAGTAAGAAAAGTTTCATCTTCTTGACTTTTTTCTACTACTTTTTGTTCCTTTTTTCGCAATTTTTTTACTCATTTTTACTCTAAAATGACCCTATTTTGTTGTCCTTTTCCCTCGGCGTTTTCCTTTTCTTCCCGTTGTCCCCCTCCCTTCCCCTACCGTTGACAGTCTATTCAGCAACGTCGTAACGGAGTTGCGTTCTTTTTCCGTTCTTTTTGCTTTCTTTTTTTGTTCTTTTTCGTTCTTTTCAAAGAGGGGAACTTGGGCGTGTCGTGATCGAAGCTAACCCGTGGGCAGAGGGACACTGCGTCAGGGCGAGGGGAAGAGTGGGTTCCTACGGTGCCCGACAGGCCGTTTGCAGGTGCCGTTGGCAAGGAACCAATTAGTTGTAGTTTTTGCGAAAATCGAAAAAACCTACGTTTCAAAGGTCTAATTAAGATAAATTTCGCTTTTTTCGTGTTCAAAATAAATTTTTATTTTGCGTTATTCTTTTAACCGTACAGGTCGAAATGGTTTAAGGTGTGACCTCAGAAGGATAATGTTTTAAGCTGTGGCCTAAATAGTACAATATCTTGTCATTTTTCGGTGATTTATATCCAAATATGACCATTTTTGCGGTCTAAATGGTACAATATCCCCATTTTTTGTCGAAAAAAATGAAGAAAAAGTTTGGCAGTTGGTGGAAATCGTCTATATTTGCCCCGAGAACAACCAGAAACCCGAACAAGTGCTATGAATTGCCTTTACTCTATAAGTATGAAGTTTTGTCTGACCCTGGTCAGCCTCCTGTCCGTAGTCGATGCTTTCGGTGCCGACGGCGACGCGACCAGCTCTTCGGACTTGACGTTGGACAGCTTGCGCAACGCTTATGTGCGTAAGAACGTGACCCGCGTGTCGGTACATGATCCCTCCATCTTCATGGACACCATCTCCAATGCCTTCTACGATTACTATTATATGTTGGGGTCGCACCTTGGCATGGCGCGTTATAACATAGCGCGCAGCAACGGTTTGATGGGTACGATAGGAAACGTGAACAACGTCAACGAGTGGACCGCTTCGTTCTTTGGCAATCAGAACGGCACCGCCATCGCTTGCACCAACGCCTATAGCACGCCAGTGGTGAAGCAGGTCAAGGACTGCAACGGCGAGATGGTTGATTTCCCCGCTTTCGATGCCCACGCCTGGCAGGCGCAGGGGAACAACGTGCAAGGAATGCAGTGGGCGCCCGACGTGGTCTATAATCCGACGATGAAGAAGTGGCTCTGTTACATGAGCTTGAATGGCGACAACTGGTGCTCCAGCATCGTCTGCTTTGCTGCCAACAAGCCGACCGGCCCTTACGTCTATCAGGGTCTGGTGGTCTGTTCCGGCTTCAGCGGCCACTATGCACATAACGGATTTGCCGCTGCGGACGATTGGAAAAAGACCGACTTCACGATAGCGACGGGCGAGAGCACCTTGCCCACACGCTACACCCCTTATAGCAGCAGCGACCAGTTCCACTACGGTAAGTTCTGGCCCAACTGTATCGACCCGTGCGTCTTCTACGACGAGGCAGGCAAACTCTGGATGTCGTACGGATCGTGGTCCAGCGGCATCTGGATGTTGGAGTTGGACGAAGAGACCGGCCTGCGCGACTACACCGTCCGCTATCCATATCAGATCAACGGAACCACCGTCACCCCTGGGTCGGCCAATGCCAATTGCACCAGCGACCCCTACTTCGGCAAGAAGATAGCCGGCGGATGGTACGACTCGGGCGAGGGCAGTTACATCGAACATATCGGCGATTGGTATTACCTCTTTATCAGTTATGGTGGTTTTGCTCCCGACGGCGGATACGAGATGCGCCTCTACCGCAGTGCGCAACCCGATGGCCCTTACGTCGATGCCAAGGGAGGCAGCGCCATCCAGTTGAATAAGTACCAGATGAACTACGGACCCAACGCCACGTTCCACAACGGCGTCAAGTTGCTGGGTGGCTATCAGTGGGGTTTCATGCCGAGTGCCGAAGTCTCGCAGGGACATAACTCCGCCGTGACCGACCGCCAGGGTCGATCGTTGGTCTGCTACCATACCAAGTTCAACGACGGTACCCTGGGGCACAGCGTGCGCCTGCATCAACTCTTTCAGAATCAGGATGGTTGGCTCGTGGCTGCGCCGTTCGAGTTCCACAACGAGAAGGTGACCCAGGCCAACGTGGCGAGTGTCGAGAACATCCCCAATGCCGACATCCCGGGCGACTACCTGCTGTTGAGCCATGACTACAAAGTCAAGTACGACACGATGGGCTACCAGAAACCGCGCACCATCACCTTGACTGCCAACGAGGGAGACCCTTACAGCGGAAAAATTGCGGGAGCAAAGATAGGTACCTGGCGTCGCGAACCCGGCACCGACTATTTCACCCTGGTCATCGGCAGTCTGGCCTATCGCGGCGTGCTTTGCCGCCAGACCGTCGATTACAGCAATGCGTCGGCCCTCTGCTTTACCGTTGTCTCCACTTCGGGCGGCGGTACGTTGGGCAGCAATGCACAGCTCTCGTTGTGGGGAGCCAAGGTCGATGCGAAGGCCGCCATCAAGTGCGCCTTGGACGAGTTGACCGTGCCCGTGACCGACGGCATGCACGTCACCCAGAACCTCACCTTGCCCGTCACCACCACGGCTCGCATCACCCGACTGGGTGCCTCGGTGCGTTGGAGCTCGAGCAACGAAGAGATACTTACCTCGACAGGTGTGGTGAAAGGCGATGGAGAAGTAATGCTCACATTGACAATTAGTAAGGAGGGTCGTTCATACAACAAGTCATACCGCCTTCTGGTGGGCGACTTGTCGGGAATAACCGATATAAATAATGATTGCGCAAGGGAAAGCGAACTTGTTGACCTATACGGCCGAAGGGTACAACAACCTTATGGTAAAATGTACATTATCAGGGGTCGAAAGGTATTCTTGGGTACTAATTGATATCCAAAGGTAGCAATAGAAAGTAAAACGATTTTGCGCAATCATTAGCGCATTTCGCCTTTCTTGCACAAATTGCAAAAAAATGCTAACTTTGTGCCGCTTAAACTAACCGCTTTTTTTTGTTTATGGCAGGAGAGTGAGTTTGTCTTTAGAGACATTTCTTAAATAATACTTATGCCATTTGCATTTATCAGTGTGCATTAGCCATTTTAACTCATTTATAAATTTAATTCTAATTATTCATGAAACAAAAATTACTTCTTGTTTCGGCTGCAATGATGCTTATGGCATCGTCAGCCCTTGCTGATGGTTGGGTGAATCCTAAGGATACACCAGTAGAACCATCTATTGATGGCACCAGCCAATACCTGATCTACAACCCCGGTGCCAAGGGTTTCATCGTAGCAGGTAACAACTGGGGTACACGTGCCTGCGTCGCCAAGGAAGACTCAATTCCCGAGGGTTACTATTTCCGTTTCACCAATGTCGGCGATACGGCCGTCATGATGGAGGACTCTTGTTTGGCTAAGAGCAATGCTTGGATGAAGATGTTCAACGACGGTGCTGTTGACAATACCTACATGGATACCAACAACACCTCCGACAAGACCTCTTGGATCTTCAACAAGCAGGGCGAGACCCTGACCTACACCATTCAGAACGTGGGCTTCAAGAAGTCAAACCCCGAGATGGCTTCTTATTTCTTTGGCTGTTCTTCTACAGCGACCTACTCTGAGACGGGTGGTAGTGGTGCAGATTCCCGCAACGGTGCTGCAAGTTTGTACATGTTCCCTGCCGATTCGGCTGCTTTCACCACTTGGTACTTCGTTGATGGTGACAAGATGAAGGCTTACTTCGCTGCTCCTAAGTTGAAGGAGGCTATCGACGAGGCATTGGAGCAGTACGCTGACCTCGACCTCGCTGCCGAGCAGGCTATCTATAATGCAGGTTCAGGTACCTTTGCCGAGGTAAATGGTGCTATTGCCAGCGTTAAGGCCAAAGTGGCTGCCCGCGATAAGGAGGTGGCTGAGGCAAGCGCAACTGCCGAAAATCCTGTTTCCCTCACTGGTCAGATTGTCAACTCAACCTTCGACGTTGTGGGTAACTTCGATGGCTGGGGCGGTTCAAAGTTCGGCGCAGGTGGTGATACCGACAAGTGTGCCGAGCGTTTCCAGATGACCTTCGATACCTATCAGGATATCGACAACTTGCCTAATGGTGTATATGCAGTCAACGTAGATGGTTTCTACCGTGCTGGTGATGCCGCCGCTGACTACGTTGCCGAGAAGAACCAGGACACCTACAATGCCAAGTTGTATGCTGGCAACATTACTGCCGACACCACTTATGTGAGCGAGGCAAACATCATGCACCTCTTCCATGGCATCGAGCCAAACAATGATGCGCAGGGTGGCATGGAGATTACTTGTGAAGATGTTAAGTACTTTGTTCCTAACTCAATGCAGCATTTCGTGAAGTTCAACGAAGCTGGTTACTACAAGACCAATACCGTCTTCCTGGCCGTTTCTGAGGGCAAGATCCGTATCGGTGTCAAGAACGCTTCTACCTTGGGTTGGACCATCGTCGATAACTTCGGTTTGACCTACTACGGTAAGGGCGCTGACGCTTACACCATGTTGGTTAATAAGCTCAAGGAACAGGCTCAGTTGGCCGAGAACGCTCTTGTCTCTAAGTCGGTTGCCGAGGATTATGCTACTGCTTTGGCTGCTATCGCTGCTACCAACTTCGAGGAGTACCTCGCTGCTAAGGATGCCATCGCTGCTGCTTATGCCATTGTAGAGGAGAATGCTGCTCTCTGGGCTGAGCTTGCTGATTTGGCTGCGAAGAGCCATGTCTTTACCGAGGACGACCACTACACAGGTATCGCTGATGAATTGGCTTGGGCTGTTGGTGACGCAGAGAACTATATCGAGGCGAAGGAGCTCTCCAACGAAGAGTTGAAGCAGGTCATCGCTGATTTGCTGGAAAAGTACAATGACGTAAGTAACCGTACTCCTGCCGACACTGACGTAACCCACAAGATTGTCAACCGTGACTTCGCTAATGGTTTCAACGGTTGGACAACTGAGTACAAGAACGCTGGTAACGTTGCTGCCAATGCTGCTGCTAAGTGTGCCGAGGCATGGAAGACCGAAAGCTTCGATATCTATCAGATTGTCCGCGACCTCCCAGTAGGTATGTACGAGGTACAGTGTCAGGGCTTCTACCGTCATCTTCGTGACGATAATGCTTGGAACGCTTACTTCAATGCCGATGGTACTCCACAGCAGAACAAGCCAGAAGTTCCCGCTTACATCTACATGAACGATTCTAAGACCAAGATGGCTAACGTCTTCGAGTATCAGTCTCCACGTCTGGATTCGCTCTACAAGGGTACTGGTTTCTATACCGATAAGTTGGAGAATGTCAATGACCCTGATGGTAAACCAGGTCTCTATTCTTATCCTAATGATATGGCTTCTGCCGGCAAGGCGTTCGACAAGGGTGCATATGTAAATTCCGCTTGGGGTCTGGTTGCCAAGGAAGGCGACTCTATTCGTATCGGTATGAAGGGTACTTCTGCTCCTAACGGACAGGACTGCTGGGCTATCTTTACTCGTTTCAAACTCATCTACCGTGGTTATCCAGTCAGTGTTATTGCTGAGCAGTTGAAGGATGCTGTTGCTTCTATCGATCCTGCTAAGATTAGCGAGAACATTGAGTTCGAGGGACAGTACATCGACAAAGACTTGATGGCTTCGGCTCAGACTTTGTCTCAGAATGCGAATGCTCTCTTGACCGCTGGCGAGGATGGTAACGCTATGTTCCAGGTATTGTCTGAGATCTGGGCTATCCAGAGCAAGATTGAGGCCTCATTGGCTATCTTTAAAGAAATCCATGAGGTACAGGCTCAAGCTGTTGACGCTTATACTTCTTACAGCGAGGACGGCACTGCACGTGAAAGCGTTCTCAACGATCTCGCTACTTTGGTTACGACCGTTGGTGACGCCCTTGGTGAAGGCACTATGACCGATGCTGAGGCTCAGGAGGCTATCGACAACCTGAAGAAGCTCATGAAGAATCTCACCGTTCCTGCCACTATCGAGACCGCTACCGATACAGAGTTCATCCCCTTGGATGAGTTGATCACCAACGCCGGCTTCGAGAATGGTCTGACCGGTTGGACCAACGATGGTGCTATCTCTACTCAGGCTCAGAGCAACGATGCCTTCGGCAAGATGGGTACCAACTACTGCGAGCGTTGGCACGTAAGCGGCACGATTGATATGAACCAGACCATCGAGGGTTATGACCTTCCAGCTGGTACTTACTCAATCTCTGCATTGGCTCACTGCTCTACAGGCGATGGTGTCATCTACGCTAACGATCAGGAGGTTGCTATCAGCAATCTGGATGCTCCTGCCGCTCCAAACCGCGACATGGTTTACTTCGTTATCGAGCGCAACCAGCCAATCAAGTTCGGTGTGAAGTGTACTTTGACTGGTGACACTTGGGTTTGTGTTGATGAGTTCCAGTTGACCTATTATGGTGCCAACAGTGAACATCAGCCTGGTCCTGCTGCTATCGACGTGCTGAACAGCAATGCTGAAACTACTGTAGATATCGTTAACTTGAACGGCGTGAAGATGCTGACCCTGAAGCAGGGTATCAACATCGTCCGCAAGACCGATGCCCAGGGCAATGTCAAGGTCGTTAAGGTTTTGGTTAAGTAATCTATAACTCTATATCACTGGGGTGGGTCATTGTGACCCACCCTGGGTTTCTTTTTTTATATTTTTGTCTGGAGAGACTGGTTTCTCTAGATTTTCTGGTTTTTCTAGTTTTTCTAGATAATCTAGATACCCTAGAAATTCTAGGGTTTTGTCCCCGAGGGGAGATTTTTATTGGGTACTACTTGTTGCCCCACCTAAATGGATTATAATTAAACTCTATATATATAATGATTAACCGAATTGCGAAAATGAATACGAAACGCTGGCTGCCTGTATTGGGATGGGCGGCTTTCGTTGCACTATTCTCCGCTTGCCAGAAAGATGTCTTGGAGGGCCAGCCATCGTGGTTGGGCAACTCTATCTATGAGCGTCTGGAAGGTGGTATCGAGGTGAACGGTCAGAAGAAATCATTCAACACCATGTTGCGCCTCATCGATGACCTGGACCAGAAGGAGGTCTTGGCACGAACGGGTTCGAAGACGCTGTTTGTGGCAACCGACGAGTCGTTCGACGAGTGGTTCAAGACCAATACTTGGGGCGTACGCCGTTACGAGGACTTGACCTATACCCAGAAGACCATGTTGATGAACAATGCCATGATCAACAATGCCTACTTGCTGGAATTGATGTCGAACGTGCCAGGTAATCCACCTCAGATGGGTCTGTGTATGCGTCGTTACACGGCGGCCTCTTATCTGGATACGGTCAGTATCATGCAACCCGAGGATATGCCGGTCGATGCCATGCAAAACGCGACATTCGATGTCTGGAAGCGTTATCGCGAGTCGGGCAAGACGATGAAACTGTTCCGTGACAACACCGATGCGCCGATGATTCACTTCTTGCCTCGTTTCATGAGCAAGAACAACATCACCGCCGATGACCTTTCGAAGATGACGAATGGGGCGTCGAACTCCACCTCCGACTCCTGGATCAACGGGCGCAAGGTAATCAGCGCAGAGCAGACTTGCAAGAACGGTTATATCTATGTGGTGGATGGTGTCGTGGAACCAAGCCGCAACATGGCGGAGATTATTGAGGATAGCCCCAAGACAACATTGTGGGCCAAGATGATGAAGCGATTTGCTGTGCCGATTTATGACGAGTCGGGCAGCCGCCAATATAACCGAATCCACAATACCAACGACTCGGTCTATACCTTGCGTTACTTCTCGGACTGGGCTCCCACATCTACCAGCACGTCGGGCGGTATGTTGATTCATATTCCTGACAATGAGGATTATGTCGTGCCGGGCCGTCTGGCTTTCGACCCAGGTTGGAATGCCTATATGTATAAGAACCCAATGGGTTACGACCTGCACTACGATGCTGGTGCTATGATTGTGCCGACCGACGATGCAGTCCGTTCCTGGTGGGATGGCGCCGGTTCGGGTCTGAAGCAGGAGTACGGCGAACTGGACAGTCTGCCTATTGCCACATTGGCTGTCTTGATGCGTGTGCACATGTTGCCCTCGTTTGTCGAGTCAGTTCCCTCGAAGTTCCGCAGCATCGTGGACGATGCCAAGGTGGAGTTGGGCATCCGTCCTGACGATGTCACCGAGTCGTACATGGGCTGCAATGGTGTGGTTTATCTGACCAATAAAGTGTTCCCACCCAGTGAGTTCCGTTCGGTCATCTATCCAGCCTTGGCGAGCCAGAGTCTGATGGGTGTCATCTATCGTGCCGTCAAGAACTATGACTATGGTCCGTTCCTGAACTCCATGGAGTCGCAGTTCACCATGATTCTGCCTTACAACACAGGCAAGAGCATCAACCCTGCCAACACGGAGGGTATCTACATGCAATATTTGGATCCATGTACGTATGGTTTGCCTCAGCAGGTACTCTTCGAGTTCAGTTTCGACGAGAAGAAGCAGATTGTCAAGGCCGACCGTTATATCGTCACGGTGGATCAGTTCGGTAACATCCAGTGGGATGGATCGAGCATGATTACACCAGCCCTCTCCTGTGAGCAGTCGCACTTCGACAATTCGGGCATTCACATCGTTTCGAACTGTATCGTGCAGAACCGCTTGTCGGATATGGTCAACAACCTGATTATCATCGGCCGTCTGAACGAGAACCAGAAGTTCTACAAGACCAAGGCCGGCAGCACCATCTATGTTGATTATGCCGGTAACAATAATGTCCGTATGGCCGGTGGTTGGCAGTATTCCTTCGGCAAGAGCATTGTGCCAATTCGCGCCTACGACATGACGCAGGGTAGTAACGGTAACGGCGTCTCCTTCGGTACACAAGAGGTGCCCATGACTGCTTGCCAGTCGGTCTATGAGGTACTCAGGGCGCATGCCAAAGAGGATGCCGATTGCACGTGTGCCGAGGATTCTGCTTATCGTATGTTCTTCGACTTGTTGCAAGCCGACCCAACCGAGGGTTCCCTCTTGGCGGGTGCCGACGGTTCGTATGTCTGTGTGAACAGCGACAACGATGCCAACAAGAATATCCGACTCTTTGATAATTACAACTATACGGTCTATGTGCCTACCAATGAGGCCATCCGCAAGTTGATTGCTTCCGGTGCGCTGCCTACTTGGGAGGATTATGAAACCAACAAGGCAGACACCGAAACGGCAGCCTTCATTGCCGACCGCATTCAGAGTTTCCTGCGTTACCATATTCAGGATAATTCACTCTTCATTCAGGGTGCACCCGTGTCGAACGAGAAGTTCGAGTCATCGAAGTTGAACGAGAAGACTCGTCGATTCTACTCCATGACCGTCAATGCCGACTATTCGGGTATGGACATCACCGACCAGTTGGGTCGTACGGTGCATGTCACCCAGAAGGAGGGTCTCTACAATACCATCTGTCGCGAGTTCTGGATTTCGCAGTCCACCACGCCGAAGGGTGTTCGTGCCACGAGGTCGTTGATATCATCGAGCAATGCCGTTGTGCATCAAGTGGATGACGTCTTGCTCTACTCTGCCGATCAGCAGAAGGACTGGTACAGCACTATGCGCGGCTATTGACCTGTGTGTGTAAAGACAGGAGGATAAATCTAACATCTACTCAAACAAATGAAAACATTGATCAAGATAGAACGTATTCTGATGACTTGCTGCCTGTTGTGGCTGTTCAGCGTGAACGCCTTGGCACAAGGAAAGATTACCTCGGTGCATGGTACCATCGAAGATGAGTTCGGTCCCCTGATGGGTGCCACCGTCTGTGAGGTGGATGCCAACGGTCGTGTCATCTCTGGTACGCAGTCGGATATAAACGGTAACTTCACCATGAAGATTATCAACCCGAAGGATAAGTTGCGCTTCCAGTTCTTAGGCATGACGACGCAGACTTTCGATATTGACAAGACCGAGTTCAACGTCAAGATGTCGGCCGAGGCTCAGACTATCAAGGAGGTAACTGTCTCAGCCACCAAGCGCATGGAGGGCAACTCGCTGCATATCCCGGAACGAGAAGTGGCAAAAGCCCACCAGACCATCAAGATGGATGAGTTTGAGGGCTTGGCTATCACCACCGTCGATGAGGCTTTGCAAGGTCGAATCGCCGGTCTTGACATCGTTTCGCTCTCCGGTAACCTGGGTTCCGGTTCGGTGATGCGTCTGCGTGGTGCATCGTCACTCTCTTCGTTGACCAACGAGAACCCCCTCATCGTTGTCGATGGCAACGTGTGGGATGTTGATATGTCGAACTTCGATATCTCGTCCAGCAGTGACGAGAAGTTCGCCGAACTCTTGAACATCAACCCGGAGGATATTGCCTCCATCAACGTATTGAAGGATGCCTCGGCTACCGCCATCTACGGTTCACAGGGTGGTAACGGTGTCATCGAGTTGACCACTAAGCGTGGACAACGCGGTGCGCCAAAAATCACTTATAACTACAAGCTTTCGGCCACTTTCCAGGGCGAGGGTTACAAGTTGTTGAACGGTGATGACTACACCATGATGCTCAAGGAGGCTTACTTCAACCCCGAGCAGCGTGACGGTGCTTCGAACATCAACGAGTTGAACTACAGCCCCACCTTCTCGGAGTACGAACAGTATAACAACAACACCGACTGGCGTAAAGCCGTTACGCAGGTGGGTATCCGTCAGAACCACTACGTTACCATCTCGGGTGGTGGTGAACGGGCTACCTTCCGTCTGTCGGGCGGTTTCGACAACGAGACGGGTAGTATCATCTGCCAGAAGTTGCAGCGTTTCACGACGCGTGCCAACTTGGACTACAATGTGTCGAAGCGTATCCGCGTGCAGACCAACTTCTCGATGACCTACACCAAGAACAACCGCAACTCGCATGACCTTTTGGCCATTGCCCTGAAGAAGATGCCAAACATGAGCATCTATGAGCAGGATTCCGAGGGCAACGACACCGACCGCTATTATAATATGTTGCAGAGCGGTGCCTACATCGGCAGTGAGGTGTTCAAGGATGACCAGCGTGCATACGTTAACCCGGTGGCATCGGCTCATTTGGCAAAGAATGTATCTACCTCCTACAGCTTGACTCCAGAGCTGATCTTGAACTACGAGCTCCTGGGTATGGAGGAGGGTCTGAGCCGCCTCACCTGGAAGGGTCGAGTCTTGATGAATGTCTTCAACGAGTATTCCGACCGTTTCCTTCCTGCCGAGTTGTTTTCCACCAAGTGGGATGGACTGAACGAGGCTTTCTCGGGTAGCAACAAGAGTCTTTCTCTCACGACTAAGCAGGAATTGACTTTCCAACCTGCCTTCAACAACGAGGATCACTACTTCGTCTCGATGGTTCGCATGGAGTTGACTTCGGGTAGCAGCAACGGCCAGTCGAACAAGAGTAAAAACCTCCCTTCGGGTGGTATTACCAGTCCAAATGCGGGTGGCAAGACCATTGAGATGGGATCCAGCTATGCCGAGTGGCGTTCGCTCTACTACACCGTTTCGGCGCACTACTCTTACAAGAGCCGTTATACCATCGGTTTTGATATGCGTGTGGATGGTACCACCAAGTTCGGTCCTGACAAGCGTTGGGGTTGCTTCCCTGCTGTCAATACCCGTTGGAACATGATTGACGAGAACTTCATGGAGACCCTCCGCGACCGGGCGAAAGTCTCTATGCTCTCGGCTCGTTTCGCCATTGGCCGTTCAGGTCATGCGCCCAAAAAGGACTACCTCTACACCTCCGAGTATGGTAATGAAGCTCAATATTTAGGTTATTCTGCCAAGAAACCTATCCGTATGCAGTTGAATACCTTGAAGTGGGAGATTGTAAACAGTATGAACTTGGGCTTTGACCTCGGTTTCCTCAATGACCGTATCACCTCTTCGTTCGAGGTGTATCGTTCCAAGACTTCCGACATGTTGATGGATAACTACCGTATTCCTTCAGAGAACGGTTTCTCTTCATTGACTACCACCAACGTGGGTGACATGAGCAACCTCGGTTGGGAAATTCAGATCAATACCAACCGCCTGATCAAGACGGGTAAGTTCGTCATGGACATGAACTTCAACTTCGGTAACAACCGCAACGAAATCTTGAAGATGGACGAGATTTGGCTTAGAGCCACAAATTCAACTTTCAACAACGAAAACCGTCAGTCATTGACCCGTATTCAGTTGCACAACCCCTTCGGTTCTATCTATGGTTTCCGCAGCAAGGGCGTCTATCAGTATGAATACGAGACCGTTGCAGCCATGACGCAGGACGAGCAGAAGGAATTCTTTGCCAGTGGCAAGACGGCTCCAGTGGCTCGTGACGTCAACGGCAATGTCATCTACAACGAAAAGGGTGAACCTCTCCGCATGATGTTTGCCTACACGAACGACGGTACGGGTAGGAACTATACGTTCCGTGGTGGTGATGCCATCTATGAAGATGTGAACCACGACGGTCAGATCAATGCCCTGGATATTGTCTATATCGGCAGTTCATTGCCTAAACTGACGGGTGGTTTCGGTTTCACCTTTACGTATGGAGACTGGCGTCTCGCAACCCAGTTCACGTATCGTGTGGGTAACAAGATCCTGAACCTGGCTCGTCTGGATGCCGAGGCTATGATCAACAACGACAACCAGAGCCAGGCGGTCAACTACCGTTGGCGTAAGGAGGGCGATGTCACCTCGATTCCTCGTGCCATGCATGGCGAGACTTCCAACTACAATACCTTGATCAGTGACCGTTTCGTAGAGGATGGATCTTACTTGCGTATGGGTTATGCCAACTTGTCGTATGCCCTCAAGTCGGACTTTCTGAAGAACCACTTGCACATCAGCAAGATGAGTTTCAACCTCAGTGCCAACAACCCATTCATTCTGACGAAATACACCGGTGTGGATCCAGATATCAGTTCCAGCGGTTATGGTCCTGCAACGGATAGAGCACAGACTCCACGTGCCAAGTATTTCACCGTGGGTACTACCATCAATTTCTAATATAGAGTAAAGAGGAGAGTGTAAAGAGTAAAGTAGATTGACTTTCCTCCCTATTCAAAAATTAATAAAGAATGAAAACTATTTTCAATCATATTGGTAAAACGTTGTTGCTGGCAGGATTGTCAGTCAGTGCGGTGGGCGGCATGTTCTCTTCGTGCGGTGACTATCTCGACATTGAGCCACAGAACATTATTCCTTTGGATAAGTTCTGGAAGAAAGAGAGCGATGTGACTCAGAGTCTGTTGGGTTGCTATACAGCATTGGCTGCCAACGCTGCCTTGAGTCGTATGATGGTGTGGGGTGAATTCCGTTCGGAGAACATTCTGAACCGTGGTCACATCGAGGATGACGTCAACTTGGAACGTGTCCTCAAAGAGAGTATCACGGCCAACAATGGCTATGCCTCGTGGTCGGTTTTTTATGAGGTCATCAATCGTTGTAACTTGGTGCTTTATTACGCACCCCTGGTTGCTGCCGAGGATCCTTCTTATAGCGATGGTGAGTTGAAGGCCCATAGGGCTGAGGCGATTGCCTTGCGCAGTTTGTGCTATTTCTACCTCATCCGTACCTTCCGCGATGTGCCTTATCTGACAGAACCTGTTCAGAAGGACTCGGAAGTGGCTGCACATCCGCAGACCGATTTCTATGTAGTGCTCCAGAATCTGATTAACTCTTTGGAGGAGGTGGAGAAGAATGCCGTTGTCTATTATCCTGTTACCGAACCGGAGTTCCAGACCTGCCGTATGACTCAATTGGGCATCTACTCTATGCTGTGCGAGATGTACCTGTGGAACAAGCAGTACGACAAGTGCATTGAGTATGCCGACAAGGTCATCGCCTTCAAGAAGGAGTATGTCGAGAAACAGAATGAAATTAAGGTGGATTACAGTGATTACTACGGTTATCCGTTGCAGAAAACTCGCTGGAGTGCCTCTGCCTCCACTTCTTTTGGTGCTGCTTTCACCGATCTGTTTATCAATAATCTCAGTTTGGAGTCCATCTTTGAGTTAGGTTACTACAAGGAGAATCCGCTCTTGCCATGTAATGTGCCTGTCAACAGTTTCTATGGCAATTTAGAGTTTACAGGTCAGGTCAAACCATCGGAATATTTGGTTTCACAGGCTAAGAGCAGTTCTTCGACCCTGTATTTGAACAACAAGTTTGACGGTCGTCGCTATGAGAACTTCCGCTTCAATTCCAGTGGTGAAGCTACCCAAATCAACAAATATACGGTTTCCTATAGCAGTGAACTGTTTTTGCCAAGTCCTACTACGTCCAATTTCTATTCCTATTCTTCTTATTGGGGAATGCAGTATGCGCATGAGATGAAAGGCAAGGATCGCATTTCTCATAACAAGAGCAACTGGATTGTTTATCGTCTGGCCGACATCATGTTGCTGAAGGCCGAGGCTGAGGCTTGGAAACTGGCCTCCATGAGTCAGACAGCGCCTGCTCCAGCTCCCGATCCATCGGCTAAGGAACCTTCAGAAGAGGAGCCTGTAAATAAAGAGTGGGAAGCAACCCGATTGGATATCTTCCGTCTCTGCAATGCCGTCTATAAGCGTTCTCTCTATGAGACGGACCTCAAGGATACGTTGAAGTATGACGACTACACCACGCAGGAGGCTCTCCTGAACTTGGTCTATGATGAGCGTCAACGTGAACTGATGTTCGAGGGTAAGCGTTACTACGATTTGGTGCGTCGCTCCATGATTGAGGGCAATACCTCTTACTTGCGTAACAAGGCTTCGCAGCGCAGTACCGAGTTGGCGGGTACGATTGATAACTTCATGAACCGTATGGAGGCTATCTTCTGGCCCGTCTTCCTGGACGAGATCAAAGTCTCGAATGGCGTGCTGAAACAGAACCCCGCCTTCGGCAGTGGTGAAAGCAGCAGCGTGAAGCAGAACTAAGGAAAAGCCTAGGAAGGCCTAGAACCACTAGATATTCTAGATACTCTAGAAATTCTTGAAATCCTGGAACCTCTTGTAAATCTTAGAAAAACCAAAGTTTATGAAACTGAAAAAAATATTTGCCTTCATGAGTCTGGCCGTCGCACTCTTCAGTGCTTGCTCGGATGAACCCGATAGCCAGTATCTCTATACGTTCACGGGCGAGATGATGAGTCAGTATCTGGAGAACCGTCCGGAGTTCAGTTTGTTCAGCGAGGCCGTCAAGCGTGCCGGTTTGGACAAGCAACTTTCGGCTTACGGCCACTACACTTGTTTCGCCCCGAACGATTCTGCCGTGAACCGCTGGCTGAAGGGCAAGGGTTTGACCTCGTTGGAAGAACTCTCGGATGCTCAGTGTGACACCTTGGCGCGTACTCACTTGGTGCGTGTCATGTACTCTGTAGCCGACATGAAGGATGGCGTTCTCGCTACCCAGAACATGAATGGTCGTCCTATTGAGGTGACCCACGGTTTCGATGCTGAAAACAACTCGGTTGTCATCTTGAACCGCAGTGTCCAGATTTATTTCCAGACCCAGAACGACTCGGTGGAGAACGGTTTGGTTCACCCGATCGACGGCGTATTGGAGAACTCGACCAACTCCCTGACCAAGTTGATGGCCGATAACCCGAATATCCGTATTTACAGCGAGGCTTTTACTGCCACGGGTATTGGTGACTATATTGCCCAGAAGGGTTATCTGGATGATACTTACACCAGTACGGGTAAGTTCTATGACTACATCACCGGTAGTAATATCCACGAGGCTGCTACGCCTCCGGACAACCGTCTGTATGGATTCACCACTTTCGTTGTGCCCGATTCGATATTGGCCAGTGTCTATGGCATCACCGACTTGAAGGGTCTGTACGAGAAGGCCTGTGAATTGTATGATCCAGTCTTCCCCGAGGACAAGAACAAGGAGGAGCACGACTTCAATCATTTGAATAGTCCTATCAACCCACTCTATCGCTTCATTGCTTACCACACCTTGAACCGTAATGTCCAAGGTTGGAACTTCCTCACCGTGCGCGACGACTTCGGTGTCATCACTACGATGATGAATCCGAATGACTGGTACGAGACCCTTCTGCCTCACACCATGATGAAGTTGGAGCACTTGACCAATACCGATTGGCTCGGTACGCGTGAGTGCGAAGGCGAGAAGGGTGCCCGTTATGCCAATCGCCGTGTGGATAGCTACTATCCTGAGGACAAGGGTGTTCGTGGCAGTAAGGTGTTCGATACTTCGACCGACGTGAACTATGACCACATGGCGTTGGGCGGCATCTACTTCTGTGTGGACCGCATCATCGCCTTCGACGAGAAAGCCCGCGACATCGTCTTGAACTGCCGTATGCGTATGGACTTCTCGACCATCTTCCCCGAGGTCATGACCAATGACATGCGTATGAATGGTGACCGCACGAAGGATGACGACAACAACTCGACTTCGTATGACCATACCTTCAAGTATGGCCGTAACTACTATTTCCCCAACGGTTATCTGGAGAACGTAACGGTGGGTGGCAACGGTTACTTCATCTACCGTCGTCCCCGTCAGGGCTACTGGTCACTGCATGGTGACGAGTTCATCTGCCAAGGTAACTACGATGTGACTTTCCGCATCCCACCTGTACCTTATGATGGTGAGTGGCAAGTGCGTCTGGGTTATGCTGCTATGGACATCCGTGGTATTGCACAGATCTATTTCGGCAGTGACCCGAACAACTTGGAACCACAAGGTATTCCGTTGGATATGACCCGAAACTTGCAGCACGCCTCTATCTTGGGTTCGCGTTTCCGTGTCAACGGTCATGACTACACCTCGTTCAACGAAGAGGAGAAAGCAGAGGACCGCAAGACCTTGAAGAACCTTGGTTTCTACCGTGGTGCCAATGGCGGTTATCGTACGGGTGGTAGTGACCAACAGCACTTCAGCGACATTCCTCAGACGTTGCGTATTGTGCTCTGTACGGCCAAGATGGAACAGAACAAAGACTATTATCTGCGTGTCCGTGCCGTCTCCAGCAAGCAGGGTAACAACAATGAGGTCATGCTCGACTACCTGGAGCTCGTTCCAAAGAGCGTCTATGGCGTCGGCGATGGCGATGCACAGGAGGATGACTTATAAAAAAGGAAGGAGTTAACAAGCTCTCGCTTGTGTAGTTAACCGAAGATAACAGGCTCTGCCTGTGTAGTTAACAGACTATTGAATTTGTTGACTTATCCATTCGTCCGTTAACTCCCGTTAACTCCAGCTAACTCCCGTTAACTTCTCTAAGAATTAATTATTCTACCTTATGAAAAAATATATTTTAGCTTTGTCGGTATTGGCAGTAGGCCTTGTCGCTTGTTCGGATGAGTGGGACAACCACTACGAGGTGAAGAAGCAGGGCAATGGCACACTGTGGGATAATATCGCAGCGCAGACCGACTTGACTCAGTTCAGCCGATTGCTCGATGCAACAGGCTTCCGCACTTCGTTGAGCGGAAGTCAGGTCTTCACCGTGTTTGCACCCACCGATGATGTCTTCAGCGCTACGGAGTGTGACTCTTTGATTCAGTTGTACAATGAACAGTTGGCCGACGGCTTGAAGAACGAGTATAATGCCGTGCTCAAGGAGTTCGTCATGAACCATGTGGCTCTTTACAACTACTCCGTTTCGCCTTATACCAATGACTCCATTGTCATGATGAACGGCAAGTATAAGGTGCTCAGTGATACGTCACTTTCAGATGCCAAAATCCTGAGTGGAAACCAGTTGTGTAGCAACGGCGTCCTCTTCAAGTTAGGTCATCGGTCCACCTATGCCCCCAGCATCTATGAATATATCAAGCGCGACCCCGACCTCGACAGTTTGGCTGCCTTCTACCGTCATTATGAGCACTATGAGTTCGACCCCGAGCAGAGTGTGCCTGGTGGTATCGAGAAGGGTAAGACCGTTTATCTCGACTCCGTGAGGGTGTTGACCAATAGCCTTTTGAGTTTGGCATCGGTAATTTCGCGTGAGGACAGTTCTTTCGTGGCTATTTATCCGACCAATTCGCTTTGGAAAGAGTTGCTGGAGAAATATGAGCGTTGCTTCGTTTATGACAAGAAAGTGGAGATTCGTGACTCGTTGAGTTACATCCTTCCTCGTCTCCAGATTTTGGAAAGTACGGTATTCAGCCGCAGTTTCAATTCGGAGGACAAGTTGGATCAGGAGATGAGGTCGCTGAATTCCATAATGCTTTTCCTGGCCCGCCATCACACCTATTATTCCGTGTACTATTCGCGTGCCTTATATATTTGGAAGAGTGCTGTTTCAGCTTTGTTCCCAGGCGAAATCAAAGAGACCGAGGATAAAGGAAACTATGTCACTTGGAGTTGTAAAAAGCCTTCTGTGAGAGATTTCCTCTTGGGCGGTGCTGTCAAGGAGGAGTGCAGCAACGGTGTGGTCTATAAGCATACCGATCGTTGGCCTTTTGACAGTCTCTTCTTTGAGAATACCAAAATCACGATGCAGGCCGAATCTTCTCTTGCCAAGGACTCGGTCTATTCGAAGTTCACCAAACCGCTCTCTTATATCTATGTGGCCGACAACAATCCACTGAAGAGTGAGGTGTCGGGTGATGGCTATGTTGAGGTCAGTCCTCGTGCATCACAGATGCCTAAGGCATTGTTCAATGTCTACAATGTCCTCTCGAACGTGAACTATGATGTCTATGTCGTGACGGCTCCTCCGATTGCCGGCGATACCTTGGCACAACCTCTCAACAACAATTTCCGCGTTGTGCTGATGTGGAACGACATGGAAGGCAAACAGCAGCAGAAGAAGTTGCCTACCAAATCGACCGCTTACTTTGAATCAGATGGTTCAAGCGTGACCCGTCACTACTTGGGTAACTTCTCCTTCCCAACCAGTTCCTTCGGTCTGGACAAACCTCAGGTCAAGATTCAGATTGAGGGCTATACCAACCCATCGTTGGTGAAGAAGGGTACCCACACGACCACCACGGGTATTGACTGCTTCGAGTTTATTCCAACTGGATTTACAGAACCTGAAACTAGTGGAAATTGAACATCTTTAGAATCAGAATAATCTACACGAACAAGATATGAAAAACAAACATCTATTCGTTTCCGCCTTGCTGTTGGCGATGCCTCTCTCTCTGATGGCCGAAGACCGTGTCATTAAGGGTTATGTGGTAGATGCCGCAACAGGAGAACCCGTTTCGGGAGCCATTGTCAGTGTGGTTGGCGCTACGGCCAGTGTCCTGACACAGGAGTCGGGCGACTACATGCTCACGGTGCCCGACAACGCTGTGGCTATCTGGATCTCCAGTCCAGACCATCATGCTGTCTTGCAGAGCCTTGTGGCGGGTGAGGAACAGAAGAAATCGGTGCTCTATTCCGTGACCTTCAACGATGCCTATGCTCATGCCCTGGATGCCAGTCCGACACAGTATGCCGGTCACGACACCTATTCTTCGGCAGTGAACGTCAAGGAGGAGTTGCAGATGCAGGCAGGTGGTGCCCTTTATAGCAAGAGCCACAGCGGTACACCAGGTATCGGTTCTGTTCTCTTTATCCAGGGCTTGAACTCGTTGAATGCCAATGCACAACCTCTCGTAGTCGTAGATGGCGTCATCTTGGAGCAGCAGTATGGCAACACGATGTTGCATCAGGGTTTCTTCAACGACATCCTCTCGAATATCAATCCTTTGGACATTGAGCGAGTCACCGTATTGCGCAATGGTACAGCCCTTTACGGTGCGCGTGGTGCCAATGGCGTCCTGCTCATCGAGACCAAGCGCAGTCACTCCATGACCACCAAGATTACGGCCACCGTTTCGGCAGGTGTCACCACCGAACCGAAGTACTACGACATGATGGATGCCAACCAGTATCGAGGCTATGCCTCTGAGTTGCTGAAAGGTACAGGCACCCGCGTGCGCGATTTCCGTTTCTTGAACGAGGACCCTGGCTATTATTATTATAAGCAATATCATAACAACACCGACTGGAAGGAAAAGGTCTATCGCAATGCCTTCAACCAGAACTACTCCATCAGCGTAGAGGGTGGTGACGATGTCGCCATGTACGACCTCTCGGTGGGTTTCATCAAGCAGGAGAGCACGTTGGAATACAATGACATGAACCGTATCAATGTGCGATTCAATTCCGACATCAACATGACCGACCGTCTGCACGTCAAGTTCGATGCTTCATTCAGCAACATCAAACGTGACCTGCGTGACGATGGTGCCCCATTATCGTACGATGAGGGTACTCCTTCGGCACCCTCTTTCCTGGCCTATGCCAAGTCGCCATTCATCTCGCCATTCTCTTATGGCAACGGTGAGTTGAGTAAGACCTATTTGGATGTCGAGGACGAGACCTATCTGGACGAGGCCATGGGTCTCATTTCTGCCGTTTCGAACTACAACTATAAGTTGGGTAACCCGTGGGCATTCAACCAGTATGCCGAGGACGAGGTGAAGAACCACTTCGAGAACTCGTTGATGAACGTCACCATCACTCCTTCTTATAAGTTCAGCAAGCACTTCAACCTGGCATCGCAGTTCAGTTATTCGTTGGTCAATACCAACAATAAATACTACCTGCCATACGCCGGTGTGCCTACTTTCTATGTCAGCAACGTCAGTGCATATCATGACAACATGGTCCGTTCGTTGGCCACCAAGCAGAACTCAGTTCAGAGTGACACCCGCTTGGACTGGAAGCAGAAGTTCGGCGACCATGACCTTAGCGCTTTCTTGGGTGCCCGTCTCAACTGGGAGATGTTCAGTCGCAACGAGCAGTGGGGTTATGATACAGGCGACGACAACACCCCATTCATGTCGGCAGCACTCAAGGATGCCGATAACGACGGTTGCGACCACCGCTGGCGTAGCATCGACTACTACCTCCAGGCATGTTACAACTACCAGAACCGTTTTCTCTTGCAAGGCGGTGTAACAGCTTCAGCCTCAAGCCGTTTCGGTAAGGATGCCAAGGGAGGTGTCAAACTGGCAGGTGTCTCATGGGGCATGTTCCCATCCATTCAGGGTACTTGGGTGATGACCAACGAGTCATGGCTCTCATCGTTCGAACCGCTCAACCTGTTGCGCCTCTCCGTAGGTTATGACGTGAGTGGTAACGACGGTGTCGATGTCAATGCAGCCCGCAGTTTCTTTGCGGCAAGTCCTTATCTGGCCACCGTTTCCGGTCTCTCGTTTGCCAACATCGGCAACACCGAGATCGCTTGGGAGACCACGGGCCGCTTCAATGTCGGCATTCAGTCCATGTTCCTCAACAACCGTATCGGCTTGGATGCTAACTTCTTCAGCAGTAAGACCAAGAACCTCCTGACCTTGCAGAGCCTCGGTTTCCTCTCGGGCATCGAGACCAACTGGGGCAACGGCGGCGAACTCAAGAACACGGGCTTCGACGTGACCGTTCAGGGCAAGGCATTCGTCTCGCGCGACTGGAGTTGGCAGGTAGGTCTCTCTGTAGGTCACTACAAGAACGAGATTACCCAACTGGCTGAGGGTCAGACCGCTTACAACACCGAAGTCTATGGTGCTACCGTCCGTACCGAGGTGGGCCAGGCTGCCAACCTCTTCTATGGCTACCAGACCAAGGGTGTCTATAGCACCACCGATCAGGCCAAGAACGACGGTTACTATGTCCTCGATGCCAATGGTGTTGACAAGCACTATTTCGGTGCTGGCGACATGATCTTCGTGGACCAGGACGACAACCAAGTGATTGATGCAAAGGATCGTGTCGTCATTGGCGACCCTAATCCTGACTTCTATGGTAATATCTTCTCGAAACTGAGTTGGAAGAACCTCTCGCTCGATGTGAACTTCAACTACTCCGTAGGCAATGATGCCTTCAACTACATGCGTTCGCAGTTGGAGGGTGGCAGTCGTTTCATGAACCAGACCACCGCTATGACGCAACGTTGGCAGATGGAGGGTCAGGAGACCAGTGTGCCTCGCATCTCTTTCCAGGATCCGATGGGCAACAGCCGTTTCAGTGACCGCTGGATAGAGGATGCCTCTTACCTGCGTCTCAAGTCGGTGACCCTCTCTTACCGCTTGCCATTGAACATGCAGTTCATCCAAGGTCTGGAGTTCTGGGTACAGGGCAACAACCTCTACACCTGGACCAAGTACCTGGGTAGCGATCCTGAGTTTGCTGCTACCAACAGCATTATCGGACAAGGCATTGACCTCGGTTATTTGGGTCAGAGCCGCGGTTTCGTAGCTGGTATCAAGATTAACTTGTAAAGAAAAGAGTAGAGTGTAAAGGGTAAAGTGTAAAGTAGTTCCGACGGGGGAATATGATTAGTTGATACTATCGTCCTTGTCACTTCTCTGTCACTTCTTTTTCACTTCCTTTAATATCCTTCATACCTTCCCTAAAATAATTTATTCTATGAAAAAATTAGTTCTTGGAATTTCGCTTTTGTCGCTGAGTCTGACAGCGTGCTCCGATTACTTCGATATAGACTCGACCTACTATGTACCGGCCGAGAATAACCACTTGAAGACGGCTACCGATACCCTCTATTCGGTGATTGGTATCTTGAACAAGGTGCAGGCCATCGGTGACCGTACTGTCCTGTTGGGCGAGATGCGTGGTGACTTGACCCGCGTGACGAGCGCCACCAGTGCCGACCTGCGTAATGTGGCCATGTTCAACATCGACGACGACAACAAGTACAACCAGCCGCGCGACTATTACGCCATCATCAACAACTGCAACTACTTCATCGCTCATGCCGATACGGCCATGAAGAACAACCGTAACGAGGTGGTCTTCATGCGCGAATATGCTGCTGTCAAGGCCATCCGCGCTTGGACCTATCTCCAGTTGGTGACCACCTATGGCAAGGTTCCTTTCGTGCTCGACCCCATCATGAACGATGCTGAGGCACAGAAGGATTACCCCATGTACGACATCGACCAGGTGTGTGACTACTTTACCACCCAGGATGGTTTGCAGGATTTGGCCTATAAGGGCAATCTGGACTATGGTGATATTCGCGGTCTCTCTTCCCGTCTGTTTTTCTTCCCTATCAACATCGTGTTGGGAGACCTTTACCTCTGGCATGGCAAGTATTGGGAGGCAGCCAAGTGCTATCACGACTATATCGTGAACCGCAACGGCATCAATACCGCCTATCCTATTGGTACCTATTCTATTTTCTGGGGAAATGATGATTACAACCCCGATGTGGATCTCTCTTACTCTGCTTACCTTTCACGAACCTTCTATACGGAGTCGTATTCCACAACGGGTGAGTTGATTACCCTCATCCCAGGCGACTCGTTGAAGTCGGAGGCCAACTACAGTGAGTTGAGAAACATCTTCTATTCGCGTACCGAAAACAACTTCGAAGTCAGTGCCTTGCCTTCGCAAGCCCTCATCGACCTCTCGGCCAGTCAGGACTATTGGGATTACAACGGCTTGACCCAGACCTTCTCGAAGGTGCCCAAGAACATCGGCGACTATGCCGACGGTGACTTGCGTCTCTGCCGAACCTGCGTGATTTTGGACAATGCTACCTTCAACGGCAACAGGATTGACAATGCGGCCTATAACTACAAATATACTACCCGCAACATCCATATCTACCGCCGTGCCCAGGTTTACTTGCGTCTGGCTGAAGCCATCAACCGTGCCGGCTATCCCTACTACGCTATGCGTATCTTGAAGACGGGCGTGGATGGCAATGTCTTGCAGAACGAAATCTGTCCTCTCTATCCACAGGATTCTGTCAAGTTGATGACCGAGATGAATTTCCCTGCCGACAAGTATGGCGTCTTTGATCCTTTCGCTACAGATGTGAACCGACTCAACACCGTAGGTATCCACTTCCGTGGTTGCGGTTATCCGATGGGTGACACGCTCTACGTCATGCACGACGGCACGTTGGAGCAGCAGATTGAGGAGGTCGAAGACCGTATCGTCGATGAAATGGCTCTGGAGTTGGCTTTCGAGGGCACTCGTTTCTACGACCTGATGCGTATCGCCCTGCACCGCAACGACCCTGCTTATCTGGACCAGAAGGTGAAGAGCCGTGACGGAGCCGCCAATCCTGGTTCCGGCATCACCGCCGACCTGACCGACAAGAAGAACTGGTTCCTCCACTGGAAGGGACAGATCGGATATTAACTCAACGCTGGTTGAGTGTTGGGGAAAGACTGCAAAAGTAGTAGAAGTGGAGTAAATTTCCACTCCCCTTTGACAGTCTATCGCGGTAATGGTCGGGTATCGATTGGGTATCGATTGGGTATCGATGGATGCAAGGTTGAATTGACCGAAATCTATCCGCCAATCAGTAGTCCCTATAGACCCCAATTTAACCCGTCGGTGATAGCGAAGGAGGGTCGTAGGAGGGGCAAGGAAAGAAGTCCCATTTCCCCTCCCTGTCCCTCCTGAAGGAAGTCCTTTATGCCCAAAATGATTTATTATGACACATTCTCATACCCCCATATTGCCCCTTTCCACACTCCTCCTCCTGGGAGGAAGTGGAGGGGCTCTTTTGGCTCAAGAAGTGACGACAGCCTCGTCGGGTAATCCCTATTCGGCTGTCTCGGTGAGTGCCACACCCGTCTTTTTCCACGTGGATGCCGACCTCAGTCAGCAGCCTATTCCCGATGCCCCTTTGTTGTGGGGTATGGATGTGGCATGGGACAGCGAGGATAATGTCCGTCGTGGTACGAACTACATCGGCAAGGAGAATCTCTCGGTGGGCCGTGTATCGTTCCAGCCCAGTGACCTGGTGGGAGAGGGGGATGTGCTTTCGGCTGCTCAACAGGCCGCTTTGCAACGTCGTTTAAACCATATCGCCCTCAGTGGAGTCAAAGATATAGTGCTCAACTGCGACCATGAGGTGCTTTGCAATAAAGATAATTATCCGAATTGCGACCAGAACTATGCCAACTATCATGGCAAACCCCAGGAGTGGCTCAAGGTGATTCGCGCCTCGGTGAAGTATTGTCGCAACAAGGGCTTCAACGTGGTGACCATTTCGCCCTTCAATGAGCCAGACTATACGAACTGGAAGGAGGGCACGAAAGCCGACTTCAAGGAGATTGCCCGTCTGATAAGTGAGGACCCCGAACTACAGGGCATCCGCATCTCGGCAGGCAACACGTTGAACTGCGACCAGGCCGACTCGTGGTACACCGCTGTCAAGCCTTACGCCACCGAGGGGAACACCCATCAGTTGGCAGGCTCGTTCGACAACTATGCCGCCTTCTGGCAGAAGGTACGTCGGGACGGCAACCACGCCACCGCCGACGAGTTGCATAACGTAGGCGAAGCCTTCATCGGCGCCCATTACGGTATGCAGACCGGTATCTGGTGGGGTTGGGATGGTGCCGCCCGTGGCGAGTATTGCAAGGCCTCGCGTCATGGCAAGGAGATAGGTTATGGCGAGAACCGTTCCGCTTGGGCAGCCGCTACCGTCTATAAACGCGAAGATGGACGTACCGACGCGTTCCTGGGCACTTCGGAGCGACAGGCTTATCCATCGTCGTTTGAGTTTGTCAGTGCCGACCGCTTGGCCTACTTTGATGGCTACGGTCCTTATTATAACTACGTAGTTGATATGCCTGGCGGTACCGGTTACCAGCAGGGACAGGTCAATGCCGAGCGCATGGTGGGTATCCAGTATGGCGAGGACGTACCTGCCGACCCGATTGCACCGGGCAACTACGTCATCATGAATGCCAACTCGAAGATGTGCCTTTCGACCTATGATGGTTCGACCAGTGCACGCGCCACGGTGGCACAACGTCGTGTGACGGGAACGAGCTTCCAGGCGATTCACCAGTGGACCGTCGAGTCGTTGCCTGCAGGCAGTGGTGGAGACCAAGGCTACTTCCTGTTGCGCTGGGTCAAGAACACTTCGTACCTCATCGATGTCAACAATTGGAGCACCTCGACCGGTGCCAGCTTGATTACATATCCTGGCGGCAAGGGTACCAACGAGCAGTGGTTCGTGGAGTATGCCGGTGACAACTATTGGTATATCCGTTCGCGCCACAGCGGTTTCTATATGGAGGTGGAGGGAGCCTCCACGTCGCAGAATGCAGCTATCAAGTTGAACGCCTTCACGGGTAAAGACAATCAGAAGTGGCGTTTCCTGCCCGCCGAAGAGAAGGCACGTTTGGAGGCGACGGCACCCGATGCCCCAACGGGATTGCGTGCAGAGGCAGGTGTTGCCTCGGTTCGACTGACCTGGGAGGCAAGTGCCAGCACCGATGTCAAGGGTTATCGCGTGGTGCGTGACGGCGACGTCATTGCCCGCTGCGTGACAGGTACGGAGTTCATCGATAACGATGTACGTCCGGACATGAAGCACCTGTATCACGTCAAGGCGATGGACCAGAGCCGTAACCTCTCGGCCGCAACGGAAGAGGTGGAGGCTACGTTGTCGGACCAGCCGGCTCTGCTGATGCGCTATACATTCGAGAAAGAGATTGCCGACAAGAGTGGCAACGAGTGGAACCCCATGACGGGCGATACTCCTGCCTACCAGACCTTGTACAAGAAAGAGGGTACGGCAGCGTTGAACCTGAATGGCTCGGCCTCGCGCTACTTGATGTTGCCAGCCAACGTCGGTTACTACGACCGCATGACCCTCTCCATGTGGGTCTATGCCTCGAAGATAAGTAACTGGATGCGTATCTTCGACTTCGGCAACGGCACCGACCAGTATATGTTCCTCACTCCGAGCAACGGTAGTGAGATGCGTCTGGTCTTCAAGAACGGTGGCGAGGAGCAGGTGCTCTCGACCACCAAGTTGAAGGCGAGTGGTTGGCACTTCGTAGCAGTGACGTTGGACACCGATTCGGTCTCGCTCTATGTGGACGGGCAACAGGTGAAATCGACCGACATCACCATTCGCCCAAGCGACTTCCTGCCTAAGCATAACTTCCTGGGCTGGAGTCAGTTCGCTTCGGATCCTGCCTTCACGGGCTATCTTGATGACGTGCGTTTCTATAACTTCCCGCTCACCGTGGAACAGCTCGACGAACTGCGTGCCGGCAATGAACCTGTGGGATTGGAGGCTATCGAACAACAGAAGATGGAGGAGCAGGCTCCTGTCTATACACTGGACGGACGACGCCTGCCTGCCTCGGCTCAACCCAACGGCATGTATATGCAGGGAGGGAAAAAGAGGATGATGAAAGGGCTATGAGAAGACCCCCCTCTATTATAGTTACTGTCGTTATTATCGTTACTAACGCATCTATTTAGTCTATAAATTATGAAAAGAATTCTTTTCTTACTATATTTAGGTTTTGGTGTTGTGGCTGGTGGTCACGCCCAGACCGACGTGACGACACGTTACGTCAAGAATGCTTCGATGGAGTCCGGTTTCAAGAACTGGACCAACGAGGGACTGCAACTGCAATCGAACACCGACTTCGCTTATAAGGCAGGAACACTCTATGCCGAGAAGTGGGTGTCGTCCAACAATTATGTGGGCGATGCGTCGTTGTCGCAGACCTTGAAGAACCTGCCGGCGGGTAAGTACCAACTGAAGGTGGGGGCACAGAACTTGAGTCAGAGTTCCCCTTCGACGCAGTGCGCGGGTGCCTATATCTATGCCGACGAGCAGAAGACCTCGGTCTATACACCCGGGGAATATGCTGTCGATTTCTCGACGTTGACAGGCACTGTCAAGATTGGTTTCAAGGCATCGGGCGCTCGCGGCAACTGGTTGGCAGTAGATAATTTCCGTCTCTATCAGGTGGCAGAGATTGACAACCAAGAGTTGGTCGATTCCCTTGCCCGTCAGATAGTCAGGAGCGATGCGTTGGCGCAAGAGGAGATGGATGCAGCTATCTTGGCTACCTTGACAACGGTGACCAATGAGGCACGCAGTCTGTCGGCCGAGTCGGAACAGGCTACTTTGCAGTCGGCACTGGTGGCATTGAACACGGCGGTCGAGAAAGCACTCTTTGCGGTGCGTCTGTCGCAAGCCACACCGGGTACAGGTACGGCACCTAAAGTGACGGCGACCAATCACTATGTCATCACAGGTGCGACACAGGCTTTGATGCGTGCCACCATGACCGGTTCCAATATCCTGGAGCGTGGCGTTTGCTGGAGCACAGAACATAATCCTACGGTGTTGGACAACCGAACCACCGATTATTATACTTGCAGCGGCAGCCTCTATCACTTGACAGGGTTGACTCCTGCCACGGTCTATTACCTGCGTCCGTACGTCATGAACAAGACATATACGGTGGCGTATGGCGACGAGGTGAAGATTGTGACTCACCCCAAGGGCAATTGTTCTTGGTCGTGGAACGAAGGGGCTCCCAACGTGGCTGCCAACGTGCGTTGCCGTCTGGCCATTGAGGAGACTATCGACTACTTCAATGAGTGGACGGGCATCCGCGGTTTTACGTTGACAGGAAACTACGGTGCAGATACTCCTACCGCCGATTGCAGTTATGGTGGATGGATGCGCATCGGTCCAAATGCTGCCTATCAGGCTATCGGTACCGTGCTGCACGAGACGGGTCATGGTGTGGGTGTTGGTACCTCTTCACGTTGGTGGGATACCGACTTCCACAACGACCGCTGGTTCGGACGTGAGGCTAACCGCATTTACCAGTTCCTGGAGAATCAGGAGGGGAATGCCAATTACTATATGAAAGGAGACCGAACCCATGGTTGGGGCAATGGAGCGCAATACGACTGGTTCGTGAATGGTGCCGACAAGGACAAGCATGTGGCTATCCAATATATTGGTGGTTGCGCCCTGCTCTATGGTTTCTTTGTTGACGGACTTTGTCCGACTTCGGGTCACCCCAACGGTGTGTCGGGTTACACCTACAACATGGAGGATACGGCTACTTATTACTTGATGTGTAAGGATGCCGAACGCGGATTGAACACGGGCCTGATGACTATCACCAAGGTGTTGGGTACGAATAAATTGGGTGTCAGCTATTGCCTCAATGCGGAAGATACCATTCCGGCCGAGGCGGCTTGGAAGTTAGAGTTTGATGCCCAAGCTGGCAAATACCTCTTGCGGAATGCGGCAAAGGGTACTTATGTCTCGCATTCAGGTACTTCGTTCACGTTCAAGACCAAAGCCTCGGAGACCGAACAGTTCCAGTTGATGCCCGACCGCACGGATGTGACGTTGACCAACAACGGCGCCAACATCCAGACGCATGGGTATTGGTTGACGTGGTACGCCGATGGCAACAAGGCTTTGTCGGCCAACCCGAAGAGCGCCACGGGAACTTGTACGGTGGAGAATTTCAGTACCTCTAATTCGGCTACCAAGCAACAGTGGATCATCCTCACCGCCGAGGAGGTCACGAAGTTGAAGCCCGCGCATGTCACCGGTATCGAGCAGTTGCATGTTGAAACAGAGGAAGTTGGCGTTACGCCAACCTACAACTTGCAAGGACAGTCCGTGGCCCCTGCCACCAAAGGACTGAAAGTCCAGCAAGGCAAGGTGATTTATGAGAAATAAGGAAGATTTACTCCTCACTTGAGGGGAGTAAATAGAAGTTAACAGGAGTTATCGCTTCGCTCAGGTCCTCGCAGCAAATGGAACGATTGATAATCGTTCCGCGAGAAGACGAAGCTTTAGCTGAGGGAACAAACAGACGAATGAAATTGAAAGTCGAAAATTGAAAATTGAATAATCAAGCTCCCCGAGGTCTTTGGCCACTGGAACAAACGTCCGTTAACTCCACAGCCGCAGGCTGTTAACTTCGGCTAACTACTTATATTAACTCCTTTATCGCCTTTGCGAAACTAGAATATTAAGCTAATAGTAACCTTTATATACTGAATCAAAATGAAATTGACGAATCAATTCTTGGCATTTGGTCTGTTGCTTCTTTGCGTTGGCAATTGTCCAGATGCAATGGCCCAGAGAAAAACCGATCAGTTGGATCGAGGTTTAATTGCTGTCCCTGCTGCCAAGGGGTATCAGGTGTCGTGGCGACTGCTGGGTGAAGAGTATTACGATGTGACGTACAACCTCTACCGTGATGGCGCTTTGATTGCTTCTAACTTGAACACCTCCAATTACAACGACAAGGAGGGTGTGGCTACCAGCCAATATACGGTGAGCGCTGTGGTGCGAGGTGTGGAACAACAGCCATGTGCTGCTGTGACCCCTTGGACTCAGAGCTACAAGTTGATCAAACCTACGCACGAGGGTATCAAGAGTACGTTGACTCCTAACGATGCCTGTTGCGCCGACGTGGATGGCGATGGTGAGTTAGAGATTCTCATGAAGTACGACAATGCGAGTGAGATGTCGCAGAGTTACCCAAAGATGGGTCCAAAGATTGACGGTGTCAATACGGAGGAGTATTCTATCTTCGAGGTACTGAAGTTGGATGGAACCCGTCTGTGGTGGGTCAACTGCGGTCCGAACATGGGTGACTTTCAGAACAACGAGCAGAACATTGTCGGTTACGACTGGGACTGCGATGGAAAGTCGGAAGTGTTGATGCGCCTGAGTGAAGGTTCGACCATTCACTTTGCCAACGGAAGTACTTATACCATTGGCGCGAATGGTCAGAATGGTGGAACTTGGTACAATTACCGTGGTGCTACAGGTGGTGGTGTCAACTGGTTCATTCACGACGGCAAGGAGTTCCTGGTCTATTGCAATGGCCAGACCGGTGAGATTTATGATCTCATCGACTTCCCTTTGGCACGCTATGAGTCGAACGAGTCGGACTTGAATGCTGCCTGGGGAGATGGTTATGGACACAGAAGTAGTAAATACTTCTTCGGCGCTCCTTATTTTGATGGTCACAATCCAAGTATCTTCCTGGCGCGTGGTATATATACCCGTCACAAGATGATTGCCTTGGACGTTGATAAACAGACACATAAACTCAAGGAGCGTTGGCGTTGGTACAACAACAGCAATGGTGTTTGGAAGGGTCAGGGCTTCCACAACTTCGGTGTTGCCGATGTGGATGAGGATGGCCGTGACGAGATTGTCTATGGTTCTTTGGTCCTGGACGACAATGGTAAGGGATTGCATACTACGGGCGAAGGACACGGTGATGCCCAACACTGCGGTGACTTCAATCCTTATGCCAAGGGCTTGGAGATATATGACTGTCTGGAGGATCATCCCGGCAACATCTATCGTGATGGTACGACGGGTAAGGTCTATCACCGTTTTGTCGCAGGCACGGATGATGGCCGAAGCATGATGGACAACTTCTCGGATGCCTTCCCAGGCAGTATTGGTTGCTCGGCTCGTGAGGGTGCCATCAGTTCCGTGACGGGTCAAGCCATTTCGGGTATGGATGCCACAGGCATCAACACCAATTTCCGCATTTTCTGGGATGGTGACCTCTGTTCGGAGACCTACAATTACTTGAATGGCAAGAACACGGAGGGTTGCGTCGCCAAATATGGCAGTTGGTCTCCTATTTATATATGCGAGGGTTCACTGTCCAACAACGACACCAAGGGTACGCCCTGTTATCAAGGCGATATCTTGGGTGACTGGCGAGAGGAGATTATCATGCGTGATGCCGACAATAATATCCGCATCTATTCTACTCCTGTAGCGACAACCTATCGAATTCCGACTTTGTGGTCCGACCATCAGTATCGTAACTCCATGGTTTGGCAGATGTGTGGTTACAACCAACCCCCTCATGTCAGCTACTTCGTCGGTAAGTTGGAGGGTATCTTGATGCCTCCGCCACCATTGACGACAACCGGTCGTGTAGAGGTAGCCAGTGGTGCTACTGTTGGTGCCGACTACAATGACAAGCATGTCCTCCTGAGCGAGAACAATGACATGCAGTTGACACTGGCCGAGGGTGCCAAGCCTTATATCCTGACCATCAATGTGCCGTCGTGGGTACAAGGTACAGCCCCATCGGAATGCACGACAGCCAATACGGCAATCAAGTATCAGTATTATACTTGCGACGTGACGGCAGGTTCGTTGGCTGGCAACGCACGCCTCATCAAACAGGGTGACGGTGTATTGAACCTCCCAGCCACCGAGTTCACCCACACGGGCGAGACTCGCGTCTGGGGCGGTACTTTGAACTTCGATGGCAAGATGAAGAAGTCCGACCTGTGGTTGAACCGTTTTGCCAAACTCAATTCAAATAATGGTGAGTTCAAGACCATTACCGCTCTTTATGGCACTGAGATTCAGGCGGGTGGAGCCGATCAGGTTGGTCAGTTGACCGCCGACTCCCTTTGCATGGACTTTGGTAGCCGCTTGGTAGTCGATTTGGCTGATGGTCAGAGCGACTGCTTGAAACTGCGTTCTTTGCTGACCATTCGCAAGACTGGCGCTGCCTGGACGGTGGGTGGCCCGCAATACTTGCAACCAGTCATCGAACTGAAGGGTGCGAACATTCAGGAGGGTGAATATGTCATTGCCGAATGTGAGAAACTGTATGGTTCATTGACCAACTTCAAGATTGAGGGTGCGAACGAATTCAAGAAGGGACTTCGCCATGAAAATGGCAAGATTATCTTGTCTTTGGGCAGTACTCGTGGTCCTGCCACCATCTATTGGACCGGCCAGAAGGGCTCGGTATGGGATTTTGCCAACTATCAGAACTTCCTTTTGGAAGAGACCGGAGAGGAGGATGTCTTTGCCTTTGGCGACTTGGTCGTCTTCTCGGACAATGCGAAGAACTTCAATGTGAAAGTTACTGGCGAACTGGTCACCGATACCGTCAAGTTTACCAACGAGACCAACGACTACACCCTCTCGGGCGATGGCAGCATTGTTCAGGGTGCGTTGGTTAAGGAGGGTGCCGGCAAACTGACTGTTTCCAACATGAATACCTATCAAGGTGGTAACTATCTGCGTGGCGGTATTCTGGAGGTGGCTTCTTTGGCCAATTCTATTCAGACCACCGGAAACTTGGGTTCCCCTACATTGTATTCTATTCAGTTTACATTCGAGAATGGTGCCGTCTTGCAGCCAACAGCCGAAATCAATAATGGTTCGCCTATCCGCATGGATGGTGAAGAGGGCGGTGTCATCAACAACAATGCTACGTTCACGCAGCAGAAGGGTGTATATGGTACCCGTTTGACCAAGAAAGGTTCCGGTCAATTGGTATTCTCGGTAGCCAATAGCCTGACTCGCTTAGTCGTTACAGCGGGTTCTGTCCGTACCAGCGGCAATCCAGCTCAAGTAGTTGAAATGCAGGGTGGTACATTGAACGATAATGTCGGTACCAGCTATACGATTCATATCCCAGAGGGCAAGTCGGCCCGTTGGAATGTCGCTAACCGTAGCACCTACACCAATGCCCTGACAGGACAAGGTTCATTGACCGTGTATAGTGCTTCTGAAAAGGGTACTGACTGGTACGCTACCCGAACTCCGCTCAAGTTGAACCTCTCTAATTTTGAGGGTACGCTCGTTGCCCAGGCTGGTTATGCCGCAGATGGTCGTTTCACGTTGAGCACAGCATCGGGCAGTGACAAGTTTACCATGAACATTCCAAGCGGCATCATCGTGCAGAATGAAGGAAAGACTTTGCGCATCGGTCAGTTGACGGGTGGCGGTTCTTTGGGTGGATTTGCTTCTTTCAGCAACTCGGGTTCTTCTGGCACGAACACTTGGCAGGTAGGTAACGATGGCAACTTCACCTTCGACGGACTGGTCATTGGCGGCGATGCCTTCACCAAACTGGGAACAGGCGTCATGACCGTGTCAAAAGACTGGACCACAACCGGTAAGGTGCTCGTTACGGAGGGTACTGTACGTCTGAGTTCCAGCGCTACGTTGGGTAGTGGTATTCTGGAAGTGGCACAGGGCGCTACCCTGAACACCACTGCTATGATTGCTGGCAAGGCGATCAAGAGCAGCAGCGTCATCATCCGTGGTACGTTGTTGCCACAGGTGGGTACTACCGCTACTGGCATTGCCGCCTTCAACGGTCAGAGTGTCACCTTCGACAAGACAGGTACGTTGCAGTTGTACATGCGCCGCAGTTCAACAGGTGCAACCCTGATGAGTGGTTGTAGCATCGAGAATATCAGTACTTTGACCATGAACGGCACGATCCATATCGGCTTCATCGGTTATGTGCCACAAGAGGGCGACGTCCTCCGTCTGTGGAAGAAGGTAACTACCGCTAAGGGTACTCCAACCGTTGTGGTAGATAATGTTGATGGTATGGAAGTGACGGTTGACACCAGCCGCCTGCTCAGTGAAGGTGTGCTTGTTGTTACTTCGGTCACCACGGCTATTGACCAACTGAAGGTGGATGGCTCCGACGATACCTTCTACAACTTGCAGGGTCAACCTGTCGAAGACTTAACTCAGCCTGCTGGTATCATTATCAAGCGAGGCAAGAAAATTATTCTCAGATAATCCATGAAACGTATTCTTTCAGTCGCGCTCCTATGGTCCGCTCTGTCGGTGCTTTGGTCCGCCAACACGACTACCTCGGTGACGCAGGTCACTTCGGCAGTAACGGTGAGCGACAATGTCGATTACGTCATCACCTCAACCACTCCCTTCACGGGGAGTGGCAAGGTGGACATCACCAACACCGAACATGCGGTAGTCATCATCGAAAACATCAAACCCAGTCTGGTCATCAAGAACTGGCTCAAGAACCGTGTCTATGTCAATGGTGCTCAAGCCGTGAATGGCAACAACTGCCAGGTGAAGATGTATGCACAGGGTGCTATCATCCTGCCTTATGCAAGTAGTATCCAACCGCTTACGGTCTATAGCGAACAGAACTATGGAGGTGCTTCGTGCAGCGACTTCGGTCTGGAGGATGCGGGCGGTTTCATGAACACGTTGAGCGAGGAGAAGTTGAACAACAAGATACGCTCCTTCAAGTTGAAGCGTGGTTACATGGTCACCTTCTCTACCCGTGCAGGTGGTCGTGGTTACAGCCGTTGCTTCATTGCCGACAAGGCCGACTTGGAGGTGGCTACCTTGCCCGCCGTATTGGACCAGAGCATCAGTTCCTACCGAGTTTTCCAATGGTACAATGCAGCCAAGAAAGGTCTGGCAAGTAATGGTTCCGCAGGTGCCAATCAGGCCTTGAATACCTCGTGGTGTTATGACTGGGCACAGGGTAATGCCAGCAATCTGCCTGACTGTGAGTGGGTTCCTAACCATATCTACGAGGATTGGCCGTCGCCTTCCACTTGTGGCAGCGTGACTGGTTCGTGCCACATGAAGACCAACAACGAGCCTGCCAATCAGTCGGATGACCATCCTCAGAGTGTCGAGACCATCTTGGCCAACTGGGAAAACCTGATGCGTACGGGTATGCGTCTCTGTTCTCCCTCTTCGTGGGACGGCAGTGATTATTGGAATGGCACCGGTACGGTTATCAAGGTCTTGCTTGACTCCATCGATGCCCGTGGCTGGCGTTGTGACATTGTCGATGCTCATTGCTATTGGCCGAGTGGAAACTTCGGGAATCTGGAGAGCTATTGGTGGCCCAGCTACAAGCGTCCTATCTGGATTTCCGAGTGGATCTGGGGTGCTTCGTGGGGCAATAATACATCGGCCAAAGGTGCCTTTGCAGATGGCGTGACCGATGCCCAGATTCTTTCTACGACCCAGAATATCTTGAACCAACTCAACTCGATGGGTTGCGTGGAGCGTTATGCTTACTGGAACAGCGAGTCGAAGGGTCATATCTATGAGAATGGCTCGCTCACTGCGTTGGGAGAGTATTATGCTGAAATGAAGACGGGTTTGGGCTACAATCCTGCTTATGAGTTCATTCCAACCAACCCTCGCATGTACAATCCCAAGAACCTGAAAGCGGAGTATGACAAGACTACACAGCAGGTCACTCTCTCTTGGTATGAGCCAAACGGTGAGTACAATACCTCGATGGAGGTGCAGGTGCGTGCCCTTGGAAGCTCTTCCTGGACCAAGGTGACCAACGTCGAACTTCAGGAACTGGCTGCCGATTACCAAGTGACAGTAAGTGGTCGTGACGGTAACCGTTATCGCATCCGCGTGGTGGATGCCAATGGTACCGAACGACTTACCAACGAGGCGTATGCCGTCATCGATGACCTGGGTTATGGCGATGGACTTTCTGTTCCGGTCAATGGTGAGATAAAGACTTTATACTTAGGCGGTAACCGACTGTTGAACGGCGATTTCCTGTTGGGTACGTTCGATTGGACCAATGGTGTAGGTGAACCTCTCTCGGCGCCCTATTTCCAAGTTATTCCCGCTGGTGGCATCAACCATTCGCCTTATTTGCAGTGTTATGGCAACAACAGTAATGCCAACCATGCCCAGTCCATCAACAAGCTGATTGTCTTGCAGAAGAATACTTCTTATTATGTGGGCGGTGCTGGTTCTCATTGCAATGGAGAACAACGTATCATTACCTCCCCACGTAAGGATGCTCTGATTGCCACGGCCCGACTTAAGTTGCCCAATGTCAGCGAATGGGCTGCTCAGGGAATCAGTTTCACTGTTGCCGAAGATACCTGTGCCCTGGTGCAGGTCCGTTCGGCCAATGGTGTTGCCCAGGTGGATGAGTTGATGTTGTGCCCTCTCTTCGAGTCGGCCGAAGAGGCACAAGCCGATGCTTTGACTTATGAACGCGCGCGTGTTGATGCTTTCTTGGATATCTATGCCACCGAGGAGGAGTCTGTGCTGGCTTCCCTCCGTCAGTTGCGAGAGGCATCGACCGATGCGAATGCCTTGGAACAGAGTTTGCAAGCTACTTATGCTGCCATTCAGGAAGCACATCAACGGGCCGAACGAGAGGCATTGACCACGGAAGACGAACGTACTTTGCCTTTTGCCGCCGATGAGGAGCATTACGTCGTAGTCACCGACAATATAACCAATCCTACGTTCGCCTCTGAATCGGGTTGGGAGACCAAGACGGGTACTTATACGGGCGGTGACCAACGTCTTGCTACACAAGCCGGTAAGACTTGTTGGAACGCCTGGTGGAGCAATGCCGTGACTGGTGATGCCCAACCGACATTGGGTATTCAACAGACCACTTCGGTACTGACTCATGGCCTCTATGCTTTGGAAGTCAAAGCTACGACCCAGCACTATTGCGAGACTGACCAACACGGTTGGCTCTATAATCCTGCCACGGGTGATACCCTCTTGACCCAGAAGTTGCCTTATGGTAATCTGGACTTGCCGGCATTCAGCAATGAGGAGAAGTGGATGACCTTGTATTCGTCCTACACCTATGTAGAAGAGGGTGCTAAACTGACTGTCGGTTTTGTTGGTTCCAAGACTTCGGCCGACAACGGTAAGTTCATGACCTACGGCAATCCGACCGCTACTCCCGACAACCGAGAGGGTTGGTGGTGTGCCACCGACTTCCGCCTTCGCCGCATTCCGCTTTTGAAGGTGAGGGTCGATGCCACAGGTTGGGGCACCCTCTGTATGCCTGCCAACTTCATCGTGCCCGAAGGTGTTCAGTTGTACGAGTCGGCTGGTATCTTGGCCGACGGTACAGCTATTGCCTTAAACCCTGTGTCAGAACCAGTTCCCGGCTATCCTTACCTGTATCATAGTGCCCACACGGACACCGTCTATTCCTTGGTGGAGACCGGTACGACCGTGAAAACGGCGAAGTCCAATGTCAATGGATTCATGGGTGTACTCAAGGCTGCTGTCACGTTGTCTTATCCTTTGAACAGTTTCCGTTTTGTCGATGGCGGTTTCGTCAAGGTCACTGAACGAGGCATTTCCGTTCCTTCGTTCTCTGTCTTGATTCAGAATCAGAGCAAACTACCTGTACTCTCTTCCTTCGATGGTGTGACGGTGCCTATTCAGGGTGCCAGTTCGGGCATTGAGACCCTCCGTGCGGACGATGCTTCTCAAAGGGTTCGTCACGATTTGACAGGACGCCTTTCCAATTCCAACGGTCTGGTTATCGAGTCGGGTAAAGTTGTCTTTGTCAAATAACGTGAAACGATGAATATTAATATTTAGTATTTTTATTTTGCAAAAATAACTATATGAACTGTTTATTATTAGCCAGCGAATTTGTAGCATTCCTTTTTACCTACTTCACGGGTAATCGTCCAGAGCAGGAGCAGATATGTTATGCCCTGTCCGAAGATGGGTACAACTACACTTTGCTCAATCAGGGTTATCCTGTCATCAAGAGTGACAGTATCGCCTTTACCCAGTGCGTGCGCGACCCCCACATCCTTCGTGGCGAGGATGGCAAGACCTTCTACATGGTTGCCACCGACATGAAGAGCTCTTTGGGTTGGGCATCCAACCGTGGTCTCGTGATGATGAAGAGTACCGACCTTATTCATTGGACGCATTCGGTGGTCAATATCCCGACACGATTCACAGACTGGATGAACGTCACCCGTGTCTGGGCGCCAGAGACTATCTACGACCATAAGACCGGCAAGTATATGGTCTTCTTCTCCATGTTGACCGACGATGGCAAGTGCAAGTTCGACAAGATCTTCTATTGCTATGCCAACAAGGACTTCACCGACCTCGAAACCGAACCTGTCTATATGTTTGACAACGGCTCTGCCACTATCGACGGAGACATTGTCTATAACGAGGCCGACCAGTTGTACCACCTCTTCTACAAGAGTGAGGCACATGGCGGTATCCTTCAGGCCACAGCCAAGTCGCTTACCGCTGAGCCAGGTCAACCTCTTGGCAGCCAATGGACTAAGTTGGACGGCCATGTTGAGGTATGCAAGAAAGCTGTTGAGGGTGTCGGTGTGTGCAAGAGTCTGGACGGCCAGTCATGGGTCGTGATGTACGACTGCTACGGCTCGGGTCACTACCAGTTCTGTAAGTCGGCCGACCTCAAGACCTTCGAGTGGGTAGCCGACACCAAGACGCGTGGCGCCTTCACTCCACGTCATGGCACCATCATGCCTATCACACAGGAAGAGAAGGATCGTCTCCTCTCCAAGTGGGGTGCCACGGCCAATCCTATTTTGCCCGATTTCCATGCCGATCCTGAGGTACTCTACAGCAACCTGACCAAGAAATATTACATCTATTCCACCACCGACGGCACTCCCGGTTGGGGTGGTCACGACTTCTCGGTCTTTTCATCGACCGACCTCAAGACCTGGACTGACGAGGGCAAGATGCTTGACGTCGCTACCGACCAAGTGAAGTGGGCTGTCGGCAATGCCTGGGCTCCTGCCATCATTGAGCGTAAGGTGGGCAAGGGCTACAAGTACTATTTCTACTTCTCGGCCCACAATCCCGAGAGCAAGCGCAAGGAGATTGGCTGCGCCGTCAGCGACAGTCCTACAGGTCCATTCGTTGATTGCGGTCATCCTATCATCACCGATGCCGACCGTCCAGCCGATGCCAAGGGTGGTCAGGCCATTGACGTCGATGTCTTCCAGGATCCCAAGACCGGCAAGTTCTACCTCTATTGGGGCAACGGCTTCCTCGCCGGTGCTGAGTTGAACGACGACATGATCAGCATCAAACCCGAGACCAAGGTCAACCTCACGCCCAAGGGTGGTTCTCTGCGCGACTATGCTTACCGCGAGGGCGGTTATGTCTTCTACCGCAAGGGTATCTACTATTTCCTCTGGTCGGTCGATGACACGGGTGCCGACAACTACCATGTTGCCTATGGTACTTCCAAGTCTCCACTTGGTCCAATCGAAGTAGCCGAGCAACCTGTTATCCTCCAGCAGCGTCCCGAGAAGGAGATCTATGGCACGGCCCACAACTCCATTTTGAAGGACCCCAAGAAGGATCTTTGGTACATTGTCTATCACCGTATCAACCCCACCTTCCGTGGTCGTCGCAATGGTCCTGGCATTCACCGTCAGGTCTGCATCGACCCATTGACCTTCGACAAGTCGGGTAAGATCCTCCCTGTCGAGCCAACGAAGTAAACATCAATTTCATTCATTTGCATTTTGTCCGCCCAAGGTCTTAGGCTTTGGGCGGCTTTTTTTGTGTGTTGCCACCGCTTTGCCCTTGTGATGATCCGACCTCTGGTTGGATATCAAAGAAAGAAGCAACGCCCCTATCGAGGGGCGTTGCCATCATGGACATGGTGAGTAAACACAAAACGGAAATGATAAAATGAGAGAGAAAACCCGGCGGAAGCAGCGCCAGTGGGTTTAGCGAATGAAAAGTAGCTCTCGATACTTTGGCAATGGCCAGAGGTCATCGCTCACAAGCAGTTCGAGGTGATCTATTTCGTAGCGAATCTTATCCATGAGGGTGACGACGGTGTCGTGGTAGGCAATGGCCTTTTCACGTTCCGACTCGATTACGTTGGCCACCTTGCGGTTCTCTACCAACGTGTTGACCATCTGTTCGATGCGGTCGATTCGCTGGGCAATCTCGCAGACAATCTTGCGGTTACGTGCAGTGAGTTCCTCGGCTTCGGCGGCAGGGTAGATGCGGTTCATGCCCTCGATGAGCTTGACCAGTTCCATCTGATAGCGGGTAGCTGTTGGGATGATGTGGTTGAGAGAGAGGTCGCCCAATACACGTGCCTCAATCTGAATCTTCTTGGTGTAGGTCTCCCACTTGATTTCGTTGCGTGCCTTCAGTTCGAAGCGCTTCATGACGTTCATCGACTCGAACATCTTGACGGAGTCGTCCGAGAGATAGTTGTCGAAGACGATAGGGCAAGAGGTCTCAACGTCCAGACCGCGACGGGTAGCTTCCTTGACCCATTCATCGCTGTAGCCATTACCATCGAAGTGGATAGGCTTGCAGGTGACGATGTCGGCACGCAACACTTTGACGATGGCCTCAAACTTGTCTTCACCCTTAGCGATGAGGGCATCTACACGCTCCTTGAAGAGGGTGAGCGCCTCGGCTACAGCGGTGTTGAGAGCAATCATGGCCGATGCACAGTTGGCCTCCGAGCCGACGGCACGGAACTCGAAACGGTTGCCGGTGAAGGCAAAAGGTGATGTACGGTTGCGGTCGGTGTTGTCCAACAGAATCTCAGGGATGACAGGAATGTCGAGTTTGATCTTCTGTTTGCCGGAGAGGTTGAAGATATCCTTGTCGTCGGTCTTCTCGATGGCTTCGAGCAGTTCGGTGAGTTGCTTGCCCAGGAAGGAGCTGACGATAGCCGGAGGTGCTTCGTTGGCGCCCAAGCGGTGTGCATTGGTGGCCGACATGATAGAGGCCTTGAGCAGACCGTTGTGTTTATAGACGGCCATCAGAGTCTCGACGATAAATACGGCAAAACGCATGTTGTCGAGAGGAGTCTTGCCTGGTCCGTGGAGCAGGACGCCCGTGTCGGTACTGAGTGACCAGTTGTTGTGCTTGCCCGAACCATTGATGCCGGCAAATGGTTTCTCGTGCAGGAGGCAACGGAATCCGTGCTTGCGGGCGATGCGCTTCATGAGCGACATGAGCAACATGTTGTGGTCAACGGCCAGGTTGGTAGGCTCAAAGATAGGAGCAATCTCAAACTGGTTAGGAGCCACCTCGTTGTGACGAGTCTTGCAAGGGATACCTAACTCCAATGCCTTGATCTCCAACTCCTTCATGAAACGCATGACGCGCTCAGGGATGATGCCGAAGTAGTGGTCGTCCATCTGCTGATTCTTGGCGGAATCGTGACCCATCAAGGTGCGGCCGGTCAATACCAGGTCAGGACGTGCGTTGTAGAGATCCTCATCGACCAGGAAATATTCCTGTTCCCAGCCCAAGTTAGACTGAACTTTGGTGACGTTGGGGTAGAAGTACCGGCTCACTTCAGTGGCTGCTTTGTCGACGGCACAGAGGGCACGGAGCAAAGGAGCCTTGTAGTCGAGTGCTTCACCGGTGTAGGAGATGAAAATGGTTGGAATACAGAGGGTATCGTCAATGATGAAGACTGGCGAAGTGGGGTCCCAAGCTGAATAGCCACGGGCTTCGAAGGTGGCGCGTATGCCGCCTGAAGGGAAAGAAGAGGCATCTGGTTCCTGCTGCATGAGCAACTTACCTTTGAACTCCTCGATCATACCACCCTTGCCATCGTGCTCGATGAAGGCGTCATGCTTCTCGGCAGTGCCTTCGGTCAGAGGCTGGAACCAGTGCGTATAGTGAGTGACGCCCTGTTCCTCTGCCCATTGCTTCATGCCTTCGGCAACAGCGTCGGCGATGGAGCAATCCAAGGCTGCGCCGTGGTCGATGACGTCAAGCATCTTCTGATAGACATCGCTGGGTAAATACTTGTACATTTTGGCGCGGTCAAAGACCTTCTTGCCGAAGTATGCCGAAACTTTTTCGGTAGGGACGGCCACCTCAAGTGGCTTCTTCTTGGATGCTGCTTCTACAGCATCAATTCTGATACTTCCCATAATGTATGATAGTTTAGAGTTTATGTTATTCTTCTTTTTCTGTAGCTTGCGCTGCTTTGTGGTGCGTTTGGCTCACCATGTTTCGGATGCGACTCATCGCTTCCAGACAGTCTTGACGGTCGCAGAAGGCTGTGAGGCGAACATATTCTTTGCCCGAAGGACCGAAACCTTCACCTGGCGTACACACAACGCCGGCGGCATAAAGCAGTTCTTCAAAGAATGCCCACGAGTCGGCATGATGTGGTGTTCGTACCCAAAGGTAGGGAGCATTGACTCCGCCATAGACCTTGAAACCAATCTCCTGTAGCGTTTCACGCATGATTTTGGCATTCTCCATATAATAAGCAATGGTAGCGCGAATCTCGCTTTGTCCTTGCGGTGTGTAGATGGCCTCGGCAGCGCGTTGCGAGATGTAGCTGGTGCCATTGAACTTGGTCGATTGCCGACGTTCCCACAGGTGGTTCAGGGCAACGGATTGACCGCGCATGGAGGTGGCAATCAGCTCTTTCGGGACAACGGTGTAGCCACAACGTACTCCGGTGAATCCGGCGGTCTTGGAGTAGGAGTGGAACTCGATAGCGCATTTGCGCGCTCCGCGTATCTCGTAGATGCTGTGCGGAATGTCGGGTTCCTGAATGTAGGCCTCGTAGGCAGCGTCATAGAGGATGATTGCTTCCTGTTTGAGAGCATACTTGACCCATTTCTCGAGTTGTGCCTTGGTGAGCACCGTGCCGGTAGGGTTGTTCGGGTAGCAGAGGTAGATGACATCTACACCGTGATCCGGCAGTTCGGGACAGAAGTCGTTCTCGGCAGTCGTTGGCAGGTAGGTGATGTCGCTCCATTGTCCGTCTCGGTTGATGCCTGCTCGGCCTGCCATGGCGTTGGAATCAACATAGACCGGATAGACGGGGTCGGTCACGGCTACGAGGTTGTCCCAACGGAGGATATCTCCAATGTTACCCAGGTCACTTTTTGCACCGTCGTTGATGAATATTTCGGAGGGGTCGAACCGGATGCCACGCGGGTGGAAGTCGTGCTTCAATATGGCCTCGCGCAGGAAGGCATATCCATGTTCCGGACCGTAGCCCTTGAATGTATCGGCATTTGCCATTTCATCTACAGCCTTGTGCATGGCTTTGATGACGGAGGGGCAGAGGGGTTGGGTAACGTCGCCGATGCCCAACGAGATTACCTTTTGTCGCGGGTGAAGCACTTTGTAGGCGTTCACTTTCTTGGCGATGTCGGCAAAGAGATAATTCTCTGTCAGTTGTAAAAAGTTTTCATTCACTAAAGCCATATTGCTTCTCTTTAATTGATGTTGTTAAAAAAGATAATTGAAAATTGAGAATTGACAAATGAATAAAGATATACAAGATGTTTAATATAATAAGATGAAACCCGAAAAAGATGATAACAAATACGAAACTAAAAATGATATTTGCCAATTTTCAATTTCCAATTATTTAACTATAGGTGGGGAACGACGAAAGTTCCCATTAAAAAAAGGAGTGCCTTCATTCCTCCTCCGGTAGGGCGATTTCGCCCTCGAAGGTGATTTCTGCGCCTCCTGTCATATAGATGTGATTATCTGCTTCGTTCCAGACGATGTGCAAGGTACCGCCGTCCATTCGGACGTCACTTTCCCGTCCCGTTTTGCCGGCCAGACAAGCAGCCACGGCGGTGGCGCAAGCTCCTGTGCCGCAGGCCATGGTGATGCCGCTGCCTCGTTCCCAGACACGCATTCGGAGCATGCCGTCGTCCTTTCGTTCCACGAACTCGATGTTGCAACCGTCGGGGAAGAGAGGATCGTGCTCCAAGACGGATCCCATGCCCGACACGTCAAAGTGCTCTACATCATCGACAAAGATGACGAAGTGCGGGTTGCCCATCGAGACGTAGGTGCCGCTCATTCGGGTGGTCAGCGGTTTCATGTCAGTAGGTTCACCCATATCGACGGTGACATCCTTGACGGTGCCGTCGGTGAGGTTCAGGTGCAACACCTTGATGCCCGAGAGGGTCTCCAGGCGGATGTCTGTCTTGTCGGTCAAGTGCTTGTCGTGCAGGTAGCGCGCCACGCAGCGGGCACCGTTGCCACACATCTTTGCCTCCGACCCATCGTTGTTGAAGATGCGCATGGAGAAATCCGCCTCTGCGGTTTTGGCCTCGCCGATGAGGATGAGACCATCCGAGCCGATGGCGTAGTGCGGCAGGCTCCAGACTTGAGCCGCCTTGGCAGGATTGACTATATTATATAATAATGTATTAACATATATATAGTCGTTTCCGGCGCCGTGCATTTTGGTGAACTTGACTATGCTGCCCATAACGGTATTCTTGATAACACGGTGCAAAGATAGCACAAGTTTTCGATATGTGCAAATATGATAGCAAAAATCCATTAAAAAAATATATCGCACGACAAATTGCAACAAAAAGAAAGCCATTTTCATAAATTACTAATATTTTTGCATACGATAAACCAAAAATCCTACCAAAATGATAGTGATTGAAAAAAGAATATATTTTTACAGCCAATATTTTGAATAATATAGCAAATTGCAATACCTTTGCAGCGAAATAAAACAAATTGCAATCAATATTATGTCTTTAGAAACTTCTTACATATTCGTTACAGGCGGTGTTGTTTCCTCTTTAGGCAAGGGCATTATCTCCGCCTCTATCGGAAAACTGTTGCAGGAGCATGGTTATAAGATTACTATTCAGAAGTTTGACCCCTACATCAATATTGACCCCGGAACGCTCAACCCCTACGAGCATGGCGAGTGCTATGTAACGATGGACGGCATGGAGACCGACTTGGATTTAGGCCACTACGAGCGTTTCACCGGTATCCACACCAACCGCAACAACTCCGTCACCACGGGCAAGATCTACCAGACGGTCATCGACAAGGAACGTCGCGGTGACTACCTCGGAAAGACCATACAGGTGGTTCCTCACATCACCGATGAAATCAAGCGTCGCATGCTGAGGGTCGATGATCCGGAGGATTATGATTTCGTCATCACCGAGATTGGCGGTACCATTGGCGACATTGAGAGTGCCCCATTCATGGAGGCCGTTCGCCAGTTGAAGTGGGAGTTGGGCAATCGTGCGCTGTCGGTTCACCTTACTTATGTGCCCTATCTGAAGGCTGCCGGCGAACTGAAGACGAAGCCTACTCAACACTCAGTCAAGGAGTTGCAGGGCATGGGCATCCAACCCGATATCCTCATCCTGCGTACCGAACTCCACTTGGAGGAGAGCATCCTCCAGAAGGTGGCAGCCTTCTGTAACGTCAGCCCCGACTCGGTGGTACAGAGTGAGGATTTGCCCAGCATCTACGAGGTGCCTGTCAACATGCATCGCCAGGGATTGGATCTGGCCATTCTCCGTAAGTTGGGCAAGGAGGCCAAGGAGGATGACGGCGTGCTGAGCAAGTGGAAGAATGTCCTGGCGATGCAGGCTGCGGCCACACAGGAAGTAACCGTCGCGCTGGTCGGAAAATACGACCTCCAGGATGCCTACAAGAGCATCCGCGAGAGTCTCTATATCGCTGGTATCTACAATAAGACGAAGGTTCATATCAAGTTCGTCAACAGCGAGTGGCTCACCGCCGACGGTTTGGAAGAGGCTCTGGGTTCTGTAGGTGGAATGATCATCTGTCCAGGCTTCGGACAACGAGGCATCGAGGGTAAGATTCTGGCTGTGCAATATGCCCGCGAGCATGACATCCCGACCTTTGGTATCTGTTTGGGCATGCAGATGATGGTCATCGAATTTGCCCGTAACGTGCTGGGATTGAGCGATGCCGACAGTCGGGAGATGAGTGCCACGACACAGCACAATGTCATCGACATCATGGCCGACCAGAAGAACCTCACCCGTTTGGGCGGAACAATGCGCCTGGGTGCTTACGCCTGTCGGTTGAAGCCCGACAGCCGGGTGCGCGCCATCTATGGCAAGGAGATTGTTGAGGAACGTCACCGCCACCGCTACGAGTTCAACAGCGAGTACACCGAGGCATACGAACAGGCCGGTATGCAGTGCGTGGGTCACAACCCTGAGAGTAACCTCACCGAGATTGTCGAGATACCCACCCTGCGTTGGTTCATCGGCACCCAGTTTCACCCCGAATATTCCAGCACGGTGCAGAAACCGCACCCCTTGTTCCTGGATTTCATCAAGAACCTAAAGAAATAGCAGAACCCCTCCCAATCACCCCCGAATGGGGAAGCGTTTCATTCCACCATTTATTGTTACTTTTCATTTCTCCCCCACGGGGGAGATAGAGGGGGGTCTTTAACAAATTATTAACTCTTAACTCGATTATTGCGTTATGAAAAGGATTGAGGCAATTATCCGTAAGACAAAGTTTGAGGAGGTCAAAGAGGCCTTGCTCAATTCGGACATCAATTGGTTTGAATACCATGACGTGCATGGCATCGGACAGAGCCGTCAGGAGCGTATTTACCGAGGTGTCCAGTATTCTACCGATGTGATTGAACGCGTGGCCATTACCATCGTTTGTCGCGATTCATTTGTCGAGCCCACCGTCAAGGTGCTCATCCAGACTGCCCAGACCGGCGAGGTGGGAGATGGACGTATCTTCGTCAGCGAGATGATCGACACCTGGAGCATCCGTACCGGCGAACATGGCGACACGGTATTGCGCGACAAGAAATAACCTACCCCACTTGCGTTAGGAAGTAAGGTATTACATGTGTGTTAATAGAAATGTTGTCGTTTTTCAAGACTTTTATTCTGGGTGTGTGACCTTTGTGTCCCACCGCTGACCTCCTTTTGGTCCAATAGAGATACATTGGACTTTCGACTTTTTTGCTACCTTCTTGCTCCCTTTAAAAGGGAGAAAAAAGGGAGAAGGTCGAAAATAGTTTAACAGAAATAAAGTGAGAGGATAAGGTGGTCAGGACCTCGTGGTGGGAAGAGATATTTGGGACGACAATGTAATAGAAACAATTTAATACGTACAATTATGAACGATTTAGCTTTTTCTCTTGATACAGTCTGGATGTTGTTGGCCGCTATGTTGGTCTTCTGGATGCAGCCAGGTTTCGCTCTCTGCGAAGCAGGTTTCACCCGTAGCAAGAACACCGCCAATATCTTGTTCAAGAATTTTGTGGACTTCATCCTGGGATCTTTGTTGTTTTGGTTTTTAGGTTTCGGTTTTATGTTCGGTTCGGAGGGTGCCGGTTTCATCGGTGCACCCAACTGGGGTGACCTCTCTTTCTATGGCGGAGACCTGCCGGTAGAGGGTTTCCTGATGTTCGAGACCGTCTTCTGCGCTACCGCCGCCACTATCGTGTCGGGTGCCATGGCAGAGCGTACCAAGTTCTCCATGTACGTTATCTATAGTGCTGTCATTTCCCTCTTTATCTATCCTATCGAGGGACACTGGACATGGGGTGGCGGTTGGCTTTGCAGCGATGCCGCCGATGGCTTCATGATGAGCACGTTCGGAACGGCGTTCCACGACTTTGCCGGTTCGGCCATTGTTCACAGCGTAGGTGGTGTTCTCGCTCTGATTGGTGCCATTGCCCTGGGTCCACGTCGTGGCAAGTATGCCGCCGATGGCAGCAGTCGCGCCATTCCTGGTCACTCATTGACTTGGGCTTCCCTCGGTGTCTTCATCCTCTGGTTGGGTTGGTTCGGTTTCAACCCTGGTTCTCAGTTGGCTGCATCGGGTGAAGTGAACCGCACCGCTATCAGCCATGTGTTCCTCACCACCAACTTGGCAGCCGTTGCAGGTGGTCTCGGCACCATGGCAGTGACTTGGATCCGTTATCGCAAGCCATCGCTCTCCTTGACTCTGAACGGTGTCTTGGCCGGTTTGGTAGGTATTACAGCAGGTTGTGACCTCGTTTCTCCTGTAGGTGCAGTCATCATCGGCCTCCTCTGTGGTGTCGTTCTGGTTTATTCCATCGAGTTCATCGACCATCGTCTGCACATCGATGATCCTGTAGGTGCCAGCACCGTACATGGCGTATGTGGCATCTTGGGTACGTTGCTGACCGGTCTCCTCGCTACCGACAGCGGTCTGCTGTATGGTCACGGTTGGGGCTTCCTGGGTGCACAGACTTTTGGTGTTCTGGTCATCGACCTCTGGGCTGCCGTTTGCGGTGTGATCTTGTTCTTCACGATCAAGAAAGTACATGGTCTCCGTGTAGATGCCCGTATCGAGGAAGAGGGTCTCGACATCTATGAGCATGGCGAGGCTTGCTACAACTAAATACCCCCTCCCTTCTTCTCGCAAAGGGTTATCAACCCTTTGCTGCGAGGACCCCGAAAGGGGAGGGGGAATATATGATACTATAAATACTATAGTTACTATATATCCTTCTACCCAATTAACCATTTAATAAAGCAATCAGATTATGAAAAAGATAATGATTATGTTGGCAGCAGTTTCAGCGTTAACCTGCGTCAACGCACAAGATAATGTGGAAGCAACCATCAGTACGGACGTCGTAAGTAACTACATCTGGCGTGGTCAAGATTTGGGTGATGCCAGTCTCCAACCTACGTTGGGCATTGCCTACAAGGGATTGAGCCTCTCGGCTTGGGGTAGTGTCGGCATCACCGATGCCACCGATACCAAGGAGTTGGACTTCACTTTGGGCTATAGCGTCGGAGGTTTCAATGTCGGTGTGACCGACTATTGGTTCAGCGACGGTCGGTACTACACCTATGGTGCACATAGCACAACACATGTCTGGGAGGCCAACGTTGGTTATGACTTCGAGTGCCTTAACATACAGTGGTACACCAACATCGGTGGCGCAGATGGTGTGACCGAAAAGGGTGACCGAGCCTATTCCAGCTATGTGCAACTCAGTGCTCCTTTCGAGTTGGGTGGATTGGATTGGACCGCTACAGTCGGTGCCGTTCCTTTCGAGACCTCGTTCTACGACGCCAGCGGTTTTGCCGTGACCCACGTGGGTTTGCGTGCCACCAAGACCTTGACTCTGGGCAAGGAGTTCGAACTCCCTGTGTTTGCTGACATCGTCACCAACCCACGTTCGGAGAAGATGTTCTTCACCCTGGGCACGACGATAGCTTTCTAAATAAAGAAGAGACAGGACCCCCTCCCAACCTCCCCAGAGGGGAGGGGATTATCCCCACTCACAAAAGAGGACGAGATTTATGTACAACTAATATTATCTAATTCCCCTAATACTCCCCCTCGGGGGAGATAGAAGGGGGTCTTATTACTACTATGTGCGGCATTGCTTGTATTTTGAACATCGCAGAACAGACACCCCAGTTGCGACAGAAGGCCTTGCGGATGAGTCAGAAGATTCGTCATCGTGGTCCGGACTGGAGTGGCATCTATGTCGGACCCTCTGCTATCTTAGCACATGAGCGTCTGAGTATCGTCGATCCAGTATCAGGTGGTCAACCTCTCTATTCCGCCGACCGCAAACAGGTCTTGGCAGTGAATGGCGAGATCTATAATCACCGCGAGATAAGGCGCACCATGACAGGTCGTTACGAGTTCAGTACAGGCTCGGACTGTGAAGTCATCTTGGCTCTCTACCGACAGTGGAAGGAGCAGGGTGGCGACGACCCGACATGGCTTTTTGAACAGTTGAACGGCATTTTTGCTTTCTGCCTCTATGACGAAGAGACAGACGAGTTCCTCATTGGACGTGATCCGATAGGTGTCATACCTTTGTATATCGGGCGCGACAAGGAGGGACTTTGTTATGTTGCATCGGAACTGAAGGCCTTGGAGGGTTTCTGTGACGAGTATGAACCTTTCTTGCCAGGCCACTATTACAGCAGTCGCACCAAGTGCCAGACCCGTTGGTACACTCGCGACTGGATGAAGTGGACGGAGCGGAAGTCGGACGAAATGCCGACCTACGAAGAGAGTGTGCAGGCGGTGCACGACTCGTTGGAGGCTGCCGTCAAGCGTCAGTTGATGTGCGACGTACCTTACGGCGTGTTGCTGTCGGGCGGTTTGGATTCGAGTGTCACTTCCGCCATCGCACAGCAGTTTGCGCACCGCCGTGTGGAGTCGAACGATACCGAACATGCCTGGTGGCCTCGTCTGCACTCGTTTGCCGTGGGTCTGAAGGGTGCCCCCGACCTCGCCAAGGCGCGTGAGGTGGCAGAGTACATCGGCACGGTACATCACGAGATCAACTACACCATTCAGGAGGGATTGGATGCTATCCGCGACGTCATCTACTATATTGAGACTTACGACGTTACCACCGTCCGCGCATCTACGCCGATGTACTTGTTGGCCCGTGTCATCAAGTCGATGGGCATCAAGATGGTGCTGTCGGGCGAAGGGGCAGACGAGGTCTTTGGCGGTTATCTCTATTTCCACAAGGCGCCCGATGCCAAGGAGTTTCACGAAGAGACGGTCCGTAAGTTGAGCAAGTTGTACCAATACGACTGCCTGCGTGCCAACAAGTCGTTGGCGGCGTGGGGCATCGAAGGTCGTGTCCCGTTCTTGGATAAGGAGTTCCTCGATGTGGCCATGACGGTACCTGCGGCCTACAAGATGTGTCCGGGCAAAGCCATTGAGAAGAAAGTGGTGCGTGATGCCTTCTCTGCTTTGTTGCCCGAGAGCGTGGCATGGCGACAGAAAGAGCAGTTCTCCGATGGCGTTGGTTACTCTTGGATTGACACCCTCAAGGAGATTACGTCGAAGGCTGTGACCGACGAACAGATGGCACATGCTGCCGAGCGTTTCCCGATCAACACACCGTTGTGCAAGGAGGAATACTACTACCGCTCCATCTTCGAGGAGCATTTCCCATCGGAGAGTGCCGCCCGTTCCGTACCTCACGAGGCCAGCGTCGCTTGTTCCACCGCCAAAGCGCTGGAGTGGGATGCCGCCTGGAAGACGATGAATGAACCCTCTGGAAGAGCAGTTTCAGACATTCATGTCGAGGAGTGAAGGGAAGCGCCAAATGGGGTTATGGGTTAACGGTTAACGTTTAAGGGTTAACGTTTAAGGGTTAACGGACATTAGTTCCCGTTCTCCTGAAAAAATCCATTCATTCCACGGGTTATATCGAGTCGAGTTTAAATAAGAATGAAAAGTTAATGTTTTATTAAAAAAGAGTGTATTATGCAAAGTGATCAGGGACTCTATAGTCCTGCTTACGAACATGATGCCTGTGGTGTGGGCATGATTGTCAACATCAATGGCAACAAGAGTCATCAGTTGGTCGATGACGCATTGCGCGTATTGGAGAACATGGAGCACCGAGGTGCCGAGACGCCCGACAAGACGGGTGATGGTGCCGGCATTATGCTTCAGATTCCCCATGAGTTTATTCTTTTGCAAGGCATCCCTGTGCCCGAAAAGGGACACTACGGCACGGGCTTGGTCTTCTTGCCCAAGGACGTCAACCGTCAGTCGGAGATTCTGTCGGTCATGATCGAGGAGGTCGAGCGTGAAGGTCTTAACATCATGTATATCCGTACAGTGCCTACCTGTCCGGAGGTGTTGGGAGAAGCAGCTCGTGCGGTCGAGCCCGACATCCGTCAGGTCTTCATCACGGGCATTGCCGACGACCGCGTGCCTGTCTTTGAGCGTGTGCTCTACCGCATTCGTCGCCGCATTGAGAACCGCGTGAAGGATGAGGATTTCTACATCTGTTCGCTCTCCAACCGCAACATCATTTACAAGGGTATGCTCACCTCCAGCCAATTGCGCCGTTACTATCCCGACTTGAGCAACGGCTATCTGACCAGCGGCTTGGCTTTGGTACACTCCCGTTTTTCGACCAATACTTTCCCGAAGTGGAAGTTGGCACAGCCTTTCCGCCTGTTGGCTCACAACGGCGAGATCAACACCATCCGAGGCAACCGTGGTTGGATGCAAGCACGCGAGAGTGTGCTCTCATCGCCCGCCTTGGGCAATATCCGCGACATTGAACCTATCCTTCAGGCCGATATGAGCGACTCGGCCAGCCTGGATAACGTGCTGGAGTTCCTCCTCATGTCGGGCTTGAGTCTGCCCAAGGCTATGGCTGTCTTGGTACCAGAGTCGTTCAACGACTTGAATCCTATCAGCGAAGACCTCAAGGCCTTCTATGAATATCACTCTATCTTGATGGAACCCTGGGACGGTCCAGCAGCCCTGCTCTTCAGTGATGGTCGCTATGCAGGTGGTATGCTCGACCGCAATGGTCTCCGTCCTTCGCGTTACACCATCACCAAGGGAGGTATGATGGTGGTAGCCAGCGAGGTAGGTGTCATCGACTTCGACCCCAGCGAGGTGGTCAGCAAGGGACGTCTGCAACCTGGCAAGCTCCTGCTCATCGATACACAGGAGGGTAAGATCTACTACGACGGCGAGATTAAGCAGCAGTTGGCCAAGGAGTATCCTTATGCCCAATGGCTATCGACCAACCGCATCCAGTTGGAGAAACTGAAGAGTGGCCGAAAGGTGGATAACTCCGTACCCAACTACGAGCGTAAGCTCCGCCTCTTCGGCTTCGGTCAGGAGGATATCGACAAGACGGTCATCCCGATGTGTACGCAGGGTCAGGAACCTGTAGCGGCCATGGGTAACGATACGCCGTTGGCGGTCATCTCCGACCGTGCCCAGGTCTTCTTCAACTATTTCCGTCAGCAGTTTGCCCAAGTGACCAATCCTGCCATCGATCCTATCCGCGAGGAGTTGGTCATGTCGCTCACGGAGTACATCGGAGCTGTCGGCACCAACATCCTGACCCCATCGGAGTCTAACTGCAAGATGGTGCGCCTGCCCCAGCCGGTGCTCACCAATGCCCAACTCGATATCCTCTGCAACATCCGTTACAAGGGCTTCAACACCAAGAAGGTACCGATGCTGTTCGAGGTGGAGAAGGGCGAGAGCGGACTCCAGTCGGCCCTCCAGCAACTCTGCCGTCAGTGCGAGGCCTGCGTGGATGAGGGAGTCAACTACATCATCCTTTCGGACCGCGACGTAGATGTTACTCATGCAGCTATCCCATCCCTTCTGGCCGTGAGTGCAGTGCACCATTATCTGATTAGTGTGCAGAAGCGCGTCCAGACGGCTCTTATCGTTGAGTCGGGCGAGATTCGCGAGGTGATGCATGCCGCCCTGCTCTTGGGCTATGGCGCCAGCGCTATTTGTCCTTACATGACCTTTGCTGTGCTCGACCATCTGGTCAAGACGCACCGCATTCAGGAGGAGTATGCCACGGCCGAGTCGAACTACATCAAGGCCGTCGATAAGGGCTTGAAGAAGATTATGTCCAAGATGGGAATCTCTACCATTCGCAGTTACCGTGGCGCTAAGATATTTGAAGCTGTCGGCCTGAGCGAGGACCTCCTGCGCCGCTATTTCGGTACGGAGATCAGCACCATTGGCGGCATCGGTCTGCGTGAGGTGGCACGCGATGCCATCGCCTTCCATCAGGAGGGCTTCGGACCCGAGCAGATTAACGAGTTCTTGCCCAACAACGGTCTATTCAACTACCGCAAGGACGGCATCCAGCATGCTTGGAACCCCGAGACCATTGCCCACTTGCAGATTGCTACGCACGAAGGCAACTACGAGAAGTTCAAGGCATGGGCCGCTTTGGTTGATGAAAAGGAGAAACCAATCTTCCTGCGTGACTTCCTGACCTATCGCAAAGCCTCAAAACCTTTGCCTATCGACCAGGTGGAACCAGCCTCCGACATCGTCAAGCACTTCGTGACGGGCGCTATGTCGTTCGGTGCCCTTTCCATCGAGGCCCACGAGGCATTGGCCCTGGCCATGAACAAACTCGGTGCCCGTAGTAACACGGGTGAGGGTGGTGAAGATAATGCCCGCTACCACAGCGAGGTGGATGGCATCAGTCTGTCCAGCAAGACCAAGCAGATTGCCAGTGGCCGCTTCGGTGTCACAGCCGAATACTTGGTCAATGCCGAGGAAATCCAGATCAAGGTAGCGCAAGGTGCCAAGCCTGGCGAGGGTGGCCAATTGCCTGGTTTCAAGGTCAACGATATCATCGCCAAGACCCGAAATGCCATTCCGGGCATCTCGCTCATTTCGCCTCCGCCGCATCACGATATCTACTCCATCGAGGATTTAGCACAGCTCATCTTTGACCTCAAGAACATCAACCCAACGGCGGCTGTGAGTGTCAAACTTGTAGCTGAAAGTGGAGTAGGTACCGTGGCTGCCGGTGTGGCCAAAGCCAAAGCCGACCTCATCGTCATCTCGGGTGCCGAAGGCGGTACAGGTGCATCGCCTGCCAGCAGTATGCGTTTTGCCGGTATCTCGCCCGAAATTGGTTTGGCCGAGACCCAGCAGACCTTGGTACTCAACGGTTTGCGTGGTCAGGTGCGTCTCCAGACCGACGGCCAACTCAAGACGGCGCGTGACGTCATCATGATGGCGTTGTTGGGTGCCGACGAGTTCTCGTTCGGTACTTTACCGCTCATTGTGCTCGGCTGCGTCATGATGCGTAAGTGCAATACTAATACTTGCCCAGTGGGTGTTGCTACGCAGGATGAACGTCTGCGTGCCCGCTTCCGTGGCCGCTACGAATATGTGGTTAACTTCTTCACCTTCTTGGCCGAACAGGTGCGTGAGTATCTGGCCGAGATGGGTGTGGCTCACTTGGAAGACATCATCGGCCGCACCGACCTCATCGAGCGTAAGGCAGTCGATTCAAACTCCAAGCAGGCCACTATCGACCTCTCACGTCTGCTCTGTCAGCCAGCAGCCGACAAGGTGCTCTGTTGGGATCATCGACCCTTCTCGCACATCGACTCGGTTTGCGACGTCGATATCATCCGTGCTGCCCAGACGGCCATCGAACGGAAGGACGAGATCAACCTCGACTATGCCATCCGCAACACAGACCGTGCCGTGGGTACTATGCTCTCAGGCGAGATTGCCCGCCGATATGGCGAGGCTGGTCTGCCGGACGATACCATCAATGTCCGTTTCAAGGGCAGTGCCGGCCAGTCGTTCGGTGCTTTCCTGGCGCACGGCGTGACACTCAAGTTGGAGGGCGAGTGCAACGACTACTTCGGTAAGGGACTGTCCGGTGGCCGCATTGCCATCCTGCCTCCTGCCCGTCGCGGCCTTGACTTTGCTGCCGAGGACAACATCATTGCCGGCAATACAGGTCTGTATGGAGCCACATCGGGTCAACTCTTCGTCAATGGCAAGGTCGGTGAACGTTTTGGTGTCCGTAACTCGGGTGCGACGGCTGTCATCGAGGGTGCAGGCGACCACTGCTGTGAGTACATGACGGGTGGTCGTGTAGTCGTGTTGGGTGAAGTGGGTCGTAACTTCGCTGCCGGTATGTCAGGCGGCGTGGCTTACGTCTGGGATCCCAACCATAACTTCGACTACTTCTGCAACATGGACATGGTCGAGATTAACCTTGTCGAGGAGTCGGCCTATCGCAAGGAACTGATGGAACTGGTGCGCAAGCACTATCTCTATACAGGTTCTCCGTTGGCGGGCCGTATGCTCGACAACTGGAACCACTACGTCAACGAGTTCATCCAGGTCGTTCCTATCGAGTACAAACGTGTCCTTGAAGAGGAGAAGATGCAGCGCCTCCAGGAGAAGATAGCAGGTCTGCAGAGAGATTATTGAAATAAAGACCCTCCCCGACCCTCCCTGCTTAGGGAGGGAGGCCTGAACCACAAGGGAATCACCCCCCTAAGCAGGGGGGATGGGAGGGTCTGCTTTTATATTATGATATATTATGGGAAATCCAAAAGCATTTCTGACCGTGCCTCGCAAGGAGGCCGGCTATAGACCAATAAATGACCGAATACATGATTTCGGAGAGGTCGAACAGACCTTGAATACCAAAGACCGTCAGGAACAGGCGAGCCGTTGTATGGACTGCGGTGTGCCGTTCTGTCACTGGGCCTGTCCGTTGGGCAACAAAGACCCAGAGTGGAATGATGCTCTCTACCGCGGCGAGTGGGAGATGGCCTACAAACTGCTCAAGAAGACCAACGACTTTCCCGAGTTTACGGGTCGTATCTGTCCCGCCTTGTGCGAGAAGAGTTGTGTGCTCTATCTCTCAGCCGGGGAACCTGTCACCAACCGCGAGAACGAGTGCGCCATCGCCGAGCGTGCCTTCCTGGAGGGTTATGTCACCATCGAACATCCCGAGCGCAATGGCAAACGGATTGCGGTCATCGGTGCTGGACCTGCCGGTCTGGCTGCGGCCAATCAGCTCAACTACATGGGCTACGAGGTCACCGTCTTCGACCGCAATGAGGCCGCTGGAGGTCTGCTCCGCTACGGCATCCCGAACTTCAAACTCAGCAAGAGCATCATCGACCGCCGCATCCGTGTGATGGAGCAGGAGGGGGTTCACTTCGAGTATGGTCAGGACATCCATCCTACCGAGATGCCAGCTGGCTTCGATGCTTACGTCCTCGCAACAGGTACTCCTCAGGCTCGTGACCTCAATATACCGGGTCGAGAACTGAAGGGCGTCCACCTGGCTCTCGAACTGCTCTCGCAGCAGAACCGCGTCTTGGCGGGTCGCACCTATAGTGACGACGAACGTGTCACTGCCCAGGGCAAACATGTGCTGGTCATCGGTGGTGGCGATACGGGTTCCGATTGTATTGGAACATCGCACCGTCAAGGTGCTCTCTCGGTTACACAGATTGAGATTATGCCGAAACCACCTATTGGCCACAACCCTGCTACCCCTTGGCCGAACTGGCCAGTCATCCTCAAGACCACATCCAGTCACGAGGAGGGTTGTACACGTCGTTGGAACATCAACACACTTGAGTTCATCGGCAAGAAGGGTCGTCTCACGGGGGTCAAGGTGCAGCCTATCGACTGGAAACCTAATCCAGAGGGTGGTCGTCCCATCATGGTCGAGGCTGGTCCTGTCGAGATTATCCCTGCCGACATCGTCTTCCTCGCGATGGGCTTCATCAAACCGCAGCACCCCGAACTGCCTGCCAACGTCTTCTTGGCAGGTGATGCCGCCTCGGGTGCCTCGCTCGTGGTTCGCGCCATCGCCAGTGGTCGAAAGACCGCCGTCTCTGTCGATAACTACTTGAAGAACAAAAAGTAACCGCTTCTGTTATATGTATTCTGCGCAGCAGTTGCTCCACTATGTGGAAACAACTGCTGCGCAGTGTTTGATGACATTACGATGCTTCGCTATTATATGCGAGTACAAATGTATCTGTCAAAATCAACTTGAGGAATTTTGCTTTCTTGTTTATTGACGGAATCTATGAAATCGTAGGCTTCATCTTTGGTCAAGATGTTCTTCCGGATTGCGAAATATAGAAAGTCTATTGTCGTCAAATAGGTAATTTGATGTTCTTTGCAATAATTAGTGATGTCGCGAAGGTTGCTGCTTCCTACGACATCATGATGATATCGGCAATAGGCCATGCAAGCACTTTCGCCTTTGCCAAGACATAGTTGAGACGTCAATCTTGCAAATTCCCTTCTTTCTTCAGGAGTTTCTCCGAACTTGATTTCTTGGATGTTTTTCAAGAATGCTATTTGATTTTGTAATTGCGTCCAAGCAGGTTTCTTTATTTCTTCAACCACTTTGTCCAGCACTACGAAATCGTATTCGGGCAAAATGCTGGGCAGGATATTGAGTAACTCTCCTTTGGCAAAATGAATGATAACATCCGCGTCTAATACTATCTTAACCTTGTTGCTCATTAGTAATCATATTAAGGAGTTCATAGTAATGTCCTTCGGATATTTTCCCGTTGTCGAAGAGAAGGCGTGCTTTTTCTCCAAAGTCACCAATCACCATTCCTTCATTCCCGCTTTCGTATAATGCTAAGTCGTAGCCATATTGGCGTGCGGATTCTTTTACGGAAATGGATTTTAGATTCTGTAAACATGCTTCTTGGATGATGCCGATGTCTTTTAAGCGAACCAATAACGAAGTGCGCGAGACTTGGTACAGTTGTTCCAATCGTAGCACGGTGGCCAACTCAACGGCATGTTTTTTAACTTCCTGTTCGCTTACCATTTTCAGTATGCCTTCTTTGGGCATAAGAAACGATGACGCAAATAAGTTCGCATCCCTCTCTACTCCACTATCTGCATCTCCGCAAATGTGAGGAACAGGATTCTCATCAAAATAGAGGTGATATATTTCGTGAGCTATGGTATAATGCTGTCGTCCGCGTGTGGAATTACTATTTACCATCATAAACTTATCGCCCGACTCCGATTTTATACTTATACCGTAAAACTCTTCTGATAGTGGACGGTATATGGTCAGTATCTTCAATTGGCGTAATACTGTTTTTGCATTGATAGGTTCGGATAAACTTAACCCTATTTGTGCTCTGAATTTTTGAGCATATAATTCAGCTTCAGTAATTGTCAAACGTTTCATTTGGACAAAAGTGTGTTCATTTTTAAGTAATTCTTTACAATACTCTTGAAGTCTGCAATCTGTTGCATGTCTTTGCCCGATAGATTGTCCACACGGAAAGCTGTGGCGAGCATATTCTTCACCAAATGTTCGTCTTTTTCATAGAGCAGATAGAGATCGCAGCCATACAAGTCGGCCAGTTTTTCCATCGTGTCCAAAGGTAGTTCCCGTTCGCCCGATTCATAGTTGGAATAGGCCGAACGACCAATACCTAAGAACTGAGAAACTTGTTCTTGGGTAAATTTGCATGCTTCACGTAACCGTTTGATATTTCCAGCGATGATACTATTTTCGTTCATTTTATTTTCATATTATGTGTGGCAAAAATAAAATATTTTATTGATAGAAACAAATTTTGCCACATTTTTTTCGCCTTCACGCAGTGATTCTTCTATTAATTAGGTGTATCCGATTACTTCAATTTGCAAAACTGCTACCGCATTATATCGGTGTAGAACTTAAAGACATGAAAGTAGGTGGAAAACACTTGTGTGTTGTGTTTGCCACCTACGCGTTGGAACTCTCTGTGCCAATTTAACTATTCGTTTGATTTGGAATTCCCAAAATCATTCGCTCAACTTGTTGTCGTGCCGATTGTAAGATTTCTTCACCTTCTTGCTCCAAGCGTTTGGCTTCTGCACGTATGGCGGCAATATGTTCGGCGATTTCGCGCTGCTTGTCCAAGGGCGGAATAGGAATACTAATATTTTCAATCATTTTAAAACTAATATTATTGATGTTTGTACCTCCTAGATTTCTATATAATGTTTCTTTGAACATTATACTTGCCAAATATTCAAATAAATAGCGTGGCATAATATCTTCATCAGAGGTTCTCAACGCCCCCATAAAACCTCCAAAATAAAAAGATGTGTCAGTATCAATAAATGCAACTTTTCCTGCGTGTTCTTTGCTTCCACTTGCTGTGCAGATGAAAATATCATCTTTTTTCAGTTTCAAGGATTCTGGCAATGGAATTCTGGAATCAATATATCTAATATCGGATAAATTCAAGTCGTTAGTTTCAAGATTAATGTTGTTCGCTCTTAAAATAGCGTGTCCTTCATTTGTTTCATCTTTCGACGAGTATACAACACCGCTTGTAAAAGTACATAATTTCTTTAATTTGACACACTTGTATCTACCATTCCTAGTATTATCCTCGATTTGCGAATAAACTATATTGTTATAAAATGGGTCAAACCTTCCTCCGCACACTTCACTGAATTTCACCGTGAAGATTCTTTTTTCAAGACCGTTGTCTGTTTCGGGCATAGTAATCCCTAATTCGTTCAAAAGATAAGCATCTATTGACGTGAGTTTTTGTTTAGAGTTGCAGAGTTTTCGACGACGAAGTTTTTGAGCTGAATTATAAACACCAACTATTTGTTGTTGAATGGGTAATGGCGGCAAAGGGATTGGCATTGATTTGAATTCTTCAGCATTTATATTTGGTTGCGCTGCCGCTCTTTGAATGGCTTTTACCCAATCTTTGTATGGTTGCAGTTGTGTATAAATGAATAAGTATTCGGGTAGTATTTGGGTTTCATCAACGACAATTCTAATCATATAACCAGCAAAAAAGCATACGTAAGGCTGCTTTTTATGCAAATATGCTTTTCCTACTGTTGCACCGCTACGAGCAAATAAAATATCATTATCATGCAAAATATATTGTTTTTCAACAGTAGCAGCAGTAGCACCTAATCCTTCAATAAGATTCCCATATTCGTCAATATCCGTTATCCTTATATAGCGAGGCTCTATTTCCGCTGTCCGAATAATTCCACTTTCTGCTGTTCCATATTGAGGATTTTTTGTTATCAAATCATTCAACGGAACAATTGGAAATACATAGTTTTTAGTGTTTTTACTATATAGTATATACGACGGATCCCACCTTTCTTCCAACTCCGAGAAGTTGACAAGAAAAACCTTGTTCGGGTCGATATTGTTTGCTACTTGGTACGGCATAGTTTAGAGGCTTTGAATGAATTTTTTAAGTTCTTTTCCGATGGCTTCCAACTCGTTTATGTTGGTGGGTTTGCCTGTGGCATCATATCCGATTTGTTCGGCGATTGCCATAAAAATCGGATAGTCAACTATCGTTTTGCGCATTTTGGCGTAACGCTCTTCCAATAGTTCTTTGAGTTCGGCAATTTGAAGATTATATTGTTCTCCTACTTGCTTTTTCCATTCGGAGAATGCCTCGGTTTTCTCAATCTCTTTCTTATCGGTAAGACTGGTGTTGTTGACAAAGCCGGTATGTTCTTTTATCGTCTTCTTCTTTTCTGCTTCAATACTTTCAATTGTTGTTTTGTAATTGGCTTCGCTTTTAATTTGCTCTTGTAAACGAAGTTTGGCATCTTTAATATTCTGGCTTTGCTCTGTCGTCCATTTCTTCAAGAACAATACTGAACTTTTTACACCTGCACCATTCGCCTTGAATGCATCCTGTGGCATACTTACTACCGCGACAATGCGAAACCATTCACTTATATGGTCTCGTACGTATTGCAATGAACTGTTGGTAAGTATTCCATCAGGAATGACAATTGCTAGATATCCACCCTCTTTCAAGAAGTTGTAGTCCTGCTCTATGAATAGGATTTCCGTATTTTGGCTGTTTCTCTGTTTAACGGCGGTACCTTTCGTATCCAGCCAATCGACATCTGTATTTCCAAAATTGAACTGGTGCAGATAGGCACTCTCTGTTTGCTTAATTGTGCTGCCGAATGGGGGATTGGTGATTATTACATCGAATGTACCATACTGGAAACCTCTGTTTTCAGTTTTTTGTACGATGACTGTATCCTGTAAAAGTCCATCGCTTGCTATTACGTTGGTGTGCCCGTCATCGTGTATTATCATATTCATTTTGGCAGTTCTCGCAATTTGCTCGTTGAGTTCAATGCCAAATAGATTGTGTGAGGCAAAGTCGTGCCAGTGGTTATAATGCTCAATAGTTCCTTCTTCATAAAACTCTCTAGCTTGTTGGCGTACTTTATCCAACGCATAAAGTAAGAAACCTCCACTGCCGCATGAAGTATCAAGAACTTTTGAATCATTCTTTATTGGAAGTACATCGACTATAAACTTTACAATATTTCGTGGCGTAAAGTATTGCCCGAAATCGCCACGGAAATAGGTTCCCATAAATGTCTCAAATGCCTTTCCTTTACTATCAAGATCAGTCTTAGAGAGGTTTACGCCTTGCAAATAACTGACAACCGTACGAATGCGTTGAGAAGTCAGACGGATATTGTCTTTGAAAACCTCCTTATCTCTCATTTTGCCTTCATTGTATAGTTCAACAATTCGTTTGGCAAGGTCATTAGTTATTTGTTGCTCCACTTTGTCAATGTCTTGTTGTGAAGCATTTTTGGGTTTTTCAATGTCGAAGATTTGAAAATCGTAAGGTTCTCCCTTTTTGCGAGGTTTGCGTTCGTCCCATATTTTGCAGAAAATGAGTTTGTCCAATTCGTCAAAAGCATCCGATGGATTCAATTCGCCACCAGCCCAAAGTGATTGATGTGCTTTTTTGAAACGATTGGTAAGTTCGCTTTCTGAAACTTGTTCGAGATCAAAAAACTGTTGCTTTATATTATCGTCACCTGCATCCTCATCTTTTATTCTACCACCTTTTACGTAATTGTATTTTGGCACAACTTTGCCATATAGTGGTATGTTCGGTATCTGTATGCGAGTTTGTCTGTCCTTGTCTATTTGCAGATAAGAATCCTTGATTCCGGAAGTTGTCCAAATATATTTTACAGTACCGGCAAGGGCGTATGCATAACTTGCCGCCTGCTCGATAGCTTGTGTGAATTCAGCTTCCGAGACATCTTGCTTTTTGCATTCAATTATGATTGAAGGATTTTGGCAAGCATCATCTTCATAAACAATGATATCGGCCTCTTTCGTGCTTGCACCCATAGTCACTTTTTCAAATAGTTTTATCCGTTCTTTGGGATAACTGTAAACAAGCACTAATTTCAAAAATGATTCTGCCTCGATTTGTTCCTCGGGGTCTGTATAACTGCGTGTTTTATTCTGGTGTACGTATGTAATGCGGCTTTGGTCTTCATTAAATGAAATGAGACCTTTAGCCACACCTTGTTCAATAAGTGTGATTGCCATATTTCTGCGCTATGATTTAGGACGTTTGGATTATCCGTTTCGGCGAAACGAGCAATTTCATTGACCAAAAGGCGTGGACTTAACTTTATCCACGTCTTAGGCCCTCGAAACTGCCCGTTAATACAGATAAGTCAAGCCCACGCCATAGCGCAGGCATTTACTGACTTATTCGTGTATTAACATTTTAAATTTTCGAGGTTTAAGACGTTACCGAATAAATAGCAAACGCTAGTTTATAAGATGTTTTGAATATGACCGATATCTGTTGTTCCTATTGGATGGGAAGAGAATGGTCATTTTCGTTATTATAGGTTTCTGTTTCTTGTTGTAAAAATGTTTAGGTTAAGATATTCCAGTAGATAACAAAGTATATCATACTCTGCTTTTTTGTTTGCGCAAAGATACAAAATTATAAAATACAGAGCAAAAAATGACTTGTTTTTAATAAAATACAATGCAAAAATTGCTTTCTTTTCGAGAAAATACAGAGCAAAAAGAGGAAATATGGGGAGGATGTTGACCGAAAACGAAGCAGAAGGTGGAAACGTTTCCACCTTCTGCTATAGTGAATGATGTAATATTTTTGAAGGGACTCAGTCTTTCTCGTGGCAATGGCAGTGACCTGAGGCGCCGGTCGAGTTGCAGTGCTTGGTCAAATAGGGTTGCAAGACGAGAGCATTGAGCAGCAGGGCAATGAGCAGGCCGGTGCAGAACCAAGAGAACAGGGCGGTCTCTTCGTGTGCCTCGTTCATGGGCGAGACCAGGAAGTCGGTGAACCACTCGCGCGGCAGGAGGTAGTCGATGCCTAAGCCGAACAGGATGGCGCCCAGGATGATGCTGACCAGATAAATAATCTGAGTGCGCGTGCCCAACACCTTGCGGATGACCAAGATAGAGGCGACGTTCGAGGCAGGTCCTGCCATGAGGAGTACCAATCCTGCCCCTGGGGTCAATCCCTTGAGCATCAAGGCTACAGCAATCGGGATGCTGCCCGTGGCGCACAGGTACATCGGAATAGCCATACACATCACCAGGAGCATGGACAACAGACTGTTGTCGGCAAAGATGGCAAAGAACGAGTCGGGCACAAAGACGGTAATCAGGGCGGCTACCACCAGACCTATTACGAGCCACTTGCCGATATCCTCCATCATGTGGACGAAACCATATTCCAGCGCCTCGCCCAACTTGCCGACAAAGGTCGTAGCATGATGGTGGTGCTCGCAACCACAACCGCAACCTTCTTCCTCGTGCTCGTGATGGTGTCCACAGCAGCATTCGGCCTCTTCGTGGTGGTGTTCATGTTCGCAACAGCACTCTTCGTGATGGTGCTCGTGATGGCAACAGCAGTGTCCACTTTCGTGGGCTTCTTCTCCTCCCCTCGGGGTCCTCGCAGCATTAGGGAGGGTTGATAACCCTCCGCGAGATGACGAAACATTTGTTGAGGGGTTAGTCGGGAGGGGGTCTGTATCCAATACATTGACCATGTGTCCACCGAAGAGGGCGGTGACCAAGGCGGCGATGGGTCGGATGATGGCAAAAGGCAGACCCATCAGCGAGTAGGTGGCAATGATGCTGTCCACGCCCGTCTGCGGAGTGGCTATCAGGAACGATACAGCCGACCCTTTCGAGGCTCCCTCGCGCCGCAATGACATGGCGGTCGGTATCACGCCGCACGAACACAAGGGCAGCGGTATGCCGAACATGGCGGCATTGAACACCGAACGGAAATTGTTCTTAGCCAGATACTTGTGGTACATCTGCTGGGGCACGAAAGCATGCATCAGCCCGGCCAACAGGAAGCCCAACAACAGGTAGGGCGACATCTCGTTGATGATATGTAGAATCTCGTTCATAATGTTATTTACTATTTATCGATTTACTATTTACTATTTCCTTTTTGACGCTGCAAAGGTACGGCATTTGTTTTGCAAGTGGGTTGCAAATATGCGTAATCGCAAAATATTAAATATTAAATAATAAATATTGGCTCCAAATGCCAAATAATGATTCTCTCCGTGCAGTAATATCCGTTTCATTGCATTTAGTAGATGTAAACCAATTACGATTTCGATGAAAAACTCTTTTAAACCAATTAAGATTTCGATGAAAAACTCTTTTTTCCTTGTGCTGTTCGCACTTAGTTGCCTCCTGCCGCAGACGGCGTTGGCGCAGTATCCCGAAAATGGTCGTTGGCAGTTCGGCGTGAAGCGTGGCAAATCTCTTGGTATTTTAAGCGAAGAGTCCCACTACCATGTGATGGCGGGCTGGCGTTTCGACCGCAAGCGCTATTTGGGTCTCCTCTCTGGCGTCCAATTATCAGATGTTGGTTGCGATGCAGACCCTAGTAAGGAAAACGGGATGGTCCCCTTTGTCCCTCTCGCCTTGGACTATGTCCGTTATGTGCCTTTCCGCAAGTATTACCCCGATCATTCTTTCTTTTATGGCGTTGTTGCCGGCGCAGGTTGGTACACCGACAAGTTGCCGCTCAAGGATGACAATACCCGTTGTCTGCCTTTTTTCCAATGCAAGTTGGGTTTGGACTTCCGCATCTACAAGCGTTTAGGTGTCAACTTCGGTCTTCATTTACAAGCCTCCGATATCATTGGCTTTGGTTGTGATGCCGGCGTAAGGTTTTGAGAAGGACAAAGGGACAAAGGACTAAGTACAAGAATCCAAGTAGCAGGAATGACCGAGTGTCTTTTGTCCCTCCTCTGATCCACCCTCGCGGTATTAGTCGGGTAACTATTGGGTAACTATTGGGTAACTATTGGCGTTCGATTGAATCGAACGAAAACAATGACCCGATATTGACCATTTCTTGACCCAAATTTGACCAAATCATCAGCGCGACGGCAGGGGAAGGAAGTGTCGAAGTACAAAGGGACAAAGAGCAAAGTACCAAGGGACTTTAAAATGAGTAACGGGCTGTCCTCATGAAGAGAACAGCCCGTTAGTTTTTTGTCAAGTTTCGACTTAGCACAGGTGAGTGCCTTCGCCCTTTTGGTCTATCTGGTCGGCTTGGGTGATGACCACCTCTTTGACGCCGGCGGAGATGGCAGCGAAGCTGTTTTCGAGTTTGGGTAACATACCGCCGCTGACGATGCCTTCTTCCACCAGACGGGGAAAGTCGGAGGCTGTGATTTGCGGGATGACGCTGTTGTCGTCTTCGGGGTCACGGAGCACGCCGCGCTTCTCGAAGCAGAACATCAGCGTGACCTCGAAGTGCTGGGCCAAGGCGATGGCAACTTGCGAGGCAATGGTGTCGGCGTTGGTATTCAATAGGTTACCCTTGCCATCGTGGCCGATGGGAGAGACGACAGGGACGACACCCTTGGCAATGAGGTCGGCGAGAAGGTCGGCATTGACCTTATCTACGTCACCGACAAAGCCGTAATCGACCGGTTGGACGGTGCCGTCCTCCATCTTGACTTGCTTGATGGGGCGGCGGTGAGAGACGATGACGTTCATGTCGGCACCCGTCAGACCCAAGGCATTGACGCCGCGTGCCTGTAACTGTGCTACGATGTTCTTGTTGACCAGTCCGGCATAGACCATGGTGACCACCTTGAGCGTCTCGGCATCGGTGATACGTCGGCCGCCTATCATGGTCTGCTGGATGCCTAACTGTTCTGCCACTTTGGTGGCACTGCGTCCACCGCCATGTACCAACACTTTGAGTCCCTCGATGCGGGCGAACTTATCCAACAGGGCGGAGAGGCTCTTTTCGTCCTCGACGATGCCGCCACCAACTTTGACTACGGTAATTTTCATTTTGAAGTGCAATTATGTGGAGTAGTATTTTACTCTCGCAGAGTGTAAAGGAGTGTAATGGAGGTTAATAGTCGTAAATAACCTATTTACGCTCACTAACACTTTGCGAGTAATTAATCATATTATGCATTTGAAGACAATAAAGTGAGTTTAAAGAAGCGATAGTTTTGTCTTTTTTTCCTCTTTATTTTACTCTTACAGATTGAGTGTAATAGAGAATGAATATACTTATTTACACTCATGTACACTCTGTGAGAGATATTTCAATTCTTGTTGACCCATACACTCATGTCGCACTTGCCGCGGTTGCCCCAAGCGAAATAGGGGATGAAGCGAACGGGGACGGTGCGACGCGCGGTAGATACTTCGCGGTAGAGCACTCCTTGCCAGGAAGAGGGGGCATTGGGCACCTGCACTTCGGTCTCGAGGGCAATGAGGCGGCAGCCTGCTATCTCTATCTCGACGGGTCGGAAAGAGGCATTGGCCGGCAAAGAAACATCGTCGAGGCGGACACCTTGAGGTAGGTCACATTCCTCCAGACAATAGACCACGGGACCCCGTTGTACGGCTACTTGGTTGCGAGCCTCTTCGACCAAGGGGTTGGCCTCCATCAGTCGGGTGCGCATCGGGAGGTCGATGCTGAGGGTGTCACCCTCGTGCCATATCTGGGTGGTGGAACGATACCCTTTTTCGCCTTGCAGACCACTCCAGGCGGGGAGTCGGAAAGCAAGTGTCCAAGCGGTGCGCCGTGCCTTGCGAGGCACTTTGACCACGGTGAGGCGAACATGTCCGTCCCAGGGATAGTCGGTCTCTTGGCGTAGCGTGACTTCGCCGACACCAGGTACGTTGGCCGTCACTTCGCTGCTGCCGTAGAACTGGCAGGTGAGTGTCTTGTCGCTGACGGTGTAGGCGTAGTTCTGCGCTTCGCAGAGGGTGCGCAACGTATTGGGCGGACAGCAGAAACAAGAGATATACTCCTTGCGCTCCTTGGGCCAACGGAGGGTGTAAGGTAAGTCGCGGCTGAGGCGCAACGGGTTGGTATAGAAGTATTTGGTGCCATCGAGCGAGATGCCCGACAGGATACTGTTGAGCATACAGGTCTCGGCAATGTCGGCATACTTGCCGTCGCCCGTCACGGCCAACATCCTCCAGTTGAAGAGCAGGTTGCCGATGTTGGCGCATGTCTCGTTGTGGGCAGTGCTGTTGGGCAACTGGTAAGGTCGGCCAAAAGCCTGATGCACCTTCTGGATGCTGTCAGGATGATAGTTGGTGCCGTCGGGCGAGGTACCGTCATAGAGTGCACCACAGCCGCCTGTGATATACATCTTGCGGGAGACGATGTCCTGCCAGATGGATTGGAGGTTGCCCATCCAGTCGTGTCCGTCCGTGTTTTGGGGACCCGCTTCTGCCACGATGTCAGCCACACCGGCATAGAGATAGGTGGAGCGAACGGCATGTCCCATGGCATTGTATTGTTGCTCGAAGGGGACACGGTCCTGGTTGTCGTCGGTGCCCTCCTTGACCTGACCACGGATGGCGATAAGTTGTTGAGCCAGTTGGAGATAACGCGGGTTGTGCGACTCGCGCCACATCTCCACGACGCCCATGTAGTGGCTGGGACAGATGGCACAACGGGCCAACTCGGCAGAGGCGGTTTCGTAGAAATGCACCA
>JAEEGK010000559.1_pt1 | contig 92777 bp, 68 predicted proteins | sample 8958771 | NCBI WGS metagenome assembly JAEEGK01 (sample SAMN16246547, study PRJNA631951) | gut metagenome | biome: gut microbiome; feature: rumen; material: SC-attached | host: Bos | place: Iran: Karaj | collected 2018-10
GTGAGCAAGACCGCGACGTGCTAATCTTCTTCCTTACCGACCGGACGGAAAAGGCCGACCGCCTAAAAGGGTTCAACCTGAAAGGTAACGACTACATACCCAAGCCGTTCTATCCCGAAGAACTCATCGCAAAGATTAAAGAACGATTCGAACACCGCCAACCCACACTTCCATCACGTATCACCATCGGTCAGACTATCTTTGACAGCAATCTCTCAACGATTGAATATGCCGGAACAGTGCAGCATCTCTCTGCCCGCCAATCGGAGATTTTCACCATCTTAGCCCAGCATATCGGCCAGACCGTAGAGCGTTCATATATGTTGGAACATGTTTGGGGGAACGACAGTTATGCCAACTCTCTCGCCCTCAACGTTCAGATAACTTATATCCGCAAGATGCTCGACCCTGACACTTCCATCTCCATCGTTTCACTAAAGAAACGTGGGTATAGGTTGGAGGTGATAGAAGTATGAAGTCAAGAGTCAAGGGGCTTTCTTCATATCTGCTGTGATGATTATCATTAGTTTTTTGTGAAAAGTTGATAGATCAAACGGATATCTCGCCATGAAATCATCAAATGACATGTTTGATTCTATGGCAACTTCTCTACTGATAGGAGGTAAACTATACAATTTGTAGAATAGCTCAAAATAGTGTTCAAAACCATATTTACAAAATAGGTTCTTGTACTTTATCAAGGTAATGAAGGACATCACAATTAATGGACGGTTCGTATTTGGTGTGTTACTTTCACCTAAATTTACCAATGACTCCTGATACCATTTGTTTGCTATTCTTGTAAAACCTCTATGAACATATTTATAGTCAGAAAGGATCAATACTGGATATATTTTCTTATCACTTTTGGTATTGTGATATTTAAATTTATCATGTCTGATATCAGATAAATGACCAGTCAGTTGGGTTATACCAATCCTACCGTCTTTATCTTCTGAGAAATAGGTTTTGATACCATCCTCATATCGCCATCTTTTCTTATAAAGTTTATTACTATATATGTCAATGAGCGTATCGAAGTCATGTTTTTCAGTTTCATCACCTCCAATTCTTACATCTTTACACTCGAAAATTATATAGGAGTTCATACTTTCAAGCAGATAATCAGGCGGTCCCAGTTCTCCAGACTTATGTTTGTAATTCTTACGAAGAAACTCTTCTGACATCAATTTGTACATTTGGGGGGATATCGAGTTCTCAAGAAGTCTGTCAAACATTACTTTTTCAGAGAAATTATCTGTAAACAGACTTGGCACTCTTTTTTGCATGTTTTCGCTAATTGGCAACTCTTTGAATTCAAAATATAATGAATTGTAAAGACGATCAACCATGAACTCCCAACTAAATAAATAATAGTCACCATTCGGCATTTTTATCAAAGGACGCTCTCTAAATGCTTTATAATCTGTATTACCACTTCTGTCCATCGGTCCAGCAGAATAGAACTGAATATTGTCAGAGTAACTTCTTGATATTGATTCTAGGATGCCGAAGCTAATTAAAGAATCCGAATCATTTCTCAAATCTGCAGGAATCCAGCCAGCCTTATAATTTAACATAGATATTAATCCAAAAATAGAACGAATATACTCATTCCATGATTTTACACCATGTTTCCTCAAGAAGGCTTCATAGATGAGATGATACTTGGTTACACTTTCGAGATATTGAAAGAACTCAACTGCCATATACAATTGCATGATACTCCGATCTTTCCTGAAATATTCATCTTGCCCATGCATGTTGTTGTTTAATACTGAGAGAAGAAAGAGCATATTTTCAATTATCATATCTTTTTCATTGATATGGTAATCGGTTGCCTTTTCGTTCATTAGAAGAATAAGTTTAAAAAGCAATAGTTCTGCCTCTTCGTTTGATATTTCATCTGCCTTGATTTTATTAAAAGGGAATGCAAACGCATATCTTAACAGTTGAATAGGAGTTTCTGCTGTTGCCCAAAATATTTGTGCGCTATGGGGATTTTTTTTGAAATATTTATTCAATAATCCCTTAACAATCTGACGGTTGTTTAAACTGGAAGTCGCAAAGAAACGATTCAACTTTTCTAATTCTGCATTACCATACAAATTATTTATTGTACCAGCAATCTTTATTGCCATTTCTCTTGGAATGTAGGCTAAAAGCTCATTGAACGTTGGTTTGTGTTCTGATCCAAATAGCACATTATATTCTAAAATCTGAACAAGATGGGAATAATGTTTGTGTTTATTTGCTTTACTTTGGGCAGAATAATGTACTTTTCTATGTGAAGAAGACCGACCACGATGTCTTCTTCTCCTTATTTTATAGACTTTTCTAGTCACATAACGTTGGTGCCTAATTTGCTTATATTTTTTTCTCTTTCTTCTAGACATATAATCTTTCTATTGTTCTTGATTTGCAACTAATAATATATTTTGTAAATTATTGATTCGCTCATCTATTCTCTCTCTATCATTACCATCAAAAATAATTCTAAATTTGTTTAATACAGATAATAGATGTTCTCCAAGTTCTAGACTAACTGCAAATCTGTCTGCATTCATCTCTCGAATTTTACCATTGTATTCATTTTTTTCTGTTTCATCATAATAATGTCCAAGTTCATGAGCAATGCAAGATAATCGCTCTTCATCTGTCAATTCTATCTCATTACATCTTGCTTCATTATAGTATATATAATTACCGTTTATTGATAAATATTCGTCTGGATTAAATATGCCAGACATAAAATCATCCGGCAATATAACACGAAAAGAGTCATTTTTATCTCTCAAGATGATAGAATTACTTTCCCTATTAATAAAGTCTTGGAACAATTGAATATTATGTGCATTAGTAAATGAAATCATGACATAAAGATTTATTATATGTTTGTTATTTGATAATATTATTAGGATTGTCTAAGTGTATTACGGAGGGTTTGACCAATCCTGACAACTCGCTCGCATCTTCCAGCGTCTTGCCACGCTCCATCCCATGCAACTCCCCATGCTCCATGCAGAACTCCCGCAGGAACTCCAAATCGAGTCCCTCCTTGTAGGTGTTGAAGTGCTTGTTTGGTTGGTGGGTCATAGTTATAAAAATCTATTTAATGTGATAAATTATTCGAACACTTTCAAGTAATAATCCCTCAATCTTAAAAATGAAGCAGTTTTCTGTGCATTTTCCATGTCTTTCTTGCTAAAGTAATATAAACACCATTTGCAATCTGAATTAACAAAAGATGATATCTCCATCAAGTAAGGCATGTCAATGATATTATAGGACAGTCCCATTATGCATATTACTTTGCAATTATGTAGGGATTGAAAGAAACACTTGTATCGGTTAATATTTTCTATAGGTACTTTTGTCCATTGGTTCATAATCTCAATTACCTCGCTATAAGCATTTTGATACGGTAATAGTATTCCATCATCACCATAAGGCTCATTAGTATCACGATAATTATCATGACCAATAACAAACTCATCCCCTTTAACCAATCTACTCCCATGTATGTGTAATATGTTCTTTTCGGGAATATGATAACATTTCTCCAAAGTCTCTGTATAATTAAATGTTAAATATTTTGAAGACGTTGGTAATTCCAAATCAGCTTCTATTCCCCCAATGCTTATGCTCTTTACCCATTCAATGAAGGCATTTCTGAAGTCATTCATCACTTCTCCCAAAATAGTAGGAATACTGTCTTCCAATCCTGCTTGCCACTGTCCTGGATGATCATATTTGAAATCGTCTGAACTATCTGGTTCACAAAAGTTCGTAATGTCATTCTCGCGATAATCGCCCAAAGCGCTCTCTATGTCTGCCCAGAAATCACAATCATTGCTGAAAAATGTGTCCATTAAACTCACCAAGTGGGTATCTTTATTATTCTGTACCCACTTCTTGAAATCAACATATTTTGATTCTATTAAATGGTGTATGTCAAAACCATTACCAATAACATACAACCTCTCATTATCCTTTATTCTCAAGTCTGGAAACAACTCAAGCTGTATCATGATAGGAATTGTTGTTACATGTCATCAACAGAATGAGCAACACGCATTTTTCCACCAATTTCCGTTGTATAATATCTTTGGAGAATGCAATAAATCAAATCTTTCAATTGCTCATCATTGGCTACTTCACACACATCTGCACCAGGATTATAGTTCAACCCAGGACGATATTTTTGAGCATATGCCTTTAGTGCTTTCTTGTCATCGTCTGTGTAATTATCATATATCTCCTTAGCCTCTTTTATATTTCTTCTATTTGGGGTTTTAACCTTATCTGCTGTAAATTCCCCACCAAGTTGAATAAAATCTAACTGTAGGAAAGTCTCGACTTCCTTATTTGTCGCCTCTTTATAAAGTTCCTCTATTCCAGGAAATAGCGGTTTTACAGTTGGAATAGATTTGAAGTAGAGTTTGTTCTCTGTCAGATGATAAACGGCGTCAGGTTCTTTGTTTATTACTACTAACTGGTTATCTGTCCTCAACTGAGGTTCGGCTTCCAAAGAGAATGAAAGGAATGTCTTGTTTTCATACACATTGCCGGAAAAGAGACGCTGAAACATAAACTTGTCTCCATCTTGAACTGCACATAGAAATTTTAACCCAGAATATTCTGCCACCTGCAACTGCGAGTAGTCACCAGCATTAAATGGTTCTTCAATCCAAGTCTTGAAATATGGCTTTTCTCTGAACCCTTCAACCGCAAACCATTCCCCCACATGGAGTTTGTATTCGTCATTATACTCTCTAGACTTGTCAAGAGCTACGTCTTGATAAGTCGTATTGTCAGACAAAACGAGCCTCATGTTGGCCTTCTTCCGCGTATCAATTCTTGCTAACAAATAATCCATAATTAATCTATAAATGTGAACTCATTTAGTTTATATAATTGCGTAAATTCTACACTATCTCCATAGGCGAATTTTTCCTTAGACATAAGCAGACATTTCTTCCCACTCTTGAAAGTGATATAATAAAACTTGTATTGGGTAATACTAAATAGTGGATTGAACATATACACATTCGAGAACAGTAAACAAACGAACAACAGTATAAATGTTATCATCAGTGCCTGGGCGTTGTTGACACTCAGTGCGAAAAAGAAAAGGCCGAAGTAAGTAATCATCATACCATCACTTGCAGGTTCTATTGATGTAATGTTTCCTTTTGGCATATCAATGTTCGGCAGAAACTTTGATGCACATTGAAGCAAAAATGCTAATCCTATTAGTATAGAGACATACAAAATATATGAGCAATAACTTGGTATGTTTGTTTCCAGCCATTGTGAAAAGCATGTCCATTCAAATTTTCTTGCCACGCTATCAAGTGTAAGATCATTATTTACGGCATATGTAAAAAAAACCAGACTTAAGGCCAGCAATGTATATAATGGCTTGAAAAAAACATAAGTCAGCTTTTTAAAATACTTACCAAAAAACTTTTTCATTTTATCTAAAACCTCCTTTTTCATTTCTTTTCTAGTAATAATCTGGGGTATTCGAGTTCCTCTACCAACTTATCTACCATTGTGCAAGGCTTATGGGCTGCATAGTCGGTGCCTGTATAAAGTCCACGTAGCTGCTGGGCAAAGCGCTTGGCAAGATCCTCACGGCCATAGTGCTGAAGCAGGCTGTATATATCGGGGTTGCCTTTCTTGTATTTAAAGCTATTGTCACCCATATTCTTCCTAAAAACTTCTTCCAGCTTTTTTATGTAATCTGCGCGGCCAATACCTGTATCAAGATACTCAAAGTGTAAGTAGTACCATAGTTCGAATGCTTCATTCGTCCATGCACTTTGGAAGCCCAACTTGTGGGCTTTTTTGATGGCATCGTTGAAATCGTCGAAGTCATCCTTGTCAAAGACGACCCACACACGATCAAAAGACATGGCATTTTTACGCTCCAGTTCTGTCTTGATTTCCTGTGTTCTGTCAACTAAAGCTACCGTAGCCCTGCCTTCGCCCTCAATCGTCACCTCGCGAACGGCTGAAATGTAGCTATTGATAAGAGCCTCAAAGTAATGCGGCTCTGTCTTTGTACCTTCACAGACTATGAGGAAACGCACGAGCTTTTCACGAATATTCTCCTTGCGTTTCTTGGCAGCTTTGGCTTTTTTACGTTCCCGCCTCAGCTTTGCAATTTCTTCTTTTCTTGAATATCCCATAGCAGCACTCTATTTTCCAATGAAAGGTATAGCACCATAGCGTCCACGAATATAGTCACGCTTGATGTCACGGTCGTTGCGCACCTTCCTGCCGTCCTCGTCCTTGAACTCCACAAGCGAATAGATGTCAGTAGACTCCACCTTGTCTTTCTCTGCAAACCAAATCTGATCACGACGGATAATCTCCAAATCAAGCAGATTGGTGTCGTGGGTAGCGAAAATCAGCTGTGCTCCGTGTCTGTTCTTCTCTGGATCCATGAATAGAAGTACGATGTTTCTAGTCAATAATGGGTGAAGCTTAGCATCAAGTTCGTCGACAATCAGTGTCTTGCCCTCGTTCAGCGTATCAAATATGGGGCCAGAAATCTCTATAACTTTCTTCGTTCCCTCAGACTCCATCTGATTCTTGTGAAAGTTGCGCTCGCCAATCACTATACCATTGTCATCATAGACATTGTGAGTGGTTATTGGCTCAACCACATTTCCAGTTGCCAAGTCCTTCTCCAACTGTGATCTAATCGACTTTGGTGCACTGTCTAATGCCTCTTTGGGAATATCGACCTTTTTGACTGAGAAACGAGTAAAGCCCAGTTGCAGGGTTTTGAAGAATTCCTGAGCCTGATCTGCTCCATTCAGATGTTCAAAAAACATTCTGAGCGTAAAAGCCTCATAGCCTTCGCTGTCGATTCCAGAAAGTACATTGCATTCTCCAAACCAGCCCAATATGGAATTGGACTTCTCACCCTTCAGCTGAGCCACAAGCGACAGGAAGAGGCGATTCGAGTTTGTCAAATCCTCTTTTCCCTGACCTTCTGGGAATCTCTTTGCTGATACCTCAATGATGTCTCGTGAACGCACAAAGAGCTCGTACTCTTTCTCTCCAAACCGCTTCTCGTATAGCCACTCTGAGATAATATCGGTTTTGTTGTATTCAAAACCATAGCGATAAAGCACATCTACCTTAATGAATTGTATCTCAAACAATGTTGGTTGGGAATCAGAGCTTTCATCCAATGCAAAAGGATTATAGGGCAATGCATCACCTTCATTCAGCCTGACAGAACGCCTAACCATACTACGCATAGTAGATATGGCCTGAATCAAATTACTCTTACCACCCGAGTTGGCACCATAGAAGACAGCCAGTGGGAGCAGGCTATACTTGCCCTTATTGATGACAGACTCTTTATGTTCCTTAATGGAACTTGCCTCCATACTGAACGTACGCTCCTGCTTAAATGACCGATAGTTCTTGACTGTAAAATTTGTAATCATATCTCAAATTTTTGACAAAGATACACAATTTGTTAGATATAGCCAAGAAAAATTGAGAAACAATCTCATAATTGACAATATTTAGCATATATATTGTGTGATAAATTGTATCCTGCAATTATTCTCCTCGTTGAAAATACCTTTGGTATAGTCGGTTACTCCACTTGGCAGAATGTTTTCCATAATGCACAAATGCACCTATTTTGAGGTTTACAAAAGTTAAATACATTAAATAATCATCTTTATCAGTATTTAAAGAATTCGCGCAATCACTTTTCTACCGTTTAGCAGGAAATAAATTGAAATACAATAACTTGCAAATACTCTGGCTGAATTTTGCTTCACGGTGAGCCAACAACGATAGCCAGCACCGTTGGGACTGATGTAAGCACAAACACGGAATTTCTCATAGCCGAGTTTGTGAAGCTCGGCTACAGTATCGAAGTATTTGACAAACTGTTTATGATAATCCTCCATTGTGTTATGCGATTAGTTGGCATAGGCACGTGGCGAGCAGGACTACTTGCGGTAGTGATGGCAGCAAAGTGTCTGTGCGGTTAGCAAGATATGTGTCGATAAGGATTTTTCGAAGCTGTTGGGCGGTGGCTGGCTCTTTCATCAGCTCGAAAAGTTCGTGGTCAATCTCTGCACACTTGTAAAAGTTGCGCAGGGTGGAGATGGCATAAGTGTTCGGCGCGTTGCCGGGAACACGAGGCACAAGTCGCCAGAACGGCTCTCCGCTCATGTGGTAGAACGGCATCCCGATGTTCGGCTTGAAGTGAGCGATATGGCGCGTGTAGCGCATATCGTTCAACTTGAAAGCCGTGAGCAGAGCCTCGCTCAACTCAATCTGAGGCGAGCGAATGATACCGCACTCCACCAGGTCGATGACTGCCAACAGCAGCAGCGGCTTGTGTGGTGCCAGCTGCCCACCTTTCTTATTCACCGAAAGGTGTTCAAAGCAATGCTGATAATATGCCAAATCCTTATCGGCCATATTAAGATTTTTTAAACGATATGGTGTATAGGATGCCAGGAGATTTGCTTTGGTTGTACATTTTCATATCTAAGTCCCAATCGTCCTCAAAATCTTCATTTGTTAGCGCACGCTCAAAGATGTGCTTTTTCCAACCATAACCAACACCACCATCAGGTCTAATTGAAAGTTCTTGAGAATTGGTTTTAACGGTCATGCAACGTGCGTGCTCTAAATCTCTCCATTCTTTAATTTCAATATTAGGATGCACACCAGTAATAGCATAAATGCACTCATTTAAGAAATCTTTCTGCATACGTTTATTGTAGAAGTTATCGTCTACAGATAGAGGGTTATCGGTATAATAATCCTCATCTTTAGGCGCCGCTATCTGAATATTGAATGTTCTAATAGTAAGGTTTAGCTTTGTAGAAAGCGCAGATACGAAATGTGCGAGCAATAAGCAACCAATCGGTTTAACAAGATAGCGGTCGCTATATGTAATATCGACAGACTCACCTTGCATCTTGAGTTTGATTGCATTCCACTTCTCAGGTTTTCTGTTCATGAGTGCGGTGAATGTAGTCTTAAGATAACAGTCTTCTTGCAATCTCGATTCAAACATGATAGAGCCATCTCCCTCAGAGAGATTCTGAATGAGTTGCTGAATATCAATATCACCATAAGAGAAAGGCATGATGCTTGTTGATGAGAACACATCTCCATTGCCCCAATCTCCTGATAGGGTGGTTATGATATTTCTGCCGAAATATGATTTGGTTGTTCCGTTGTTATATGATACAGCTATGAGTGGCGTTAGGTCACTTGGCAATCTGCCTTGACTCTTGCTAAATCGGAATTTCAATAGAGCCGACATAATTGTTGCTCTAACAGAACTTGAACAATTAATAAGGTCTATACCTCTGTCTAAAACTAATGACGCATCGACACCCGCTAACTGCATTTCGACCATTTGTCTATAAAATGGAAAATCGTTTGGTTGCCATGATGCATAATCATTGTTGACAAAGAACTTGATAGATTTAATATCATGGTTTCTCGATAGCTGATAAAATTCGGTTGCAAAGTCAGTTGTAATTGCAGCGGCATCTGGTATCGCTTCCGAAATTCCTGAAGGAGCAACACGTGATCGTCTTTCAACTTCAATCCATTCAAGAGCTTTTTGTCTGTTCAAATAGTTGAGATACCATTGAGAACGACGGTCAATTAGGCAATTTGTACAAGCACGTTCACAATTACATCCCTTTAGAGTGTGATATGCCATATCAATAACTTTATCCTTATATTCTCTGAATAAAGTTGAATAGCCTGCACCGCCTAAAGCGGTATCATAAATGAAAATCGAATGGCTAATATCGCTATAGCCAAAATCAATTTCACCATCGTTGACACCTAAAAGTTCTGTAAGTTTTCGGCTTAATATAACTCCTAATGAGTATAGTGTTTCAGCATCTGTTTCGAGAATATTTTCAGCATTATAAAATTTAATTTCAACGAAATCTGTTTGATAACGCCCAACAAGCAGAACATGTCTTCTGACATTGTTGGCACCGATACACGGTGTGCCATTGAGTAAGCTCCTGTGCCCTGGCATTGCTGGCTCTGAAGATAAAATGGATTTTTCCGTTTCCATCCTTCCGCAAATAGGACATAAAGCATAGCCATATCCTGAACGTCCTCTATTGTAAAATAGAATCTCGGACTTCGTTGTCGAACAACGCACAATCAATTTGGCAGAAGATGTTTTCTCTTGCCAAGGATCCATTTCCAAAAGAACAGGTTGGATAAAATTCATAGAACCTCGAACATTCATCTTTCTTGTGGGTTTATGACCCCAAGCCACGGAGAAAGCAACGGGTTCAACTACTTCTGTAAATCTATGTTCAGACACGCTCATATTTCTAATTCCATGCATAGTACCGATACCACTACATTTAGGACAATTGCAAGTTGCATTGCCGTATTTTATAGTAGTATAACCACAGTTAGAACAGTTTTGAAGAATATATCTTGCTGTACTGTCATCATACTTGGTTTTCATAACTATGCCAGAAGGCTCATATATCCACTCATTTTTTACAACATGGCTTCCCGGTGCATAAGATGAAATCGCTTGACTCAAATGAAGCGTTGGGTCATTGTTGTCACCTTTTGTTCCAAGCATACATTCAACGAGGCCAGTTGGTATGCCAGCGCTTGGCAAGAACGAATTTTCAGCCAAATAGGAAAGGAGTGATTTTTCTATGAAAACCTTTTTTTGTCTTTCTATCGCTTTTACCGCTGCGCCACCTCCGTCTTGTTCTGCTGCAGAGTTAATTGACTTCTCTAGGTTTTCAAGATGTGTGGTGAAAGTATTATGTACATTGACAATATCTTTCTTGGTAGCGGTGGCGACATCACTCAACGAAAGGTTGTTGATAGCAGTTCCCCTTATAATGTGCTGATAGGGTTCTACTAACGTTCCAATTTGACCACCAACAATTTTGTCAATGTGGTTAAGGAATCTATCGTAAAACGAAAGAGTATCAGATGTGAGGAAGAAATCACGGAGTTTTGCCGTTACCCTTATTCCTCCTTGAAGAGAAACAAAGTCAGCAAATATTAGTGCGTTAATATGTCGTTGAATAAGTTGTCGGCTTTCAAGCTTGAGCAATGGGGTTTCCGTGATATGGGTGATAGGATAATCAGGATGTTTCCATGTGTATGAACCAATAGGATTTGGAGCACAGAACGTTAATGCCATTGCTTTAGATTCATTTCGACGACCTGCTCGTCCTGCTCGTTGAAGATAATTGGCTGATTTAGGAGGCACATTATTCATGACAACCTCGCTAATACCGCCAATATCGACACCCATCTCCATTGTTGTAGAGCAAGAAAGCACGTTTAAGTGCCCGGCGTTGAAGTCTCTTTCATAACGGTCTAAGTCCTCGCGCGACTGCTGGGCAGAATGTTCCGCTGAAATAAAGATTGGTTTTTGGTCATAAATTCTCTCGTGTATATCCGAGAATACACCTGCTTCTTTTTGCGGAATGAAGTTTTCTGCAATCCAATTCGTTAGTTCTTCGTCGGCTTGAACATCAGATTTGAATGGGAAATATGGATAGTTAAACTCTTTTGATATTTTGAATCGTTCAAAATTCTCTCTGCCAATATATCCATTCATACGTGGGCTATAGCCACGGAATGATACGTCGACAACTACATTGTCAACTGGGCACAAGTAACCTTTTTCAATAAGCTGCAATTTCACTTTTGGCCCTAATAAGTCGAGCATATAGCCTCGATTATCAGCGTCAACAATGTCAAGAATATTTGAAGTGATGAAGTTCCAAGCTTCAGAAAGCAAGCTGTTAATATCTGCTACTTTCTCATTGTTAAAACTGTCAACATCGTCATAACCAAGTACAGCACACAGCAAAAGAACCAATCTCGATTGTTCTTCTTGAACACCATGAAGTGATTCATTGACAGTGGGCCATTTGCTTACTGGTTTGCCGTTCTTGCGTAAGGGTGAATCTTTTGGATATACCGCTGATGTGAACGTGTTTTGTGTGAGGAAGTCCTTATATTCGCCAGAAATCATATAGTGGCGACCACCGCGGATAAAATAATCTAGACATATTTTAAGAAAGTCTTGCCAATCTTTGTTGGTACATCCTTTGTTTACGAGCAATGAAGGGCACTTTGCAGACTTTAAAGCGGGATAAGAAAGTTTGACAACACCCATGTTTTCAAGAGAATTTGCACGTTTTGGAATCCAACCGAATTGGTCAACAAGCAATGCTTTCAAATATGTTGTTGAGTTTTCAAATCTTATTCCGCCTCTTGCGTTGCTTAAGTGCCTAAACAATTTCCTGAAATCAGAATTGTTTTCAAGAGTTTGACTGATAGAACTCCATTCTACTTCTTGTGCTTCAGGAACAGCGGCACCGCCATTAATCTTAGCTTCAAGGTCATGGAGTTGGGTTTCAAGCATGGGCGGCAAAGATGGCTGTTCTTTAAGCCAATTATAAGTTTGTTTCTCTTGCTCCGTCAACTCTGTAGTAGGCATGGATTCTATGCGAATGTCAGCCAACTTGTGGAATATGGAAGCTCTCACCCAAGCACGTTCAACGTCCTGGTTCATTCCCATGGCCGACCGTGCTGAACCTTGTCGGTTGTCAGTGAAAGTTATATATTTCTTGCCATCATACAGGATTTCAGCATCATTACTGTTCATACCCTGAGCATGATCAAGAATCAAAGTTGTTAATACTCGACCCATTTGAGTTGCACTTGCTCTCAAATAGTTAAGATTTTTAATCTTAACGCCACAATGAGGACAAAGTTCGGCATTAGGATCGATATGCCGTAAGGATTTGAATACGATGTTTTCATCAACACCTTCTTGTGGCAATTCAAACTTGTTGTTCGTGTGATTGAAAACATGCTCAGATTCTGACGTGTGATGACGTAAGCATCTTTTTGAAGGCTTTGCTACATAGAACGGAGTAAAGCCATCCATCGCAGGAGTGGTAGGTTCTTCTTCATTTGAGGTTTCCTCCGATTCAATCAAATCTTCATTGCTGCTATCGTAGAATAGGCTATTTTCAAGGTCGATGGTATTTGTGTGCATTCTGTACCCTTTTACAGTGCTGGACTCACCGACAATTATTGTCTCACCACATGAATGGCAGGTGGCAAGCTCAAGCATTCTCGATTTGCAAACAGGACATTCCGTATTCTGATAGGTTGTGAGATTTCCGATACTTAAGCGATACTTTTTGTGCCGCGTGCATTCAGGGTTTACGCATACATATACACCGCTAATTGAGCGTATAAAGAAATGGGCTCTTGAAGGGAGCAAGGCGGCAGAAGAACCATCCACTTTATTAAGTCCGTCTGTTTTATTACCTAGTGCATCTATTATTTCGAGAGACTTAATAATATCTCTGCTTATATTTCGATCTAAAGATTTTACAACATCTTTTGTCGAAAGTGCCGGGTTGGAATTAAGCCTCTTTCTTAGTCTTATAATATCCTCGAAAGTGATTCTCGTACCGAATTGTTGGTTTATTTTTTCAACCGCTTCTTTAGCTTTGCTTTCTTCTATTTCGGGGATGATTCGCTTTCCTCCAATCACCACGATGCTATCAACTGCTTTCCCTGTCAACTGTGAAACAAAAGTTTTTAGTTTTAACTCAGTTGCTGGGTCTTTTTCATCGCCGATAGTAGCTGAAGTTACTGCAAAATTCACTTGGTCGATTGAGACCCCAAAAGCGTCAAGTACTCGACGAAGTTGAAGCGATAATTCTGCGGCTGATGAGCCAGTATATGTGTGAGCCTCATCAAGCAGAATCCATTTCAATTTTCCTTTTGACTTGTTTAGTAACTCTTTGTCTTCTGCTCGTACCAGCATGTAGTTAAGCATGGTCGGATTGGTAAACAACACTTGCGGTGGAGTTTGCCTAATTTGTGGACGGGTAACAAGTTGAGGAAAGAATGAGGCAGTATAACTTTGTGATTTTGCAGACTTCTCGGTGTCGCCATTGTATATTGCGTATGTCACCTTGTTTGGCAAAGCGTTACACCAAGCATGGATTCGCTTTTGCTGACTTTTCATCAAGGCATTCAAGGGATATAGGAAAATTGCTTGAACACAATCTTTTTTCGTTCCTGCGGCTATGTCTTGAAGAACAGGTATCATGAAGCACTCGGTTTTTCCAGAGCCGGTTCCAGAGGTTACAACGATGGTTTTACCCTTATCAGACAGCATCGTTTTCCAACTCTTGGTTTGATGCTTATATGGGTGTCGTGAGATTGGGAATCGGTATTCTTCCTCAATGGTGTCGCTACTTAAAGCCTCAACAAACTCTTTGGTGAGCAGCTTTAGCTTTGAGAAGTGTTCGCCAAAATCCTCTTTACTTTCTTCCCATGGAAATATCGATTGGAACACAGGCTCGGCAAGGAGCGGTTCATCTTCGGTTAGGAGTCGGCGTAAGTAGGCTTGCTCTTTGGCCTTTCCTTTGAACCACATGGAAACCAAAGAATCAACAAGCATCTTCTTGGCCGATGTGTATAATTCTGCGTAATTCATTCTAAAAACTTATTTTAGTTGGATAATATCTTGATTGACCTTAAGAATATCTCACTATAGGTTTCTTTGAAGTATTTTCTGTAGAAGTTGATGATTCTTGCGTGTTGTTTTCCACCGCAGGAGAATAAATCAACTGAGCCTTTGCCACAGGCATTTTCGGCTGCACAAATCGCAGCCTCTATCATCACCCGATAGGATGGCAACATCTCTTGTTTTGAATAATACTTGTCGCTATTTATTGAGAATTTAATAAGCGGTAAGTCTTGGTTGGTGTCTGAAAGTCAGCGAATCTTCATCTTGAAATTATTCATCTCTTGATATGTGAATCGCTCACCGTTGTCGATTTTACCTGTCATTATATACGTTTTCAACTCTGAGGCAATATCGGTAGAAACGGTCGAATTAAACAAATCTTGAATGAGTTTGACAAGATTATCAATTTTTGCAAACATGATGGCTTGCATTGGCTCAGGTATGCTGTTCATGAAAGAATTGAAACACTGAAGCCACTTTGAGGCAGGAATCCAGTGTAACGCAACAACAAGTTCCTGCTCAAAGCGATTGATGTCTTGCGCAAATACATCCTTATATTCATTTAGCCACATTGCAATGACAAGATTTGCAAGCAAATCTGGTTGCCTCGCCACGGCTTTTAATCCGCTGTGAGTGGTGAAAGGCAAATTGTGTGTGCTGCAAATCTCATAAGCTTTACACACATCTTTCCAATGCTTTCCTGTTATCAAGTCTTCCGAGGTCAGAAACTCAACCCACTTTTTTGTGATAGATGTATCTCTGTTAGTGCGGAATGCTTTGTCATAATCAAATTCCTCTCGATTATAAAACTTGGGGATTATTCGTCTCCTGGTATCATTGCCGGAAAACACTATTATCTCTTTATGTTGGAAATCTTCAGGAAATTTATATGTGTTTTCCTCACTCTCGGACTTTACAAGTTTTACTGGGAAGAAATCTGATGTGGGCAAGTCGTCTTCGACTGGTATTGCATAAAGTGCACCGTCGTAGATAAATTCTTCGGTATCTTTCTCAGTGAAATCATTGATGACAATATTATCGTCTTCGATGCTGGAGTCAAGAACAAATTTTCTGATGAAAATATGTTGTCCAGCTACACTTAACGATACAGAGCTTGTACGATCAAAACTGTTTACACCATACAAGTTGAACATTCTTGTAATCAATTCATTGTAGTCAGCAAGTGAAACAAGTCCATCAATGACTTTGCTTTTTAGACGCTTGGGCGTTTCATCGTCCTGCACTCTTTCGGAGACATACGAAACTTCAATATTACGGCTCCTATTTCCATGGCTTATAACAGAGAAATAGGAAAGGTTGGCCAAAGAAATGATTTTCCCATTAGGAATGATGTTCCCATTTACATCAGTAATCATGACCCCATCAAATGGTATTGCTGTTGACAAACGCAGAGTAGGACTACCTGGGTTGTACAAGCGGAAGAAACACACCGATGGACACACAGAAGTCTCTTGACTGCGTGAAATCTTCCAAGCCCCATCGCCTAAATTATCAATGGTTGCATTGTCAAGCTTCTCTATTTCTGCGTGTAATCCTTGAGATGAGAAACATTGTATTTCTGTAGAGTATAGTCTCTCATTATGTGATTCAAACGATAAATCTCCAATGGAGTAGAATGTCTCCACCACGAATTGCTCGTCGGGAAATACCACTTGAATGTCAATAACGCCTATAGGGAGAATACTTGATTGGTTCAGTCGTTTCCATTGGTTCTCTCCTCTTTGGCGATACTTAATCTTGAAGTTATTGACTGAGTTTTTTTCTTTGTCGTAAACACGAATTCGAGGAACATTCGCAACAAGCTTGTAATTAGATTCCTCAACCCAGGGAATATAGTTCCCTCCAAATTCTGCGGAATATGGAGTAAACTGATTTGTTAATTTAACAGTTTCGCCGGAAATGGAATTTACAAGCTCGGCACCTTTGGCAAATTCAACGAATAGGAAATCTTGTTTCGCTATGTTTATCGGTTGGGCATTGTTGGATAGCCATTGTTTTGAAAACACAACGATGTTTGACTCAGAATTAGCAGTTTCGTTCCTGCTATACACATTCTCGTCAAGCATTTGAAAAACTTGTGGAAAATCAAAGTTTGGTGGATAACAGCCAGCAACTGTCATGAAAAGTCGGTCGTCGTTATCACATCGAACTTTCACCTCAACTACTGGCTCACCGCTCCAAAGAATATCTTTTGTCATGCCAACAGATATTCGTGTGTATGTCGCATCGATTATATCACCGTCTTCATTTTTGTTTAAACTCTTGCGGACATATTTACCCACAAGAGTTCCTGCAACAAAAATGTCAAATGAATAACAGGTTGATGTGTTGAGACCAGGGATAGATGCTGAAGATATATCTTTGACCACATCCATATTGACGAAAAGATACCCTCTCCCGTTTTCATCTTTTATAAGTTTCCAGTGCAATGAAAGCGGGCGGACTTTGCGCTCCCTTTTCGCACGGATATACTCATTTTGTAGCGATTTTGTTAGTTGTGCAAGTGAGGCGTCGGAGTCATCGTAGGGTAATAACGAAGTATCATCCATGATGATGGCATGTGCGATTTGCATGGCAACATCATAAATGTTCTCGTTTTTGAAGGCCTTGCCAAGATAAGAGATACAATTAAATTGATGAATGATAGAGTTGTCTTCATCATTCCAGTCATAGTTGATATTTGACAGCTCACGAACAAGCCCTTTTAAGAATAAGGTAAACCCTCCAAAATTTCCGTTTTTTATGTAGTTTACAGGTAATCCACCTTGATTCAAGAGAGTACGGAAATATTCTGTACCTTTAAGTGAATGGAGAAAAGTACATCCAAGTCTTTTCAAGGCTGTTCTTGCAGCCATGTATAAGTCTTGTGAGAAATAATCATTTACCCCTACACCATACGCTACATCTTCTCTTGAAGGGATGTTTCCTGAATAATCGCGCCTCCACCATTCTGCATAGTACAGCGCAGCTTCAAGACCAAATTTGTTTAAGCGATGCTGATTTTCTTGAAGGGTTCGTTTTAAGCCTTCATATTCCTCATCTGTGATTTTTAGTTTCCACAGCGGTAGTGGCAGACTGCTTAACCCTCTAATGTCAAGTATTTCTTGCAACACACTCATAGGTGATAAAATCCTTTTTACTCAAATTAAATAGTTTTCGTTTTTTACTGCGGCAGGATGCTCGGGGCGGTGACCATGGCGGTGAACATCTCCTGCTTGAAGCAGTTGATGTTGTCGGAGTTGACGAGTGTGGCACTTTCGTGCTCGGCGACATAGCGAGCAGCCTCCACGATAAAGCCGGCGCTACCCATAGCAGGGTCGCACACGCGGTCGCGCTTGGCGATAGACGGCTGCATCAGTTCGACCATCATGCGAATGATGTGGCGCGACGTGCGGAGCTGTCCGTTTTGTCCACTCGAAGCCATCTTGCCGAGGATGTACTCGTACACGTCGCCCATCGTGTCGCGGTCCTGCATATCAAGACCGTCGATTTGCTGCACTATTCTCTGCAAGGGGCGAGGTTTCTGTATCAGGAACACCGCATCACCCATATAGCGAGAGTAGGCTGAGCCGCTGCCGTGTCCCAGTGTCTTGATGAACGGGAACACATAGTTGCGCACACGGTCAAACATATTCTCGCTGCTCAACTGACTGAACACTCGCCAGCGCAAATCTCGGTAAGGGATGCGGATGGGACGGTCGTCGGTTGAGTCGGGATGCGTCCACTCACCCACGGGGAAGGTGGTGTCGGCAATTTCGCCGCCGAAGATGTTGGAGGTGGCTTCTTTCGCTACCTGCGCATCATCGAGCATCTTCATGAAGAACAAGTAAGTCATCTGACTCAACACGTCCATCGGGTTAGTGATGCCCGCCGACTCCCAGAAAGTGCTCCAAATCGCGTCTATTTTGTTTTTAATCTCGCCTGTAATCATATATCTTTATGTCGCTTTAAGTTTCATGTTGCAAAATTATATATCACCTGTGCACTCTATCTGCACAAGTAATTGTTCTTCGAAATTCATATCAATATAAGACGATTTTTAATATCAGGCACATCCGATGATTCATCAATGCCACAAATTGCATCATATTCTTCAGCTAATTCTGTCTTTCGCAACACTTCTTTTAATGCTTCCTGATGTAAAGAAGCCAATTCCTTTAAGTCTTCTTGGATTTCAAACATTGTAGTATCGGCTAAATCATCGTGAAGTCCATGTGAGAATGCACTCTCTATACGTATGTTTTGCCTACAAATCGGTTTTCCTGTTTGAGCAAATGCTTTTATCATGTGGTCTGCATAAGCCATATAGTAGTTTGAAATGATTTTCCTATTATGTGTTTGCTCATAGTTAAAGCATTTGTTTGAAATGGAATATAACTCTATAATAATGTTATACGGTCTTTTAAGTTCATTTTTTTTGAAAAACTCAAGAGCATTAGCAAACTTAATTAAATTGAACTCGTTATCGATCGACTCATTGTCAAATATTATTAGCACATGAAAGTCTCTACTTAAATTCTCAGGCAAAGCATTTTTTAGAATGTCCTTAACATTCTTGAGACCATCAAAGCAATTACTCCTATAGGTGTTTTCATAACTAAAGATGTACCTATCAACAATAACAAGAGCATTAACAGGTATTTTTTTTACATGAGAAAAAACATCTGCCCAAGTATGGTTCTTTCTACTTGGGTATAATGGAATTTTCTTTTCTTCAACATCAATCATACAATCAGATAGATTTTGTGTTGATTGACAAAGAACACCATATTTTTCTTGAAGTGATAAAGCTGTTTCTTTATCTACGTCAAGAAGATATGCTGCTTGTGGCTCTTTTAAGAAAATATCAGGTTCTTTCTCATAGTTAGTGTTAAAGTTAGAAGCTGAGGTGCGAAATTCAACTCCATTACTGGAAGAGAACAAATACAAAGGTTCAGACATGTAATCATCTCCTTTAGCAAACCATTCACTCCAGATATCTTTGTCAAGGTAAATAATATTCTGCTTACACAAAATGAGAAACCATGAACTTTGTTGTTTTTGGTCCTTATCCATTTCGTCTAAGCAAATCCTTTCTAAGGAAGAAGCAGAAATAAATATCTTAAACATAGCTATTGCTGTTTTTTGGCATTCTTCAAGACGGCCATATGTAATTTGCCAGCTTCATTAATAAAGCCTTCACCAAACTTACGCAAGAAAAGTCCTGAAGTGGTGTATTGCATATCATATGGGTTGCCCTCAGATGGGAAATAGTACACCTTAAATGGGTTCTTAATGAGTTTTTCTTCAGTATCGAACTTGTCACCAACGATGACTTGCGAGCGACGGACAAGATACTCAGAATGTGTTTCGACGATGAAGCGATATCCATAAGTCGAATGAAGGTCGAATAGTAAATCAGCGAGTTTACTCTGAAGCATCGGATGCAGATTCTGCTCTGGTTCCTCAATGATAAAAACTGATTTATATGATTCAAAAAGGAACAAACGTCTTCTGTTTTCTTGTCTTGTCCTTGGCAAGGTTATTGCAAGCCTAAAAAGTAGAACCATCAATTGAATTGATCCCATTCCTTTATCTGACAAGTTCACCTTTTGTCCATCAGAGTTTTTAATATATACAATATGAGCTTCTCCACCGACAGACTTGATTTCAAAATCAACGCCAACACCAAATTCATTCATCCATTTAGTGATGAATTTATGGCGATAATTTATTTTGTCCAAAGGGGCATACTCATGAATGGTATGTGAGAGATAATCGTTTGTATCTTTTGCGCTATAAACTACGGTTTGCGTTACAGCATGAGCATAGATATACTCAATATCTACGGAATCTGAGAACGACATTCGCCCCCACGGTAATCTAAACTCCTGAATCTCAGTGTCTTCACGATTGCGACCTGAATAAAATAACCTACAGAAAAGTTTAAGAAAAGAAACCGTTTCATCGGAAATGTCTTTAATAGCCATATTCTGATTAGCCAATGCTCTACGATATCTTGGTGATGAGATAAACATTTCGTTTTCTTCTTTTGAAGAGAACAATGTTGCATTAACAGCATATTCAACAGAAGATATTAAAGATCTAAGAATATCACTTCGTAGAGAATACTCCAAATAATCGGAGATTCTAATCTCAAAACTGTATGGCTTATCAAAACTATTAAAATAATTAGAGATTCGGTCATCTTTTTCTCTAATGTTATTGCGGGATGTAGAATCAAGCGGATTAAAACAAACAATAGCTTTATCTTTAAATAAGTCAAATCTCATTGAAATATTTGTAGGTTGCAATGAGAATTCAATTTCGCTAACGTTTGCACTAACAGCTTCTTCATCTTTTGGATTACCGGTTACAGTTACTCCTATTGTACACGGCCCGATTTGAGCTCTTAATGTAATAGAGTTGTTTTCAGCTCTATTATATAAAGCCCTTTTAAAAGTACCAATATGAGCGAGATAGCTTGTGTTGAAATAGAACTTTATATTTTTAAGGTGTCTCTGTAGATACTTCTTTCTATTTTCAAGACGTTGCTCTTTTGTTAATGACTCGTTATCTTCGAAAAACAAATCATTAAAATCATCAAAGTAATTTGATGAGCGATTGTTTAAAAAGTCAGAAAAGGCAAGAATGCCTTTAACAACTGTTGATTTACCGGCATTGTTCTCTCCTACCAATATAGTAATTGGAGCTAAATCCAAAGGAGGGAAATTTGCAAATTTTCGAAAGTTTTTAAATGCTATTTGTCTCATTGTATAAAACTTTTATCGTTTCACGTCGCAAAATAATTTGTTTCCTGTGCGTTCTATCTGCACAGCAAAATATTTTTTATAAGCTGCCTCAACTTTTCTCTTGATCCGCTCGCGCAGGGTCTCGGGGGCAAGCACCTCAATGTCGGCTCCAAAGGAGAGCAGTTTCTGCTCCAGTTCAAAGTTGGGAGCCACGTCGATTTGCAGGATGCACTGCTTGCGGTCAACGAGCCGCTGCGAGGGATGAAGCGGTTTTGAGGCGATGTAGGGGTAACGCTTCTCGGTGGTGCGGAACACGATGGTTTCCACCGTGGGGTCGTCGGGAATCGTCACGCCTACTATGGTGTCGAAGTAGTGGTCAAAATCAATGTCGGTGGCGACGTAAGCGATATCGCTCATCGATTCGATGCCCTGAATGCGGTCGAGGGCGATGACCGTGATTTGGCCGGTCTCATCATTGCGCCCGAACAAGAACCAGCGGTTGTTGTATTGCTTCAGGTAATAAGGGTGAATGATGAAGTCCATGTCGCGACCGCCATCCTTATAGGTGTGATAGCTGATTTTGAGTACCTGCCGGGCGGTAACCGCGTCGATGAGCGAACCCAAGTATTCTAGCCCGGTGAGCAGATGGTTCTGCTCGAAGCATACCACACCGGCACTCTTGCTGTCGAGGTTGAAGCGGCATTCGAGGTTGGTAATCACCTCCTCGATCCATTCATACTGCGACAAGCCGCGGAAGCGGGTCAGCATGATGATGACCTGCTGCAGCTGCTGCGCCTCGGCCTGGCTCAACGGTTGCTGGTTGATGCTGAAGCCCGGGTCGGCATAGCGGTAATAGACCCGCTTGCCATCGTGCAGCTTGTCAAGCTCGATGGCATAGCCGGCTTCGCTCTCCATGAACTTAATGTCGTCGAAGATTTGACGGCGTTTCACACCGCCCTCAAAGTTGTAGGAGAGCAGCGCCTCGTTGCACTCCTCGATGAGGTCATCGATAAAATATTTGCGCCGCGTGTCACGAAAACAGCGGTCGAGCGTCCTGTAGCGTATATTTGCGTTCTTGTTTACCGGCATGATGTTAATGCTTTTTGGCAGGCTCAATAAGATAAAATCTTATTGTTATAACCTACAAATTTAGTAAAAAAATATTTTATACAAGGTGGCGATACTGCGAAATTGTGGATAACTTGATGAAATTATACCCGAAAGCCGCATTTTTCAGGGCGTTTGAGAGCAAAAAATGCCTTGAAAACAATCATCAAGACTCACTTCTTCGGCAATTTCCGTCGCAAAGAAAAACTCCAACTGTGCGCTCTATCTGCACAGCAAAAACTTTTTTCAAAAAAAGTGTTTTTTTATCTTTTCAGCGTGAACCTGCAGCTTGGATAGTTGCTGCAGCCATAGAATGGGCCGTAGCGACCATGGCGCAAGACAAGTCGGCCTCCACATCGTGGGCAGATGCCTAGATTGATGGCCTGTTGCCTGTTGTAAACGTTGCTGCGTACATTCTCAACGTGTCTGCGGTTTGTTCCTTTCTCTTGTATAGCAGCTTGCTGAATCTTATCGCTAAAGTCCTGCACCTGCTCATGCGTGAACATAACAGTTTTGTGCCTCGTGATAGCACCTCGCAGATGAAACAGGGTGATGACAGCTTTATTGGTCTGCACTGATATGTCAGCACTATTGCTGAAAACCACGATAGGAATAAAGCTGCCCATAGGCAGATTCAGGAGCTGCTGTAGTGTCTTTACATGGCCGTAGTTTTGTTTAAGCGGGTTGCGAAACTCATACTTGTTGCTCCACATGTTCTTTGTCCATTTTTCAGCATTCTCGCCGCCATATATCAGGCCTTTATAGTTCTTTGTCTCTATGACAAATATTCCATATATCGATACCACAATGTGATCAATTTGTGTAGTGCCATACTTTGAAGGCAGTTATATTGTTAATGGTGAAGTATTCGTTGCCGGAGAGTGTTGCCAGGATTGCGGAGACTTCCATTTCACCCACTTTGCCTTTGATTTTGGCTCGGTTGATTGCAAGCCAAATAAAGCCGATAGCAAATAATGCTATAGCGATGAGGAATATGATGTAAGAAGCTGATGACATAAGGGCTAATTATTTGTGTGTGAATAAACCAGCAAAGTAGTCTTTCATAAAAGAAGCAAAGGCATCTGCGTTATTCTTGATGTGGTATCTCTTGTCAGCGATGACTTTTGTGATTCGGTTGTTGCGGAATGCACGCAGGGGGATGATGTAGAGACCTCGTGGGTTATCGCCGGTGCGACCGTAGCCGAATGCAATCATCACGACGCGGCGGTTTTTACTGGCGAATCGCCGGTATCGCTGCAGTTGATTGGGCTTAATCTCAAAGAAAAATCCTTTCTCGCCCCGTTGCCAGAAATGGATCCATTTGCACTCGATGTAGTAGTCAATTGCTGTGCCATTAATTGTTTGCTCAATGTGCAGGTCAGGATTAAGGTTTGCGCGGTCATAGATCCCTTTATAGTACTTGTCACCAGTCCATGAGAGTAGGTCAAAACGTGATTTATCCTTCAAAAAGCTGACAATCAGCTGCTCAAAGAGCAAACCTTTTTTAGCGCGATAGTCAACGATCTCAACCTCAGGCTTGTTACCAATAAGTGATTTACTGGCTTGTTTAAGCATTTCGTCGGCATCAATGTCGTAGGCCTTTGTAAATTCTTTTATTAGGTCTTTCTCATTAGGAGAGAGAAGCCCATCGACAGTGGCAACACGCACAAGCCAATCTAGAGTTTCTTCGGTGGTAATATATTTTTGACGTGCCATAGACAAGCAATTTGAATCATTAAAAATAGCCCCACAAAAATACCCATTTTTGCTGACATAGACAATAAACTGAGGAGTGAAAGTCGCAAAAAAGAAAGAGGCACCTTGTTATGTGGCAACTCCACCAGCAGTGCCACCAGTTCAAGTGCTGAAAGACGTTGACTTCCAGCATTTCTTTAAAGCATTCCTCACAATTTACACTTTCGCTTATGAGTCATTTTTGAATGACTCGAAAAAAAAAATTGTCGCCATTATTATGAGAGAGAGAAATATTATTGTTTATATTGTTATTATATATTGTGGGGGTGTAACCGAATGTGCTGCCTTTTGTGCGACCTGTCCTCTGAGTTTTCCATCTTTATAGGGCGCTTTTAGTGTGCAATTTCTTCTTGTTTCCCTGGGGCTTTTTCCTCAAAAATTTGTCATAATTCAGTATCGTTTTGATGGTATTTTTCCATCATTATCATCTTCTCTTTGCATGAATTCTTCCAGTAGGTCCTTCACCTCTTTCCGTTAGCCTACCGTAATATTTTTATTTAAAACTCATTGCCAATGATGTTCTATCTTTTACCCTATTATAGTGCTTATTTAGAGTTATGATGAATTGTATAAAAAAAGTTTACTATATTTTTATTATACCCCAAAATATACTTACCTTTGCAAAGTGAATCAAGAAGAACATCATTCATGATGACATTCCTATTGATGCCAATTTGGATTAAGCTGCAATGAAGGAGTAAATTGCTCCAGAAATTGCTCCAGAGATAGATAAACTTATAACTAATTGATTTAGGCATATCTGCACCAGGTTTTGTCCTGCTTTACAAGCAGAGGGTCGGCGGTTCGAATCCGTCAGCACCCACACAGCAACTAGGACGACGCAAGTCGCCCTTTTTTTGTATACTTATTCCCCATTTTTTTAGCTAATATACTAAAGCAAAACGGCCCGCTGAAATCAGCGAGCCGCTTTGTGTGTAGTGGTACGGGGAGTCGAACCCCGGTTTCCGGCGTGAGAGGCCAGCGTCCTGGGCCACTAGACGATACCACCCTTTCGGAATTGCGGTGCAAAGTTACTACAATTTTCTTAACCACCAAAACTTTTGTCGATTTTTTTCAAAAAAAAGTGCATTTTCTTCATTTTTTCTAATATCACGCCCATTTCAGTATTAAATAAGGTGCGTTTTTTCGATAAATCTTTTTGTTGTTTGCAGTGTAATAGCTAATTTTGTAACCTATAAATAATCTGCATTCATTAAAAATGATAAGAGCCTTTTTCTTAACCTTGGCATTGATGTCTGTAGCTATACTAGGTGCATCCGAGGTCTACAACATATACCCCGTTCCCCACAAGCAGGAAATGAATCCTGGCACGGCATCCTTTTCTCAGAGAGTATTAATATTTCCTCAAGATGGGATTGACATTGCAACAATAAATCGCGCAAAGCAGATACTTAGCGACCATGGACTCGTTCCAGTGGTAATTATGGCTGGCACACCTAACAACTGTCCGTCTTTCGTGCATCTTAGTGTAAACAATCCAAAAGAAAAGATTGGTGATGAGCATGATGCCGTGTTGCGTGTCGACCGAAGCATCTTCAATTTGCCAAAATATGACCGTCATATCTTGAATCTTAAATCAGATAGTAAAGGTCAAGCTAATGTGGCAATCATTGGTGAAGACACCGATGCTGTGTTCTGCGGACTGGCATCTCTTGAGCAGATGCTCGATCAAGGCACAACCGACTTGCCATGCGTCACAATCTACGACTATGCCGATGTCAAGAACCGTGGCATCATCGAGGGATACTATGGAGTGCCTTATAGCGCCGAGGTGACTAAGGACCTGTTCCGCTTCATGGCTCGATACAAGATGAACACCTATATGTATGGCGCAAAGAGCGATCCATATCATTCCCGTTACTGGGGTGACCCCTACCCTACAACGATTACCGAAGACCAACAGCGCATTGGCTATCTTAACCAAGACATGATGCGCGATATCACAAAGGTTGCCAGCGAGACCAAGGTCAACTTCATCTGGGCAATCCACCCTGGCAAAGCGTTTGCTAATGCCGAAGACCCTCAAGTGCTCGACAAGATTATGGCGAAGTTTGAGAGCATGCACGAGCTTGGCGTCAGGCAGTTTGGCGTCTTTGTCGATGACGTGGGTGTGCCAAGCGACCCTGCCATCATGAAGCTTTGTGCCGATAATCTCACTGCGCTCCAGCAGCGCATAGATGACAAATGGAACAAGAAGGGCACAGCAGCGACCAATACTGTTAAGCCACTGCACTATGTGCCACAGCTTTATGCTCACGGATGGGTAAGCCTGGAGCGTGCCCGTGAGTTTTATGAGTCGCTTAGCACGACTCCCGAGAAGATCAGCATTTATATCACTGGCCGCGATGTTTGGTCGGTGCCTAATAACGGAGATTTGGAATTGGTGAGCAGCTGGCTTGGCCGCGACTTGAGCTGGTGGTGGAACTATCCTTGCAACGACCAGGACCCTACCAAACTATTTGTGATGGACACCTACAGCAACTTCCGTGACGAGACCCATATCGATAACCTGTCACACATCGAGAAACACCTCAAGGGGCTCAACACCCTTATCATCAACCCTATGCAGCAAGGCGAGCTATCGAAGGTGGCGCTCTTTAGCGTTGCCGACTATACTTGGAACAACGCTGCATTCGACAACTACGAGAGTTGGGAAGCAGCGATACCAGCCGTTGTTGGCAAAGACTATGCCAAGGCATTCAAAAAGCTATCACCTTATTTGCGCTATTACGACAACGACGCGATAGGTTACAGGATTGACAATTATCTGGCCTCAGTAAAACGAGGGTCGCCAAGGCCTAACAGCCTTCTTGCTGAGTTGCGAGAAGTTCACGATGCTTGCCTAGTGATAAAAACGATGAAAAACTCTCCAAACGAGAGTGACCGACTGCTCTACAACGATGTGCGGCCCTGGTTGTTGAAACTAGAGGCTATGACAATCGAGGCAATTGCACTGTTAGAAGGAAAGCAGCAATCTATCACCGACAACAACAATCCTGACTTCCAGTTTGAGACACTTGGTGGCATGGGCGAAGAAATCTCACTCAGGGTGCTCACTGCCGAGCCATCTAATGAGCGACTGATGCCATTTCTGGAATGGCTTCGGAATCAAAGTAGCATTAAAGCAAAAAAAGAATAAATTATACATTTTATTAAATACAGTTCTATGAAACATTTCAAAAAAATCGCATTGCTTGCCATGGTAGCCGCAACAGCATTCATGGCACAGGCGCAACTGCCCAAGGCAGTAACCTATGAGGGAGACCCCATGCACACGCAGTGCTACACTCTGCGCAACGGCATGAAGGTGTTCCTTAGTGTAAACAATCAATCTCCACGCATTGCTGCACACATCGCAGTGCGCACAGGCTCGCGCAACGACCCTGCCGAGACCACAGGTCTGGCTCACTACCTAGAGCACTTGATGTTTAAGGGCACCAAGCAGTTCGGTACCAGCGACCCAGTAAAAGAGGCTCCCTATCTCGACGAGATTGAAGCCCGCTACGAGCAATACCGCAAGGTCACCGACCCAGCCAAGCGCAAACAGCTCTACCACGAGATTGACAGCGTGTCGCAACTGGCAGCACAGTACAACATCCCCAACGAGTATGACAAGCTCATGGCAGGCATTGGCGGCATTGGCACCAACGCCTATACCAGCACCGACGTGACCTGCTACACTGAGGACATCCCCAGCAACGAGGTTGATCGCTGGGCACGCATCCAGAGCGACCGCTTCCGCAACATGGTGATTCGCGGTTTCCACACTGAGCTCGAGGCCGTGTATGAGGAGAAAAACATTGGTATGGCCAAAGACATGTGGAAACTTGAAGAGGCCCTCTATGCCAAGGCATTCCCAACCCATCCTTATGGTACCCAAACAACCATCGGTACCCAGGAGCACCTCAAGAATCCTTCAATCACCAACATCAAGAACTACTACAACAACTACTACTGCCCCAACAACATCGCCATCTGTATGGCCGGCGATTTTGATCCCGACAAGGTGATTGCAACCCTCGACAAATACTTTGGCGACTGGCAGCCCAACAAAAACCTGTCGCGCCCAGAGTTTGCACCTCTCAAGCCCATCAGCTCGCCCGTTGACACCACTGTTGTTGGCCAAGAGGCTGAGTTTGTGACCCTGGCATGGCGCCTTGAGGGTGGACCATCACTGCAGAACGACACCATCGAGGTAATCGCTGAGATGCTCAGCAACGGTACCGCTGGTCTTATCGACCTCAATCTTAACCAGCCACAAAAACTCATGGAAGCAGGTGCTTATCCCGACGAGATGGCCGACTACTCGCTGCTTATGCTCATGGGTTATCCTAATGAAGGCCAATCTCTCGAGAATGTGCGTGACCTAATGCTCGGCGAGATTGAGAAATTGCGCAAGGGCGACTTCGACGACGACCTGCTCACCAGCGTGGTTAACAACACCAAGCTGCAATATTTGAGAGGCTTGAATAACAATGGTGCACGCGCTAGGTACCTTGTTAATGCCTTTATCAATGGCATTGAGTGGAAGCAAGTGGTTGGACAGCTTGACCGCATGGGTAAGATGACCAAGCAGCAAATTGTAGATTTTGCTAATCGCCATCTACTAAACAACTATGTGTGCGTTTACAAGCGCAAGGGCGTTGACAACTCGGTGAAGAAAATCGAGAAACCCGCTATCACTCCCATCCCCACCAACCGCGACATGCAGAGCGACTTCGTCAAGAACCTCATGGCAGAGACTGTTGAGCCCATTCAACCTCGATTTGTCGACTTCAAGACCGACATGAACGTGTCGGAGACTAAGGCTGGTCTGCCACTGCTTTACAAGCAGAACACCGACGACGACCTGTTCACCCTGGCTTATAAATATGACTTTGGCAACACAGCCGACCTTAAGTACAGCTTGGCATTGTCTTTACTCGACTATCTGGGCACCAAGACCCTTACCCCACAGCAGTTCAAGCAGAAACTTTACAAACTCGCTTGTAACTTCTCGACATCGGTAGATGACAACTACACCTTCATCACCATAAGCGGTCTTAACGAGAATATGCCTGAGGCAGTAGCTCTCATTGACGACCTGCTCAAGAATGCCACTGTCGACACCGAGGCCTATAACCGCCTTGTTGACCAAATTCTCAAGGCTCGCGCCGATGCCAAGAGCAACCAGGAGCAGTGCTTCGCTCGCTTGACGGCCTACGGCCAGTATGGCCCCAACAATTCCTACACTAACATCTTGAGCGAGAAAGAGCTTCGTGACATCAACCCAAGCGACCTCATCGAGCTCGTGAAGAACCTGAGCAACATGAAGCATGATGTCATGTACTTTGGCCCCATGAGCGAGAAAGACTTCTCGTCAACTATCTCTAAGCTGCACAAGACTCCAAAGGACCTGATGGATGTGCCATTCGGCATGGACTATATGGAGCAGCCCACTCCCGAGACCGAGATTCTGCTTGCTCCCTACGACGCAAAGAACATCTACATGGTGCAGTACACTAACAACGAGCGCGACTGGGAACCAGATCATGCTCCTGTTATCAGCATGTTTAACGAGTACTTTGGCACCGGAATGAATGGTATCGTATTCCAAGAGTTGCGTGAGGCACGTGGTCTGGCCTACTCGGCAGCCGCTCGTTACAACCAGCCTTCCCGCCTAGGCCACAAGGAGGATGCTTACACCTACATCATCACCCAGAACGACAAGATGATGGATTGTGTTGACGAGTTTAACAAGCTTATCGCCAACATTCCAGAGAGTGAGGCAGCATTCAACCTCGCCAAGGAGTCGCTCATCAAGAAGTACGCTAGCCGTCGCACTACTCGCTTTAACGTGCTCAACAGCTATATTTGGGCTCAGGAGCGTGGTCTTGACTATGACATCTCGGCAAAGATTTATGAGGCACTTCCCAAGTTGTATCTCTTCGACATCGTAGACTTTGAGAAGGAGAACATGGCAGGCAAGCCTTATCGTTACATGATTCTCGGTAATGAGAAGGAACTTGAGATGGACCGTCTGCAGAAGATTGCTCCTGTTAAGCGCGTATCTCTCGAGGAAATCTTTGGATACTAATTTAGTTTATAGCAGAGTTCACAGTTTTTATTGTCTGTAGTGAGGCTATAAACATCTGAAACAAAAATCCTGCTCAGAAATTCTGGGCAGGATTTTTTCACAAATTACCGTGAATTGCCCGTGAATTATCAATTAAAGTTATAGGTTCACATGATTTCAAACAACTGTAACAACAGATTAACAACTTGAAAAAAAATTTTTTATTGTTGTTCTTGTCAGGCTTAGTTTATTTTGTTTGATTCTCATGGAATCGGCTGGTTCAGTTGGGTCACTTGGTTCGGTTGGTTGGTTGGTTCAGCTAGTTCGGTTGGGCCGCGCTTCGCGCTAAATATTACTGCCCTTCGGGCTAAGATTGATAGTGTGGTACCTACGGCACTAATATTTATTTTTGCGCTGCGCGCTAAGATGTCGCTGTGCATGGAATCGGTGGAATCGGTTTGCCTTGAGGCTGGAGGGGCGCTTCGCTTAAAATTTATTGAAAATTTGATTTAAAATTGCATCGACGCTGGATTACTTCACACAAATTATCGTGAATTGACCGCAAATTATCATTTAATTATCGGTGGAATCAGTGGAATCACCTGACTCACCTGGTTCACCTGGTTCACCTGACTCAGTTTTATCAAACAACAAGAACAATTGAATAACAAACATAACAACTGTTGTTTTGCCACTCCTTGCTAGATTTTTATTTTGTATTCTTTGTTTCATGGTTAATTTTTAATAATGTACGTGTGTGCGCAAAGGTAAGGGATGGCATGGTGGATAGGCAACATTAAAAAACGGCGAATTATCCATGAATTATCAAACAACTAAAACAACCCAATAACAACCAAAACAACTGTTTTTGTTAATCTCAAAAAGCCCTTAATCAATGCACAAAGCATAATGCATAATGCACAATGGGGGCTGCGCGCGGATGCTTTGTTAATCTCACAAAGTTGCATCTATCGATGTCGCAAAGCTGGCTTACGCCAGATTATTTATTTTTGGATAAAATGCTCACGCTCGCAAGTCTTTGAGCAAGCTCAGCTTTGACTCGCTAAATCGCATTTTTCGGTAGTTACTATATATTTTCAACGCCAATAACTCTGTGACTATTATCTGATTGAGTTCTTTATCTGCCAAAATTGGCAATATCGAAAGCAAATCTTATCATCAACGATATCTGGTGGTCGGCATGACCAGAATAGTTCTTCACTGGCAGTTGTGGAGGGTATTCATTATTGACGTAATTGAATGAATCCTTGAGAATAATCCTTGGAGAGTATTGCACGCCAATATACCACTTGCGGTTGCGCCAAGTCCAGCCAGCCAACAGGTCGACACCAAGACTGTGATGAGAGTTGGTGAAGTCATTCATTCCATATTCGTCCATATAGCTGAATTCATATTCATCTTCACCAACCTGTTGATTAAAAGGGTCATATTTCGCCTTGCGCCATTCATAGGACAGGCCAGCGCCAAGCACCAACTTGCCAAGGTACCAACGGTGCATGGCACTTGTTGTGACATTATAAAACACAACGTGTGCATTGCCGTATTCACCTATTATCCCATCAGAGCCAACACCAGGATGAACATCTAACCCGACTGACTTATCATTGGCATAGGCATACTCAACGCCAACTCCAAGATTAAACAGATAAAATGGCGCCAGGTCATAACTGTCGGCGTTGCCAATCTTTGTGAACAAGCCGCCTATCGCGACATGCTCAAGACTCAAGCGCATAGTGCCCTTGTGCAAAACACTGCTACTTGCAATTTCCAGGCTATCGCTCTGTGCCAGCAGCATTGCAGGAAACGCTAGCAGCATTAAAATCAATATAGAAAGAATCTTTTTCATTATAAAAAGGTCACAAAATCTTCAATGAGAGTTCAGTCTCTTGGTGACACTTTTTTATCAACCCCTCTATTTTAGCTTAAATTTATAGCCTAATGAAATCATTGCAGCGTAGTTGTTGATCTTGGCATCACCCAAGTCAAGCCTAATGCCATTAGCTTCTATGTAGGAGTTTTTCTTAAACAATGGGCACAAACCAAAGTAAGCACTTGCGCCAACCACCACGTTGCGATATTCATAAGAAACGCCAATGGGTATCGATACATCAAAGGAACGAGAAATTTTACTCGACTTCACACCAACCGAAACGCCAGCACCCCTAAAGTCGAACACTGAATTCACGACAATAGTTGGTGCGACTCCTGTGCTTAACGACAACCCTCGCCAAACATAGCATTTTGCTGTTAAAGGGAAATCAATTCTATCGCTTTTGATTGTCATGTTATCGGCGTTTTCAGATATTTTTGCCCCTCCAGTGCTATATAATGCTCCCAAGGCAACACTCCAGCGATGATGGAGCTGATATTCAGCCTCCAAGCCGCCATGATATCCGAATCTTGCCTCCGAACCATCGGCATCAGCACCCATGAAGCTGGAAACACTCATGCCAGCAAAAGGCTTTAATGACCATTGCTTCACATCATTTTGACCACATGCAATAAATGCAATCAGCATTGACATGCAAAATACTATTTTTCTCATAAGCATAATGTGTGTTAACGTGTAAGTATAATCTTCGAAAACGTGATGTTGTTACCTGCTTTCAATTTAGAGGCTTCTAGGTTGCAAATTTAGATTGTTTTTTATTTAAAAGCAAGAAAATCACAAAAATAATGACTAAATTTGAGCCAATTTGAACAAATCGCTGCTGTGTGTAATCTCACAAAGCTGCAACTATCGTTTTCGAAAAGTCTGCTTACGCTGACGATTAGCCTATACTTTGATACTCCCACAAGCATAAGTGAGATAATTGACCAGCAACAAAAAGACTTGCAGGGTCCTTACTACAACCTCAACGGACAGCGTGTGTCGAGGCCAAGTAAAGGCATCTATATCGTTAATGGCAAGAAAGTGATATTTAAATAGTCATTAAATATTAGATAATGGCCTAAAAAAATCCTGCTCATTGCGTTGAGCAGGATTTTTATAATTATGCATTCATTTAGAACTGCTTGGCAGCTGCCATTACCACCTCGCTGAGGGTGGGATGACCATGGATGGCACTTGCCATCTTGGTCACTGGCATGCCAGCATTCATAGCTGTAACAGCCTCCTGGATGAGGTCGGCAGCATGTGGTCCACAGATGTGGCATCCCACGATAGTAAGGTCTTCGCTGCTGACGATGAGCTTCACCATTCCGTCGGTCTCGCCCATTGCCACAGCCTTGCCGTTGCTGCGGAAGAACGACTTGGCAGTTACAACCTCGATACCCTGATCCTCGCACTGCTGCTCGGTGAGACCCACCATTGCAAGTTCTGGAGTAGTGAACACAGCGCTAGGCACGATGTCGAGCTTCACGTTGCTCTTCTCGCCAAGAATGTGAGCGAGAGCCACGCTACCCTGTGCACTTGCTGCGTGAGCGAGCATGCAACGACCATTAACGTCACCAATAGCATAGATGCCCTCGACGTTGGTCATCATGTTGTTGTCAACCTCGATGCCACGACGGCTAGTCTCAACACCTGCAGCCTCAAGTCCCTCGGGAAGTACTGCCTGACGTCCTACCGACATCAGCACCTTCTCGGCAACAATGCTCTTGGCCTTGCCCTTGTGGTCGAAGGTAATCTCAAGGCCATCATCGGTCTTGTGGATGCCGTTGACTGCAGCTTGAGTGAGGATGTTCACGCCACGCTTGCTCATAACAGTCTTGAGTCGCTTAGCGATGTCCTTGTCGAATGGAGGCAGAATCTCCTTCATAAACTCGACAACTGTCACCTCAACGCCAAAGCTGCTGAACACGCCGGCAAACTCCATACCTATCACGCCACCGCCCACGATGCACAAGCTCTTGGGGAGCTCTTGCATAGCGAGGATGTCGTCGCTAGTCATCGCCAAATCGGCGCCCTCGATGGGGAGTCCGCGTGGAATAGAGCCCGTTGCAATCACAATTGCGGGAGCTGTGTACTGCTCACCAGCCACCTCAATGGTCTTGGCGTCGACAAATTTTGCCTCACCATTGACAACGGTGATGCCATCGCCACCCATGAGCATAGCCACGCCATCACGCAACTGCTTAACCACTTCTTCTTTGCGTGCAAATGCAACGCCATAGTCAACAGTCACCTCGCCAGTGGTAACACCAAATTGCGCAGCCTCACGAACGGTGTTGATAACCTCGGCATTGCGGCAAAGGGCCTTTGTGGGGATGCAACCGCGATTAAGGCAAGTGCCACCCAGCAGGTCGCGCTCCACAATCACCACCTTCTTGCCGTGGTGAGCGGCCTCGGCGGCCATCTCATAACCGCCGGGACCTGCACCTATAATAATAATATCGGTTGAAATCATAACTCGTCAACGCTCAGGAGTTCGCGATAAGTAACAATCTGCTTCAACGCAGCCTTAGTGTCGTCGAGACGACGCACTGGAGTGTTGTGAGGAGCAGTCTTCACGAGCTCGGGATTCTCCTTAGCCTCGATGGCAATCTTCTTCATTACCTCGATAAACTCATCAAGGGTCTCCTTGCTCTCGTTCTCGGGAGGCTCAATCATCATAGCCTCGTGGAAGAGCAATGGGAAGTAGATTGTGGGAGCATGGAAGCCGTAGTCGAGCAAACGCTTAGCCACATCGAGAGTGGTAACGCCTGTGCTCTTGTCCTTCAAGCCATCGAACACAAACTCGTGCTTGCACACGCCGTCAAGAGGCAGCTCATAGTAATCTTTGAGCGACTCCTTAACATAGTTAGCATTGAGAACAGCAAGAGGGCCTACGTTCTTAATCTCGTCTTTACCCAGAGTCAAGATGTAGGTGTAAGCGCGCATCATCACGCCAAAGTTGCCAAGGAAGCCACTGATAGAGCCGAGTGAATCCTCACTGTCCTCCATGTGGTACCAATAGATATCTTCGGAAATCTCCTCGCGGGTAACGCGTGGGTTGGGGAGGAATTTCTCCAGACCCTCACGCACGCCCACAGGGCCGCTACCAGGACCGCCACCACCATGAGGTGTTGAGAAGGTCTTGTGCAGGTTGATGTGCATGATATCAAAGCCCAGGTCGCCAGGACGGCACTTGCCCAACATTGGGTTGAGGTTAGCACCATCGTAGTACATCAAGCCACCAGCCTCGTGAACGAGCTTGGCAATCTCGGCGATGTTATGCTCAAAAATACCCAAAGTGTTGGGATTAGTCATCATCATACCGGCGATGTTCTCATCGAGCAATGGCTTCAAGTCCTCAACATCAACGGTGCCATCGGGACGGCTCTTAACAACAACCACCTCAAGGCCACACACTGCAGCACTGGCAGGGTTGGTACCGTGAGCGCTGTCGGGAATGATAACCTTAACGCGGTTAGGGTTGCCGTTGGCAAGGTGATAGCTGCGCATCACCATCAATCCGGTAAGCTCGCCATGAGCACCAGCATAGGGGTTAAGGGTGAACTCGCTCAAGCCCGAAAGCTCGGCGAGAGAGCGCTGCAGGTTGTAATAAACTGCGAGAGCGCCTTGCACATTCTCCTCGTCCTGCAATGGGTGCAGCTGAGTGAACTCAGGCTTAGCGCACATCTGCTCGTTGATTTTGGGATTATACTTCATAGTGCACGAGCCCAGTGGATAGAAACCAGTGTCGACACCAAAGTTGTTGTTACTCATGTTGGTGTAGTGGCGCACTACTGTCATCTCATCAACCTCGGGAAGGCATGGAGCCTCCTGACGCTTAAGAGCGTCGGGCAGATCGGCGAGTTTATACTCAGCGAGCTTGTTCTCGGGAAGGCTGTAGCCTTTGCGACCCTCTTTTGAGAGTTCGAATATCAATTTGCCATAGAATGTATTATTCATTGTTCTTGTCCTCCTCGCCTTCTTCGATGAAATCGTTAATAAAGTCAATCAGGTCATCAATATCCTCCTTGCTAACAGTCTCGGTAGCGCAAAGCAACAACTTGTCGTCGTCGATGTGCACACCAAATCCAAAGCCTTGATTGAGCCAGCTTGTCAAGTCGTCAAGGTCAAGAGTTGACTTAACGACAAACTCATTCAAGAATGGCTTATCGGGATATTCGAGTTCAAACTTGCCGGTCTTCACGAGCTGGTCGGCGAGATAGTGAGCATTGCTATAGCTAATTTCGTTAACCTCACGCAAGCCCTCTTTACCCATCAGCGACATGTAAACTGTAACAAACAGTGCCATCAAGCTCTGGTTAGAGCAGATGTTGCTGGTGGCCTTCTCGCGGCGGATGTGCTGCTCACGAGCCTGAAGAGTAAGAACGAAAGCACGCTTGCCGTCGGCATCGGTGGTAGCACCCACGATGCGGCCTGGCATCTTGCGGATGAGCTTCTTGCTTGTGCACAGATAGCCTACATAAGGACCGCCAAAGTTCATTGGGATTCCCAAGCTCTGGCCGTCGCCCACTGCGATGTCGGCTCCCCACTCGGCTGGAGTCTTTATAACGCTCAGTGCGCTGGCGGGGCAGTTCATGATGAGAAGGGTCTTGTGCTCATGGCAGAAGTCGGCCCATCCGGTGTAGTCCTCAAGGATACCGAAGAAGTTGGGAGAAGCCACGATAACACCAGCCACATCATCGGCGCCAACCTTAGCTTCAAAGTCGGCACGACTTGTAACACCATTCTCGGCCTCAATCATCTCAACATCGATGCCGTGGAACTTAGCATAGGTCATCACCACGCGGGTAACGAAGGGGCTAACAGTCTCGCTAACGAGCACCTTGTTGCGTTTCTTAGCGTTAGAAACAGCCATCATCATAGCCTCGGCAGTAGCAGTGCAACCATCATACATAGATGCGTTGCTCACCTCCATACCTGTGAGCTCGGCCATCATGCTCTGATACTCGAAGATGTACTGAAGAGTACCTTGAGAAATCTCGGCTTGATAAGGAGTGTAGCTAGTTAAGAACTCGCTGCGGTTCACGATATCCTGAACCACTGCAGGAGTGTAATGGTCATAGACACCAGCACCCATGAAGCACTTGAGTGGGGTGTTGTCCATAGCGAGGTCACCAAAGAAGTTGCGAATCTCAATCTCGCTCATAGCACGTGGCAGGTCATAGTCGCGCTTGAACTGGAGATCCTCGGGGATGTCCTTGTAGAGCTCATCGAGCGACTTCAATCCGCACTTGCCCAGCATTTGGTTCACATCGTCCTGGGTGTGTGGAAAAAATTTATAGTTCATTGTTTGTTAATGTGAATTTATTGTTTTTTAAAAATGGGAAAAAGCCAAGGGCCGGGCACAATAATGCCAGCCACTTGGCTTAGATGTTGAGTTGTGTGTTACTCGTTGATGAAAGCTTTGTAGGCTGCTGCATCCATCAGGTTCTCGAGCTCGCTCTTGTCGCTGAGCTCAACCTTGATGATCCAGTTCTCAAAAGCATCCTTGTTGATAAGGCCTGGCTCATCCTCGAGAGCCTCGTTAACCTCAACAACGGTTCCACTAACGGGGCATACCAGGTCGCTAGCTGCCTTAACGCTCTCTACTGCGCCAAAGTCCTCGCCTGCCTCAACCTCGTCGTCAACCTCGGGCATGTCAACGTAAACAACGTTACCAAGCTCGTGCTGTGCATAGTCGGTAATACCTACATAGCCAAAGTCGCCTTCAACTTTTACAAACTCGTGTGACTCGCTGTAATAGAGTCCGTCAATAATTTTACTCATAATAGAATTTATATTAAAAAGATTATTTGATTTTTGTTTTAAACTTTATGTGCATCTGCATCGTGCATTACTTCTTGTAGCTCTTATCGTGGAATTTCTTCTTCACAACTGTTGCGTCGAAGTATTTCTTGCGGATGTGAACCTTGAGTGGAGTGCCAAGCTTGCCATAAGCAGCGTCGACGAGGGCAACAGCGATGCTCTTGTCAACCGAGATGCCACGGTAGCCAGTGGTAACGTAGCCCACAGGTTCGTCATTTTCGTTGCAAACCTCATAGCCGTGACGAGGGATAGCCTTGTCGTGGAGTTCGAGACCCACAAGCTTTTTGGGAGCACCCTCAGCCTTTTGCTGAGCGCAAACATCCTTACCGATGAAGTCTTCCTTATCGAGCTTAACAAAGAAGCCAAATCCTGCCATGATAGGAGTGATATCCTGGGTCAACTCATCGCCATAGAGTGGCAAACCAACCTCAAAGCGCAGGGTGTCGCGGCAACCCAGTCCACAAGGCTGAACGCCAGCAGTCATGAGCATGTCCCACATGTCTTGAATGGTCTTGTGGCTTGCATAAACCTCAAAACCGTCCTCGCCAGTGTAACCAGTGCGGCTCACGATGATATTGTCGCCATTATAGTCAACACACTTGAAGGTATAGAAAGTCAAGTCGGTGCAGTCGAGATTGAGAACAGCCTTCATGGTCTTCTCGGCCTCGGGTCCTTGCACTGCAATCTGTCCGTAGCTCTCGCTCTGGTTGTCGACTTTCACGTCAAAGTTTGCAGCCTGCTCGTTAATCCAAGCCACGTCCTTGTCGATATTGGCAGCATTGATAACGAGGAAGTAGTCGTTCTCGCCCATGGTGTAAACCAGCAGATCGTCAACAGTACCACCGTGAGGATAGAGCATCATGCCATATTGGATGCCGCCAATCTCCATCTTGGTGATGTCGTTGGTGAAGATGTAGTTCACAAACTTTTGAGCCTCGGGACCAGTGATGCGAACCTCGCCCATGTGAGATACATCAAATACGCCTACGTTGTTGCGCACTGCATTGTGCTCCTCAACGATGCCCTTGTACTGAATGGGCATATCAAAACCGCCAAAGGGAGTCATCAGCGCTCCTAAGGCAACATGCTTGTCGTGCAGACAAGTGAATTTAATTTCACTCATAATAGTTGTTTTTTAAGATGTAAAGTATTTTATTAAATTGTTAATCAGTTAATTCATTGCGTCAAAAGGTCAAAAAACGCATTTTAAAAATTTGATTTCGTAACCCTCACAATCGAGGGAACCTCAAATTTTCCACAAAAGTACATAATAAAAATGACATAAAGCAACTTAACTCAAAAAAAATAATATTTTATTTATTAACAAGAAGCAAAGCCAACTCAACAATTTGAGCTGGCTTCCAAATTTAACCTAAATGTAATTATTATTTATATGCTCTACTGTTGCATCAACAAGTTGATAAAATCACTGTTTTTGAGGTTCATAATCACCCGTGAGAGGTCCAAGCTACCAATTGCTTTATCTATCTCGTTTTCAACAAATTGACAACCTTTAAGTTGAGCAACGATGCTATCGAGATCACCCAGGAGGAAGAAGTCGCCAGCGATGTTGATGTCGCGGATAATGTTGCGGTTGAGCTCAATGGTGATTTTGAACTCGCCCACGCCCTCAATTCTGCCGCTGCACTCCATGTTGCAGCGAGGGTTGTTGCCCAGGATGAACTCGGGTGTGAGATAGCCTTCCTCGATGCGCTCTATTGCTGTTATATCGTTGTCATCTAGGATTATCTCTCCGTCGCACAAAGTGCTGTGAGCATGCATCTGGAATTCCTCAATACTCATCGTGAGGTACCGGTTCAACGTGGTAATGTGGCTCTGCACGCTTTTCACGCCCTTTGAGTCGAGTTTTGCTGCCGACGGAGTGATGGCCTTAACCATGTTTTCCATGTTAGTGTCGTAGAGCATGGTGCCGTGCACAATGCTAATGCCTGGCAGGTGGTAGAACGCGTTGCCACTCACCTTCTTGCCCTCAATCATGATGTCGTTGCGGCTAGTGTCGCTTGCATCAAGCCCAAGACCTTTGAGCATCGTCACGATGGCGTGGGTGTAGCTGGCAAACGTGGTGGTCACATCGTCGCTGCGGGTGATGTAGCTAAACATGAGGTTGTCCATGTCGGCATAGACGCATCCGCCACCGCTCTTGCGACGGTAGTACTCAATGCCATTTGCCTTGCAGTAGGCCACATTCACCTCGCTGTCAATTAGCTGGTTGCGCCCAAAAATCACAGTAGGCCTCACTCGCCAAGTGAAGAACAGTTCGTCAATACTCTTGTTGTCTTTGAGTAGCTGAGCTGCATGCTCCTCCATAGCGAGATAGAACGTGAGCCTGCGCACCTCATCATAAGGCAGTTGTAAATAATTCATAGTCAATTAAAACGTCAGAACAACCATTGTTGGTTACGAATGGGCAAATTAAGACATATTTTTTGATGTCTGCAAGTATTTTGTTCAGGATTTGTAGCCCGACAAGAAAAAAACATTTTCGAGCTGTTTTTACTTGATGTTTATTTACTTTTTCGCAAAAAAAATGCTGATTTTCTTTATTATAATAATTATTTTGAATAATTTTGTAGAATATAAAAACAATTTATTGTTGATAGATTGATTGTGAATTAAAATCTAATAAATTATGAAGAAATTATTTTTGTTTTTCATCATTACCCTGACTGTGGTCACTGCCAAGGCTCAGTATCTGTCGATAGGTAATCTCAAGTATTATATAACCGACGATTATGGCTATACTGTAGAGTGTGTGGGCCTGTCGAGTGCCGGTGAGAGCGCTAATCCCACCGAGATTGACCTCCCCGGCAAGATAAATTATGGCGGTTCTACCTACACAGTGACCGATGTGAGAGATTACGCTTTCTCGGGCAACACAAGAATCACAGTGTTGAAAGTGTGTCATGGCGTCACCAGCATTGGCTACCGTGCTTTTTCGGGCTGCACCTCGCTCAAGTATGTCTATCTTCCCAGTTCGGTGACTCTACTTGACAACTACTCCTTTGCCAACACATCCAGCATGATGCAGTTCAACTATGCCTCTCAGAGTGTTCCCACGTTCTATAGCGGCACATTCTCGGGCATGCGCTCGGCGTCTCTGGTAGTATCGACGTTTGAGGCCAAGACGGCTTTCAGTTCCAACAGCACGTTCAGTTCTGCCTTCAGCAGTATCAATGCCAATGGTCGTGGTGCCTATGACTTCACTTCTGGCTCAGGATGCTATGTTGTGATCGGCAGCAACACCTGCATGCTCGTGGGCTTACTCTCCAACACCCCCTCCATCCCTGTGAGCGCGACAAATAATGACAACTATACTTATGGTGGTCTCACATCACCCGAATACTACAAAGTCACTGTGGCTGCTCCTCGTCTTGCTGAGTTGAGTGAGAAGCAATCGAGCCTCACCTCCTTCACATGGCTGGGTTCCGAAGCCAAGAAGATAGGCATTAGCGCTTTCCAGGGCTGCACGGCTTTGACCACCGTCAAGGTGAGTGCTGATACCCTCGACAACTATGCATTCTACAATTGCCCGGCAATCACCACTTTGCAATTGTATGAAACAGGCAGTGAGTATAATGGTGTGAAACGCATCAATTCAATGGCCTTCGCCTACGACCATGGGCTTGTAAACGTTTACATTCCATCGAGCGTCATCTATATGGCCGAGGGCGGCAACATGCCATTCTACATGTGCAACAATTTGGAAAAGTATACAGTCTCTTCAAGCAACCAGTATTACGCCTCATCGGGTTATAGTAATCTCTATAACAAGTCGCTTACCAAGCTGATACACATGCCCAGGAATGGCGGCGGTACAAACTACTCCTATTTTTTGAGTGGTTATCAAATGGAGCAGCCATCGACACTCACTGAGATTGGTGACTATGCTTGCTACTATCACAATAAATTACAACAAGTTGTGCTTAATTATGGAGTTAAAACAATAGGGAACAACGCTTTCGCCAATTGTGACAAACTCACCTACATGCTCATTCCAAGTTCGGTAACTAACTATAAAACAAACTCTTTCTATGGCCTGTACAGTCTCACAGACCTCTATTTGAACCGTGATAATTATCCTTCGCAACTTGCTGACCTCGTTAACCGTGCTAACATCAATCTGCATGTGCCTTACCCCATGGTTAATTATTATAAGAATACGTCGTTAGGCTCATCCTTCAAGTCAGTTGACGGTAACGCCTGGGACATTTATTCTGGGTACCTGTTTTTTACTGTGACAAGCACTGAGCCTTACTCCGACCCCAATAATACTGTCAATTACGATGGAGGACAGGCGAAACTAGTGCATGGCCAATCGGTATATGTCAATAATAAGTACAATTTATATGATATCCAAATTTCCCATTCTTTAAATGTTGGGGGCGATCTTTATTGCCCTACTGCCATAGAAAAGAACTACTATCAAGTTCTGAAACAAAATTCTTCAACTGAAAATATTATTTATTATGGACACACAATTAAGGAGGTTGAGGATTCGGCATTCTTCAACTGTCAAAACTTGAAAATCAGCAATGGCTCGTTAGACCATCTTAAAACTATAGGCAAGGCGGCATTCTCTAAAACCACTAATCTCACGTCAATGAGTTTTAGTGACGTGGAAGTGGTCAAAGAATATGCCTTTGACCACTCGGGACTCAGCGGCGACATTGAGCTGCCTAAGATACGTAATGTAGGTCTCAATGCGTTCTTCTACTGTCCTGGCATAACAAGCATGACTTTCTACGGTGAGCCCTATCTGAGCACTGCTTGCTTTGGCTACAATGCCAGCAACTGCCTCTACTATGTCGACGCCTCACAGTACTATCGCCTCACTCATCAGCAATACACATGGTACATCAGTGACGACATGACGACCGCCGATGAACGTATGCGCCCCTTTGTGAAACTAGACAATGACACTCGCATCTTCTCGTGCCATAAGAGTGTGGAACAGCCTGCCGGAGGCAGCTTCTACACCATACCGTCGTATGACGCATCAAAGAATCGTCTCACCACGTCGAAATGGAACGGTGCCATTCCAGCTTCTACAGCAATGCTCATGAAGGGGACCAAGGGACAGGTCTATAAGTTTAAGAATTTAGGAACATCGACCGCCACACTCACCAACATGCTTGTGCCAGTGATAAACGATTATTTTGTGAACACCGTCGGTGGTTATCTCTACAATGAGCAGACCCACCAGTTTGATTATGACACTGGCAACGAAGTGAGCCCTTATAGCACGATAGAGCCAAGTTATGGCTATCTGTCAATCAACACGTTGCAGAATCATGTGAACATCGACTTGTTTAGCAGTGCCAGTGTTCCTGGCGACGTGAACGGCGACGGCACTGTGACAGCCGCCGACATCACCGCACTCTATGACTACATGCTCAACAACGACAGCAGCCATATCACCAACGGCGACCAAACCGGTGACGGCATCATCACCGCTGCCGACATCACCGCTGTTTACACCATCATGCTGGGCAGCAATTGATGACGACTGAACAAGAAGATGAGACTGGGATTACTCTCAGTCTCATTTTTTATTGTATCCATAAGAAAGCAGCATGGCAACTTATTTTTTAGTGGAGTGCTGCGAAAATGCTTAAAAACTCAATCTACTATTGCCCTTAATTCCGCAGAAAGTTTTGCAATGTAATATTATTGGATACGGTTATTTCATTGTTCCCTAATGGATATTTAATTTGGTTCCTAGGACTAAGGAACAATGGCGAGGCGTAAGCCTATCCAAATACTCATGCCGTTTGTTTTCCAGCGGGTTGTCAAGCGACAATCTCTGGCCACGTCATCCCAAGCACTGCTTCGCAACATATTATTGACCGTAGTTTTGGGGTGAGTTGGATCAACTTGCGCCTCAGTGGTATAGTCATAGATGTCGTCAAGGCACCACTCGGCGATGTTTCCGCACATATCAAAAATGCCCAACTCGTTGGAAGCCTTAGTGGCGACCTCATGCAGTTCATCGCCACTATTGCCAGCATACCATGCCACATCATCAAGAGTGTTGCTGCCAGAGTATAGATATCCGTGGCTCAAGTTTCCGCCGCGAGCAGCAAACTCCCATTGCGCCTCGGTGGGTAGTGTGAAGTTCAAACCAGTAAGTTGGCTAAGTCTCTGGGCAAACTCCATGCATTGATCCCAACTCATCCTTCTTACAGGATATTTGTCACCAAGCGTGAAGGGCACGGCATCAACTTCCATCACGGCCTTCCACAGTGCCTCGGTCACCTCGGTTTCGCCAATCCAATAGTCGGAAAGCGTAACCTGATGGGCTGGATGCTCCAGGTCGTATGCCTCGGTATCACTATCAGGCGCTCCCATCATGAAGGTGCCGCCGTCAACCTTTATCATGTTGAATACTGCGCCATTAACTGAGAACACCTTCTGGGTTATAGGTCCTTCGGCGAGACGCAAGCCAATGTAGGATTTGTGCTCATTTACCAATGCATTGTCACGGAAGGTGACACGGCAGTAATCGGTAGTGTACCATGCCCAGCATCCGCCACGAGTGATGCGGGCATCACCAGTTGCAGGACCTGTAGGGTTAGTTTGTGGTTCGGAAGGATATTGGTCGGCATACCAGTCATAGCATAGCTCTTGGACATTTCCACTCATGTCGTAGATGCCCAGCTCATTAGGAGCTTTAGTCCCCACTGGTTGTGATACCCTGCCAGAATTATTGGTGTGCCATGCCACCTCGTTTACATTGTTACTACCAGAGTATAAGTAGCCATTGCTCTTATTTCCACCACGAGCGGCAAATTCCCACTCTGACTCAGTTGGCAAGCGGAAATTGCGCCCCGTCAGAGCATTGAGCCTTGTGATAAACTCTTGGCACTCATTCCAGCTTACATAATCTACAGGCAGATTGTAGCCCACATTTTGGCTCGGATTGCTGCCCATCACAGCCTCCCACAACTCTTGGGTCACTTCGGTCTGTCCTATGGAGAAGTTGGATAATGTAACTTGATGAACAGGGTATTCGTCTTCGAGAGCATTCTCATCACCATCCATAGCACCCATCATGAACGTGCCACCGTCAACCTCCACCATCTTGAATGTCACTCCACCCACGGCGTACTCAGTCACTTCAGGTTCCTGTCCATTAAGGATGATATTATAAACTTCAGTGACATCGGCACTGGTGATATATCCGTCGCCGTTAACATCGCCGTTGACAAGGCTGCTTGAATCGCTGCTTAGCAAGTAATTATAAAGAGCCGTGACGTCAGCGGCTGTGACCGAGCCATCGCCATTCACGTCGCCTTTCATGGCAAAGCAGCCAAGCCATGTGGCAACAAACAATAAAAATAAAAATATTTTTTTCATAATTATTAAAATTACTTTTTTTGCAAATTTATTAAATAAAATAAAAATGTACAAATTAAAAATATATATTTCACATTATCAAACCTTAAATTTGTTGAAATTTCGGGAAACATTGCTCTTGTTTGAGAATAAAGTTGTATCTTCGTGCAATCTTTGCAAACAAAGAGTAAAAACACCAAAAACTATATCACAAATGAAAGAGAAAATCATCGCTTTATTCAAGGAACGCTTCGGCGAGGAACCAGTGATGTATGCATCGGCTGGACGTATTAACCTTATTGGAGAACACACCGACTATAATGGAGGATTTGTGTTCCCCGGTGCAATCGACAAATGTATTATGGCAGGCATAAAAGAAAACGGTACCGATAAGGTGCGCGTTTATAGTGCTGACCTCGACGCTTACACCGAGTTTGGCTTAAACGAAGAGGACAAACCTGCCGAGCAATGGGCATGTTATGTCTTTGGCGTGTGCCGCGAGACCATCAAACGTGGCGGCACAGTGAAGGGCTTTGACGCCGTTTTTGCCGGCAATGTGCCTCTGGGCGCAGGTCTGTCATCATCGGCCGCTCTGGAATCGTGCTTCGCCTTCGCTTTGAACGACATGTTCAATGACAACAAAATCGACAAATTTGAACTTGCAAAGATAGGTCAGTCAACCGAGCACAACTACTGCGGTGTGAACTGCGGCATCATGGACCAGTTTGCCTCGGTATTTGGAAAGAAAGACCACCTCATGCGTCTCGACTGCCGCTCGCTTGAGCATCAATACTATCCATTTGATGCAAAGGGTTACAAACTCGTGCTCATCGACTCAAGAGTTAAGCACGAACTCGTTGACTCACCCTACAACAAGCGCCGCGAATCGTGCGAACGCGTGGCTGCAACACTGGGTGTTGAGACCCTGCGCGACGCTTCGATGGAAATGCTTGAGGCCAACCGCGACAAAATCAGCGATGAGGATTACAAGCGCGCCGTATATGTGATTGGCGAGAAGCAGCGCGTGCTTGACGTGTGCGACGCCTTGGAGCGTGGCGACTTCGAGACCGTGGGCAAATGCATGTATGAGACCCACCATGGTCTTAGCAAGGACTACAAAGTGAGCTGCGTTGAGCTCGATTACTTGAACGACATTGCCCGCGAGTGCGGCGTTACTGGTTCGCGCATTATGGGTGGCGGCTTCGGCGGTTGCACCATAAACCTGGTGAAAGATGAGCTTTACGACAAGTTCATCGCCACTGCCTGCGAGAAGTTCAATGAGAAATATGGCCATGAGCCCAAAGTATACGAGGTAATCATCAGCGATGGTGCTCGCCGAGTATAGTTTATTGTTGTTCCTAGCTATTCCTAGTCATTCCTAAAAACTCATTATAAAAAATGAAACCAACATTATTTGTTCTTGCTGCAGGAATGGGAAGCCGCTATGGCGGTCTCAAGCAGCTCGATGGCCTAGGCCCTCATGGCGAGACCATCATGGACTATTCAATCTACGATGCCATCCAGAGTGGATTTGGTAAAGTAGTGTTTGTAATTCGCAAAGATTTTGAGCAGGAATTCCGCGACAAGATTCTCTCAAAATATGAGAGCAAGATTCCTACCGAGGTTGTATTCCAGTCGGTGGATGCTCTTCCTGAGGGGTTCACCTGTCCCGAAGACCGCACCAAGCCATGGGGAACCAATCATGCCGTGCTCATGGGCAAGGATGTGATTAAAGAGCCGTTTGCCGTCATCAACAGCGACGACTTTTACGGTCGCAATTCGTTTGAAGTGCTTGGCAAGGCACTTAGCGAGTTGCCTGATGATGCTCACGACCAGTATTTCATGGTGGGCTTCAACGTAGGTAACACCATGAGCGAGAGCGGTACCGTGTCGCGTGGCGTGTGCGAAACCGAGAACGGATTGCTCAAGAGCGTGGTTGAGCGTACCAAGATTGGTTACGACGAGAACCACGACATTATTTTCACCGAGGGCGACCTCGTGGAGAAACTTGAGCCCACCACTCCCGTGTCGATGAACTTCTGGGGCTTTACTCCCGACTATTTTGAGCATAGCGAGAAGTCGTTCGTCAACTTCCTCAATCACAGCATCAACGTTCCCAAGAGCGAGTTCTTCATCCCTATTGTGGTGAGCGAACTAGTTGAGAGCGGACAATCTACTGTTGAAGTGCTGCGCACCGACTCCAAGTGGTTTGGCGTAACCTACAGCGAGGATCGTCCAGCAGTTGTTGAGAAATTTGCCGAGTTGCATCGTCAGGGCATTTATCCCGAGAAGATGTTCTAAAACTCATTTATGCCACATCGACAATGCTAAAAAAGAAGGAGATAGACCCACAGAGCAACGACGTTATCATTGAGAAGTTCAGCAACTATCTCAAAGAGAATGGCAAACGTCGCACGCCCGAGAGGTTCTTTATCCTGGACCAGGTTCTCACTTTTCCCAAGCAATTCACTGTCGATGATTTGAAGCGATCGATGCTGAGTTCTAAATTCCTCGTAAGCCAAGCTACATTATATTATACTGTGGAACTTTTTGTCAATGCTGGTATTCTGAGACGAATAAACACCGGAGGCAATGCAGTAGCTTATGAGAGAGCCGACAACCTGCGCCACATTCACTTGCAGTGTATTGAATGCGGAAGGGTTAAACTTGTAAAAGATCCCAACTTCATGGCATATATGAACGCCCGCAAGTTTGCAGCCTTCACCACGAGTTATTATGACCTCACTGTGTATGGCACTTGCAATGACTGCGCTCGACGTCTCAAACGGAAAAACAAAACCGACAAGAAATTATAAACTTTCAATAATCACTTTCATTTACACAATTAACATTTAAACAAAGAAACTAGAAATCATGGCAAATGTAAAACCTTTCAAGGGACTTCGTCCTCCCAAAGAGTTAGTAGAGAAAGTAGCTTCTAAGCCTTATGACGTACTCTCAAGCGAAGAGGCAAGAGCCGAAGCTGGTGACAATGAAATGTCGCTCTATCACATCATCAAGCCCGAAATCGACTTCAACGACGGCACTACCGAGCACGACCCTCAAGTCTATGACAAGGCTGTTGAGAATTTCAAGAAGTTCCAGGCCAACGGATGGCTGGTACAGGACCCCAAGGAAATGTACTACATCTATGCTCAGACTATGGACGGACGCACTCAATATGGTATCGTAGTTGCTGCCAACTACATGGACTACATTGAAGGACGCATCAAGAAGCACGAGCTCACTCGTCGTGAGAAGGAAGAGGACCGCATGAAACACATTCGCGTTAACAACGCCAATGTTGAGCCAGTATTCCTCTCGTTCCCAACCAACGAGCCTCTCGAAGCAATCATTGCACAGGTTGCAAAGGGCGAGCCCGAGTATGATTTCGTTAGCGAGGATGGCATTGGTCACACCTTCTGGTGCATCACCGACGATGCTATCAATGAGCAAATCACCAAGGAGTTCGAGAAGATTCCTTACCTCTACATCGCCGACGGCCACCACCGCACTGCAGCTGCTGCCCACATTGGTGAGGAGAAAGCACAGGCCGATCCCAACCACACCGGCAAAGAGGAGTACAACTACCTGCTTGCAGTTTGCTTCCCCGAGTCTCACCTCAAAGTTATGGACTACAACCGCGTGGTTATGGACCTCAACGGCAACACTCCCGAGGAGTTCCTCGCAAAGGTTGGCGAGCACTTCGACATCGAGTGCAAGGGCGAGCAGGAATATCGTCCAGCTAAGTTGCATAACTTCTCACTCTACCTTGAGGGCAAATGGTACTCATTGACTGCAAAAGAAGGAACCTACGACGACAACGACCCAATCGGCGTTCTCGACGTGAAGATTTCTAGTGACTACATTTTGCGCGACATCCTGGGCATCATGGACCTGCGCACCGACAAGCGCATCGACTTCGTTGGTGGTATCCGCGGTCTTGGCGAGCTCAAGAAACGTGTCGACAGCGGTGAGATGAAGATGGCATTGGCACTCTATCCCGTTACCATGCGTCAAATCATCAACATTGCCGACACCGGCAACATCATGCCTCCCAAGGCTACTTGGTTTGAACCAAAACTGCGCTCGGGCTTGATCATCCACAAACTCGACTAATAACACACATTAAAACTATCAGTGGCGACAACACAAGAGTATTGTCGCCACTCTTTTTTATGGTAAAAGACAAAAAAGGATGTGTCAGCTGACACATCCTCTAATTCTCTAGTAACATTACATAAGGTTTTTTAAGCGCAGGGGCCCTCGTTGATGTAGAAGGTGTTGCCTTTTTGCATTATAAACCAATGGTCGCTGCGTCGCTCCCACACGTTCTCAATTATGCCCCAGTCATACATATCCTTGCGGGATAGACGGTAGCCGCTCTTCTTGAGAAGAGAAATGAACGCCTGAGTACCTTTCTTTGAAAGGAATGTTACCGACATGTCGTAGCATAGCCCCACGCCTGCTCCTATCTCCACGTAGCTAGCGTAGCCGTTGCTTACAGTAGCCTTGGCCGATTTCACATCTCCTGAGCGTGACACAGTAACATTGCAACCCTTGGCATAGACAATGTTAAAGCCTATCTCGCGATTGTAATAACCCACCTTGCTGTAACCGGCTTTTTTAAGCATAGCTTCGGCGTCATCAGAGTTAGAACTTTCCACCTTTTCCCAAACTTGGTGGAAAATAAATGGTGTTATCCCTGATTGTAGGGTCTGCGCGCTTGCCAGCAATGGCAACAGCATACATGCAATTAGTAAAAGGTTCTTTTTCATATCATTGAATATTAAGCTGTTTAAAATATTAATTGCAAAAATATAGATTATTTTCAAAATATCCAAAAAATAGTTGCGTTAAAGTATTTTTCACCACGACCATTCAAGTTTTGGTTACTTTCTAAACTTGAATTTGAAATTTTAATATAAAATGCTTATCTTTGCGCTGCATTAACTAAATAATCAACATAAATCTTTATTGATGGACTTTTTCGAAATTACCCAGACCATTAGCGATTACGTGTGGGGTTGGCCCATGATAATACTCTTGCTTGGAACACACATTTTCCTAACTTTCAGGCTGCGAGTGCCTCAGCGCAAAATATTCACCGCCATCAAGTTATCGGTTTCTAAAGACAAGGACTCGACAGGCGACGTGAGCCAGTTTGCCGCACTTGCCACCTCACTAGCTGCCACAATAGGCACAGGCAACATCATCGGTGTAGCAACGGCTGTGTCGCTAGGAGGGCCCGGCGCGGTGCTATGGTGCTGGTTGACAGGAATATTTGGCATTGCGACTAAATATAGCGAAGGCCTACTTGCCATCAAATACCGCGTTAAAACAAGCGACGGCAATATGCTAGGCGGTCCTATGTATGCACTTGAAAGAGGTTTGGGCCAGAAATGGCTCGCTGTGCTTTTCTGTTTATTCACGGCTATCGCGGCATTTGGAATAGGAAATAGTGTTCAAGCCAATGCCATCAGCGAGAACTTCATCATGCTGCTCAACGACAACAACACCGTGGCTAGCGCCACCTCATGGCTCAACAATGCTATGAGCCTCAGTTTCGAGCCCAGGTTTTACCTGAGCATCATTATGGGCATTCTGGTAATGACACTTGTGGGTGTAGTAATCATTGGAGGCGTGAAAAGCATTGGAAGAATTTGCTCGGCACTTGTGCCATTCATGGCCGTGCTCTATGTCCTTGGATGTCTATATATACTATGTATTAACTACCAATATGTGTGGGATGCAATATGCCTCATTTGCAGCGAGGCATTCTCGATGAAAGCAGGAATAGGTGGAGCAGCTGGCACAGCCATTATGATGGGCGCGCGCTATGGTATCGCGCGAGGCTTGTTCAGCAACGAGTCGGGTATGGGTTCTGCGCCCATTGTCGCCGCAGCGGCACGCACCAAGAACCCTGTGCGTCAAGCGCTCGTGAGCTCGACTGGCACATTCTGGGACACTGTGGTAGTGTGCGCCATGACGGGTTTGGTGCTCACCACCAGCATCATCGCTTATCCCGAGATTGACTTCCACGACGGCGGCCTGCTAACGAAAAAAGCTTTTGGCATGATACCCTATGTGGGTACACCAATCCTAACATTTGGCATTCTCACCTTCGCTTTCTCAACTATCCTTGGATGGAGTTACTATGGTGAGCGCGCCATGGAATATATGGCAGGAAAACGCAGCATTCGCTTCTATCGCATAGCTTGGCTCATTGTGTGCTTCACGGGCTGCGTTATGAGCTTGGGAGTTGTGTGGAACATTGCCGACATCATGAACGCCATGATGGCGCTTCCTAACCTCGTGGCCCTACTACTTTTATCAGGAGTAATAGCCCGCGAAACAAAGCATTACCTATGGAACGGCAACCTCGACCAAGAAGCACCCGAAGAGACCACCTAGTTTTTGACTTTGAAACCATCTCCTCCCTTTGACCCCCTATCCCCATTATCACTAAACTACAACTCTATAGGCTTCATGGGTCACCCAAAATAGTAGCTAAGTTGTTAAAAAAAATAATTAGGGCATTTTTAAGTCATAATTGTTTCACTAGTTGGTTATTTTTGACTAATTTTGCACTCTGAATATAGTGTAGTGTAACCAATAAGATGGTTATATTGCATGTAAGGCCATGATTAATAGTCAAGTATGCAATATTCTATCATAATAAAGAAAGATATAAGATATGGGATTATTCTCATTTACTCAAGAAATCGCTGTTGACTTAGGAACAGCCAACACAATTATTATCCATAACGACAAGATAGTAATTGACGAACCATCGGTGGTGGCTCTCGACACCAAGACCCAAAAACTCATGGCAGTGGGTGAAACCGCTCGTGAGATGCGAGGCAAGGTGCACGAGGGAATCAAGACCGTGCGTCCATTGCGCGACGGTGTGATTGCCGACTTTAATGCCGCCGAGCTCATGATTCGCGGAATGATTAAGAAGGTGAGCCAAAAGAACCACTGGTTCTCGCCTTCATTACGCATGGTAGTGTGCATTCCTTCGGGTTCTACCGAGGTAGAGATTCGTGCCGTGCGCGACTCTAGCGAGCACGCTGGCGGACGCGATGTTTACATGATTTATGAGCCCATGGCAGCAGCTCTGGGTATTGGCATCGACGTCCTCGCCCCCGAGGGCAACATGATTGTCGACATAGGCGGTGGTACCACCGAGATTGCCGTAATCTCACTTGGCGGTATCGTGAGCAACAAGAGCATACGTATTGCTGGCGACGACCTCACCGAGGACATTCGCGAGCACATGCGCCGTGCCCACAACGTTAAGGTGGGTGAGCGCACAGCCGAGCGCATCAAGATTAACGTGGGATCGGCTCTTACCGAGCTCGACAATCCACCCGAGGACTACATCGTGCGTGGTCCTAACCAGATGACAGCACTCCCAATGGAGGTGCCTGTATCTTACCAGGAAATCAGCCACTGCATCGAGAAGTCAATCTCGAAGATTGAGGCCGCTGTGCTCAGCGCTCTGGAGCAAACTCCTCCCGAGCTCTACAGCGACATCGTGAAGAATGGTGTGTATTTGGCTGGTGGTGGCGCCCTACTTCGTGGCCTTGACCGACGCTTGACCGACAAGATTGGCATTCCATTCCAGGTGCCCGAAGATCCCTTGCACGCAGTTGCCAAGGGTACCGGTGTTGCTCTTAAGAACATCAAGCGTTTCAAGTTCTTGAAACGATAAACCCACTGGTTGCTAACCCAAGCAACACCTTACAGGTGGGGATGGGGTCATTGCGACACAACCCACCTTTTTGTGTTGTATAACCACACCGAGGTTTTGAAGAGATGAACAATTTAATTAACTTCTTCATAAAAAACAGTTCATGGTTCATTTTCGCGTTCTACGTGATTTTGAGCCTTGGCTTGTTGTTCCAGTCCAACCCATTTCAGCAGAGTGTGTACCTTACCTCGGCCAATGGTACTGTTGCTACCATCTCGAAGGGAATCAACGGCGCTTCCAATTATTTCCATCTCAAGGAGATAAACGAAGATCTTAATCTTCAAAACGCCGCTCAAAAGCAAGAGATTCTCGCATTAAAAGAGCAGCTCACAAAACTCGAGCTACAATACGGCGAAAAGCCCGGCAGCGAGGTGAGTGGCAAAGGCAACTACTCATTTATCTCGGCTCATGTGATTAGCAACAGCGTGGTAAATCCAAGCAACTACATCACAATCGACAAGGGTAGCGCCGACGGTATTGAACCTTATATGGGTGTGATGGACATGAATGGAGTTGTGGGAATTGTAGATGCTGTCAACACTCATTCGGCACGCATCATGTCGATGCTGCACCCCGACACCAAAATCACCTGCACCCTCAAAGGCAACGGCAACTTTGGACTGCTAGTGTGGGACGGCAAAACCACCGACCATGCCATTCTCAAAGACCTTCCAAAGGTTGATGAGTATCATGTGGGCGACACTGTTGTGACTAGCAGCAGCTCACTGAGCTTCCCCGAGGGATTCATGGTGGGTGTGGTTGAGCGCATATCTCCTACAACTAAGGACGACAGTTTCATGACACTCATCGTCAAGCTTTCGTGCAAAATCACCAAGCTGAGCAACGTGCATGTCATCAAGAACAACATGAAGGAAGAATTGAAACAACTGGAGTCGGAAGACGCCACAACGCTCAAAGAGGAAGGAGGGATGAAATGATGAAAAATACACTTGTTCATTTCCTAATCCTTTTTGTTGCGCTGCTTGTGGCTCAGGTGATTTGCAGCAAAATCATCCTATTTGGTGTTGCCATGCCTATCATCTACATCTATCTGGTGCTTCGTTTGCCTGTCAACTACTCACTGAACTGGACCCTCACTATAGCATTCTTGTTTGGACTTTTTGTCGATATGTTCAACAACACTCAAGGCATGAATGCTCTGGCATGCACCGTGATGACGATGTTGCGCAGGCCAGTGCACGACATGTTCATTCTCAAAGATGATGAGGACAACGACCCCATCCCATCGATGGATTCATTGGGCATTACCAACTACCTCAAATACATGGCATCGCTCGTAACAGTTTACTGCGTGGTGCTGTTCCTGGTACAAGCTTTCACATTGCACAACTTTCCCCTCACACTGCTGCGCATCATTTCGAGCAGCCTATTATCTATTTTATTGATTTTTGGTATCGACAGTTTAGTGAGCACCGAACGTGAGAAAAGATTATAACTTAGAGAAACGCAAGTTTGTGATTGGCGGCTTTATTGTCGTCATTGTCGCTATATACCTGTGCAAACTCTTTGACCTACAGATTCTCGATGACAAGTACAGCGAGATAGCAGTCAATAATGCGCGTTCGACCAAGATAACACATCCTTCTCGAGGACAAATCTATGACCGTAACGGCAAGCTTGTGGTGTATAACGAGCCAGCCTACGACCTAGTCGTGGTGCCACGAGATGTGCAGGAGTTTGACACCCTAGGCATGTGCAAAATCCTTCGACTCGATCGCAAGGATTTCGAAACGTTGTGGAAGAACATGAGCGACCCTGAGAAGAACAAAAACTACAGTGCTACTACTCCTCAACCACTGGTTCAAAATCTTGATTCCACAACCTATGGTCATCTGCAGGAAACCCTTCACCGTTTCCCAGGTTTCGACATTGCTCAGCGCATCATAAGGCGATACAACTACGTGTCGGCCGCCAATGTCCTTGGTAACATTCGTGAGGTCAATGCCGAGGACATCGAGCGCGACAGTGACAATTATTACTTGCCTGGTGACTACACTGGCGACATGGGCGTAGAGAAGAGCTACGAGAAGTACTTGCGAGGAGTGAAAGGCAAGGAAATTTTTGTTAGGGACGCTCGAGGCAGAATCGTCAGGGACGAACAAGGCAAAATTAAGTACTACAACGACGGCAAGGACAATGTGGATCCAATCGCTGGTAAAGACTTGCAGCTAAGCCTCGACATTGAATTGCAACAATATTGTGAGGGTCTCATGCGTGGCGCGGCTCAACGAGGCCAAATCATGCATGGCAAGCGAGGTGCAATTGTTGCAATCGAGCCTAAAACAGGCGAAGTGCTTGCCTTGGTAACAAGCCCGAACTATGACCCAGCAATGCTCGTGGGAAAGGATCGTGGAAAAAATTATGCCAAGCTCGTTGACGACGGAACCAAGCCTCTTTATGATCGTGCTATCATGGCCGCTTATCCTCCTGGCTCAACATTCAAGCCCACACAGGGACTTATTTTCATGCAAGAGGGCATAACTAACATCAACACCTCTTATCCTTGCTACCGAGGTTATATCAATAAGGGACTCAAGATTGGCTGTCACGGTCATGGCTCACCCATTGCCTTGCAGCCAGCTCTCGCGACATCGTGCAATGGTTACTTCTGCTGGGGACTTTACTACATGCTCAAGAATCACAAGTATGAGAACCTTGACTCGGCTTTTACCGTGTGGAAGAACTACATGGTACAGATGGGTTACGGCTACAAGCTAAACATCGACCTTCCTGGAGAGAGCCGTGGTTTTATCCCTAATGCGAAGTTCTACAACGACAACATTGGCGAAGGTAAATGGGGAGCAAACACTATTCTCTCAATAGCCATTGGTCAGGGCGAAATTATGGCAACACCGCTTCAAATCGCCAATTTGAGTGCTACTATCGCCAATCGTGGATACTACATAACGCCTCACGTGGTAAAGCAGATTCGTGATGTGGGAATCCCCAAAGAATACACCGAGAAACACCAGCCAAGCATCAATCGCGAGTACTACGAGAATGTAGTTACCGGTATGCGCATGGCTGTAACAGGAGGTACTTGTAAAAACGCGAACCTACCAGGATTGGAAGTGTGTGGTAAAACTGGTACTGTTCAAAACCCACACGGCCAAGACCACTCGGTGTTCATGGGCTTTGCTCCTAAAGACGATCCTAAGATTGCAATTTGCGTCTATGTTGAGAATGCTGGTTTTGGTGCACAAGTAGCGGTGCCACTTGGCTCCAGAATTTTTGAGAGATACTTGCTTGGCAAGAGTTGTAACGAGAACGACGAGATTGTGAGCGAAGATACTGTGAGCAATGAGATAGAAAATGGCGCCAACAAATGGAGCGACAAGTGGCTCCAGGAGAGACCTTCGGCCTTTGATGAGAAAGAAGTGCCTGCACAACTCAACCCCGACAACACTCCTAAGCAAGAATCTGAAAAGACTGCACATCATCCTTCACCGAGCGACCCAATTAATGGATTGCCACAAAATAGAGAACAGGAACAAGCGATATTAACACGACCTATAGTCGACATCTTCACACGCTATGGCATCTACAAGGGATAATAACGACGACAGCAATAGACTATTAGCATCGGTCGACTGGTTTACCGTGCTGCTCTATGTGGTGCTTGTGGTTTATGGTGCCGTGAGCATCTACGCCTCAACTACTGCAGCTAACGCCAGCGATGTGAGCATGTTTGACTTCGACACCTACTCGGGAAAGCAGTTTGTGTGGATAGGCTTGTCGTTTATTATTGGTTTCTCGTTGCTACTCATCGACCGCCGTCTCTACGAGGCCTACGCCTACCCCATCTATGCCGTCATGATTATCATCTTGATAGCAACGGCATTCCTGTCGCCAAACATCAAGGGCTCACACTCGTGGCTGAAGTTTGGTGCGGTTAGCCTCCAGCCGGCAGAGTTTGCCAAGACAACCACTGCCCTGGCCCTGGCCAAGCTGTTTAGCACTTATGGATTCCAGCTGCGTGGATGGCGCACCTATATCGTGCCGGTGGGCATCATCTTTCTTCCTGTTCTATGCATCATCCTTGAGAATGAGACAGGTTCGGCACTGGTCTACTTCTCGCTAATCTTTGTGCTCTACCGTGAGGGAATGAACGGGTTTGTGCTTTTTGCGCTATTGTGCGCCATAAGCTATTTTGTGATTGTGCTAAAATTTGCAGGGAGCCTTATCATGGGCATACCGCTCGGCACTTTCATCGTGCTCACCTGCGTGATGATAGTGATTGTGCTCATGCTGCTCATTTATTGCCGCTCGCTCATCCTAGGTCGCAACGTGGCACTGGGCTACATAGCCTGCGCCTTGATAGCGTGGGGACTGAGTGCGATGGGTGTGCACATCAACGGATATGCCTTCTTCTTCACCGTAATCCCATTGTCGCTCATCTACCTGCTCATTGGAATGTTCCGCGACGACCTTAACAAGGTGCTCATGACAGTGATATTTGCCGCCGTGTCGATAATCTATATGTTCTCGGTAACTCTTGCTTTCAACCACGTGTTGAAGCCCTATCAGCAGAACCGCATCAACATTGCGCTCGGCATTGAGGAAGATATCAAGGGCAAGGGCTACAACGTGAACCAATCGAAGATTGCAATTGGCTCGGGCGGGCTAACAGGAAAGGGATTCCTTGAGGGAACGCAGACAAAGCTCAACTATGTGCCTGAGCAGCACACCGACTTCATCTTCTGCACCATTGGCGAGGAGCAGGGATTCCTTGGAACCTCGGCGGTGCTACTTCTCTTCTTGACACTGATACTGCGAGTGATAGCCATCGGTGAGCGACAGCACACCACCTTCGGGCGGGTCTATGCCTACTGCGTCGCGTCGATTCTCATCTTCCACCTCACCATCAACATAGGCATGGTGATAGGAGTCGTGCCTGTGATTGGCATACCCCTACCCTTCTTCTCCTACGGCGGATCATCGCTGTGGGGATTCACCCTGCTGCTGTTCATCCTGCTGCGCATCGACGCCGTACGCTCCGAGTACGGCACCTGGTAACGGCGAATTATTACAGCGAATTATTACGGCGAATTATGCTAATTGAGCAAATCATTAGTTATTAGTTATCAGTTCCCACTCATCACTCATCAGTAAAGAGCTCTCAACTCTTCCCTCTCAACTCTTCCTTAAAGGGGATTTCGAGTTCTATCCATTTATCATGGATGGATTGGTCTTCTTTGGACAGGGTTCGTGTTACTGAGAGGCCTAGCAGGCGGATGGGGTGCTGGCTGTAGTCGACCTGGTCGAGGAGTTGCTTGGCGAGGGGCAGAATGTCGCTTTGTGTCTTTAGAATTTTGTCCTGAGTAATTGAACGTGTAATCTGCCTATAGTCGTGGAACTTGACCTTGAGGGTTAGTGTGCGGCCTTCAAAGCCATATTTCTCCAAGCGACGCACCAGCTCATCTACAGCATTAATGAGCCTAGCCTCCACATCAACAGGATTCTTGAGGTCTCGCTCGAAGGTGTGTTCGCATCCCATCGACTTGCGCTCCCAATCAACCACAACAGGACGGTCGTCAATGCCTCGTGCAAAGTTGTAGAACACTGGTCCCATCTTGCCAAACACATCAATCAAGTGCTTGAGGGACACGGCACGCAGGTCGGCACCTGTGAAGATGCCCATCTTGTGCATGGTCTCGGCAGTTTTTGGTCCCACAAGCCAGAATTTCTCAATGCGCAACTTGTCGATAAACTCCTGAGCACGACTAGGATGGATGGTGCACAGCCCATCGGGCTTGCGTTGGTCGCTGGCAATCTTAGCAAGGAACTTATTGTAGCTCACCCCAGCCGACGCAGTGAGGTTCAAGCACTCTTTGATTTTGGCTTTAATCTCACGTGCGATGTCAACAGCAAGCTCAATTCCCGGCTTGTTCTCAGTAACATCGAGAAAAGCCTCATCGAGTGAGATGGGTTCTACAATATCGGTGTACTCATGGAAGATAGCGTGCATCTGCCTTGACACCTCCTTATACACCTGATATCGGCCTGGCACAACAATGAGATGTGGGCACAACCGCTTGGCAAGCTGCATCGACATGGCCGAATGCACCCCAAACGGACGCGCCTCATAGCTTGCCGTTGCCACTACGCCTCGCTTCACGTCGGCACCAATAGCAATTGCTTTCCCTCGCAATTCAGGGTTATCACGCTGCTCCACCGACGCAAAGAACGCGTCCATGTCGATATGTATTATCTTGCGCTCCATAAAGCAGTGCAAAGATAACGATTTTATATCAAAAAAGGTGAGGACTCACAAGAATCCTCACCTTAAAAGGTTTTACACATCAAGAACCGCTATGGTTCTACTGTCGCTATTGAGCCAGCACTGTGGGCAGTGATTTGTGGAGCATACTGGCATTGTGCCGTTGCGATTCCCACGTTGTACTTGCCCGGTGCAGTGACATAAACGTCATAGCTAATCACGTGTGTGCCCTTGTCAAGGCTGGTGAAGAAGATGTTAGTCTCACTATCCTTGATCTCCAGGTAGTAGTAGCAGCCGTCGGCATAGCGATACCCCGAGAGTTTATCCACTGGCTCGAAGCAAGAGCCGCGCTCGTCTTTCACAGTCACGAAGTCAAGATCCTTGGCGTTCTTGATAACGGTGCGCACCTGAATCTTGTCGCCAACCTTGAAGTTCTCCACCTTGCGCAGACTGCCGTCGGTGTTGTAAGCGTAGAACTCCTTGTGAATCGAGAGGTCGTAGATGCTAACCTCCTTGATGTCGCTCATCTCTGCCTTGAACTGGCTGTAGATGGCTCCCCAAGCGGGACTTGCACCGTTACGCTCGATGTTGAGCGTTGCGAGCGACAGAGCAGGAATCTCCTTGCGGCAGTAGCCAAGATAAGAGTCAACCTTGTTAAACTCTAATGGCTTGCCGTCGATAGTAATGGTTGGAGTGCCATTACGCTCGAGCCACTTGCTGCCAGTAGAGAGCAGGCTGTAAACGGCATCGGCAGCTAGGCTACTAGAGCCCCAGTCGTTGGTTTGCTTCATCAGCAGAATCCACTTGCGCACTTGATCAATCTCGGCTGTGCGTGGATCCACCTCGTTCATTGCCTGAAGGATAGTAGATGTCACAGCCACCTTGTCAAGGTAGCGCCATCCGGCTTGAACGTTGTCCCAATACATGCCGGTCTCAGGCTTGGTGAGAGCAAACTGGCGAATCGACTCAACGATGTTCTTTGCCACACTCTGGTAGTTGTTGCGATTGAGCGTGAGCGCATAGAATGCCTTGTTGCCCAAACTTGTTCCCTTCCAGTCCTTGGTCATCGCCTTGAGGCAATTCTTGAGCATGTTCTTGTTCTCTCCTGTTACAGGAATCTCGGGATAGAGTGTGCGAACATACACATAGCTGCTGAAACCACTGTGATTGTTCTTATTGAACTTGAGGTGCTCCTTGTAAACACGCAGATACTCTTTGTCGAAATAGACAATCGCACGTTTCACCATTGCATTGATGGCGGCATCATCCTTGAGATAACCCAAGTGGTGAAGCTCACCAATGAGCTCGAGCACAGTCTCGGTGGTATAGAGCGAAGACTCGCAACCAGGATACAAGTACCAAGTGAAACCACCATCACTCATCTGCAGGCGTTGCAGACTCTCGACGATGCGCTTGTGCTCGGCGGCCATGAGCTGCTCGTCAAAGAGCTCATTCAAGCGTGACATGCGCAGCGTCTGTCGGTCGGCCTCGTTCACCCAAGGTGACGCAAGCAGTGTGCCAATCTTGAGGTCACTATTGCGTGCAAGCATCGACACGAGAGTAGAGTCTTGCTCGTTGGCTTTCCAGTAGTCGACAGCTTCCTTGATGTTAGGCTGCGACTTGGCGATGCCTTGCGCCAGTGTCTCGGCAAAGAGGCTGTGAGCCAACGTTGTGGCAACCTTATAGTTGTCGCTGAAGATTGTGGGCAGAGCCTGAACGCAATACCACACGGGATTGTCGCAATACTCAAGAGTCACGCGTGCATCCTTAGCAAACTGTGGCAACTGAGTGGTGAACAATGGCGTAGCGGCATCGATGTAGAACGGCTGAGTCTCAATCACGGGCGAGATAGCTTGGAGCACAGGAATCATCACCTGCTCACCGTCGCCAAAGTTGCCTGTAGCAGCCTTAACGCGGAAACCAACAAACGGAATAGTGTCGGGCACCTCCCAGTCGATTGTGAGGGTGTTGGTACCACTGGCGGCAATATTCTCATTGAAGGCACGACGCATTATCACCTCGTCGGTGCGAGGATTAAAGAGCTCGATGATTGCATCGCAATCGAGAGCATTGTCGGTAGAGTTCTGCAAGCTGGCAGCCAGTTGTGCGCTGTCGCCCTGACGCAAGAAGCGTGGCAGGCTCGACTTCACCATCACAGGTTTGTTGGTGAGCACTTGCTTGTTCAGTTTGTCGGTATTCAGGTCACGGTTGTAGGCAAGTGCCTGCATTATCCAAGTGGTGTTGAAGTTGGGAGCGTCAAACTCGAGGCTCACATTGCCCAGCGCGTCACTCACAAGCATGGGTTGCCACAGGGCCACCTTCACATCGCTCTCACGCACCTCAACCTTCTCGAGTGCAGCCTCATCCACCTTAGGTTCGGGAGCCTGATCCTCTTCGTCGAGAGCCTCGGCAACACCACCTCCTAGTTCAGCCATTCCATTAACACTGCTTGCTCCCCTTACCCTGATGCGCTTGTCGACCGACTTTGCCATAGGCGCTTCCATAGGCATTCCATCATCCATAGCAGCCGCAGTCTCATACATAACCATGCCACGGCCAGCTCCTAGCAATCCATAAGCTCTAAAGTTCTCAAAGAACACCTCGTCGTAGGTGTTGAACTCGGCAATCGAAGCCGAATTAGTATCGAGAAGGTCATGTCTCCACCATGGTCTGTCATAGAGATAACCACTCAAATGATTGCGGTCAAATCTCATCACATATTTACCAAAGAGGCTTGGTGCAAAGCTCCAGTTATTAGCGCTGATATCGTTGATGGCCTTGTCCATCATCTCAAGCAACATAGCACCTTGCTGAGGCTTGTCGTTCTCGTCAACAAGTGTGAACGACCACTTCTCGTGTTCACCCGAAACAAGCTTGTCGCGGAAGGAATTTACCTTAACCTTGAGGGCCTTAGCCTTAACATTGCTTTTCAGGTGTACATTATTCTCATACACATTGCCACCAGCAACGCTATAGAAATGTATGTCAAGATATCCTCCAGGGGTGTTTGGCATTTCTATCGCGAAGTCGTTGATGCCCTGCTTCATCTTGAGCCATCCCTGCTTCTCGACCTTGTCACGCGAGCTGGCGATGTAGTAGATGTAAGCATCCTGCGCACTACCTATCGTGATGTGTCCAACGTTTTTATCGTCCACTTTGCGCCCGTCGCTTGGCAACCACAGCGGGTTATCCTTGACGGGGCTAGTCTTTTCGCCCATGCGATAAAGTGTAAGGTAGCCAGTTGTGATTTCGTCGTCTCCAAGCATGTTAACAGTAACCTTATACTTGCCCGAAGGCAGCTTAGTGAGGTCAAGAACTGGATTCTCGCTGTTGATGTTGCCTGAGGCCACTACATCACCTTTCTCATCTTGAATTTTGTAGTAGCATTCCACGCCTTTCTCGTTCTCGTCGGTGCTGTTAAACACAAGCGGCAGCTTAATGGGCTCTACATTGTTGAATTCCTTATCGCTCAGTGTCACGCCACGGCGACTGCCAATGATGAAGCGGTGGCTTGCCTCTTGCGACTCGCCAGCCTCGTTGGTGCATTGGGCTTCAAGCACATAATTGTAATGCCAATGCTTAGCTTCATTCTCCTTGAAGCTCGATGCGGGCAACTCAAGAGTGAACTCGCCCTTCTCGTCGGTGGTCATCACTGTGTCGACAATGTTTTCGCCGTGAGTCGTCGACCAGCGCCACCACCAGCTCCACTCGTTGCGATACAGGTGCAACTTTACCTGAGCATTGGGTACTGGCACACCGCTGTAGGTCGCGGCCTTGCCAGTAATCTTCACAGGCTGGTTGCGGGTGAACACTTGGCGAGCATCGGGGAAAGAAACGGTGAACGTGGGAGCCTTGTACTCACTCACGTTGAACGAATGATAAAATAGATGCTTATTGCCCGAACTGAAGTCCATCGAAAAGCGTCCATTCATGCGATCGGTAGGAATCTTGAATTCTCCCTGAATGCGTCCGTAGGCGTCACTCGTCGTCTCAAGCGTGTCAACTGCCTTGTGGTTAGGGTCATAGAGTATTACCCGCACCTTCTTGCCGTCGACAGGGCTCATCTCTTCGCTTGTAATGATGTGAAGGATGGCGGCAAACTTCATTGTCTCGCCTGGACGATAGATGTTGAGGTCGGTAAACACTCTCGCTGTTGTTTGACTATTAGGTTCTGAATTGCTAAATGGATATACCGTCATCGACGGAACATACTTGTCGTTGTCACGAGTGGCAGTTACATAATGATAATTGTATTTCGTATCGTTGGGCAACAAAGAACTACCATCATTATCGGTTATGGCCTTCGAGTTATACGTCCTGTTCCCGCTGTAACGGCTCTCAAAATCAACGTTCACCCCTTGCTGCGGAGCACCAGTACGAGTGTCGACGGTGAACACACGGTCGGGGAAGTTCTCACCACCTGCACTGAACATGGTAATGTTATGTACTGTAATGATCTCGTTTAGACTCACCTTTACCAATCCACTTTCCTCGCCAGCTCCGTTGACGAAGTAGCCAACAACAATATATCGGCCAAAAGGAAGCGGTGGCACAGTCACATCTACATGGTCATTAAAGGGCACCACGCCTGGGCAATGCAACTTGTGAGTGCGTACAAGCTCCAGTCTTTTCACATCAACCCTGTCATATGACGACTTATTCTTCAATTCATTGAACAAATTGTCAGGAATGCGGTAGATGCGAGCCTCGGCATTGTTCACATTGTTGAAATAGCCCGAAATCTTGATTGAGTCGGTATTAGCCAAATGCTTCTTTACACTCAAGTTCACGCTCTGGTTCTCAGCCTCGTAAATTTTGTTTTGAACAGCTGGAGTATAATAAGAATTGGGGAAGCGGTTAACATATTCCTTGAAGTCGACATAGTGCTCGGTAGCCGACGACTTGAGCAGGAACATGGCACTGTGCTCATTGTCCTTATACTTCTCATACTCCTTGAAATCATCATCATAGGCATCGGTCTCGGTCATGGCATATATCCACTCAGGGCTGCCCTTAGTGCACGAGTCTATCCAACGCTTTTCCAACTCTTTTTCTAACTCATTATCATCCACCAGTCCTTTAAAATGAATGCACAGAGCCTGAAACAGAGTAGGAACATAGACAGCTCCCATCTCGTTGCCATCAACAAAAAGCTTGCTGTAGTTACCTATTGGGCACTGCTTGAGCGCCGCCTCGTCGGCAAGAGCAGCATTCATGAGCTCCTTAATCTTGGAGTCACACTGCGCCTTGTCCCACTCGGTGTAGTCGCCCGAGGCCTCTTCGTCAACAGCGTTCTTGCGGTCATTCATTCCATAGGAATTACCATAGCTTCTAAAAATCGCTGCCTCAAGAAAATTGAGAATCGCCTTGTAGTCGGCACGATGCTCCTTTTTCTTCACATCCTCGATTTGGGTGATAATCGTGTCCATCGTTTCCTGCGACACTTTGCTTTTAGCAATCGAGTAACGCACAAGAGCGTCGACCATCATTTGGCCGTCGCCTCTTTTCTGTGCCTTTTTCAGTTGCGCTAGCGCATCTTTACTCACCTGCTGAGGATAGTCAAAGTCGGGCTCATCGTCAGCATAAGTGTTAAATGAGAAAAGACCCATAATCGTTAAAAATAAAATGAATTTAGAAAGTAATTTATGCATACAATATAAATTATTAATTACACACAGATTTTATTTCTGTTTGAAACAAAAAAGCAACAAACTCCTATTATAATAACGTTAGGAGTTAATTATTATTTTATAATAATAAGACTTGGTTAATAGCTAAAAGTTTAACACCTGGGATTATCAAAAAAGTAACCAAACTTACATCATGTTAACATCTTGTTAATAAAAGTGACGCATTAATATTTTGCACTCCAATAAGAATGAAGTAACTTTGCAGGCACATAAACACACCACGCTATGGAATTTGAAACTGGAAAATCATCTAGAAACCGCAACTATAACCGCAAGAAACCTCAGCATGAAAGCGAAGTTTTGAGCGAATTGGGAAAGACCCAACCTCAAGACATTGCCATCGAGGAAGCTGTGCTGGGTGCATTAATGCTTGAGAAAGACGCTTACTCAATCGTGAGCGACCTGCTCAAGCCTGAGTGCTTCTATGACCATGCCAACCAGCTCATCTATGAGGCAATAATGTCGCTCGGCGTCAAGCAACGCCCCATCGACATGCTCACCGTAACCGAGCAGCTGAGACTCGACGGCAACCTCGAAGAAGCAGGAGGTGCATTGCGCATTTCGGAACTCACCGGCCAAGTGTCGAGTGCCGCCAACATTGAGTATCATGCACGCATTGTAGCGCAAAAGTATCTGGCACGTGAGCTCATCAGCTTTAGCTCCAACATTTCAACACTGGCCTTTGACGATTCTATCGACGTCTACGACCTCATGCAGGAGGCTGAGGGCAAACTCTTTGAGCTGTCGAAAAACACCCTCAAGCGCGATGTTGTGCAAATCGACCCAGTAATCAACGACGCCATCAAGAAAATTCAAGATGCCAGCAACCGAAAGAGCGGTTTGAGCGGTCTTGCCACTGGATACCACGATCTCGATAGAATAACGTCGGGATGGCAGAACAGTGACCTTATTATTATCGCCGCACGTCCCGCCATGGGAAAGACCGCACTTGTGCTTTCGATGGCAAAAAACATGGCAGTGGAATACAACACCCCTATCGCGGTGTTCTCACTTGAGATGTCAAACATCCAGCTCGTGAACCGACTCATTAGCAACGTGTGCGAAATAAAGGGTGAGCAAATAAAAAGCGGGCAACTCTCGGATCAGGAGTGGGATATTCTCATGTCGCGCGTTAAGCAACTTTATTCGGCACCCATTTATGTCGATGACACACCATCTCTTTCTATATTTGAGCTCAGGACCAAGGCACGACGACTCGTGCGCGAACATGGCGTGAAGATGATTATCATCGACTATCTGCAGCTCATGAACGCTACTGGAATGAAATTTGGCAGCCGAGAGCAAGAGGTGAGTACCATATCGCGCTCGCTCAAGCAGCTTGCCAAGGAGCTTGATATACCAATCGTAGCGCTGTCGCAGCTTAACCGTAGCGTTGAACAACGAGGTGATGACAAGCGTGGTAAGCGACCTCAGCTTAGCGACCTTCGTGAGAGTGGTGCCATTGAGCAGGATGCCGATATCGTTTGCTTCATCCACCGACCAGAGTACTACACCAAGTCAAGCGAAGATAGTGAGGGTAACGACATTCGTGGTCTTGCCGAGTTTATCATCGCAAAGCATCGTAGCGGTGCTACCGACACTATTAAACTGAAATTCGTGTCACGTTTTGCACGATTTGAGAACTGGAACGACAGCATCGAGTCGCCCAATGCTCCAACCCAAGGTATTACTGAATCACGCATGAATAGTGAGAACCTCTCTTCGTCGATTCCCGACAGCGTTCCACTTCCAGGTCCCGACGATATGCCTCCTCAAGGCAACGTAGACTTCCTACGCGACAATGACGAGAGCGCTCCACCATTCTAATTTTTCACATTACCCGCAAGCAACACTCTTGCGGGTTTTTTGTTGCAATTATTTGTTTTGACAACCATTTTTCTTATATTTGCAAATTAAAACAATAAGAAAAGCATTTCTAACAAAAACTTTACCATCATGAATAGCTCAAAGACTTTGCTGGTAGTTCTCATTGCCACCTTGATTCCGGCACTCAGTTTTGCCTACGATTTCAAGGAGGGCGGTTTGTGCTACAACATAAATAAAGATGGAAAAACTGTTACTATGACCTATGAAAATCTAATCATGTTTGCATTTGATGCTCCTGCACCAACCGAAAAAGGCTATAAAGGCAATATCATAATCCCCGAGACAATAAAGCATAATGGCAAAACCTACAAAGTTACTGCCGTTGATAGGGGAACATTTAGTTGTAACACTGATTTGATTAGTGTGGTCATGCCTAAATCGGTAAAAAACATTGGAAAAGAGACCTTTATGTATTGCCCTAGACTCAAAGAAGTCATACTTCCACCCAGTATAACCGAGATTAGTGATTACATGTTTGCCGAAAGCGGATTACAAAACATCAACATCCCCGAGAATGTAAAGGCCATTGGTAACTATGCATTCGCAAGCAGCTCGTTGAAATCGATAACCATTCCTAGTTCGATAAAGACGATTGGACAGTCGGCTTTTAGTGGTTGTAGATGGATGAATGAGGCAACCATGAGCAATAATGTGGAATCGATTGGCGAAGCGGCTTTCAGCATATGCCCAAGCTTGAAAACAATCCATCTGTCATCAAAGCTTAAGGAGATAGGCTCTAAAGCATTCTATGAATGCTCTGGCCTAGAAGAGATCACTATTCCAGCCTCGGTAGTAAGTATTGGTGATGGAGCTTTTAGTAATTGCCATGGACTAAAATCAATTAAAGTGCAGGAAGGCAACAGCAAGTATGACTCGCGAGACAATTGCAATGCCATTATCGAAACTGCAACCAACACTCTGATTGCAGGCTGCGATGCTACGGTGATACCATACTCAGTCACAGCGATTGAGGATGAGGCCTTCGTTGGGTGCAATGGCTTTAAGAGTATTGAAATTCCAACGTCGGTGAAAACAATAGGTAGTCAGGCATTCTTCTACTGCAAGAATATCAAAGAACTCAATATCCCTAACTCTGTAATAAGTATTGAAGAGCGCGCCTTCTGCGGATGCGACAGCCTGGAAACTGTAGTGATTGCCAATTCCGTTAAGAGCATTGGATATGGTGTGTTCCTACACGACGACCACATCAAAACAGTCACCATTGGTAGCGGTGTAACCTCAATTGGTGGATGGGCGTTTAAAGGACTGGATTCAGTGAAGTCCATAACCAGCAAGATTGAAAATCCAAGCAGTGTGAAAATGGGCGAAAATGTTTTCGATGAGATTGACAAGAAAGCTTGCACTCTCTACGTTCCTCGTGGCACTGCGGCCAGCTATAAAGAAGCTCCACAATGGAAAGACTTTAAGAATATTGTTGAACAATAAAAGTTATGGAAACCTAAAACTGACAACTTGTATGAAACGTTTATTAAGATTTCTTATTATTATACTGCTTCCACAAGTAGCAACAGCCCACCAGTTTGAAGTTGATGGCATCTATTATAACTTTATTGATGAAAATAGTTTGGAAGTGACATTTTACTCCGAGGCGCACACTATGGGGGATTACAAGGAATTGCAACTATACTCTGGAAAAGTAGTTATCCCTCCAACCGTGACATATGAAGGAAAGACCTACAAAGTCACAGCTATTGGCTATAAAGCATTTGCGTCATGCTTGATTACGTCGGTAACTATTCCTTCCACAGTCACAAGCATTGGGGAAAACGCTTTTTGTCAATGTTACAAGTTAAAGAAGATTGTCATTCCAAGCTCTGTCACCAGTATTGAACCAGCATTCTCCTGGTGTAAGGATCTCACCTCAATCAAGGTTGAGAAAGGCAATCCCGTTTACGACTCGCGCGATAATTGCAATGCCATCATTGAGACGGCCAGCAACTCACTAATTGCCGGATGCTGCAAGACCAAGATTCCTAACACAGTAACCAGCATTGGCAATTCAGCATTCAGTCATTGCCATAATCTCTCTTTCATTACCATACCTAATTCGGTGACAGAGATTGGAGATAACGCCTTCGATTTTTGTGAAGACTTGCGCACCGTGGATATGTCAAACTCAGTAACTAGTATTGGAGCAGGAGCATTTGGAAATTGTATAAATCTTAAGAAGTTAACTCTCCCTTCGTCACTCAAGACTATTAAAGCTGCAGCTTTTAGTTACTGCTATGAAATGGAAAAGGTGACAATTCCCAAGTCTGTAACTTTCATTGGCAAAGCGGCTTTTTCTCCCTCAGGATTGAAATATATTGAATGTGTTGACGATAACCCAGAGAGCATTGAAGTTGCAAAAGACGCATTCCAATGGCAAGTGAAAGCCAACAGCAAATTAATTGTTCCGGTCAATGCTGTAGAAAAATATAAGTCGTTGAACCAATGGAAAGACTTCAAAAACATAATCGAGCAATAACTATTTGTTTCTCTAACACTTAAAACTTTAAAAACTTGCCATACTTTTCAGTCATAATTCCAGTATATAATCGACCTGCCGAGGTTGAAGACCTGTTGCGCAGCCTTGCCGAGCAAACGTGCCAAGACTTCGAGGTCTACCTCGTTGAGGATGGTTCTACCGTGCGCTGCGATGAGGTGGCATCGCGATATAACGACCGTCTCGACCTCCACTACCACTACAAGGACAACGAGGGTCGAAGCATCGCACGCAACTACGGCATTGAACGTGCCTGCGGTGACTATTTCATCTTTTTCGACAGCGACTGCGTTATTCCACCTCAATACTTCGAGACCTTGAAGGCCGAACTCGAGAAGGAATATGTAGATTGCTTCGGTGGACCCGATGCTGCAAGCGATGATTTCACCGATGTGCAGAAGGCCATAAACTTCTCGATGACTTCGTTTCTCACAACAGGCGGCATTAGAGGTGGCAAAGTGCAGCTCGAGAAATTCGTACCTCGCTCGTTCAACATGGGCTACTCCAGGAAAGTGTGGGAAAAGGTGGGTGGCTTCCGCGAGATGTTCAGCGAGGACATCGACATGAGCACACGAGTGCGTCAGGCAGGATTTACCATTCGACTCATACGCGATGCTTATGTCTATCACAAGCGACGCGTCGACTTGAAAAAGTTTGCACGCCAGACCTATGTCTTTGGCATGTCGCGCATCACGCTTAAACTACTCTATCCCGACTCGCTCAAGCTTGTGCACTGCTTACCAGCGGTGTTTGTGCTTGGATGCCTAGCGTTGATTCTGCTTGCCATCTTCTGGCGCTGGTGGGCAATTCTGCCTTTGATTCTCTACGTATTGATGCTTTGGGTAAGCGCTCTTCTCAATACCAAGAGCTTCAAGATTGCCAGCATAGCCGTCGTCTCCAGCTTCATCCAACTGGGAGCCTACGGCTTCGGATTCATCAAGGCTTTCGTGTGGAAGATACTACTTGGCCACGGTCGCGATATCAACGAGGAAATAGCAATGCGCAAAGGAAAATGATGTGCGTTGCACAGATTAGAAATTAAGAATAATTATTTGAAGTTGTTTATGGAAAAAGATATTGAGCAGCAACAGGACATCAAGTCACGAGCGCTGAAACTTAACACCTCGCTCGACGACCGACCAAGAGAGAAAGCCATGAAATATGGCTTCTCCGACTTGTCGCCGGCCGAGCTGTTTGCTATCATCATTGGTAGCGGCAGCCCTGGCGAGAACGTCGTGGACCTGTGCCAACGTCTGCTCAATGACCATGACAACAAAATCTATAAGATTGCAAGGCTCGATTACAATGACCTTGCACGCATGTATCGCGGAGTTGGCGAAGTGAAGGCCTTACAGATTCTTGCCGCCATTGAGATTGCCCGACGGTTCCAGGGCGAGGAGTTTGACGACGGCTTTCAAATCACCGATGCCAATGCTGCTTACCGATATCTGCGCACCTTCATGCTTGATAAGAACCACGAGGAAATGTGGATGCTTATCCTTGACAGGGCAAAGCACGTGAAAGCTAAGGTTATGGTTAGTTCGGGCGGAACAGCAGCCACTGTTGGCGATGAGAAGATAATTCTGCGACAAGCAATAGTGGGGCTCGCCAGCAGCATTATACTAGCCCACAACCACCCAAGCAACAACCCACGGCCAAGCATCCAGGACGACACCCTCACACAACGAGTTAAACGCGCCTGCGACGCCGTAGGTATCCCTCTCGACGACCACATCATCGTCTGTCGCGGCGACTACTACAGTTACCAAGCACAAGGAAAACTCTGAATGAAACTTATACACACAAAACGATATGAAAACTTTAAAGAATAATCTCTTATTGATTGCCGCAGTGTTTGCTCTAACCACAAGTGCCAACGTGCCAGTGGGATACTATAACAGCATCAACGGCAAGCGTGGCCAAGACCTGAAAAACGCAGCGCATCAGCTACTCAAGAATCACACCGTGATGACTTACAGCAGCTTGTGGTATCATTTCCAAAGCACCGACTGCCACTTCGAAAACCCTAACCAGGTGTGGGACATGTACAGCAACATCACTCGCTATTACCGTGGGGCTAGCGCAGTGAGCGGCATGAACCGCGAACACTCCTTCCCTAAGAGCTGGTGGGGAGGCACACAAGTTGATGCCTACACCGACCTCAACCACCTCTACCCTAGCGATGCTGAAGCCAATTTGGCAAAAAACAACTACCCACTGGGAGAAGTGTCGACTGCCAGTTTCAATAACGGCTGCACCAAAGTGGGCACTCCAATGGCGGGACAAGGTGGCGGCTGCTCCACCGTGTTTGAGCCCGACGACGAGTATAAGGGCGACTTCGCCCGCACCTATTTCTATATGGCTACCTGCTATCAAGACTACACATGGAAATACACCTATATGGTGACCAACTCCTCGTGGCAGACATTGAATCAGTGGTCTATCAATCTCTTGCTCAAGTGGGCACGTGAAGACCCTGTGAGCGACAAGGAGGTAGCACGCAACGAAGCAGTTTATAAAATCCAGAACAACCGCAACCCATTCATCGACAATCCACTGCTCGCTGAGTACATCTGGGGAAGCCACTATGGCGAAGCATTCTATGTGGACCAAAGCGGAGAAGAGCCTCAAGGCGACCCAACACTTATTACTCCCAACCTGGAAACAGCAATCGAAATGGGAGAAGTGGCTATTGGTAAGAGCTTGAGCGTAACGGTTTATGTAAAGGGACAATACCTCAAGGAAGACCTCTCGGTTCTGCTCTTCCGTGACGACGCCAGAATGTTCAGCATACCAGTTAACACAATTCCACGCAGTGTTGCCAACAGCGAACAGGGCTATCCACTTGTTATTACCTACAGACCTACCTCTCTTGGCAGCCACAAGTGCCGACTGCTCATCTATGACGGCGGCCTAACTGGCAGCTACGGTGCCGACATTTCGGCCGAGTGCCTAGAGGTGCCTTTCCTGAGCACCCTCAACGCCCTGCCCGCTACCGACATCGAAGGCCAGAACTATGTAGCACACTGGGATCCAGCACCTGAGACCGTTGATTACTATATCCTGAACCGTATCGTCTATGACGACCACAACAACATTGTCTCGAGCGAACAGTTCACAACCGAAGAGAACGTTTACTTCTTCGACGACCTCATGCCAGGCCAGACTCACACCTACACCGTTCAGAGTTTCCGACTTGGTTACACCTCTGCCCCATCAAACGTAATCACCGTTGCTTACTCGGCAATCAATGGCATTGAGGCCGACAAACCCATCGCATTCATCCCCACCGATGGTGGCGTACTCATCAAGTGCAGCGAGCCACACCATGACGTTGACATCTTCAATGCTAGTGGACAGCATGTTAAGCACATCGATGTTGTGAACAATGATGACTTCATCTTCCTGCCTCAAGGCATCTATATCATGCGGTCGTCCTCGGCACGCAAGCCACAGAAGCTGGTGATAAGGTAAGAAATCAGAAAGAAGATAATAGAGGGATTCTCTAATGAACAAAAAAACTCCCCGTAGCTTGATGCTTCGGGGAGTTCATTATTGTTAAACGGGCGGCTTAACGCACGCGGCCTACGTAAGAGCCGTCGCGAGTGTCGACCTCGATCTTCTCGCCAGTGTTGATGAACAGGGGCACCTTAACGGTAGCGCCAGTCTCAACGGTAGCGGGTTTAAGAGTGTTAGTAGCTGTATCGCCCTTGAGGCCTGGCTCGGTGTAAGTAATCTCGAGCACGGTCTTAACTGGCATCTCGGCGAAGAGTACGGTCTCGGTCGAAGCGTCGGTGACAACCTCTACAATGTCTCCTTCTTTCATGAAATCGGCGCCAGCGATAACCTCCTTGAGGATAGGAATCTGCTCATAGGTCTCCTGGTTCATGAAGATAGCGTCGGTACCATCCATATACAGGTACTGATAGGGGCGGCGCTCAACACGCACGTCCTCGAGCTTCTCACCAATGTTGAAGCGACGCTCCAGCACGCGGCCGTCTACCACGTCTTTGAGCTTGGTGCGCATGAAGGTGTTGCCCTTACCGGGTTTTACATGAAGGAATTCGATGCAGAAGTAAAGTCTGCCGTCCATACGGATACAAGTTCCGTTTTTGATGTCTTGAGCGTTAATCATAATTTTGGTTTTCGTTCTATAATTGATGAATTTTATTCTTTATAAGTCGTTATCAGGTGCAAAATTAGGTCAAATTGAGAAAAAATGCAAAAAGTTTAGACATAATTTCGCAACTTTCTTGGTTATTTGCTAAAAAAGCACTAATTTTGCAGTCCGAAATCGAAAATTAAATAAAAAGTTAGATAAAATGAAACGTACATTCCAACCATCAAACCGCAAGAAAGCTAACAAGCATGGTTTCCGTCACCGCATGCGCACAGCCGATGGACGCAAGGTCCTCGCTCGCCGTCGCGCTAAGGGTCGTTACAGCCTCACTGTTAGCGACACTGTTTACAAATAAAAAGCCGTAAACAGCATGGTGCCGTCGAAAGACAGCACCTTAAGCAACCCACAGCCGTTGTAATCACACGATTACGACGGCATTTGTTGTATTGTTCCGACACGGCAGGGCTTTTTTGGAGCTGGTTAGAGAGCGGATTGGAGGTTCAGGCTGAAGGGGGAGCTGTTGCCTCTGGGGTTGTAGAAGCGGCCGCGGTAATGGCCGTTGGTGAACTTGCCACGGAAGGTGCCTATGAATTGGCCTTGTTTATAGGCCTTATATACGCCTGGTGACTGGCGCTTGAGGGTGCGTGTGCCACCGCCATAGCTCATGGTGTAGGTGCCGTCGCTGCCGTTGATGAGCATCTCGCAGCCCGAGCCACCCACTTCGCCCACGTAGTTGCCTGGCACATCGCTAGCGGTGCCGTCATAGCCAGAGTCGGCCTGCTGCCCATCGTTGCTCTTTGTGCTCAGGTAGTCGTCAAATTCGGTCCCAGTAGGGTTAAAGTTATTAAGTGCATCTTCACCAAGGCCATGCTTACTTATCGAAGCACTTGGCGAATAACCAATGTGATGTACTGAAAATGTTTCACTTTGTCCAGGAGCCAAGTCAACTCCATTTTTTGTTCGAGAACTATTAACATCTCTATAGCCGTAATAGTCGTCTTCAACCATGTCAATCCATCTAAACACCACCGTGTAGCAACTCCCAGGGATTGTGTAATCGCTATTATTCTTGACTGTAACAGTGTAGCCACTGGGCTCCATCATCCCTCCTTCACCTACGATATAATCAATCCCTGACCTGGAGACAATTTGAAGTCCTGACATCAAATTGTCATTAATCTTATTTATCAGGTATTCTTCAAATCCCACGTCGCACATGCGCTGAGCCTGTTCTACATCGCCAAGGTCATCCTTAAATTGGCCTGTTCTGCGGGCAAAATCCAACTTTTGTGGATCGAAGGCAAGAAGTCCATGGCTGTTGGTTATCGACATCGTCCCGTCTTGGGCACGCACCACTATTAAGTCGGCATTGCCAATCTTGACAGTGAAGGTGCCGGGAGAATTGGAATCTTCTTCCACTTCAACGTCCCCAGCCAAATCGGCGAAACGCACGTTGAGGCCCTCAAGACCCTTGTACATGGCCACAATGCTGTCATGGTTGTTACTTTTTACAAACTGAACAAACTTGTTGGCAAAGTCCTTTACCTGATTGGCATCGCTCGAGCCCAATCCATTGCAACCAGCCAGCACACCAACTACGGCTGCGACAATCAACAATAATAACTTTCTCATGACATGTGTAATTTTTTGGTTATGATTCAGATTACAAAGATAGCACATTTGAGATGGATTGTCAAGTGATTCTCATTGTTTTGTGTAAAATATAGCAAGCCCTGGCGGAATGTTCCGTCAGGGCTTTGCCTTATAAGTTAATCACAAAAGAAGTGCCACGGCATGGTGGCACGAGGTTGACCGATGTTACTCAGCAGCGGGAGCCTCCTCAGCAGGAGCCTCAGCGGCGGGAGCTTCTTCAGCGGCGGGAGCCTCGTCGGCAGCCTTAGCTGCGTCCTCAGCGGCTTGAGCCTCGGCAGCTGCCTCAGCCTCAGCCTCAGCTTTTGCCTTAGCGATCTCGGCGCGCTTTTGAGCTACGGCCTCAGCCTTAGCCTCGTTCTTCTTAGCCTCGTCCTCAAGACGTTGCTTGCCAGCGGCCTTCTTGTCCTCACGAACTTTGTTGCGAACAGCCTCGAGCTTAGCGTCCTTCTCGGCCTTCCAAGCGTCGAAACGTTTTTGAGCCTCTTCCTCGGTGAAAGCGCCCTTCTTCACGCCACCCTGGAGGTGCTTCATGAGCATAACGCCCTCGCGTGATAGAATGTTGCGAACGGTGTCGGTTGGAATTGCGCCAACGTTGATCCAATAAAGAGCTCTCTCGAAGTTCAAACTTATTGTAGCAGGATTAGTGTTTGGGTTATACGAACCAATCCTTTCAATAAATCTACCATCTCGTGGTGCCCTGCTATCGGCGATGACAATTGGATAGAACGGATAGTCTTTGCGACCATGACGTTGCAGTCTGATTTTTGTTGCCATGTTTAATAAGTTTTGTTTTGTGCGGCATGCCCTACACTGAAAGCTACCGCGGTTAATAATCATGGGGTTCCCCCCTAAAGTTCTCAAAAATAAAAGTGGCCGCAGTGGTCACTTTTATTGGTTGTCCTGGTAGGATTCGAACCCACGCAAACGGAACCAGAATCCGGTGTGCTACCGTTACACCACAGGACAATTTTTTCAATTGCGGGGCAAAGTTACTACTTTTTTCTAAACTACCAAAACTTTTTCAAGAATTTTTGAAAAAAATGGCACTTTTGTTTCAGGGAGCGGGGCGCGAATGACTGCCCCGCTCCATTTTCAATGCACGAAACGTTAGTTTCCTAACAAGATGTTGTAAACAACGGTCACATCGCCTGCGGTGATGCTGCCATCACCGTTTTGATCAGCGTTGACAACACCCGTGTAGTCATCATTGAGTAGGATGTTGTAGAGCAAGGTGACATCGGCACTAGTGACTACTCCATCGCCGTCAACGTCGCCAGGCACGGCGACCATAGGGGGCTCGGTAACCACGTCGATGAGCTTGTAGCAGTTGACGTAGTTGCCCACAGTGCCTTCGGTGGAGCCATGTTTTGCTTCGACCATTATCAAGTAGCGCCCAGGCTCGAAGTCGATGCGACTGGAGATGTTGATAGTTTTCTCTTCGCCAGCGGGAATCTGCTGGTTGCCCATGTAGAGGATTCCGCCGTTGGTGAGCGTGTACTGACGCATGCGCACATAGACATATCCGCTGTGGGCTGTGGGTGCGCTGAGAGTTACGGAGCCCTCTAGTCTCTCACCCTTGACCACATAGTCTGGCAAATCGATGGAAACGGCATTGAGGAAGATGTTGTCGGCCTCGCCCACTGTAATAACTAGAGGATAAACGTCGTTGTTGGGGTCGAGAGTTATTTTCCCGTCGTCGGTTACATAGCTGATTACTACCTTATAGTTGCCGGGATCAACTGGCAGTTTGCGGTAGAAGGTGAAATTCTTGGCCTCGCCGCGCTCTACTGTGCCATTGCTCTGCTGGTAAATATAGCTCTTAGAAGGGTCATTAACGTCAACCAGGTTGAGGATTACACCCACATTGCCTGCAGCGCCATAATTGCGGGCATTGAGCGCGAAGTAGATGTTATCGCCTTGATTAATGAAATTTTGCGAGTCGGCGCGACGCCACTGGACAGCGGTCGTGAGACGCATCACTGGCGTTGTGGCAGCAGGCAACACATTGACGATGCCGTCGCCTTGAGTCTGCTCAAAAGGATATTGCTCAAATCCTTTCTCAAAGGCCGTGAGATGATACTCGCCTTGTGGCATATTCTCGTCAAGATTCACAAGCAGTGACACATTCTCCTCAACTGCATCATAAACATTGACCTCGTTTTCATAGTCGAAATACTGGCTTTCATCGTCGGTGCTTGTGAAACGCACAACGATGTTGCGCAAGCGCACGTCGGGACTGTTGTTGCGCAGGTGCAAGTTGAAGAGTGCGGAGCCAGCTGCATAGACCTCGCCTTGCGGCTCAAGTGGTGATAGCAGAGTTACATCGGGATGCGAGCAGCTGTCGTCGAGAGTGAGAATGCGGCCACCAGCCACCTGAGTAGTGAAGAAGCCTACATAGGGATTGTTGCGGCTGTCGCGGCCACGACAATATCGCATAAGCTGCCATGGCGACTGGTTGTCCTCGCGAAATGCCATCCACACTGTGGCCTCACCATCAGGGATGTCATTGCCCACTTGCTTGGGAATGTCGTAAATCGACGCCATTGCAAGAAGGCCGGTGTGACCATTGGCAAAACCAGCAATGTTGCGCTGCTCGGTTTTAAGCACCTTCAGAATCTGACCATCTCGCACCAAAGCCACTCCCAAATCGCCCGTGAAGGGCTTGGTGTCGAAATTCTCAACGGTAATCATCACGTTGAAGTCATTGGCACTTTGAGTGATGAGTCGCATGCTGAGCGAGTTGTAGAGCGGGCGTTCATAGGTTGTACCACTCGCAGGAGGCTGAATGCCTGTTATTATCTCTTGATCGACATTATAGCCACCAGTGCCGCCGCCAATGCCCAAGTCATCAGGGTCGAGATGGCTAACAAGGAAGTAGCCATTGCTTGTTCCGTACCATCCCCAATTGATGTGAACGAAACCTTCGCTGTCATATCCGTCGCACACAAAGGCATGGCCGCTGCTGCCCACGTCGCTTGAGGCCGCATAATAAACTGGGCGGCCTGCATTGAGTTCGCTCTTGATAAGCTGCAACCACTCTGTGCTGCTGTAATAGTCGCGCTTGCGCATGGTTGTTGCTGGATCATAGCAGAAGTACTCACGCAGTGCATTGGGCACCTCCATCGAGTGAGCGCCACTGCCTGCGGGCTGATATTCCATGTTAACCGCTACGCCAAAATGAGCTGCTATTGTGGCGACAGCATTGGCTTGAGCTGTGGTGTAGTTAACATCGTCGTAGGTTGGAAGCATGTTGTTCCATTCGTAGGTGGTGTTGCCAAAATCGGCTGTCACACTTTGGCCATTGACGGTAATGGTCTTGCTGCCCACGCCATGCTCGGGATAGCTGTGATAGCGCATTATCTGAGTGGCGGCAGTTGCCACGCAGCCCACATAGTAGTGGGTGCCTCCGTCGTAGGTTGGGCACATATTATTGTAAGGAGCGCCCTGCCCCCACAGGATGTCGCCAAGCAAAGGAGCGACAACGGGAGTGCCCTGAGAAACCTGTCGCTCAACCCCCTGGCGGCTGGCGCATGCCTTGACATACAGCTCGTTGAGCTCAATCCACTGACGCAAATTGTCGGGCATATTATCATAACTGAAAGAGCCTTCAGTTGAATATCCTAAAATGGGCTCAGCTGCATCATCTCCGGCAACAATTATAAAACCATGGCCATTGGCACGGTTAAAGACATAGAGCGGCGCATTGTCATCCTGCGACACTGTGCCCTTGCGGGCAACACGAAGCCATTGGGCTGATTGTGGCTGAGAAACTGCCGATTGAGCAAAACAAGTGGCTACCGCTTCGGCCTTAGTCCAATCAATAGGACTACCCCAAGCCGACATTGCCACTGCAGCCACCATCGCTAAAGTCATAAACAAATGCTTCAAGTTTTTCATAATATGTATTTTTAGTTACTAAATATGCTTTATCAATTACGGGCCAATAAACCGCAAATATAATAAACATTTCGAGAAACACCAATTTGCACCTAGAAAAAAATATGAACTCAGTGGAATCACTAACAACGAATTGAGCGAATTAGCGAAAGATGGACTCACTTGACTCACCTGACTCACCTGACTCAGTTGGGCCGCGCTGCGCGCTAAAGATTATTGCCCTGCGGGCTAAAATTGGTAGTGTAGTGCCTACGGCACTAATATTTATTTTTGCGCTAGCGCGCTAAGATGTCACTGTAAATGGATCGCTGGAATCACATGAATCGGTGGATTCGCTGGAATCGCTGGAATCAGTCAACCTATTCCAGGAATAGGAGTGGATAGGAGTTGCTAAGAACAACTAGGGGTTACTATGAACTACTAGGGGGGCAGAATGTCAAAGACCGCTTTACCATAGTGGCGAAGCAAATATATTGCATTATTAATAATAGACACAAGATTAAAACACAAGAACACCGCACCCAGTGTTATCGTGGGCGCTGTGTTCCTGTGATGTTTAATGCGCTGTCCTCAGCTCAGCAAGCGAGCGATTGCCTTGGCATCGCCATGGCTAAAGCCGTTGGCGACAATCACTTGGCCACCGTTAGTCTCAATGATAATATCGGCAAAAAGCAGATGCTTGTCAATTGACACGCTACCAATAGCTGCGAAGCGAATCTTTTTCTCCTCATAGCCAATCACCTTAGCCTTGCGGTAAATAAAGAACTCGTCGGTAATAATAATCTTGTCGGGGAAGACGGCATTGCCGCCAGTCACCCTGCTGGCAGTGAATTCGTAAACACTCATTAATTTAAATGTAAATAATTATCGTTTAGGAATTGAAATCTTTTTATCAGTCTTTTGGAAGTCTATATATTCTCCAGATTTGTATAAAATACTAAAACTATCACGTGATTTTCTGAGGACAAATTGCCAAGCAAAAAACTCTTTCACAAATGGTATGTAGGAACCGCCGTAATTGTTTTCAATCGTAGTATACATTTCATCATTAATATTCTTAGGAAAAAAGTTACAATATATACTTTTAGCAATTGTATTGTCATCGACATCAAATTTCATGTATTCATATCTACCATCATTAAATATCGAAAAAGAACCTGCCAGCTTTACTGCATAAATGTATTTAATATCTCCAACTTTAGATGTATATTTCTCATTATTCAATCCATCAAATATTTTTTCAGTTCTAATATTTTGTTCTGTCTTGAATTCCTGATGACATAATAATGCATAAAATGTCTTTTGGTCTTCATCAAATGTTATTTCTAGTACATCACCTCCAACATTGGCAATCCATGTTCCCATTGGTATATCCTCTGTAAAGTTATTAGCCTGTGCTGGCAATCCCGATACTCGTCGCCATGTTTTCTCAACCCATTCAGTGGCATTTCCAAAAATGTCATAAGTGGTTTCTCCCTCTATCAATTTATTTCCACGCAAAAAAACTGTCACATAGTTATTGGGATAAAACTTCTCATCGAATGTGAAACTTAGACCACTTCTAAAAGACTCCGCCATAACCTTCTCAGAGTTATACCCAAGGTCATAACAAGATAATTTTCCATAATATGATCCATTTTCTTTTGTTATAACAAGATAGCGTTCATAGCCTTTCTTGTCCTTATCAACAAGTTGCCATGTTCCCACAAAGCCACCTTTATTCGTAGCCTTGCTTTTGTTGGCTTTCCTATTCTTCTTAGTGTTTTTGGCGTAAAGTTGTTCTTGTGTATCATTTGAATAACTTCCCAAGAGCAGTCCATCATAAGCCTTTGTATCAAAACCAAATAAAAGGACTGCTAATAACAATGTAAATAAAAGAGTCTTTTTCATTTTTTAAATAAATTTTAAACAGTTTCAAATAACCCGTTGGCAGAATTAAGCGAGCGCATACTTGATTCTGCCAATAGGTTGATATTTTTCTTATTACAAATTATTAGGATTGTTAGTATTAAGATTGTACCTTGGTAATTCAAAAAAATTACCACCAGTTTGCATGGCTTTTTTTAGCCAAAATTCTGCTTTTTTAAGAAATTTAAGACTATTATATTTAAGGCCAGCTTTTTTATACTTATTGCCAAGATTATTTTGAGCCATCGGGTGTCCTTGCTGTGCTAATGGTTCTAACAAATCAAAGGCCTCGTTGTGACCTACATGATTTGCCCTATCAATTATAGCCCATGAGAAGCCTTTATCGCAAGCTTTTCTCCAAATCTTCTCGTCGATACCATTTAAACTGGCTAAAACATACATCGCCTCGGCTGATCCTTTTTCTGCCAAAGGAGTTGCTCTTTTGATAGCTTCATTACGTAATGCGGTTTTTATATAACTACAATCGTCGTCTCTTAACCATAGATATAAAAACAACAGCCCTAAAGGATGGTATTGTTGCGCTAATTTTTTAGCCCAATATATTGCGTGGTTGTAATTCTTTTTTGTTCCCATTCCCCAAATATAACACTCAGCCATTTCAAATTGTGCTCTGGGATCACCATTTAACGCTTTATTATACCACTTTAGCGCCCATCCAGAAATGTCTTCTTTGCTTGGTAAGGTAATATTGTTATAACCAAGACTTCCACCAAAGACATCATCTCCCATATAGTTTACCGAACTGGGGATTATTACCTCTTTGTTCATTCTGAAGCAGTTGGCAAAAGCTTTTGAACCTATTCTTGTTACCGAATTAGGAATTATAATACTTGATAAGCCAGAGCCCATGAATGCTTTGTCATTAATTGAAGTTACAGAGTTTGGAATTTTAACATTATTCAAGTGGATACAAGCCATAAATGCTCCTTCACCTATTTCTTCTGTTGAGTCTGGAATTGATATGCTTTCTAAACTAGTGCATAAACAAAATGCTCCGTTTCCGATTTTTATCACAGAATTAGGAAATTTAATATTTTTTAAGTTATACATTCCTTTACATATATTATCAGGAATGCGTTTAATACCATCGCAAAATATAAAAGTTTGCAAATTGACACAACCTTTAAACATCCCATCAATCATTCGAGAGTCAAGTTGTTTGTCATCTATTATCTCCCATCTTACACTTTTTAGGTTGGTACAATTCCCAAATGCATTAGAACCAATACTTGTCAGTGAGTTGGGGATGGTAATACTTACCAGGCCAGAACTCTTGAATGCATCATTCCCAATTTTAGTCACTGAGTTGGGAATGGCCACCTCAGTCATGCCAGTGCATTTCTCGAAAACACCATCTCCAATTTCAGTCACGGAATTTGGAATCGTCACCTCAGTCATGCCAGTGCAACCAAAGAAAGCACCACTACCAATCTCAGTAACTGAGTCGGGAATGGTCACTTTATTAAGGTTAGTACAGTTCTCAAAAACCTTAGAACCAATACTTGTCACCGAGTTTGGGATTGATATACTATTCAATTTATTGCAACCCTGGAACATGCAGTAACTTAGTGTGGTCAACGAGTCTGGTAGATAAATGTTCAACAAACTAGTACAGTGTGCAAAAGCACTACCGCCAATTTTTTCCACTGAATTAGGGATATATAAGTTTGTTAATGACGTACACTTATAAAACGCTTCATTACCAATTGTTACTATTGAATGTGGGATAGAGACATTTGTCATTTTATGGCATTCATAGAACGCTCTGTCACTAATAGCAACCACTTTGTATTCATGATCATTATAGGTAACATACTCAGGAATAACAATATCACCATAAGCGTGTCGGCTACCAGAGCACGTTGCAAAATAATCATTAGAATCAAAAAATGTGTCAATACTTTCTATCTCGTAATTGAGAATAAATTTTATAACAGCCCGATCAACAACTTCTTTACGTTGCCACTCTTGACCAAAACGGATATGTCTTAAAGGTTCTTCAGCTTTTAAAATATAGTTCTTTAATTTCTGCACATTCATCTTGTCTTCTCCTTTAAGTTTTTTTTCTTTAGCTAATTCAGAGTATTTGTTGAACCAATCAGTAGCTTTTTTTATTCTACGACTCCCTGCAAAAGAAGACGGATCTGAAAGTCTATAATAAATATTATTGACTGTAATTACGGTTTCTTGGGCTGCATTAGTGGTAAGGGCAACCGCAATCATAAAAATAAACAATATATGTTTCTTAAAGTTGTGGATTGGAGCGAACTGTTGCTTAAATGTTTCTTTCATTGATAGGAATCGAAATTTTAATTGATATGAGTGTTTCATAATTTATTGAATTATATAAGTTCGTTTTATTTCATTAATATTCTCACTTAAGTTTCGCAAGTTGTTAACTTGCTCACTGGTTTATAGTTTATAGACAAGTTTGCACGAAATCTCAAAAAAATCCTTGAACTTTGTTCTCTAAACACTAACCTCTAAACTCTAAACTTCAAGTTTATAAAGTTTTAGAACTTTAGAAACTTGAAATTCTCAAAGATCTTCTTCAAATCACTTTGAGGAAATCCATTGCGAGAATGAGTGCCCCAAATGCTTGCAAACAACACATCAGGGAATGTGCTTATTTTAAAACAAAAATATCTACCACCATTTGAAAGATTTGTGTTTATTTGTGTTTTATTCATCACATTCACATCTATAGTTTTAAGTAAATCAATAATACGGTTAGCAACCTCCTCATTCATTCTTAGAATTACAACTCTATTTAAAGTTGGCTTATCTATAATTCTTGACAATTCAGCAGCAAAGCTGATACAATGATTATAGACTTCTTTTATGTTTTGCTCAAGGTAGAACCAATATCCAGGATTGTTTGAGGCGCTTGCTGTGTGCCATGGAAGCAATTCAATGCTTACATGATTCTCTATCTGCGAATTGTTTTTCGTAGATTGAAGCCCTAAAGCATTAAGTATTGGCACCGCTCTATTGTTGTTATGCCATTTCCGTGTTTGCGGCAAAACTTTTGGGTTATTCACTATATCGCATGCATAGGATCCATCATACACTTGCTTAATGGACCACCTTTCCTGTAAGCGACCACCTCCACCAGGATTGAAGTTTATTACTACAGAATGAAGGGGTTTCGACTTATCATTACTCCATCCCCACCAAGGTTCTGGTAGATAATATGAACTATAATCTGGACCAGGACCATTATTTCTGTATAAACTGTTTAAAAGTGGTATGTCATTAGGATTATGCCAGCCTAAATTAATAATAGGTAAATCGTTAAGCCAATAAAAGATGAATTGCTCCCAATAATTGTAATGCTGCTGAATTCTATGCCAACTGCAAGTATTTGCTTGATTACTGGAAAAAGAAATGGTACTATCCCTTCCATCAGAATCGTGGTTTTTATCAACTTCAGATTCAGCCGACTCTTTTTTTTGAGTATTTATTTTTTCGTTCATAATTTGTTCACGAAGTAAAGTTTTTAAGTTTATATTATGTCTTTTTTGTTTTTGCAAATATAATAAATGTAAAATAAAATAGCATGGTCAAATTGGTTCAAAATTGGGTGGATGTGATTTTGAGCCAAAAAATGATGATTTGAATTGGTTTGAACAGCGAATTGGGCGAATTAGCGAAAGATGGACTCACTTGACTCAGCTGACTCAGTTGACTCAGTTGGGCCGCGCTGCGCGCTAAAAATTATTGCCCTGCGGGCTAAAATTGGTAGTGTGGTGCCTACGGCACTAATATTTATTTTTGCGCTGGCGCGCTAAGATGTCATTGTAAATGGAATCGGTGGAATCACCGGAATCAGTGGAATCAGTCACCCTATTCTAGGAATAGGAGTGGATAGGAGTTGCTAAAAACAACTAGGAGTTATTAGGGACTACTATGGGGCAGAATGTCAAAGAACGCTTTACCATAGTGGCGAAGCAAATCTAATGCATTATTAACAATCAACACAAGATTAAAACACAAGAACACCGCACCCTGTATTATCGTGGGCGCTGTGTTCCTGTGATGTGTAATGTGCCGGCCTCAGCTTAAGAGGCGAGCGATTGCCTTGGCATCGCCATGGCTAAAGCCGTTGGCGACAATCACTTGGCCACCGTTAGTCTCGATGATAATATCAGCAAAGAGAATGTGTTTATTGATTGACACACTACCAATGGCAGAGAACCTGATTTTTTTCTCCTCATAGCCAATAACCTTAGACTTTCGGTAAATAAAGAACTCATCGGTAATTATTATCTTATCGGGGAAAACGGCATTTCCACCCGTCACCCTGCTTGCAGAAAATTCGTAATACATAGTTCTTAATAAATATGATTATTTTGGAAATTTTAAAATTCATGCTGATTATTACTTTACATTAATAATATAATACCTTATGAATCTCTAGAAATAATGGTATAATTATATTATTATATGTTCTCTCCAATTATTGAGTAAAAAAAGATAATTCATTATCTGAAAAAAATATATCGTATATTAATAGCATGTTTTTTCAAAACATTTCTCTACACGATTAGGGATACGACTTTTTTCAAATCTACCTCTATCAAGACGTTTAAATGAAACTTTATCATCTGCTGCAAACTCAACAAAGCCAAATCGTTTTTGGAGCAGATCGGCATTTACATTATCTTTTAGGCAAGACACATGCACATTAAATCTTTTTTCAATGAGGAATTCCAAAATCTTATACAGACCTTCGTAAACCAATAAGGACGTTTTTCGGTTATGTAGCCATCCCCCACCATGAAACCAAACGTCATTGTCTCCGTTTCTTGGCTGAAAAATCATAATGAAACCAAATAGCAGATGAGTATCTTTGTTAAAGCATGATAATACTATACGATCATCTAGCATAGACCACCGGTCAAGGGTACTTCTATCACTGTTGGAAAAAATCATATTCCAATCATCTTGATTGAATAACGTAGAGATCTTATCTACACCAATTTTATAGGGACGCATCCTAACATGGTTACTCTCAAAGAACTCATTTGCACTAAATAATTCGCTAAAAATTTGATTTATTTTATACACAGAAAGTGATGAATTAAACTGGTAGACAATTTACTAAACAATCAAGCATTGCTTCGCTCATTGATGTTATTCCAAGTCTATCTTCTATCCAGCGCCATTGGCCATTTGAGTTACACTCTAGAAAAACATACTCGCCATCTGGTCTAACTATAAAGTCAAAGCACCCGAAATTGAGATTCAAAGCATGAAGATATTGCCGACAAAATTCCTCAACTTCCTTAGGCATTTTGATCATTTCATGCTTTAATCCATAATCATAGCCTTGCCGCCAATCAGTTTTTCCTTCATACTCTTTTTGTTTCTGAGAGTCAAGTTTGCACGGAAAAATATGTGGTCCCATAACTGTGACACGGACTTCATAGGCTTTTGGAACATAATTTTCACAAAAATTTACGGTTTGGGTGAATGCATCAACAGGTTGTTTCACAAGTTCGTTAGAGTTAACTTTAGTCGCATAAAATGTGATGTATCTTTCTGAATCAATTGGGATGCCACCAGCAGAAAACGGTTTGAGAATGATTTCATGGAAACGTTCCGCAATTCTTTCAACACCTTCTTTCGTATTAGTCATACATGTAACAGGTATCTTCATTCCCAACTTGGCCGCCAACCTTAATTGTACCAACTTAGATGAAGCATATGAATCATGCAGAAAATTCCCAATTGAATACCAATCGGAAAAATAACGCATCATCGAGCGAAAGAAGGCTTGCGATTCTTTCAGATTGCTCTCATCAATATACTGCGTATTTTCAAATCTCAATTGAGATGGCTTTTCGGGACGGCGGCACCAAATAGACTTTATTTGATTACTTCGCAACACATCACCATTAAGCAAATTTTTAAACTCAATTTCTTCTTTATCATTATCAGAATACCATGTAAATTCATAATCGGTCATCAAAGCATCAGTATTCAACCTAAAAAAAGGTATGTCGCGCTCTCGCATCAGATTAATTACTGTATTTGGATGCGAATCATACTTGGACGTTAAGATGAGAACCACCTGCATTTCATCATATAGCATACTAAATATATTTCTTAAACAAATTATATTGAATATGTATTGTTGAGTTCAATATTATAAGCTCAGTTTTAAAAGGGTGTAAGCTAATCCTTATAATATAAACCATCTAAATTAATTCTCTTACACCCTTTTAACAACGATTCCATTATGTATCAACATTCATCGTCATTAACTGTTCTTGGTTGATCCCAATCAAAATGTCTTACTGATCGTTTGCACATTGTTGTTTGAGATCCACCCATATAGATAGTAATCTGTCTAATAGGGTCGTATATAAAACTCGGAGCTGTTTTCATTTCAGTGACAGCGGTTTCTTGTTCCACTTTGCCAAATGATACAAGCAAAGGCTTGCTACTGGTGTTTTTTGTTAATTGTTTCATAAGTTTAAATAGAAGAAATTATTTGCCTACTCTGTTGCAGGATTTTCGGCTTCCTCCTCTTTTATCCTTTCTTCACAAATATAAATACTTGTAGCTATGTAAATTGGTTCATATAGGTCAAAATTAATTATGATAAATAATATATCAAATTGTTCTCTTAGAATGCGATGTAGAGAGGTTTTTGAGATTGCATTGATTTTATGTCTTCAGGGATTGCCGAGATACGTGTCCACACATCTGTTATCTCATCCCAAGAGTTGCCAAATATATCACGCCCTATCTCACTTTCAACAATTTTGTTTTTATTTTGAATATACACACATATCGAGAAATCCTCTCCTCCCCGATAACCTGTGAAATCAAAGTGCATACCATTACCATAAGGACTGCCAACTACTGGACCATAAACTTGCACATAGTCATGGTTACCGCCGACATAATAAAGTGTTGCACAGAAATCTCCATCAGAGTCTTTCTCTACTGACATGTATCTATCGTTCCAACCTTCACCACGATTTACATTCTTCCAATTACCAACATAGGTGGCTTTTCCAGTTGATTGCTTCGAGCTTCTCTTCTTTTTTGTTTTAGCAATAAGCAATTCAGAATAGTTATCACTGCTTGTGCCCAGCGGCTTAAGTTGATCAACAGACTGAGCATTGATTACGGGAACAGCTATTAAAATAGCCAATAAGGTAAAAAGTAGATTTTTCATTTTTGTTATAATTAGAAATCAATTTTCATTTTTGCACCCCAAATATATAAATAATGTAAAAGAAATTGTTGGCTCAAATTGGGTCAAGTTTTGAATATGGTAAATTGAATTGATTTGAACAGATTTGGTAGGATATTTGGGGGCAGGTTGTTATGAAAAATGATGGAAAAAATCACAAATTTTAAGTTTCGGAGCTTTTTTGGCTTTGAAGTTATGCTTTCATTTTTTAATAGAAACTAGAACGGTTTAATTCAAATTGGGTCAATTTGTGTCAGGATTGCTAGTTTTTTATATTATTATTGTGGTGGTGGGGAAAAATGTTTAACTTTGCAAATAATATTCAATTTATGAGTGATAAAGATAAATATGTAAAACTGCTGACTGGCGATGTGGAAGAACGCCTTGGTCGTGGCATGCTTTCGCCCAAAGATTTTGAGTACCTTCATGGCATAATAGCTTCGGAACTTAATGAGAGTGTGAGCGTGTCGACACTGAAGCGCCTGTGGGGATATTCGAAGTATCTGTCGAGCCCCAGCGTGAGCATTTTATCGATCCTTTGCCGTCTAGTGGGCTATCGCGACTGGGAAGACTACAGGGCAAATCGTGAAAAAGAAGATAATGCTCCTAGCGCTATTGTGCTGAATGACAAGATAACTGTTGCTACCGACCTTGAGGTGGGTGACCGCATCAGGCTTACGTGGGCACCACAGCGAGTGTGCGACATCCAGTACCACGGTGATGGTGATTTTGAGGTGCTAGCATCTCAAAATACCGGAATCAAGGCAGGTGACTGGTTTTGCTGCAGCCTTATTGTGAGCGGAGAGCCCTTGTGGCTTAGCAACTTGCGCCAGTATGGCAAGGCTCCAGTTGCCTATGTGTGCGGCAAGCAGGGAGGAGTGCGGTTTGAGATAATGCATAATTCATAATGCATAATGCACAATTTTCAGTTTTCAGTAATCAGTTTTAGTTTTTGATTTGTATAATTTGTGACGTTTTGAGCGAAAATAGTAGCATACATGACAGCCAGGTGTCGGGTATTGTTCCCGATGACTATGAGGGCATTGAATCGCAGTTCACTCAGGTGAGTGAGTTGCCGTCGCTAAGCCATTGCCGCCTTGTGAAGGCTATGCGCTATGGCCGCTGGCATGTGCTGAAGGGGCCGAAGGCTGAGTATGCCAAAGATCCCGCTCACACTCAACGTCTGCGCAAGGAGTTAGAGATGATGATGATACTGTCACATCCTAGCATTCTTCAGGTGTATGGCATGGAGCAGGACTGTAGAGACTGCAAGATAGGCATGGACTCATTTATCGTTATGGAATGGGTTGATGGTGTGACACTTGGCGAGTGGCTCGCCACCAGTCCCAGCATAAATCAGCGACGGCGAGTGGCCGATGAAATGCTTGATGCTATTAGCTACATGCATCGCCAAGGGGTAGTTCATCGTGACCTCAAGCCCGAGAACATCATGATAACACGCAACGGAGCAAACGTGAAAATCATAGATTTTGGCCTTGCCGACAACGACTCGTATGCCGTGTTTAAGAATCCTGCTGGTACCGAGCAATATATCGCCCCTGAACAACTAAGTTCTAATGTTGCTGACTCTCGTAACGACATATACAGCCTTGGCATAGTGCTGAACCTCATGCACATGGGGAACGCCTATAAAGGAGTGGTGAAGAAGTGCCTGATGCCCATTAGTGCTCGCTATCAGAGTGTGGATGAGATAAGGGAGGATCTTGAGCGAAGCAAGCGCCGGCGCCGGCTGGCTCGCATCGCCGGCTTTGCGATTGCGGTGTCGCTCGTGATTGCGAGCATCTTGCTTGGACTGGGATATGCGGGGCGTCAGAAACTTGAGAATCCTTCGGGGAACTTCACATTTCGCGACAGCAATGATTTTGTCCACACCAATTGGGATAATGTTACATCAACTCTAACTTCGGTGCAATATGCAGGTGGGAATAAAGCAAATGTAAGGCTCAGGTCAGACTACCGCTTTAACGGTAACACTTGGATAAGTGGCGAACTTGGGTTCGGTTGTTTTCGCAACATGGATAAACTTGAAAATGTGACGCTTGACCCTCCAAGTTTTGGCATACAGAAAAACTCCTTCAAGGGTTGTAAGAGCCTTAAAAGCATCACTATGCCTAATATCATTCATCCTCCACACATTGGCAACGGCGGCTGGGTGACGGTGATTGACTCAATTTTTGAGCCTTACCATTATGAGCGCGTAACCCTCTATGTGCCTGACCCCGAGATGTTGCGCAACGATGCCTCATGGCGCAAGTTCAAGCACATTGAGCAATATCGCCCCCATCAATGACGTTGCGACAACTCTAAGGCGGCGGCGATGAAGTCGTCGTTGGGCATGTCGTAGGGGAGCCAATGGATGTGGGTGCCTCGGCGCTCCATGCCTCGGAACCAGGTCATCTGGCGCTTTGCGAACTGATGGATGGCCGTCTCGAGCTGTGTGAACATCTCGTCGTAAGTGAGCTGCCCGATGACGTGCAGAGTGATGAATTTGTATTCTAAGCCGTAATAGATTAGGTCTTCGGGGGCTACCCCACCCTCAATTAAGCGTCGCACCTCGTCGACCATACCGGCCTCGAGACGCGCTTTTAAGCGCTCGGTGATGCGGTTGCGGCGTGTGTCGCGGTCGATGTCAACACCAATGACCACTGCATCGGTAAGCGGATGTGGCTCGGTCTGCGCTTTGAGGTGCGGATTGTCGTGGTAGTATATGGCAATCTCAATGGCGCGGATAGCGCGTTTGCAGGTGTCGATATCGCTGTTGTTGCGCAACGTTTTGTAACGCTTGAGGATGACGGTGAGTTCGTCTAGGCTCTTAGTGCTCAACTCCTGGCGCAATTCATGGTTCTCGGGCACAGGCGGCAGCGCAATGCCCTTGACCACACTCTCAACGTACATTCCTGTGCCTCCACACAGAATGACCGGTTTGCCCCGGCTAGTTATGTCATCATAGCAAGCCTGATAGTCGCGCAAGTACTCGTAGAGGTTGTACTTGTAGCCTGCATCACAGATGTCAATCATGTGGTAAGGTACGTTGCCATACTCGTCGAGATCCTTACCAGTGCCCAGGTCCATGCCACGGTAGAGCTGGCGAGAGTCGGCGCTGATGATTTCGCCGCCTATCGCCTGGGCAAGGGCTACTGCCTTGCCCGTCTTGCCTGAAGCTGTTGGACCGGTTATTACTATCATAGTTGAGAGTGAGAGTTGAGAGTGAGAGTGAGAGTTCATAGTTATGTTCTCTAGAGAAACTAGATTCACTAGAAGTACTAGATACTCTTGAAATAACTGAAAACTGATTACTTCTTGAGGTGCTGGTCGAAGAAGTTGAGCACTCGCTGGTAGAGGGGCAGGCGCACGCCGCAGCCGTTGATGCTGTGGTTCATGTTGGGATAAACCATCATGTCGAACTGCTGATTCTCGCTATGTAGCTTTGCGATGTACTGCATTGAGTTGACGATGCGCACGTTGTCGTCGGCACTACCGAACATGAGCAGGAGCTTGCCCTTGAGTTTGTCGGTGAGGTCGAGGGGTGCATAGTTGTAACCCTCGGGATTTTCCTGTGGGGTGAGCATGAAGCGCTCGGTGTAGATGCTATCGTAGAACTTCCACGAGGTGACAGGGGCGATAGCCACACCGCAAGCATAGCGGCTGTCGTCCTGTGACATTGCCATGAGCGACTCAAAGCCGCCGAAGCTCCATCCCCAGATGCCGATACGGTCCTTGTCAACATACGGCAGTGACTGGAAGTATTTGGCCGCCTCGATCTGGTCGATGGCTTCGTACTTACCCATCTGCTTGTAAATCACTTTTTTGAAAGCATCACCACGGCCTGCCGTGCCACGACCGTCCACACAAACCACCATATAGCCTTTCTGTGCCAGCATCTGGTACCACGCATAGTCGAGCACGCGCGTGTAGGCATTGAACACCTCTTGCGAGCCAGGACCGCCATAGCAGTACATCAGCACAGGATATTTCTTCGTAGCATCGAAATTGGCAGGCTTCAGCATCCATCCATTCAACTGCACACCTGCATCGGTAGTGAATGAGAAGAGTTCCCTATTCACAAAACCGTAATCCTTCATCACATTGCGATAGCGCTCATTGTCCTCCAGTGTATAAAGTTTTTTGCCTGTATTGTCGTACACAGCATACACACTCGGCGTGTTAGCATTGGAATAGTTGTTAAGATAGTAATGCGAATTGGTAGTGAAAGTCGGCTCATTCCAGCCTGTGCCATCAGAAAGCATCTTCTTCTTTCCACCCTTAAAATCAATTACATACAAATCCTTATTCAACACATTGGCTTCATTCGACAGATAATAGATACGCTGTTTTTTCATATCCACCGACGCAATATCTTGCACTTCAAACTCACCCTTGGTCAGTTGGGTAATAGTGCCGTTGAACTCCACTTTATATATATGGTTGAAGCCGTCGCGCTCGGAAGTGAGAATCACACTTTTGTTATCCTCCAAGAAATAGTAATTGTGTGTCACATCCAGCCAAGCCTCGTTTTT
>JAEEGK010000563.1_pt1 | contig 92590 bp, 70 predicted proteins | sample 8958771 | NCBI WGS metagenome assembly JAEEGK01 (sample SAMN16246547, study PRJNA631951) | gut metagenome | biome: gut microbiome; feature: rumen; material: SC-attached | host: Bos | place: Iran: Karaj | collected 2018-10
CCCACGTAGATGCAGAGAAGGAATGCCGTCATCATCATGAATCCGGAGTAAGTGTACCGTTTAACAGCTTCAAAAGTAATTGTTGCTGTTCTTTGCTCAGCGTTACGGTCCTGGCGTCTTTTTTTTTCGACGCTTTGCTGTTTGCCCGTTTGGCCTTACGAACATCTGACTTCAACTCCTTAATCTCTTCCTGTGCCTTGGCAAGCTTCTGCTCCAACCGCTCAATTTTCTTGTCTTTATTCATATCTAACTATCTGATTTTCAGATACAAAGATACAAAAATTACCCGACATACGCAAGCTTTTTAGGCGTTATTTTATGACTTAAAGTGTTAAAAATCAATAAGTTACAGGGGCTCTTGCTTAGGCATTTGGGGACATCAAATTGGACACCCTATTTCTTTAACTCCTCTAACTCCTTAAATCAGCGCCATTCCCAGTTTCTTGCACTCCTGACGCATATCGTCCGGCCAAATTGAGGCCTGAATCTCGCCTATATGTCCCTTGTGCAACAGCACCATGCATAGTCGGCTCTGACCGATACCACCACCAATGCTCAACGGCAGTTCGTCGTTTAGCAGCTTCTGGTGGAAATAGAGCTGTTCGCGTTCTTCCTTGCCTTCAAGCTTCAACTGACGCAACAGCGACGTCTTGTCCACACGGATACCCATTGACGACAGTTCAAACGAACGTCCCAGTACGGGATACCAAATCAGGATGTCGCCGTTCAGACCTTCCAGACCATTCTCACCCATCGTCGACCAGTCGTCGTAGTCAGGAGCACGGCCGTCGTGCTTCTCGCCGTTCGACAATTTGCCACCAATACCGATGATGAATACGGCACCATAAGCCTCACAGATAGCATCCTCACGCTCCTTCGGAGTCTTGTCGGGATACATCTTCAGCAGTTCCTCGGCATGTATGAAATGAATCTTCTCGGGCAAGAAGGGCTTAATCTGGGTGTAAGTCTCACAGGTCAGATACTCCGTACGACGGATAGCGGCATAGATACGCTCCACCACATTCTTCAGATAGGCCACTGTGCGCTGCTCCTTCGTAATCACAGCCTCCCAGTCCCACTGATCCACGTACAACGAATGCAGGTTGTCCAGTTCCTCGTCAGCGCGAATGGCGTTCATATCGGTATAGATGCCGTAACCCGGCTCTATCTTGTACTCAGCCAACGACAATCGCTTCCACTTCGCCAGGGAGTGAACCACCTCGGCCTTCGCATCGCCCAAGTCCTTGATGGGAAACGACACAGCGCGTTCCACACCGTTCAAATCGTCGTTGATACCCAGTCCCTTCAATACAAACAAGGGAGCCGTCACACGCCGCAGGCGCAATTCCGTGGAGATATTCTGTTGGAAAAACTCTTTAATCAGTTTAATACCCTGCTCCGTTTGTTTCATGTCGAGCAGGGATACGTAATCGATGGGTTTTATCAGTTGACTCATAACCTTTGTTTTCATTTTAACCGACTATCCGGTCATTTTGGCGGGCAAAGTTACAAAGAAAATATTAATTTGCAAACAAAACGACCATTTATTTTTGCAAATTGATAGTTTTTCTTGATTTCTGCTAACTTTTTGCACCACCATTAGCCCGTTAACAAATCATAATTCTCAATTTTCAATTCTCAATTTTCAATTATTTATTGTAACTTTGTCCCCGTTTTAGTCAACTGCACCCGTAGTTTAAAGGATAGAATAACGGATTCCGGTTCCGTTGGTCACGGTTCGATTCCGTGCGGGTGTACCTATTTTCAACTCAAAACCAAACACATCACACGTCATGAATACCATATTTATTGTATTACCGATACTGACGCTGCTCATGTTCGACCTCGGACTAGCCTTGCGCCCCAAGGATTTTCGCCTTATCGTGGAACAGCCTAAGGCAGTGTTGGCCGGACTGACGGGACAAATCCTCCTGTTGCCCTTGATAGCCTGGGGAGTAGCAAGCGGATTCCAGTTGGAACCGCTGTTCTTTCTGGGTCTGATGCTTATTGCTTGCAGCCCAGGCGGCAGCTCCAGTAATGTGTTTTCCATGTTGGCAGGCGGCAACGTGGCTCTATCAGTATCGCTCACAGCTCTGAGCAGCGTCATCACGCTGTTTACGGGACCGTTCATCATGGATATCATGACCCGTCAGGTCGGCTCGGCCATGAACGTCCACCTGCCCGTAGGCAACCTGCTCATGCAGAATCTGGTACTCATGGCCGTCCCCATAGCCATCGGCCTATGGATTGCCGTGCGCAACGAACAGTTGGCCGAGCGCATGCACGCCGTACTGAAGAAACTGGCATTCCCGTTACTACTCGTGCTCATAACGGTGTTCTACATACAAAACCGCGAAATCATCATGCACGAATTCCCAGCTTTGGGACTCTGCGTCACCGTTCTCATCCTTTTGTCCATGCTGGGCGGTGTCATCCTGTCGTGGCTCATGCGACTGACGGGACGCGACCAGCGCACCATCATCATTGAAATAGGCATGCAGAACGCTGCACAGGCCATCACCGTGGCCAGCAGCCCATTTGTGTTCAACAACGACGTCATGGCCATTCCCGCCATCATTTATTCGCTGATGATGAATGTCGTTTTGTTGACTTACGTAGGCATCATAAAGCGACAAACTGTCAGTTATAACTGACATCTTGACACTTCGCTTCTCGTTGGCATCAATGTTGCATCATGGGTGGATGAAAGCCGAAAGGCAATCGGAAACGAATTAACATTATGTCTAACATTTAAAAGTATAATTGGAGGTAACGATTATGATGCCAATGAGAAGTAACAACTGGATTCCCGCCGTGTTCAACGACTTGTTCTACAACGACTATATGCCGAAGGCAAACTGCACGGCTCCCGCTATTAATGTGAAAGAATCGGACAAAGCCTACACTGTTGAACTGGCCGCTCCGGGCATGAAGAAGGAAGATTTCAATGTTCACATCAACGACGACGGCAATCTCGTAGTCAAGATGGAGCACAAGGAAGAACACCACGAGGACGACAAGACCACACGCTATCTGCGTCGCGAGTTCAGCTACTCGAAGTACGAGCAGACGCTGATACTCCCCGACGACGTCAAGAAGGAGTCCATCTCCGCCAAGGTCGACAACGGCGTGCTCACTGTAGAACTGCCCAAGATGGTAGAAGAGAAAGTCAAGCTGTCGCGTCAGATAGATATTGCATAAAGGAGGTATTAAGGTAAAAAGATTGTAAAGGGATTAAAAACAGAAATCGGGCTGATGTTGATTCAGCCCGATTTTCTTATTGCACCTTATTACTTGGCAATTACTTACTGCTTGTCCAACTCAGCAAGGTTCTGGGCAATCATCTCGTCGGTAACGGTGTAGTTCTGCAGGTCGCCCTTGATGAACGACTCATAGGATGGCATATCGATAAGGCCATGACCAGAGAGATTGAAGAGGATAACCTTCTCCTCGCCAGACTCTTTGCACTTGTTGGCCTCGCGGATGGTAGCGGCGATGGCGTGACAGCTCTCAGGAGCAGGGATGATGCCCTCGGTGCGAGCGAAGAGCATGCCAGCCTCGAAGGTCTCGAGCTGTGGGATGTCGACACCGTGCATCAGACCGTCCTTAATGAGCTGGGAGATGATCATGCCTGCTCCATGATAGCGCAGACCTCCAGCGTGGATGTTGGAGGGTTTGAAGTTGTGGCCCAAGGTAAACATGGGCAGCAGCGGGGTATAGCCTGCCTCGTCGCCAAAGTCGTAGCGGAACTGACCACGTGTGAGCTTAGGACAGCTGTCGGGCTCGGCGGCAATGAACTCAGTATGACGCTCGCCACTCAGGTTATGGCGCATGAAGGGGAAGGAGATGCCACCGAAGTTCGAACCTCCGCCAAAGCAACCAATGACGATGTCGGGATACTCACCAGCCATCTGCATCTGCTTCTCGGCCTCAAGACCGATAATAGTCTGGTGCAAACCTACGTGGTTGAGCACAGAGCCCAGCGTGTATTTACAGTTCGGTGTGGTAGTGGCGAGTTCTACCGCCTCAGAGATGGCAGTGCCGAGAGAACCGCTGTGGGTGGGATCCTTGGTCAGGATGTCCTTACCTGCACGGGTTGACATCGAGGGTGAACCCTCAACGACGGCTCCGAAAGTGCGCATGATGCTGGAGCGGTAGGGCTTCTGCTGCATGGTTATCTTCACCTGATAGACGGCGCAGTCGAGACCGTAGATCTTGGCGGCATAGCTCAGAGCGGCGCCCCACTGACCTGCACCCGTCTCGGTGGTCACATTCGTTGTGCCTTCCTGCTTGGCGTAGTAGCACTGAGGCAAGGCGGAATTGATCTTGTGTGAGCCCAGCGGGTTTGTCGACTCGTTCTTGAAATAGATATGTGCAGGGGTACCGAGGGCCTCTTCGAGGGCATAGGCACGTACCAAAGGCGTAGAACGATAATATTTGTACTTCTCGAGTACGTCCTCGGGAATATCAATCCAACGATGTTCGGTATCCAGCTCCTGCACACAGCATTCGCGGGGGAAGATATGTGCGAGGTCGTCGACGCCTAAAGGCTGCTTGGTAGCAGGATGGATAGGCGGCATGGGTTTGTTGGGCATGTCGGCCTGGATGTTGTACCACTGTGTTGGAATCTCACTTTCCTGAAGGATAAATTTTTTCTGTTTAGACATAATAAAAATGATTAGGATTGGTAATATCCGCGTGCAAAGGTAATAAAATTAAGTGAAAAGCGAAAAGTGAAAAGTGAAAAATTTGCTGCCACCAATGAAAATTCGTACCTTTGCAGGCAATTATGACCATTATAGCAATCGTTTTACTCTATTTTGGCTTGCTCTTTGCCGTCAGCAAGTGGACAGGCAAAAAGGCCACGAACGAGACTTTCTATCGTGGCGACAGACGTTCGCCTTGGTATCTGGTGGCCTTCGGTATGATTGGCGCATCCATTTCCGGTGTCACCTTTGTGTCAGTACCAGGTATGGTGAACGTCATCAACATGACATATCTTCAGACGTGCCTAGGCTTTATGGCGGGCTATGCAGTAATAGCCTTCGTACTGCTGCCACTCTACTATCGCCTGAACCTGACAACGATTTACAGCTACTTGGGACAGCGCATAGGAAAGCGGGCATATAAAACTGGCGCATCATTTTTCCTGCTGTCGAAGATGACGGGTGCGTCAGTACGCTTCTATGTAGTCTGCTGGATTCTCTTGGCTTGTGGGACAGGGACTCTTGGCAACGAGACCAGCAACGGTATAGGCCATGACGACTGGATGTTTGCGGTTGTCGTAGTGGTGATGACGGCACTCATCTGGCTCTACACCCGCCAAGGAGGTATCAAGACCGTGGTATGGACTGACACCTTCCAGACAGCTTGTCTGTTTGGAGCCCTTATACTTATTATATATAAGGTGATTGGCGAGTTGGGCATGACGACAAGTGAGGCAGTGGAAGCCATCAGGCATAGCGAGCTGTCGCAGGTATTCGTTTTCGACGACTGGGTATCGAAGCAGAATTTTTGGAAACAGTTTCTGAGCGGTGCGTTCATTGCCATTGTAATGACAGGACTTGATCAGGATATGATGCAAAAGAACCTCACATGCCGTTCGCTGCACGACGCTCAGAAGGACATGTGTTCCTATGGCATTGCCTTCCTACCGGCAAACCTGCTGTTCCTGTCGCTGGGAGTATTATTGACGATATGGTATCAAGAGCAGGGCGTGGCAATTCCTGCTTCTGGCGACGACCTGTTGCCACGTTTCATCATGCACTCGTCCCAAGGCTCACCAGTCATCATGATCATTTTCATGCTGGGCATGGTGGCCGCAGCATTCTCCAGTGCCGATTCAGCACTGACGGCACTGACCACGAGTTATTGCGTGGATCTCTGCGGACGGGCGGACGACGAACGGTTGCGTCACAGGGTACATATCGGTATGGCAGGAGTCTTCGTGGTGTTTATCCTTCTGTTCCGACTGCTGAATTCGACAAGTGTCATTGACGCCATTTACATCCTCTGCTCCTACACTTACGGCCCGCTGTTGGGACTTTTTGCCTTTGGACAGTTGACAAAGCGGCAAGCCAACGACCGCTACGTGCCTTACATCTGCGTGCTGTCACCAGTGCTTTGCTTTGCTATCGACACATTGACAAACATGTTGACGGACTACCGTTTCGGTTATGAACTGCTGATGTTGAACGGACTATTAACCTTTGTCGGACTATGGCTAACAGGACGGAACAACAACTGACAAGAAACTGAGACCGATTAACCACCTTGTCGCAGGCGTTCGAAATAATCACGAGGTTGCACGCCCATCACCTTCTTAAACGTAGTAGCGAAATACTTGGGATCCTTGAAACCCACCTGATAAGCAATGTCGCTAACACGCAGCTCAGGATTCTCCTTGGCCATTTTGCAAGCTGTCTGGATACGAATGTCGCGAATGAAAGCTGTCACATTCTTACCTGTCAACGCACGCAACTTATTATATAGTGTACTGGCACTTGCACCCATGTCAGCAGCAAAGCTCTCTCGATCATAGTCACTGTCGTCGATATGTTCGTTGACGCACTTGATGGCACGCTGCAGAAATTTCTGGTCGGGCGAATTATAGGCCTGCTGAACCAGCGCCCCCAGCGATTGCGTACCATCAGACACGCCCTCGGGCAGTTCGATAGTAGGAACATGAAGCTGAACATTAGTCGGAATGTGGAATGCGGATGGCACAATGCCCGGCTTTTGGTCTTCCTGACCTGGTTCAACGATTTCATCCTTCAGATAACGATCCTTCTTAAGAGGTATCTGAGTTATAACCATATTACCTTGCCCTTCATAAAATTCACTTCGAATAGTACCATGATGCAGATTTACCAGTTGGCGAGCAATGCCGAGACTGAGTCGCAATGGGACGCCACTACTATCATTGATACGGATTGTCACCGCATCGTATGTGCCGTTAGCAAAGGCTTCCAATGTAATTTTCCCATGCTCCGGTGTATTAGTCACCATATCCGACAAAACAAGAATGGTTCCTTTTTCTACCGCGTCAATATCTATCCAGCCCATCATACTCTCGGGTGTACACCTATAGTCGAAGGTAATGTCTTTTGCCTCCGTATCGTCCACGAAATGATCTGCCACCTCACGAATGATATTCATTACATCATAGTTACTAACTTGAAGAGAAACCTCCTTCAGCGACAATACAGGGTCGTTTTTAGGCTTTTCCTGTAACTTTAGCTTGCCACAATATGCCACAAGAAGCAAAAGTATGATGAGAATAATGATATTTACGACTACCATAATTATAACTTTGATGGTGCAAATATAGAACTTTTATATGAAATTACAACTAAAAAGGGGTGAAAAAGATGTTAAACATGCCGATTTTAGTTTAAAAATCGTGATTTTAGGTAGAAAAATTGCGATAATCACGAATTTTAAACCTTTTATAACGTTATCTGAACTCATGTATGGAGAATTTGTTGTACTTTTGCCAGTGAAAAGATTTTTAATGGTTAAGGTTTATGGTTGATTAATTTAGTTTTTTGAATGGAAAAGCCCCGTTGTGAAACGGGGCTTTTTCAATTTTTATAGAGATTTTTATATTTCTAAGACTACCTAGGACAACCTAGGACCGCCTAGGATCTCCTAGGACAACCTCGTGTTCCAGCAAGAACCTTTCTGCTTCGATAGCCGCCTGGCAACCAGTGCCTGCTGCGCTAACAGCCTGACGATAGACAGGATCAGCACAATCGCCTGCTACAAAGACTCCAGGCAACTTCGTGCGTGGGGTTCCATCCACCTTCTTCAGATAACCTACTTCATCGGTTTCAAGCCATTCTTTGAAGATAGCCGTGTTGGGTGTATGGCCAATAGCCAGGAAGAAACCATCAATCTGGATGTCTACGAGCTCTTCGTCAGCCTCTCCTTTACGCTTGACCAGATGAGCACCCTCAACACCATTCTCGCCAAAGAGACCCAGCGTGTTGTGCTCGAAAAGAATCTCGATGTTCTCGCGCTCCATCACGCGTTGCTGCATGACCTTCGAAGCACGCAAGAAAGGCTTACGGACAATCATATACACTTTCTTAGCCAGTCCGCTCAAGTAGAGGGCATCCTCACAAGCCGTATCGCCACCACCGACGACAGCAACCGTCTTCTTGCGATAGAAGAAGCCATCGCAGGTAGCACAGGCAGAAACGCCTTGTCCATTGTATTTTCGTTCGTCATCCAGACCCAGGTACTTCGCAGAAGCTCCTGTAGCAATAATCACCGTATCAGCCTCCAGTTCGCGGCCTGCGTCATCCCAAGCCTTGTAGGGACGCTGTGAGAAGTCGACTCGTGTGATTTCACCATCGCGGATGTCTGTGCCAAAGCGTTCAGCCTGTTCGCGCAGGTCCATCATCATCTGATTGCCGTCCACACCCTGTGGATAGCCTGGGAAATTCTCGACCTCGGTAGTCTGTGTCAACTGACCACCAGGCTGCAACCCGCTATACTCTACGGGACTGAGATTTGCGCGGCTGGCATAAATAGCAGCGGTATACCCCGCGGGACCGCTGCCTATAATCAAACATTTTGTATGCTCCATGAGTTATTTCCCGAGTTCTTCCTTAATCTGCTGTTCGATGACTTCAATTTTCTCAGTGGGCTCAAAGCGTGCCACCACATGTCCCTTCTTATTAATGAGGAACTTGGTGAAATTCCACTTGATGTCGTTCTTCTCCTTATAGTCAGGATCAGCCTTTGACAGCATGTCGTCGAGTATATGTGCGATGGGGTGCTCCATATCCCAGCCTGCAAAGCCCTTCTGCTCCTGCAGGAAGAGGAACAACGGATCGGCATCGGCGCCATTGACCTTTACCTTCTTGAAACGAGGAAATTCCGTGCCGAAGTTCAGTTTGCAGAACTCATGGATGCTCTCGTCAGTGCCGGGGGCTTGCTGACCAAACTGGTTGCAGGGAAAATCGAGAATCTCGAAACCCTGGCTGTGATAGTCTTTATAGAGCTTTTCCAACTCATCGTACTGGGGTGTGAAACCACACTTGGTAGCCGTGTTGACAATCAACAGCACCTCGTTGGCATACTCCTTCAATGACACGTCCTTACCTTTTCTGTCCTTGACAGAGAAATCATAGATTGTTTTCATTTTGTCTTTTTATGGTTTGTAATGTATTAAAAATCCTCTGCGAAATTACGAAAATTCCTCGTTATCACCAAAGTTTTTAGGATTTTTTATTTTAAACCCCAGAAACTATGTACTATTTCCTTTTCCACCTGGTCTTCGACATCGTCAGGAAGATTACAGAAAAAGTCAATACCGGTCAACTCTTCCAAACGGTCGATGGTAATCGCATAGCCTTTACGGTTGTCATTGCTATGATCCTCGTTATACTGTTGCACCCAATAAGCCATACCATTCCATACATTTCCCTTTCTGCACACAATTGCCATATAAAAGAAGCGAGGTACAGGGATATGAAGCTTATTGACACGTGTCGGCTGATGGCTGTTGCGGTTGACATATTCAAGAATATATTCCGACTTATCAATGGTTCCTCCCTTGCATACATAGAGCGTATCGCCCAGACGGACCCAGTTGCGAACGTCTTCCTCCATCTTTGCCCAAAGGCCTGCATTGAATTTATTATACTGTGGCTGCATATTGGTGATGTAGAACGTCTGGTAATTGCATTCCACGGCTCTCAGACGATCGGCAGAAGGGCAGATATGCCCATGGTCATAGCCCGAATACTTATAGGGATCCTCTGCCCACCGGTACTGTACTGGCAAATCTGGATCGTTAGGATATTGACACGTTTCCGCCAACGTACCAGTATTCTCAGCATAATAGCGCGCCACGTTGGACGCTGAACTGTAGTTGACGCTGCTATACAACTGATAGCAACTCCAGCGCTGAGAACTCAGATCAGTATCCCACTCCACGCAATAGTTCACGCCTTCTTCCTTGGTTTTACCGTTCAGAACAGCCCGATGAACCACAACGACGTTGCTTCCGTCTTTTAACTTGGGAAATTCCAGACGATACTGAGCCTCTGCGGGACCAGTGGTATTCTTGTTGTTGTTGACAGTTCTCGGAGTGGGTTCTGGATTCGGCTTGGGCTCGTTGCCGCCACCACCGTCATCACCACCATCACTACATGCAGCCAACGTAAAGCAGGCAGCCATGAGCATGAAGATCTTTTTTGCTTTCATAGTCTTTAGTTTGTTAGTTTTTGGCTTTTTGTCTAGAATCGTTTCGTTTTTAGCTAATAAAGGCGCGACCACAGGCATATGCAACTACCTTGGACGCGCCTTCAATGTCTTGTGGCTTTGAAATGTATTTATTTCTTCGCAGCCTTACCGTAGCGGCTCATGAACTTGTCAACGCGACCAGCGGTGTCGACGAGCTTGCTCTTACCAGTATAGAACGGGTGAGAAGTGCTCGAGATTTCAATCTTTACCACAGGGTAAGTTTCGCCTTCGAACTCTACGGTGTCATTCGTCTTTGCGGTAGAGCGCGAGAGGAACATATCGCCGTTGGACATGTCCTTAAACACGACGGGGCGATAGTTTTCTGGATGAATACCTTTTTTCATTTTTACTTGTTCTTATTACGTTATTTAATACAAATTTCGCTTTGAGGGTGCAAAGGTACGAAGATTTTTTGAACCCACCAAATATTCACGCTATTTTTTTATTCAAAGGCGAAATCCTCGAGGATGCAAAGCGATTTTTCTTTCGTTTCCGACTGGAAAGTGAAGAAAATAGCATGTTTCCCTGCCAATTCTTTCAGTTCTGGCAGTGCCACCTTCAGCTCTGTCGACGTTTGAGGCAGGTCTGCCTTCAGCTCTATGGTTCCCAGCACTTTTCCGCCCTGTGACGTCCAAGGACGATCAAGCATCACAGAAATAGTACCATCGACTCCCTCAGGTACGAGGCGCAAGGCCAGCTGCACGTCTTCCCTACCCTGTGTCTTGTCGAAGTTAAAATACTTATATCCCACGATACTGCCATCAGTATTGTTCACCACGCGGTTACTGTTGTTCTTCAAATCGTAGGGTGCATCGAAATTCGTCTCAGTACCATAGGAAGCCTCTACGTACGAGCCGTAGAATGTATTGTTAGGCCATTCGTGTACGGCAGGCTTTGGTCCCGTCAGCCAGCAAGCGATACCAGCTGAGTGGCGCTCGAAGGGGTTCAGTCCGTTCAGCGCAAAACCTTCCGAGTTGTATTCGCCCTCGCTGATTTCCACCTTGCCGCCAGCACCTTCTTCCACCTTGACGGTGATGGGAGCCACCATAGCCTGACGGGCATATTCGTTTGTGCCTGTCTGACGGTGGTAGAACACATACCACTGCCCGCCAATCTCACAGATCGAGCCATGCGTGTTACCATCGGGCACTGCAGAGGCAATCACGTTGCCCTGTTCGTCCTTCTCGCGGGCACGTCCGTCGATGATGGTACCGCCATAGGTCCAGGGGCCTAACGGCTTGTCGCTATAGGCATAGGCCAGCGTGTAGTTCGACGTAGGCAGTCCGAACTCACCGTCCTCTGTGAAGCGACTATATATAAATATGTATTTATCCTTCACCTTACGAATGCTGGAAGCCTCGAAGAAGCGGAAGATGCCTGGTTCCTCAAAGCCGGATATCATGCCGTCGACAGCTTTCGTGCCAGGCTTGACAGTACACATCGTCGCAGGATCAATCTCTGCTGCCATCGAGTGTCCGAAGCCCCAATAGCCATACACCCGTCCGTCATCATCGACAAATACGGCAGGGTCGAAGCCATAGATGCCATCCACCTTGTTGGGGTCGTCAGCATTCCAGTTGCACACCTCGAAAGGTCCGTTAGGACGGTCGCTCTTGGCAATCAGTCCGTTGCGGAATCCCGTCTGGTCGTTGGGGAACAGATAATAAGTCTTCTTTCCGTCCTTGTCTGTCACCAGCGTCACATCGGGAGCGTAGAGCACATCAGCGGTTCCTGCCGAGTCGAAGGGTTCGCCCTTGGCATTCTTATCTACTACGAGGATTTCTCCGTCGTAGCGCCACTGGCTCAAATCTTCCACAGGCGCAGACCATACCACCTGGTCGCGTCCGCAGTACATTGTCTTCAGATTGTCGTGCGAACCATAGATATAGACGCGCTGCTTACCAGGATTGTCAGGGTCTTCAAACACATACGGTTCTCCATCGGGAATATGTTCCCACATGGGCAAATAGGGATTACCCTGGGTAATCGGTTCTTGTTTCACTGTTTCCATCTTAGTTGAGCAGGAAGTAGTCGTCATAATCAGCATAATAAGGAATGAAACGACGACAATAGCAGTTTTCTTCATTGTCTTTTTGTTGTTTAGTTGTTTTTGTAGTTGCAAAGGTACAAAAAATAGTTGATATCAACAACCATTTCATTGTTTTTTTTAGCAGAAGTAAACGACAAGCGGCACCTGATGGTTATCAGATGCCGCTTAAGTATAAAGGTGCAAGATTATTATTTCTTGGTCAATGTTGCATCGTCAACGAGGATGTCTTTACCAGATGAGTAGTTTGACTTCTTCGGATTCATCACTACCAAGCATACAGTCTTTTCTGCATCGAGGGTGAACTCGTAGCTGAACTGCTGCCAACTGGTGCTGAGGTTAGCATAGTCGCCATAAGCATAGCTGCCAGCCTTTCCATCAGCTCCGATGGGAACATAACCCGGACGTGCCTGTGCAACATCAGAGGTCGTAGCCTTAATCCAAACCGAGAAGACATAGGTGCCTGCAGCCAAGGTTATCTCCTGGCTGGCCAGACGCTTATTCTGGCCTTCGTCACCTTTCACCAAGCATGAATAACTACCTCCATGAGCATCGGTGCTCTGAGCCAGCGTAGCAGAACTTGCTGTTGATGCAGACTTCCAGCCAGTAGGCAGTCCATTAGCCCATGTTTCAAAATCACCATTGGTCAGCGATGAAGCTGATGATCCACCACCAGAGGTACCGCCACCGCCGCCACCTTCGCCATCAAGCTCAGGAGCCTGGCCGTTAACGCTGACGAGATAAGCACCTGTGGCCGTCTCTGGAGTATTACCTTTGTAATTGACAACAGGGCCATAGACAATAATTGTCGCACCCTTAGCAATCTTGTAACCTTCCTTGATACCCTTGCCATCCTTATCTTTTACACGGAACACCTTAAACTTATCAGAAGAACCTGCTGCATCAACAATGTCTACCTCCACATTCTTATAGCTGGTGACTGTGTAATCTGCGTCAGCAATACCCTTGATGTAGTATTTTTCAGTGGAGGCAGTAGTACCAACTTCCTGACACTTGGCAATAGCAGCTGCCACGTTAAACGGATCGGCCTCTGTACCAGTACCTTTAGCTGCGCCTGATTCGCCTCCGCCGCCACCGCCAGCAGAGGTCTTTCCATTCAGAGAGTAAATATAGCTCTTGTTCGCAGCGGTTTCAGGGGTGTTGCCCTTGTAATTGACCACCTTACCACAAATGATAATCTCATCTTTTGCCTTTGGCGTTTCACCACTTTCATACTTAACGTTGCCCAGATAGAATGTGCGGAATACATAGAACTGCTCACCACTCTCAGTGCCATCGTCAGAGAGATAGAAAGAAGCATTTCCATATTGCGTGTTGAATTCGCCGTTGTTGGCATACTTCACCAACTTACCTTTGATATAAATTTCATTAGGAGACTCTGTGTCAGCAGCCAACGAGGAAATATACGCGTTTGCTCCTGCTGCATTGTACGGATCAGCAAGAGTACCAGTACCCTTAGCCTCGCCAGTACCACCGCCGCCACCTTTCGTCAGCTTGACGATATAGTTGCCCTGAGCAACCTCAGGAGTAACATTGCCGTCCTTCACATACTTAGTCAGTTTACCGAAGACAACCACCTCGTCGCCTACGTTAATCTGTCCAGCAGCTGTGAAGTCGGTATTATCCAGATTCTTGCCGCGGAACACGGTCAGTTCACCCTTACCATCAGAGATGACATAATCGATGTTCTTATACTGAGCAATATTGGCATCAGAAGTCTTAATCTTGGTAATCTTACCAGTAACATAAGCATCTTCCTTCGTGGTACCGTTGTCTTCCAGAGCAGCGATATACTCCAATGCCTTGGTAACGGTGATAGGAGCATCCTTCGTACCTAAAGTCGTTGTGGTGGTACCACCGCCGCCACCGCCACCAGTGCCGTTGATGGAGTACACATAAGCGCCATTGGCTTGTGTCTCAGGCGTGTTACCCTTGTAGTTAACCACCTTACCGCAGATAACCACCTTGTCGCCCTCCTTGATGTTCGTGGCTGACGGATCGCTGTACTTCTGGTTGCCCAGATAGAGCACACGATAGCAGAGGAACTTGTTTCCACCCTCTTGTGAATCCGAAATCTCGAAGGTTGCATTACCATACTGAGTACCAAAGGTCTCAGTAATCGAGGTGATATAACCCACGATATAGACTTCGTTGGGAGATGGAACGTCAGCGCCCAGTCCACCGAGATATTCGATGACACCTGCTACGTTGAACGGGTCTGCCTGTGTACCGGTTCCCGAAGGTTCGACGACTACGACGTCATCTGTTTTAGGAGCCACGATTTGTCCGAACGGAGAGGGGACATCCTCGCAGCTGGTGAATGTGAAGACCGCTAAGGCCAGCACAGTCAGATAATAAGCTATTCTTTTCATATCTTTTATGTTTTAGTTATTTCTTCTGTTTTACTTAATGGACACTATCGTACTTCCCTGAGCATACTGCGGGGTATTACCCTTGTAGTTGACCACATTACCCTTGATGACAACCTCGTCACCAGCCTTGATAATGGTGGCACCATCCTTGTTGAACTTCTCACCGTTCAGTCCAAAGCCACGATACACCTGGAACGAACCCGTTGCTCCGTCCTTGCGGTCGGAAATCAGATAAGTGGCATTGCCATACGATCCGCTGGTATCGATATCACTCACGCTGACGATATATCCCTTGGTGTAGATATTGTTCTTAGTACCATCTGCAGGCAGCGACTTGGTAAGTTGTGTCACAGCGGCTACGTTGTATGGATCAGCCAGTGTGCCAGATCCTTCGGGCGTTGCCACGGGAGCGGGCTCCGTCGTCGACTCGACGATGTCCTTTTCCGTACGCATCATAATCTGCCACGTGTCGTTGTAGCGGGCAGCCACACCAGTGATGTCGACACGTGTGGTAGGCAGAAGACGCTGTGCGAAGTCTGCATAAGTACTAGTGCGCACTACGACGTTGCTCAGTCCACTGATGACGCGGTGGGCACAACCGCCGTAAAGCGATACGCTACCATCGCTGGGTGCAAACACAGCCTTGCCGTCAGCCTCTGCCAGCGTGACACCCTTCAGGGTTACCAGCTTACCGGCATCCTTGGAAATGTCAAGCAGGTTGAAGTTCCACTTCGCCTCGATGGGCGTCACCATCAGGCCAGGAATGGGCGACAACAGTTTGTAGTGGTCTTTCCAGATGTAACGGCTCATACGACCCACCTGGGGCGTAGCACCCTCCTTGTTCGGATTGGTATAGGTCGTACCAATCTGTGGCTGCTTGCCGTATCCTCCAACATAGAGTCCCTGAAGTTCCACGAGCACCGTCTGTCCCACGGGGAAGGCGCCGTAGAGTCCGCTCTGCGAGATGCTGAGCACGATGGCTCCCGTATTGTCCTGGAGATAGAGGGCGCTATAGATATTTCCACCCTCGTCGTTACCCGTAACGATACCCTTGATCTGCATGGGCTGCTTCACTTCCTTCAGCGAGTTGTTGTTAATCTCATTACTATATAGGGCTATTACCTCGGCAATGGTCTTCACATTGGTTTCCTGCAAATACTTATTGCCATAGGCCTCCATACCCTTCTCCGATGGAGGCGTATCCCAATCCTTGTCTTGGCACGATGTGGCCAGTCCGAGAACTGCCAGTGCAAAGAGAATATATTTCTTGGTTTTCATAATCGTCTGCATTATTTAGAATCTATAACCGATGTTCAGCATACCATTGATTCCGTACGAGTAGAACTTATACGGGTTGCGGTTGAACTTGTAGACACGTGTGCTGCCTACGTCGCCAGTGGTAGAGTTGACCGAATAGTTGCTTCGGCTCTGTTCGAAACCGCCAGTCACTATTCTTCTATTGTTCAGCACGTTGGTCACCGAGAAGTTCACTGAGAGCTGTCCCTTCTTCATACGGATGCTCTTACCGATCGACAGGTCGAGCATAAATCCGCCCCTGCCCTTAGCCTGTGCTACAGCCTGATCGAGCAGCACCTTTTCGCCAGTGGCAGTGGTCTCGAAGACCTTCTCAGCCTCGATGCCGCTGTTCTCGTACGACTTCTGGCGGTTCAGCAGTGTCGAACCGTAACGGTACGAGGGCGAGTACGAGAGATAGATGCGGTCGTAGTAGTTACCCATGACGTCGATGAACCATCCCTTGGCGTTATAGCTCAGTGTCAGGTTGAGTGCCGTCAGCGGTGTACCAGCTTCGCGCATGTCCTTATTATATACTATATCATTATGATATGTTCCTTCCGTCGACTTCATATAGATGGCCTTGGCGTTGTTCATGTTCAAGGCGTCGCTGACGGTACCCAGCGTCTTGATGCTGATAGAAGGAGTAATCTTGAATTTCACACCCCATTCCAGTCCGTAGTATTCTTTCTGGATGTCTGTCATTGACACGTAGGTGAACGAGCAGGCATCGTCGTCGAAGAACTGCTGCCACTCGGTAGCATTGTTGATGCGACTGAAGTAACCGCCGATGTTGGCCTTCATCCAAGTTGTCTCGTACTGCAAGCCAGCCTCGCTCGAGAATACGCGTTCGTTTCTCAGGTCTCTCACGAAGTCGTTGTTCACCTCGGGCGATACGAAAGCGGTCTTGGGAGTCGGAGCGCGGAACTCATAGCCAATGCCAAAGTTCCAGGTAATGCCATACTTGCTCAGCGTGTGCGACGTGATGCCCAGCTTGGCACCGCCATCCAGGAATTTACCCGTCTCGCTCTTGCCGTACGAGGTAACGCCGTTGCCCTGAGCCACTGCGATACCGTTCTCCATCTTACCGTCGCGATACATCATCACACCACCGACGCGTCCTGCCAAGAAGCCCTGGTAGTTGCCCTTGCCGAACTTCAGCGAGCTCCACAACTGGGCTTTGCGTGTGTGCAGGTCATAATCCATGCTATACTTATCGCCCTCCTTAAGCTCTGCTGTCGGATTGCGCATGTCGTAGTACACGTGCGGGTCACCCATGGGGTAGTTACCCAGTGCATAGGTATTGATGTTGCTCACATGGGAGGCTCCCAACAAATCGTCAATCTTCTGATAGTTCTGACTGATGTTGGCTGCCAGTTGCAGACCCACGTTCAGCGCGGTGTTCTTGCCCAGCTTGGTGTTCAGCGTCGATGCCAGCGACAGGTTGATGTTGTTGTTATACCTGGCTGTCATGAAGTACATGGCATCGCTTCCGTTGGCATTGCCCTGCTGGTTGGCATAGTACAGGCGGTCCCACTGAATCTGGCGAGCTTCCTCACTACCCGACAGGTACGACCAGGCGCGATAGAAGTCATTGTAGCCTGCTGCGGTGCGTCCGGCGACATCGTCCTCATACCACACATCGTAGTAGCTCGACGGCAGGTTCTTCCAGTAGTCGGGCTTGGGGTTCTCGCTGTTGTTGTAGTTCAGGCGCGTCGTCTTGTAATAAGAATAGCGACCCGACAATGCGGTGGTCAGCTTCGTGTCCTGTCCGATCTTCCAGTCCCAGGTCAGCAAGGCTGTGGGAGCAAAATCGGTAACCACGCGGGCACTGCGCTTCTTGCCGTTCTGGTAACCCCAGTTGGGATTGTAGAAGTAGGTATTGGCAATCCAGAACATTTCGTCCGTCGAGGGACCCTGAGCGGCGCGCTCCGTGGGGTTACCCCATGTGACGAGCGAAAGGGAGTGCCTGTCGTTCAGCTTCTTCTCGGCACCAAGGTAGTACGAGAGCGAATTGTAGAACGTGCCCGGCACATACGACGTTTCCATGTTGGCCCAGCGATAAGTCACTGTGGCCGAGAGTGCCCATCCGTCAGGACGCAGACCGGTATTGTATGCGTACTGCGCACGTACCGTATAATTACGGTTAGCGCCAGAAACAGCCGCATACTGTCCTGTGGCCATCTTGCTGGGTCGGAAGTCGAAATTGTTTGAACCACCCATGCCCGGCATAGCAAAGTTGGTAAACTCGAAGGGCAGTGCATTCTCCTTGCTTCGGTTGGTGATGCGGTTCAAACCACCTACCAGCGAATAACGGAACTGTCCGCTCTCCATGTCGTTCATGGAAACACCATTGATGTAAATCTCGTTGTACTTTTGGTTAAAAGCACGGTAACGGAAACGTGCGGGACTGAAGAGAAAACCTACCGTTGAAGCGTAGATGTTCTGATTCGACGAGATGATGGACACGTTCTGCGACATGTCATCGTCGTCACCCAACTGAGCTTCCGTAAAGGTGAAGGCCTCCTCGCTGACAACGTCTTCCTGGGCCTCAGTCTGCTTGGGTTGTTCAGTCTGAGCCAGCGCCGTTGCTACGATGAATAGTGCCATCACTGTTAATTTCACCTTTTTCTGCATAAGTCAGTTTTTAGTTAGTTATTTGTAATATTGCTGCAAAGATAATAAATAAAATGTAAAAAACATACATCTTTTGTATTTTTTTTGTGAAAAATTTGATTTTTCGAAAAAATATCACTATCTTCGCCACAAAAATCTGAAACTATTATGAAAAAACTGTTATCAATTATTGCAATCATGTTCCTGGTGGGAACGATGAATGCCCAGGCTCAGGAGAGAAAATTCTCAGTTTATGCCATTGGTTTTTATAACCTTGAAAACCTTTTTGACACCTGTCACGATGTAGGTCACAACGACTACGAGTACCTGCCCGATGGCCGCAACAAGTGGACGGGCATGAAGTATACCCATAAGTTGCGCAACATGGCGCGCGTGCTGGCCGACATGGGAACCGACAAACTGCCCCTCGTGGGCTGTGCTGCCATCGGTGTCTCCGAAGTCGAGAATGCGAAGTGTCTCACCGACCTTTGCGAGCAGGAGCCCCTGAAGCGTCGTAACTTCCAGTTCGTACATATTGAAGGTCCCGACCAGCGCGGCGTCGACTGCGGACTGGTCTACAACCCCGCCCTGTTCACCGTTCGCGACGTCAAGCTAGTACCTTATATATATGAGCGCCAGGAAGACATCGAGAAGAACCGTGCCACGCGTGGTTTCCTCGTTGTCAGCGGTACACTGGCCGACGAGCACCTCACCATCATCGTCAACCACCTGCCTTCACGTGGTGCCACCTCTTACTATCGCGAGCTGGGTGGCAAGCAGATCCGCGTCGTGAAGGACTCGCTGCTTCGCGACGACCCCAACGTGAAGATTATCATCATGGGTGATATGAACGACGACCCTGCCGATGCTTCCATGTCCGAAGCACTGGGTGCCCGTCGCGAGATTGCCGATGTCGAGGACGGCGGACTCTTCAACCCCTTCTGGAACATCCACGCCAGCGGCACAGGCACGCTGACCTATGGCGGCTCGTGGAACCTCTTCGACCAGATCATCCTCTCCAAGTCATTGCTGAACATGCCTGGCAAGCGCGACTTCTCGACGCTGAAGTACTACCAGCCACAGATCTTCCGTCGCGACTACCTGTTCCAACAGGAGGGCAACTACAAGGGCAACACGCTGCGCACACATGCCGGTGGTGTCTGGCTCGACGGATATAGCGACCACCTCCCCACCCTCGTCTATCTCGTCAAGGAGCAGAAATAGTCAATCGGCAAATAGTAAATCGCCAAATAAATCGTAAATAGTAAATCGTCAAATAGTAAATTAAGGTGACTATCATCGGAATCGCTGGCGGAACCGGATCTGGAAAGACCACCGTCGTCAAGAAAATCGCTCAGGCACTGCCGCCCCATTGCGCTGCCATCGTACCCCTCGACTCGTACTATAACGACACGACGGGCATGACCGACGAAGAGCGCCGTGCCATCAATTTCGACCATCCTGATGCCTTCGACTGGAAGCTGCTGACGGAGCATATCAATATGCTGAAAAATGGGCAGGCCATCGAGCAGCCTACCTATTCATACATCATCTCCAACCGTCTGCCTGAGACGATACACGTCGAGCCCAAGCCCGTCATCATTCTTGAGGGTATCATGACGCTGCACTACAAGAAACTGCGCGACATGATGGATTTGAAGATTTTCGTCGATACCGATTCCGACGTGCGACTCATCCGCAACATCCGTCGCGACGTGGTGGAGCGCGGACGCACCGTCGACCAGGTCCTCGAGCGCTACGAGCGTGTGCTCAAGCCCATGCACGACCAGTTCATCGAGCCCACCAAGCAGTACGCCGACCTAATCATCCCCTCCGGGGGCGACAACAAGACCGGTATCCACATCCTCCGAACTTACATCGAGGGCATCGTCACCAACGTCTGACGGTTTGCCGTCGTCAGTGCCGAGTCGTGATTCAATTTCCTCGGCCCCATATTCTCCGTCCGCCTTGCGTCTGGCCTCCTCGGCATCACGCAGGCGGTCGGCGTTTTTACGCACACGGTAAATCTTCAGCGCGTTCACCAGTTCTATCACACCATACACCATCGAGCACCAGCCCAATACCTGGAGCGACGTTTCCGCAGACTCGAAAGGTTTTAGGACAATAAACAGCCCCACCAGCAGAATCAGCGACGGCATCACCCAGTATCCGAAGGGAATGCTGCCCAGCCTGCGTGCTGCCACCAGCGCCATCAGCTGCGTCACGCCACCCAGAATCAGCACCGCTGCCAGCATATACATCAGTCCGTTCACGAAGGCGTTAGGCGACAACGTCAGCACCAGTCCCAATATCACACTGCCTGCCCCCACGATGGGGAACGTAGGCTGTCCGCCCCTGACCACGCGACCCTGCTGGTCGGTAATGGAATATTCGCCAGCATGCCGCTTGGCCTGCCAATAGGCTATCAGGGCAATGATGCCCGACAACAGGAACAGCGCCCCGATGGCCATTGTCAGCCACGTCACACCGTCCTGTGGAAATTTCACCAGCAACACGCCAATCACGATGGCGCACAATGCCCTGAATATCGAACTCTGGAATATCTTCATCATTGTTTTTTACACTAAACTCTTATCTCTCACCTAATATCCCCAGTGTTTACGACTGGCTGTGCCGAGTCGTCACCACACAGAACCACGAGCAGGTTCGACACCATTGCAGCCTTCTTCTCGTCGTCCAGGTTCACCACCTGTTCGTCCTTCAGCTTGTCCAGCGCCATCTTCACCATCGACACCGCACCCTCCACAATCTTCTCGCGCGCAGTAATGATTGCCGACGCCTGCTGGCGACGCAGCATCACGGCAGCGATTTCCGGAGCATAGGCAAGGTAGTTGATGCGAGCCTCCACGACCTCGATGCCAGCCAGTGCCAGACGCTCGTTCAGCTTCTGCTCCAGCTGGTCGTTAATCTCCTCGCCACCACCACGCAGGGTCAGCTCATTGGTTTTATTATCTTCATCGTCGTAGGCATACTGTCCGGCCACCTGACGCAGGGCAGCATCGCTCTGCACGCGTACGAAACGCTCCAGGGCATTCATAATCGAGCGCACATCACCACCAATCTGTCCCTGAGCCGTGGATGCCATCGTCTGCGAATCCACCTCAAACAGCGCCTTATACGTATCCTTCAGCTTCCACACCAGCACCAGACCTATCATCACCGGGTTGCCCGTCTTATCGTTCACCTTGATGGGTTCAGCGTCCAGGTTGCGGGCACGCAGCGACACCTTCTTCATACCATAGAACGGGTTAATCCAGTAGTATCCCGCCTGCGTGAATGTGCCGGAATATTTTCCGAACCACGTCAGTGCGCGCGCCTCGTTGGGCTCCAGCATCATAAAGCCACACCACATGATGATGTTCACCACCAGCAGCACACAGCATCCGGCCAACAGCCAGCCACCCAGTGCCCCATCGCTGTCGTTCAGCAGAATGACGCTCTCTACGATGCCCCAGATGGTCAATGCCAGCACGACAAAGTTCACGAACAACATCACAAAACCATTCACTACCATGCCCTTAAAGGCAAACTCCTTGTTCTCCATTTTTCAGTTTTTTAGGGTTGATAATCATTTTGATGCGCTCACACGGTGCCTGTCACCCTGTGTACCTTTAAGTTTGCTGCAAAGGTAGACAATATATTCGAGATTTCCAAATTTTTTTCTGTTATTTAATCAATTCCTCTGGTTGATCAGGTTAACCACCACCTTCACCATCACGTCCTTCTCTTCCGTCTTGCGTCGCGAAGACGGGCCCCAATGATTTTCCCTTGAGACAGAGTCCCAGTCCCTGATGTCTTATCGCTAGTCTTTATTTCCAACAGATGATAATTCTTCCTGCTAAACGAATACTTTCTACCGCTTTCCTTCAGCAATTTTTGCTTTCATATTGCGAAATTACGGAAAATAAATTAAAAAAGAGCATTTTTATCAATTTGTATTTGGAAAATGTAGGGAATAAAAATGAATTATACAAGAAATCGGGCAGGCAAATCATCGCCATCTGTTGAAATCACTGCCTGAGGCGGAAATTCGGCTCGCCTTCCTATGGCATACTTCGGGGTTAGTGTTTTTATATATATAAGAATAAAAAGAAAAAAACATAGCCACAACCCCGCCCCAACAGTGCCCCCTGCAAAAATCCGAGAATAGCTTTTGCGTATACGCGAACGGTCGTTTGCGTAGGCGCAAACGGTTGTTTGGGCTAACGCAAACGGTTGCGAGAAGGCTTCTCAGTCCCTCCCACAACGGCTTTCGCACCCGACACGGACGGGGTTTGTACCCTGAAAGGAACTATCTGAACAAAAAGCGGGTGGCAACGTGTAGGCATATACCCGTTCGCAACGCCACACGTCACCGTTTCTCTAATAGCGAGAGGCCGTTTCTCTGCCAGAGAAAAGCCGTGTTGCTAAAAACGGGGAGAAGATTCTTTGACCTAAAGGTTCTCACACCTGAAGGTATGAGTGTGGCTTCGCATTCAAAGTGTGGCGTTGCAATGGCGGCATCTCAGAAAAACTCAAATTAATTTGGTTTTTCGTTCGATTTAATCAACTTTCTCACGCTCAGAAATGAAAATATATTCTCATTTCCTTCGCTTAATCGAAATTTTGCACTATCTTTGCATCATGGATTTGAAAGACAAGAAGATTGCCGTATTGCTGAGTGGGGGTGTGGACTCGAGCGTGGTGCTCTACGAACTGGTGCGCCAGGGGTTGCAGCCCGACTGTTTCTACATTAAGATTGGACCCGAGGAGGAAGAAGAGTGGGACTGCTCGAGCGAGGAGGACCTGGAGATGGCCACCGCTGTGAGCCATAAGTACGGCTGCAGGCTGGAAGTCATCGACTGCCACAAGGAATATTGGGACCAAGTGACGAAATACACGATGGACAAGGTACGCGCGGGACTGACGCCCAACCCCGACGTGATGTGCAACCGCCTGATTAAGTTCGGCGCATTCCACGAGAAGCGCGGCCACGACTACGACCTCATCGCCACAGGACACTATGCGACGACTGAGGAGGAAGCTATTAGCGATTGGCAGTTAGCTGTTAGCCAAAAGCCAAAAGCCAAAAGCCAAAAGCTGAAATGGCTTTGCACCAGTCCGGACCCAGTGAAGGACCAGACGGACTTCCTGGCGCAGATTTACGACTGGCAGTTGGAGAAGGCGCTGTTTCCCATTGGCCACATGATGAAGGAGGAGGTGCGCGAGATTGCCGAGCGCGAACACCTGGCACCCGCCCACCGACGCGACTCGCAGGGCATCTGTTTCTTAGGGAAAATCAACTATAACGACTACATCCGTCGCTATCTGGGCGAACTGCCTGGCGACGTTGTTGAGCTGGAGACAGGCAAGAAGATAGGGCAGCACAAAGGCCACTGGTTTCACACCATCGGCCAGCGCAAGGGCATGGGACTGGGTGGCGGCCCGTGGTTTGTCGTGAAGAAGGACACGGAGCAGAACATCATCTACGTGTCGCACGGCTACGACCCCGAGACGGCCTACAAGCAGGACTTCCCCATCCGCGACTTCCACAGCATCAACGGCGTGTTGCCACCAACGGACATCACATTGAAGATACGTCATACACCTGAATACCTGCCAGCGCGACTGGAAACAATGGAGGACGGCAGATACATGGTACATGCCGCAGCACCCATTCATGGCGTGGCACCCGGACAATTCTGCGCCGTCTACGATGCCCAGCACCACCGCTGCTACGGCTCGGGGGAGATTACCATATAAAGTTGAGAGTTTAGAGTTTAGAGTTGAGAGACAACTGTCTTCCGACCTGCGTGGATGTAAAGGCCTCGCTGCTGCGGGCGACCACTCAAGCGGCGCCCATCAAGGGTGTACCATGCATCAGACGACGGGTCGGAAACCTTGATGGTATGCACACCTGAAGTTTCCAACAACGCATTCACTGTAAGCAACTTACACGAAGGCATCGTGAAAGTATACTGCTCGCCTTCGACTACGTTCTCCGTCGTCGAACCGTCGTTGTTCACCTGAACGATCTGCCAGCCTTTCACGGGCTGTTCACCACCTTGTGCGCGCAGCACCACGTCACGCCCCGCAAAGAACTTCCCGTCGAAGAGGGGCTGGCTCAAGGGAATATTGTTGATGCTAACGGTAATGCCAGCCAGCTTGTCAGACGGAATTGACTTGTTGACAGTCAGCGCAGTAGGCGTGCCGTAGTGGTAGTAGTCAGCCAGTTGCTGATAGAAATGTGCCGTACGCTCGGCCACCCAACGACGGGCGTTCTTCAACTCATTGTCATAGTTGACCCAGCCACTGACAGCCTTTTTGTGGTAGGGGAACTCCTGTTTGATCATGTCGACCATCGGATCCCAGACGGAACGGGTGCCGCGCTCGTTCAGGAAGTCGCCCATATAGACGGCAGCGCGCTCGAGGAACAGCTGACGGAACCCTGCGTCGTCCATCAGATGGCGGAATAGCATGGTCTCATTCTCGCCATTGGCCCAGTTGGTAGACGGGTCATAATCGTGATTGTTAATCCAGGCAATGGTGTTGTAGCTAGACGAATGGCCATAGAGTCCCAGTCCGAAGTCGGTATCCTTGGCGATAAAGCGCCAACGGCCACCCTCGGTACGGGGTCGCCAAAGGACGATGTTGTTGCCTGGGAAATCGCGGTTGCTGTAATAGAGGTTCATTATCATGAGGTTGGCAAACTCCGTACAGTCCATCCATTGTTCGTATTCTGCCAGCGTGTGCCCCGTCTCCTGATAGAAAGCCTTGAAACGATTGAAGTTCTCCCAGTCGCCCTCTTTCAAGTCATACCAGTTCTCGATCATGTCAAGATCCTCGAGCTTGTCGTAGTGGGTATAGATATTGTCCTCGTTGGAACGCTCGCGGATGTTGAGAATGCCCTTATACACGCCATTCTTAAAGACGATGGCCGGGCGCCAGGCCTGCCAGTCGAGGTCAACATGCTGGGCCACCGTGCGCTGGATGACGGCATCGCGCATCAGGAGATAGTCGAAATCGTTACCCGCATTACGCAACACGAGCGACTTGAACTCCGTATCGCCAGGACGCTGGTCGGGGAAGAACTCGTAGGACAGGCGTTTCTCGCCAAAACGCTTGTTGGCATAGACAGCCAGCGACTTCAGTTTGGCACCTCGTGACGCACCTCCCTGCACGCGCGTCTCGCCCAACTGGTTGAGTTGGCTGTCGCTGTTGGGCGTCTCAAAAAACTCGATATTGACAGGGCGTCGCCAGTCGTTGCGCTTGTCGGAAGTGTTGTTGGGCAGGATGCCAATCTGCGAATCGTACCAATAGTGGCCGTCCATCACCAGCGAAATGACAGGCAGCGTCATGTCGCGACCCAGGAAGATGTACGACTGCGTGGCACTGCGAGGCGACAGGTATCCGTCGCAGAAGGTCGTAGCACGCACCGTCATCGTATGATTGATGGTCAGGGGAGCCGTATAAACAGGGCTGTTGGTCGTGGGTTCGCTACCATTCAGCGTATAGCGAATCACGGCACCTTCGGGTGAGCCATCGGGCAGCGACAGCTGAAGCTGTAGCGTTTCAGCACTGGTCAGTACCCTACCCTTCTGGCTGAACACGGGTTCACCCAGCAGTTGTTTTTTCGTACATAGCGTACCGCAATTGGCTGCTCCGGGCGTGGGCTGATACTGGTAGCCCCACGACAGGTCGGTTTCAGTCTTGTAGCCTAACGAAATGTTGGGAGCAGGTTGTTTTTCAATGTTCTCGCGCTTGTCGTCCACTTCGCCATCGAAAAACAGATAGACGGAACCGCCCTTGCCAGAGTCCAACCGATAGTCGGTGTGCAGTTTGTTGCCCACCTTGTCACAATAGACCACGGCATACTGGCCAGCCTCCAGGACCTGCATAGGCAACTGCCAGGCCGTGTTGACATCGTTTGTCAGACCCAACCTGTAACGTCGCAGGTTGACGGGCGTCGGGCCGCTGTTATACAGTTCTACCCACGAGTCGGGGAAGTCGTTCAGATCGTCCATGATACAATCGATGTTCGACTGCATCAGTTCGTTGATGCGCAGCTGGCCTTTCTGCTCGCCATAGTCCTGCATAGGTGCCTTGACCAAATAGATGCGCGTGATGACAACTGTTGCAGGCTTGCTGGTCTGAAAGGCCACCTGCGTGACATGCTGCCGTTTGTTCTCCGACAGTTCAACAAAGGCTTTTGTCGTACCCGTCTCCATGTAATGATGATCATTGTCCACGCCTTCGGGATAGAGCACCAAGGGCTGTACGGCACAAGGTGAAGGCTCAGCCAGTTCGAACACCAACTGACTATATTCCGACCAGTCCTCGTCGCCAAACCAAGCCACCAGGCCGCCCCATTGTTGTCCGTAAAATGTGATACTACCGTCAGCATTGCGGGTAAAGCTTTCTGATTTTCCCCAACAATACGTAAATTTCGACGAGATGTCGACAATTTCCTCAGCCTGAACCGAGAGAGTAAAGAAGGTCAAAAAAAGTAATGCTAGTCTATGTTTCATGTTGATAATAAATTGTCTTATTGTTACTCTCCCTACTCTCCCATAAGGGAATTCAGATAGACCTCAAGGGCGGTGTATCCGGCTTTTGAGATCACCTTGTTGCGGTCGTCTGGAACGTTGGGATTCAGCCCGTGGGCACGCTCCCACTCGTCGGCCATGCCGTCGTGGTCGTTGTCGGCAACAGGTTGTGCATCAGCATATTGCGGCCAGCCTTCCGCATCGGCTGGCGAATCGATGATGCCTGGTTTATGGGCTGACTGGCCTTGATATCGGGGTTTTCCGCTGCGCACATCCTCGATGATTCGGCGTTCGACGGCGTCGCGATGAATAGTGCCTGCTTTCGCCAGCACTTTCTTATAGGCCTTCTTGGCGGATTCTGCCTTGGTGAGATAAGGCTGATAGTCAGCCGTTTGCAGGCGTTGCATGGACTTCTGTTGGTCAATAGTGAAGCCCGTCTGATTGCTGACGAGTGCCCAGCTGTCGCGCGCCTTCACACCCTCCATCACGTTGCCGTTCATATACCAACGGGAAGGCGACGTAAGCTGTTTGCCCTTGCGGGCATTGCTCAACTCGATGAACACATTATCGTCGGGATGGGCAGGACCGGGCTTGTAGTAGTTGCCCACGAAGTTGCACTCGTGCGTGCTACCCTCGCCAGCCTCGTTCTCGCCACCATAGCAGGAATTGCGACGGCCCCAGTTGAAGTTCACGTTGTTCTGGTATTCCAGGAAGACATTGCGGTCGCCCTTGGGATTCGAGGCACCATTGATGCGTGGCGAACGACTGTCGTTGTGGGCCAGCAGGTTGTGATGGAACGTAGCAGGCGAGCCGCCCCACTGACAACCATAGCCGCGAACACCCTTCTTGTGGCCTGCGTCATGGAGTCCCTCGTGAATGATGCACCACTGAAGAGTGGTATAGTGGTTGTCGTACATGGTGACATTCTCCTCGCCACTCCAGCCAAAGCAGCAGTGGTCGATGATGATGTTGCGGGCATTCTCGATGCCAATGGCGCCACCTTCGATGAAATTTTCTTTCTTTGACTTCGCTGGGTCACCAATGGTACCCAGTCGCGAACGGATGTTGCGAATGATGACATTCTCGGAACCGCCCAGGTTCAGCTTTCCACCACGTAGCAGGATGCCCTCGCCAGGGGCTGTCTGACCAGCAATGGTCACGTTCTTCAGTTTGGCGCGGATGGAACGTTCGTGCTTACGCTGCGGATCAGGGCCGATGTCGATGATGCCTCTGACGCGGAACACGATGGTGGCATTCTCGCGACCCGCCTCCGTCAGTGCCCAGCGCAAAGAGCCCTCGCCAGCATCGTTGAGATTCGTCACCTCGACCACTTTGCCCCCGCGTCCGCCCGAGGCATACTTGCCAAAGCCCTCAGCCGTTGGGAAGGCCAGCGTCTGTGCCAGACTGTCTAAGGCTATTACCGTCAGGGCAACAAAAAAGGTCACTATCTTCTTCATTTGCATCAATTATCGTATCAATTACTTCACTATTATCTTCTTGCCATTCTGGATGTAGACTCCACCTTTCTTTAGCTCACTCAGCCTACGGCCCTGCAGGTCATAGAAGGTGGGATCCTTGTACTGAGGGGTATGATTAATGGTTTGAACTCCTGTAGCAGCACTGCTTACGGCTACGCCAAAGCGCTGTGTCCATTGGGTCTCACCATCGTCGACAGTTACATTGACATAGCCAAAACCAGCATTCTGACCCGCAACGACATTCAGTTCTGAACCATTGATAGCAGTTGTAAACAAACTGCTCTCAGCAGTCACTGTATAAGCTGGAGTAACTTTGTCATAATTAGCGTTCTGTCCATAAAAACCGGTAAAGTATGGCTTCACGTCCATTGTGCCTGTGGCACCGTGTCCTACTATCACATACGGATGGGCCATGAATTCAAGATAGTCTTCCAACAGCGTCCAGCCATCATGGTCTGGGTCATCGTTTTGGTTTGCCACACTAGCATTGCTGCCAACCATCTGTTCCCACCAGTCAGGCATACCGTCTTGGTCAGCATCCCAATTGGCATCACGATGTTCCTCAGGATAGTTCTCCCAGCCACCAGCATCGTCCTCGTGGTCTATCTCACCCTTGATACCCGAACGACTACCTATATAGGTCCACGTACCCTTCAGCGTCTCCTGGATGTTACGCAGATGATGATCGTCACGCATGGGCATCGTGGCACCCGCATCGCTGGTTACAATCTTGAAGGCTTCCTTGGCAGAATGGATGGTAGCATAGGACGTAAAGAACGGAGCGTCGTACCACGTCAACTCAGGTTCAGGACCCGTAGCCCTATAGGTTTCTCCCTTTTTGTCTTCAGTCAGCGTATGGTTCTTATTTTCACGGATATTACCACTGACATAGGCAAACTGTGAGCGATGGTCAAAGTCTTCGTTCTGGGCAGTAAACAGGTACTTGTTTGACGAGGCCTCACCCATTTTATAATAGTTGTTGACGAACTGCATCAGACGGGCACCACCATCAGTAGTACGCCCGCCCCAGTTGTAGCACACGTTATTGAACATATCCAACTCGCCAGCAGCATTGCCTGCACCATCGAGTCCACCACCCATCGACCAGTTGCGTCCCTGACAGTTAACCAACAAATTATGGCTGAATGTGCCCACGCTACCACCGATTGTAGCGGCAAAGCCGTGATTCTTGCCATCTTCGTAGTTCTTATGCCCCGTAATACCCAGGGCCTCAGTAATCATCGAGTATTGGAAGGTGATATTTTTGGCTCCACGACTGGAGAATGTCTCGTCACTGCCCCATGCCGCTGTGGTGTGGTCGAGAATCGTATGGTCATTACCTGCACCCAACGCATTGCCAGTATTCTCACCATAGACACCCAATCCTCGTTTGAAACGCATGTGGCGACAAATTACATCCGAGCCCAGTCCTATGTTCGAAGCTTTGATGCAGACGCCCTTGCCTGGTGCCGTCTGTCCGGCTATGGTGATGTTAGACTTGGTGAAGTGCGCGTTAAAGTCCAGTTCTATGATACCACTCACGTCGAACACAACATAGTGGGGGGCATCAATATCCATCAGACCATAGAGTAGTGTACCAGGCTCCCTTCCACCGCTGAGGCTGGTGACGTGATAGACAATGCCCCCTCGTCCACCATTGGCATAACGTCCATAGCCCTCAGCACCAGGAAATGCCAGTTGACGGGGCTTGAAACTCCACACATTACCCTTATGTACGGTACCATTGTCGTCCACCTCGTCAACACGCCAGTAGTAGGTCTGCAGAGAGTACAGCCCTGTCTTGGTGTATTCCGTAGCAGCGCCCTCGTATTCATAATTGGTAGAGGTGGCAACGTCGTTCTCGTCAGTACCCAATACGAGTTTGTGCTTGGTAATGCCCTCGGGAGCCTTCCATGAGAAATGGACAGTACCATCGTCTGTACCCGCATGAAAGTCCATGTGAGCAGGTTGCGGATCAGTGGCGGCAATAGCAGCCACGTCAAACTCCAAGCCACAAATCAACATTCGTGTACTGGTATAACTCTCCCCCTCCTTTAGGCGAGTAGTATAGGTAACGACAACAGGCTGTCCCTCAGTGGCTGTAAAGCTGACAAACGACTGCCCAGCCTCGTTCACACTCCGTGCCGACGAGGTCATCTTCTGGTCTGTGGCGACTACCTGTCCGTTTACGCTGACATCAAAGTCGGGCTGTACCTGATTCTTGTCCGAATTGTTATGGTAGGCCCTTAGGGTATGCTCTCCTGGTGTCAGCCCCTCAATGGTCAGGGTCAGCGAGGTCGACTTGTCATTAATAACGGTCAAGTTGCCATTCTCCAGATTAGTCACCAGCACATGCTCGCCAATCAGCTTTAGCTTATTGGTTTCCACATCCTGCTTGCTCCAGTTGCTGCCCAACGATGTGGCAGCTCCACCTGGTGTCAGCGTGATGGTAACACCATTGTCAAAGGTCTTGCTGTCTGATGCTACTCGCCCTACTTCCCATGAGGTGAACCCCACCTCGGTATGCTTGTCTGGATTCGCCTTACCAGGAAAGTCGAAGTCAATCTTCTGTGCCAACAGCGTGGTTGAACAGATGAGACCGAATGATATCAGTATCTTTCTCATCTCTTTCTTTATTTGCAGACAACTTTTGTGGTGCGTGTCGTACCATCCGACAGTGTTTCACGAATCACGTTTATTCCATGCTGCAAACGCGACACTTGGCGTCCGTCGGGCGTGAAGTACTCGCGACGAACGACTGGGGCAGAGGCGGTGGGTAGCGCAATGCCTGACGGGCTGCCTAAAGATGCCATTTCGCCACAAACGCCATACGCACTGATGGCCTGCACGGTGACATGACTGCCTGTAGCAGAGGTATTGGTGGTGATGGTAGCCACATCGTCGGCCACAACCAGATACGACTGGGCAAAGCCTGTAGGATCGCTCCACGACACCGTATTACCATTAACGCTGAGCGTGGGGGCTGGCAGAATGAAGCCCTGCCAGTCGGCATCCCAGCCATCTGATCCACGCAACATATAGTCGAGTTGATAGCTATTCACTTCGACAGGTGTCAACACGGCCTTGCTGGCCTTGGTGGTTCCTGCTTCATTCTTGAACGAAGTCTTGCGCTGACTCAGGTCAACAACATTGCCACTGGCATCCATCGTGTTATATTCAGCCATCTGCGAGGGCAGTCCATCCATATCGTTCCAACCCTGAGCGGTGATGCTGACACCGCTAGTCAGCTGGGTGTTGATGAAGGCTACCTTAGGCGTATTGCCCCAAGGGCGTCCCAATGCAGTAGTAGAGCCCGACTGGGCAGCGGTAATGGTAGCATTGCGGAACACATAGCCATAGTTGGGAGAGATATGGTCTGGAGCCACTATGACGTTCGAGGTACGCAGAACATGCAGGGTAACATCGTCGAAGAAGGCCTCGCCAGCACCATAAATAAAGTCGGTAGTACCAGTAACCTTGCTATTACGCACCAGATGGCGATGTCCGTCCTTACCCGTACGATAGGTGTCCTGCCAACCTTCTAGATTACAGTTGGTTATGATGATGCGGTCTGCCTTGGTATAGAGTGCCAGTGCCTGACCTTCATTGGTACGTGTGTTGCGGATAGTCAGATTGTCGAACGAAGCATCATTGGCTGTCACATTGATGGTTGAGGTATTATCAACGTTACCCTCAGCAGCTATCTTATTCCACGAGATAATGGTATTGTCGCGCGACTGACCCATCAGGTGGACATTCTGGCGATTAATCTGAACATGACCTTCGTAAGTACCTTTCTTTATAAATATATAATAAGGTGTAGCGTCGCTGGGAGCAGCATCAATGGCTGCCTGGATAGTCTGATAGGTCTCACCCTCGCCCACAACGGCATTGAAGGAAGTAAAGGTGCCGCCACCGGGCTGATGCTTGGTGTAGAGTTTGGCGTCAATTTGTCCGTCAGCCACACCATTGAGGAACAGCTCCAAATTGCTGTATCCGCTGGCAGTCAGCTTCATGCCATCACTGGCATCATTGGGGTTCAAGCCCACAGAGGTTTCGTAAGCGTCGGGCAGTCCGTCGCCATCGGTATCGACTACAGCGCAGTCGGTGTCGTCCATCTGGAGACGGGGATAGCAGGTGACATCGATTTCCTTATTATCTGAGGCATTGTCGCCTTCGTAAAGTGCTGCAAAGTCGTCGTGCGACTGAAGCGTAATGTCGTAGGGCGAGTCGATGATGCCCAACTTGGCACCACGGGCACCTCCGAACTGTGGGTCGATGGTGCCAGCAGCCTCAGCGAGAATGCGTGCGTCGACCTCGTCATAGCGTGGCAGCGAGGCACCAGCCTGACTAGTGACTTTCTTAAAGGCCTCATCAGCTGTCTCGTAAGTGGTATAAGTGAGTTCTCCTGCAACGGGCTCTGTGAGCAGTGCCTTGTCTGCCAATGCCTGCGAGGGTGAGAGTGACCAGAAGTTCATGGCTCGTGAGGAATTGTTGCTGACAAAGCCATAGAAGTTGTCATCGTTGACCTTCTGCAACTCCTCGTCCTTCCAGATATTGGCTGATGGAGCCCATTTGCTGCTCAGTTCAAACTTGTTTCCTTTCAGATACCACTGTCCCACATCATTGATGGTGCCTCCACTGGCAGAACACCAGTAACGACGACTGCCTGTAGCATTCTTGGTGGCAGGACCTGGACGATAGTAGTTGTTAATCATGTAGATGCGGTCGTAATCTGTTTCGCCACCAGCAGAATTCTCACCACCATAGATAGCATTCACGCTACCCCAGTTGTAGATGACATTATTGGTAAACTCATTGACTGCCTGCCTATCATGGTTCTCTGTACGTACACCATTAAAGCGTGGCGAACGGCTGTTGTTATGGGCAAACAGACAGTGGTGCATCGTGCTGCGTTTTCCACCCCACTGGGCTCCGTAAGAACGATTACCCTTGTTGTTACGTGAGTCATACAATCCCTCGGAGAATATGCACCACTGGGTAGTGGTATTGTTGTTGTCATAGAGGGTGATGTTCTCCTCCATCGACCAGCTAAAGGAGCAATGGTCAAGGACGATGTTCTCCACATTTTCCACACCCAAGGGCGACATACTGTTTTTAGGCAGATCGCCAGCACGGAAACGGATGTGGCGGATGATGATGTTAGAGCCCAGCTTCACCCTATAGCCTGCCAGACAGATACCACCGCCAGGAGCCGTCTGACCAGCAATCGTGGTATTCGACCTGACGTCCACATTCCTGGTCAGGAAAATGGTGCCAGCGACCTTGAAGAGTACTGTACGAGGGGTGTCGTCGCCAGTTGACACTGCCCAACGGAAGGTACCCTCCTCGCCAGTATCATCGAGACGGGTGACGTAATAGACCTTCGATCCACGACTGTCAAACATGCGTCCGCCCGTCGTAAAGCGGCCCCAACCCTCACAGCCTGGGAACGCGACGAGGTCGGGATTATAGTTTGGCAACTTCGAGAAGACAGCATAGACTGTACAATCCTCCTTCAGTGTGAACTGATAGGTAGACGATGTAGACAACGTCGTGCCATTGCCGTCCTCCCAACGGTCGAACTGATGCCCTATGGCTGCGGTAGCCTTCAATGTCACGTTGGTGCCATAATTGAATTTATAGCCTCCCTCGACAGGAGTGCCTTCAGGGCTGACACTCACAGTTCCCATGCCTTCGCAACCCGGCTTAATGAAACCCAATACGGTGTTTGCTGGTTGCTCCTTGAACTGAGCCGTAATGGTGACATCGGCATTCAGCGTGAACTTGTGAGGATTCTCAGTAGACACTAGTTCGCCATTGATATACCACCCTTCGAAAGAGTAGCCTGCAGAAGCTGTGGCAGTAATATTACCCGTCTGTGTACCAGTCAACACCTTCGCACTAGTGGGGTTGACGGTTCCTGCCCCCTCAGGAGCAACAACAAACGTGGCCGTTACATACGTGAAAGCCTGTATGCCCGGGATGACTGTCAGTGCGGAGACGACAGTACACACCAGAAAAAAAGTCAATAAAGTTACAATCTGTTTCTTCATATCACTCATTACGTTTTGGTAGTTTTAATATATAGACGCACAAGTATTAGTTTTGTCCCCCATATTCACGACAAAAAAAGGAGCCACCCCAAAAGGCAGCTCCACATGCTTTTTATTGAAAAAACATTACTTCTGAATTCTCTTATGACCATTCTGGATAACTACACCCTTGTAGTTCTCAGCAACCTTCTGACCAGCAAGGTTGTAACGAGGAGCATTGCTGTCAAGTTCAGCCTTCACATTGGCAATACCTGCAGAGCCTGCTGAAAAATAGAAGCCGTAGATACCAATCTGGCTCTTGGGGTTGAACAGCCAATAGGTCTTGCCTGCCTCCACATCGAAATCGATATAGCCAAGGACAGGACGGTTCTGGGTAACACCATTGGTGTGCTGCAGCACGAAGTCGTCAGCCATCTTACCAACGTTGAAATACTTCTCAGTGCCAGGAATCACATTGCCCTCCTCATCTTTCTGAGACTCATAAGCAAAACCAGTATTCTGGTAATAGATGCTTACATTAATATTAGCAGGAGCCATAGGTGTCAGGGTAGCTTCGTCTACGACATAAGTAGGATTGGTATTCTTGTTACCATAGATAGCTACACGAAGAGCACCGCTGGTAGTAGCAGCAAATTTGTAATATGCGCCCTTAGCAGGCATAGCTGTTGCTCCTGGCTCCCAAAAAGTGTCGTAAGCGCGGAACACCTCGTCACCATCAGAATTCAGTTCATAGAACTCCCAATGCTGGAAACCAGGATTGCCCTTCGGCATCAGATACTGGGCGAACTGTGGCGTGCAATCGTCAGTAATCAGAGCATCATTGCCATCAACAGAGCCTTTCAGTTCCCAATAAACCTGTGTTTTTCCGTCTTCTACATCCTTCTTGCTCAAGCTGTTAGGAGTAGAGACACCTGTCATCGTGATACCATCAACAGTGGCAGTAATCGTAGATGTCTTAATAGTCAAAGGAATACTTGTGTCAGGACCTTCGGCAGTACCGCCACCATAAACGCCTTCTGTCAGATCCGTCTCGACAGCGGTAGCAAGGTCAAACTCAGCAGCCTTCCAGATAGACTGTGCCTGAACACTCATAGCTGCAACAGCTACGGAAATAAGAGTAAAGATTTTCTTCATAATCGTTTTGTTTTAATTATTTGTTAGTAAATTTGTTTGTTTCGTAACGTTTTGCATGACAAATGCACGTACTTCGTTGCAAAAGTACGTGTTTTCTTTGAAACTACCAAATATTTTTAGGATTATTTTTCCTTTTTCAGTCGGAACGAGTTCTCAATGCTGTTCAACTCAGCCATAAAGGACTTGTCGACCTTCAGACGCTGCTCGATGGCGCTACAGCTATGGATGACGGTAGAATGGTCGCGTCCGCCAATAAGTTGTCCGATGCGTCCAGCAGGCATATTGGTGTACTTCTGGGCCAGATACATAGACACCTGACGCACAATGACAATGTCGCGTTTGCGCGAACGGGTAAAGATGCTCTTCTGTTCGACGCCGTAGTGTCCACAAACCTTCTCCAAAATGTCATCAATGGTCAACGGCTTGTTGTCCAACTTCACAGCACGCTGGATGATGCGCTGGGCCAGACGGATGTCGACATTGGAATTGTAAACCACCGAATAAGCCAGCAACGAATTGATGACACCCTCCAGATCGCGCACAGAGCCATTGGCTGTCTCAGCGATAAACTGAATAACGTCCTCGGGAATCTTCAAGCCATCACGACGACACTTGGCATTCAGAATATCGATGCACAACTGCACGTTGGGCTGTTCGAGCTCGGCGATAAGTCCACAAGCGAAACGCGTCAGAAGACGATCCTTGACACCCTGCAAGTCAACAGGAGGACGATCGGAAGCCAGAATAATCTGTTTGCCCAAACGGAACAGGTGGTCGAAGATATGGAAGAACGTGTCGAGCGTCTTCGTTGCTGTTGCCCACTCCTGGATGTCGTCGACTATCAGCACATCGATGCTCTGATAGAAACGAATGAAGTCGTTGACCGTATTCCTGCGGGTAGCATCCGTAAACTGCACCTGGAAGAGACGGGCAGATACATATAGTACGCGTCTGCGCGGGTACACCTCTTTACAACGTACGCCTATGGCATTGATAAGGTGCGTCTTGCCACAGCCCGAAGGACCATAGACAAAGAAGGGATTGAAGGTCGACTTGCCCGGATGCTCAGCGATGGAGATACCAACTGTACGCGGCAATTTGTTGGAATCACCCTCGATAAAGCTCTGGAATGTCTTATGCAAGTCAAGCTGGGGATCCAGTTCCTGATGGGGCACCGCATCGAGCAATGTTGGCGACTTGTTAATGCCTTCGCGCTTCACGGGGACATCGATATCGACTGGTTCACTACCCGCCTCATCGATTGTCAACTTATGCTGCTGGTCGACAACAATACGGTAATTCAACTGCACACTATTACCAAAACAACGACAGAGCCCTTTACTCAACAAGTTCACGTAGTGCTGCTCCAGATACTCATACACGTACCTGCTCGGCACCTGTACGAGGAGAGTCCGGCTGTCGTCGTCGTATTTCTCGAAGACGATAGGCGCGAACCAAGTTCTGAATTGCTGCTCCGTGACGTTGTCTTTTATGAATTGAAGGCAGTTGTCCCAAAGCGCCTTTGGATTATTTCCCATGCGGCGATCGTTGTTCTTTTAATAATTTACACTAATGTGCGGTTAATAATGATTTCGCTTGCAAAGTTCGCTATTATTTTTGAAATATGCAAATCTGTATTTTTAATCAACAATCTTTCAAAAGTGCGTAACTCGCTTGTTTTTCGTACTTTAGAATGATTAGGAATTTTTCTTAACAATTCGCCCTCTTGCAAATATTCAAGTTCTTAATCCACAACTACTTACACACTATCTGCACACCTCACAATCATTGTGCACAACAATCTTTTATACACGTCAGAAAGTATGAATTATCAAGCAGTTGCGAGGCATTGAGTTGAAAGTATTTCCAAACGCTCCTTATTTAGACAAAATAAATATAGAGAAGAATTTTTATTTATCTTTCTTACCGAAAATGGAGAAGTGGACGTAGCGTTTCGGATGGGCTTTCAGATCTATGAGCAGAGAATCGGCAGAAGCCATCGTTGCAGTCATGTTATTGTAAAGCGTTGCATCACGCATCAGCAGCCCCAAAGTACCCTCAGTACTATTTAGCTTACGTGTCATCTCGTTGACATTGGCCAGTGTCTGGTTAATGCTTGCTGTCATAGTAGCCACGTCGACAGCTGCCAGATTGCTGGTGAGCTGCTGGGTGTTATCGAGCACGCCATTGGCTTTATTCATCATGGTAGGCATCTCGCGATTGAGCGAAGCAGACAAAGAACGTAAATCGCGACTGGTGGCATTCAGATTGTCTGTCATCCCCTCCACGTTATGCAGGGTCTGACGCAAAGCAGGGTCTGCCAACAGAAGGTTCAGGCTGGTCATGATGCTGTCCAGCTTAGGCATCATAGCCTCTATGGCAGGAACCATTGCACCCAATTTCTTCATCATGCCCTGTTCTTCACCACCCGTGATGGTATCGCCCATAGCAACCATATGGATAGGATCTTCGCCTAACACCAGATTGATTTTGATATTTCCCAACAAATCGCTGGCAATTTCCGCATGCGAACCCTGAGGCAAGCGCATCTGTTTGTCAAGTCCCATCTCAGCCACAATCTTTCCCTGAGGATTGTAGTCATACTGAATGCCCTTGATAACCCCCACCTTATAGCCATTGGCATAAACAGGGGTAGAAGCTGACACGCCACTGACATCGGTGAACGTCACGTAATAGGAATCGTCGCTGGAAAACACGGTAAGCCCCTTCAAGAACGTCAGACCGTAATAGAGCACGACAATGCCAAGAATGGCCACCAAGGCTATTTTAACCTCTTTTGAAAAGAACTTCATATCGAATAATATTTTTGTTTCTTACTTCTTACCTCTTTTAAATTCCTGTATAGCCTGCTGGACATCCACCCGCTTGCCATCCTTAAAGGCAATAATGAAGCACTGCGGGAAGCTGGCAGCAAGTGTCTTGCGCAGCTGATAAATCTCGTTATAATTCTCAGACGAACCTACTGTATATTTATACAATCCGCCCTCTTCATAGTACGCAGCGTCTTTCTGACCCTTCAAACGAGAATCGGTAGTCTTCAGTTTTGAACTGCTTGTCAGAATCTGCACCTTGAAGACGGGTCTAGAGGAACTAGTTTGACTAGTTGGACTAGTTGTACCAGGAAGACTAGTAGGACTAGAGGGACTAGAAACGTTGGCGGACTTGGCCGGTTCAGCAGGTTTGACTGGCTCAGCGGGTTTGACCGGTTCAACAGTTTTGTTCACAACTGGCGATACAGGCTGTGAGGTCTGTGAAGTATTTGCACCCCCGGCAGCAAGGATGGAATCGGCATTGGGAGCTGCGGGTTTCTCTTCTTTCACCTCTGGCACACGATTCTCACGAGCATTAGCCAGTTCCTCTGCCACCTTGCTCTTCTTTTCCTGCTTCTTTACTGGCTTTGCCTCCTGCTTTTGCTGGGTATCCTTGGGAACAACAGTAGGAATCTCGACATCCTTCTTTGCTTCTGCCTGAAGGGGAACAGTGATACCACCATAGTTCTTCTTCTTGTAATCTAAGAAAGCCTGATAGATGCCTTGTGCCATCTGGCTGACGCCATTCGTCGAATTCAAAAAGCGCTCTTCGTCAGGTGTTGATATAAAGCCCAGTTCAATCAGGCAGCTAGGCATAGAGGTCTCGCGCAACACCAGGAAACCAGCCTGTTTCACACCTTTATTGATACGCCCGGCAGAAGCACAGGTGCGTTTCTGGACGTATTTTGCCAAATCAACACTTTGCGCCATGTTGTGGTCCTGAATGAACTCGAACATGATATAGCTCTCCGACGAATTGGGGTCAAAACCCTGATAACGCTGCTTATAGTCCTTCTCATAAAGAATGACTTCGTTCTCGCGCTTAGCCACCTCCAAATTATCAGCAGCACGGTGCATTCCCAGCGTATAGGTCTCCATGCCTCGCGAGATGCGCCCCTTGGGCAAGGCATTGGTATGAATGGAAATAAAAAGATCTGCCTTATTCCGATTAGCGATATCGGCACGGGTATGCAAGGGAATGAAGACGTCCGTCTTGCGGGTATAAATAACTTTCACATCCGAGCAGTTGCGCTCTACCAGTCGTCCAAAAGCCAACGCTACATTCAGGTTGATGATTTTCTCCTTCGTAATGGCACCAATAGCACCAGCGTCGTTGCCACCATGTCCGGCATCAATAACCAGTGTAAACTTGTTCGGCTTGGCTGTCGTAGATAGGGTTACTGTCTTGCCAACGGCAACAATCGTCACCATCAGCAGCAGTATGAATATAGTCAGAAAACGTTTATTATCCTTCATTGTGGGTGCAAAAGTACATATTTTTCTGAAATAATCCCTGATTTACACGCCAGTTTTATCATTTATTAAATGTAATTCCACACCAGCACCTTTACAGTCGCCTCCCATGGGAGGATTCAGTTTGGTAATGGTGAGGTCCAGGGAGGTAACCATAGGGAACTCGCTAAACACACATTTGGCAATTCTGCCTGCCACGTGTTCTATCAATTGGGACGTCTTGGCCATCTCGCGTTCTATCAGCTGATAGAGTGTTCCATAATTCAAAGCCACCTCCAACATGTCGTGCTCCATAGCTGATGAGATATCTACTCCACAACGGGCAGACACCAGGAAGTCGTGCCCAACCTCGTTCTCCTGAGGAAATACGCCATGATAGGCATGTATGCGCACCTCGTTCAGAAAAATATAGCTCGATGTCACTTTCATTTTGCTTTCCCTCACGCTTTTATTGATGATTGTCAGGAGTTTCGTTCTCCAGAGGAGCGTCATCCAGATACTTCTTCAAGGCGCGTTCTACACCCACCTTCCAAGTGTTGATGCTCTCCGACTGTAACTGCAAAGAACTAACCAGTTTGATGACATGTTCAAGAGGCATTCTATAACGTAACACACCTGAGATGAGTTTGGCATAGTTCCAGTATTCAGGATTGAACTTCTCCGACAAACCCTCAACCGTAATCTTATAGCCTCGCGTATTCTCGAACTGGAAATCGTAACGCTTCGTGCCATCCTGATTGATATGCTTGATGATTTTGCCTTTGGTTACCGATTTGGGCAAGATAATACCTTCCTCGTCGTCCTGAAGGCCTGTAAAGATCTCATAGGGATAACCATTCAGCAAGCCCACCAACGCCACCCACTTATCCTTATTATTCTGAAAACGGACCACGTCACACTCCAATTCCTGAGGACGAACTTCAGTCACCTCAGGTCTAAGCGTTGCCTGATAGCGTTCCAACAATGGAATAATCTCCTCTTCAGTCAGTGGCTTTCCTGACTGTTGTCCCATCTGGGCCAGTTCACGGGCTATGCGCTGAAGACTCTCTTTTTGCGAATTTGCTTCCATATCCTTATTTTTTGTCTGCAAAGATACGAATAAATAAAGAAAAATACGTATCTTTGTCCCAAAATCTATAAAAATGAAATCAATTCTTACTCGAAAGACCATCCGCAAGTACGCCGACCGCGAAGTCAGCGAAGAACTATTGAACCGCCTCATGACAGAGGCCAGTCGTACACAAACCATGGGTAACCTGCAACTCTACAGCGTTGTCGTCACACGCTCTTCAGAGATGAAAGCCAAGTTGGCTCCTGCCCATTTCAACCAACCCATGGTGACGCAAGCCCCCGTGGTATTGACTATCTGTGCAGACTTCAACCGCACCAGCACATGGGCCCGTTGTCGCAAGGCAGAACCCGGCTACGACAATTTTCTGTCGTTCATCAATGCTGCTACAGACGCACTACTCTATACGCAGACACTGTGTAACCTTATGGATGAAGAAGGACTGGGCTATTGCTATCTGGGTACTACCGTCTACCAGCCACAACAGATTATAGACATACTGGAACTGCCTAAGCTGACGTTCCCCGTTGCCACACTGACTGTTGGATGGCCTGACGAAGAGCCTCCCCTCTCCGATCGCCTGCCTTTGGAGAGTTTCGTTCACCAAGAAACTTACGCAGACTATCTGGCCATGGATATCGACAAGCATTACGAGGCCAAAGAGCACCGCCCAGAGAATCTGGAGTTTGTGCGTATCAACGAAAAAGAGACCCTCGCACAAGTCTTCACCGACATCCGCTATACGCGAAAGGATAATGAAGCCATGAGCGAGGGGCTCATCAATGCTCTCAAACGCCAAGGTTTCCTGCCTTGGACGGTTAGAGGCTATTAATCTTCCAGTTCAATGGGCTTGTACTTCGGTACGAGGGCCTTCATGATACACCAGCCAATAAGGTAGGCCACTGCACAGATACAGAACACCACCATGTAGGCTGCGGGCTTGCCGTCGAATCCGAAGAACGAGAAGTTGGCGCCCTGCTCAGCTGCCCAGTCGAAGAACATACCTGAGCCCTTATTGATAGACATAGAGCCCAGACCACCAGCCATTGTACCCAGACCTACAATAGTACCAATAGTGCTCTTGGGGAACATGTCGCCAATGGTTGAGAACAGGTTAGCAGACCAAGCCTGATGACCAGCGCCCAGCAAACCAATCAGGATGGCAGGCCACCAAGGACTATATATGCCAAGAGGCTGTGCAAACAGACCTAACAAGGGGAAGCAAGCGAAGATGAACATCGCACGCATACGGCCCAGATAGGGGTTCATACCTTTCTTATCTACAAAGTATGTAGGCAGATAGCCACCACCAATCGACAGAATCGTCACGATAGCATAAAGTGTAAAGATCAGTAGGATACCCATCGTCGAGTCAGAGGTATAGCCATACTGGTCAGAGAAGTAGGCAGGAGCCCAGAACAGGAAGAACCACCATACGCCATCCGTCATGAACTTACCAACGAGGAACGACCAAGTCTGCTTGTAGGTAAAGCACTTAAAGAACGGAATAGTCTTCTCTTCCTTCACTGCATCACGATCCTGAACCTCAGCCAGGTCGTTGTCCTGCTCGATGTAATTCAACTCAGCCTGATTGACACGCTTGTTCTGACGGGGCTTCTCATAGAGCCACATCCACAAGCCCATCCAGATGAATCCCAGGGCACCAATAATGATGAAGGCCATCTCCCAACCCCATGCACGAGCCAGCAAGGGAATGGTTGCAGGAGCAGCCAAAGCACCTACGGAAGCACCGCTATTGAAGATAGAGGTAGAGAAAGCGCGGTCTTTCTTGGGGAAATACTCTGCCGTAGCCTTGATGGCTGCGGGGAAGTTTCCAGCCTCACCGACAGCGAGAATCAGACGGCACGAGAGGAACAACCATACAGAGATGCTGGCAATAGCCACAGCGGCATCACCCGTCAGCTGACCCAGCTGAGCCACAGAGTCGTAGCCCTTGACAGTCATAGCCACCCAGCCGCAACCAGCGTGCAGCACGGCGCCCAACGACCAGACGAAGATGGCGATGAGATAACCCTTCTTGGTGCCCATCCAGTCGATGAACTTACCAGCGAACAGGTTGGCGATAGCATAGAACAGCGAGAACATACCGGTAATCGTACCGTAGTCGCCGTCCGTCCAATGGAACTCAGGAGCGATAAAGTCTTTCCAGGTGAGCGACAGGACCTGACGGTCCATGTAGTTAATGGTGGTTGCCAGGAACAGCAACGCACAGATGACCCAACGGAAGTTGGACATTTTCGATGTTTGAACAGGTGTCATATTTTTAGTTATTTCGTTATTACGTTATATCGTTATTACGAGATGTCGACTATTTGATATCGATCACAGGAATGTTGTCCTTGTCGTTGTAATACAGGTTCTCGCCTGCCATACCCCAAATGAAGGTATAATAGTAGGTGCCTGCTGCTGCGTGCATCGACCACTCAGGCGACATAATGGCCTGCTCGTTGTGCAACCAAACAACGCGACTTTCCTGAGGTTCACCCATGATGTGTGCAATGGTTTGCTCCTGAGGCAGGTTGAAATAGTAGTAAGCCTCGATGCGACGACCATGGGTGTGAGGAGGCATCGTGTTCCAGGCAGCACCAGGGTTCAACTGTGTCAGTCCCAACTGCAACTGGCAGGGACCTTCCTCCAGCACGTCATTAACGATGAGCTTGTACACAGTGCGGTTGTTGCACTCTTCCAGCGAGCCGACAGGACCCCAAACAGCAGCCTTCAGCGAACCCTTACGTCCGTCCAGCGTCACCCACTGGGTTTTATAGTGCTGATGGGCAGTTGCGCTGTTCAGATAGAACTTGGCAGGCTTCTGAGCATCCTTCGAGCGGAAGATTACCTCCTTGTTAACGTCCTTGTCCTTGCCAATATGACCACGACCGATATAAAGGGCCTCCTTGGGAGAGAGGGCATACTCCTTGCCATCGACAATCACCCAACCTTCGCCTTCACCACAGTTCACCACACCAAGCTCACGGTTATAAAGGAAATACTTATCCTTGATGCCCGGATCCACATCAAGACCCAAATCGCGGAAGTTCTCCAGTTTCAGGTCTTTGTTTACTGGCATAGCACCACCGAAGATAAAACGGTCGTAGTGTGAATAAGTCAGATTGATTTCATCAGCTACCATCACCTTCTCCATGACGAAGCGCTCACGAAGGGTCTTCGTGTCGTAATGCTTGACGTCCTCAGGGTGACAGGCCGTCTGGAATTTCACATTTTGCTGGCCAAAGCCACTGGTCATACTACTCATAAGCAATAATGTCAAAATCGTCTTTTTCATATTATTTATTCGTTATTATTGTTTTTCTCTTCTTTCACAATACGCATGCGGTTCCACACCACCATACCAACGGTAATAATTGTCAGGATGCCTGCGCCCACATATTCCAGCGAGTTCACACACTTGTAGATAACCCATCCGAAAAGCGATGAGGCGAAGTCGAGCGCACCTCCCTCGAAGCCTGCAGGAATATCGGCAGCCTTATCACCAGTCTGTTCGAACACGGTATGGGCAGCCTGCGTGAAGGCAGGAGCCATATCGGTAACGAAATACAGTCCGATAGCCAATGCCACAAGACCAATGATAAAAGTCTTGACAACATTACCCTTGGTAAACGGCAACACCATGGGGAACAGGTAGAACATGCCTGCCAGCGAGGCCAGCGGCAGGAACTGGTTGCCAGGCAGCACTACGGCCAATCCCAATGCCACGGGTATCAACAGCAAGGAAACAACAAGCGTCGTGGGATGGCCAATAACTACAGCTGGCGACATTCCGATATACACCTTCTTGCCATTGAACTTCTTCTTCACCACCTCCTGCGTTTTCTCGGCAATGGGTTTCAAGCCCTCAATAAATAAAGATGTGATGCGGGGAATGAGTTCCATCACTGCACCCATCGTTACACCCAGGAACAGGATTTTCTTGATGTCAAGCTGAGCCAGTGCACCAATCAGCGCACCCACAATGACACCCAGAATAAGCGGTTCACCCATCACGCCAAACTTTTTCTTCATACCCTCTGCATCGATGTTCAACTTCTCGAAACCGGGAATCATATCGAGTGCCTTGCCGATAATCAAGGCGAAGGGTACAAAGCTCTGGCAGAACGGCTGGGGAATCGAGATGCCCTGCCACTCAGGGTAATACTCCTGGAACTTGTCTGCCGTCAAGTCAGCCATCACCAATGTAATGATATAGCACACGATGGCAGCAAAATAGCCCCATACCAGACTCTGATCCATTACGAAATAGGCCACAGCACCAATGAAGGCGAAGTGCCAGTAGTTCCACAGGTCGATATTAACCGTACGTGTACACTTGGTAATAACCAACAGGAAGTTGACACCCAGGCAGATGGGGATAATCAAGGCTCCCACTGCCGTGTTGTATGCCACAGCGGCTGCTGCGGGCCAACCCATATCAAACACCTTCAGCTGCAGGTCGTAGAGTTGGGAAATCTCAGAAAGCGGACCACCAAAGTTGGTAGTCAGCAGGGCTGTCACAATGCCCAGTCCCACAAAACCGACGCCTACATAGAGACCACTCTTCAGCGAGCGTCCGAATTTCAGTCCGATGGCGAGTCCGATGATGGTAAACAGGATAGGCATCATCACCGATGCGCCCAAACTGATAATGTAACTAAATACTTGTTCCATTTGTTCTATTATCGTATTCTTTTGTTTGTTTTAGCGTGTCGCAGAAAACTTTGACGCTGCAAAGTTAATAAAAAAATGGCGAAACATTGCACATTTCGCCACTTTTTCTTACTAAATCGTTAACGTAAAAACTTTTTTTACTTGTTCAACACCACTCGACCGTTGCCAATGACCAGTCCACGACGGGTGGCGTCGACACGCTGTCCCTGCAGGTTAAATAGCTGAGCATCTGTCTTTTCGTCGAAGATTACAGTCCTAATTCCTGTATCCACGACTTTCTCTACGTCGAATGTGACGACTCCATTCTCCATAGCGATGTTTTTCAGTCCCAGCTCTGTTAGTTGGCCACTCCAGCTTTTCAGATGGGCTGGCGTGGTAAACACGTCTAAAGAGCGAACATTCTTTGAGCCAGGGAAGACATCAGCATCCGTCGAAATGTATTTGCCATCCTTATCCTTGTGAGGTCCATCTGCCCTTATAACCTCATAATAATTGTGATTGGGATTTATATTGACAGCATTACTGTTGAGACTCCAAACGTCCATATTCGTCTGATCTACACGATGCACCAGCATACCACTGCCAGGCAGATATTCATCCCACTTGAAGGCATTCTTCTGGCGATTCTCAAAAAGGAAAAACTCATCGTCAACAGGTGAGTCAATGCGATAGCCCGTGAAACTGCTATACAAGGGCTCTAACGTATAACGGCCCTCTTCTGTTATCTTCTCTGGAGCATCGCAAAACTGAACCGAATAGCGTTCGTATAAGGAAAAACCTACTGGAGTTCGTGCGTCGTTCTCATAACAGCCGTAAGACATCACTGACCAGACACCAGGATGGTTGCTCTCACCCCCACTCATCGCGTAGTCTGCATCATAGAAATCGGGCAGTCCCAGCACGTGGCTGAACTCATGGCAAATGGTACCAATACCATCCATCTTGATTGATTCGGGTTTCGATTGCCATCCCAATAGTTCAACACTACTGAAATAGTCCCAAAACGAGACGTCGTCTTTTCTAGCCCACATAACACCACGATGAGGCCACCACAAGTTTTCGTTGTTACCATTATAGTTAGCACCCATGCCGGCTACCATATAGAACACCAAATCGACAAAGCCGTCATTATCGCCATCGTAATCCTTGAAATCCAAGCCCCCGACGACATCAGCAGAGTCAATAGCAGCCTGAAGGACATCACGGAACTTACCCGTTTGCACATTACAGTCATACTGGCTGTAGTCTACTTTGTAAGGGCCAACAATATCGAACTGGGGTTTGAACTTACCATCAGAGTTGTCAGAGAAATAGTCACGAACACTGCCAGTAAACACCTCATCATCATACCCCTCATAGTTCTCCTGGTTCACCATACCGGTAATGATTTCCTTATAGTCTTCACGCGAAAAGCTCTTGTCTTTAAACTCTATGAGGATAATCAGTCCCTTGAAATTGGCATAGTTGGTGGCACGACGGCCTTGTGCACGATGGTTGGCCAGTGTCGCCTGCTGGTACATGGCAGCCGCCTGCTCCGTCATCTCCGGAGCCTGACACTTGCTGACACCAGCCAAGAAAGCCCGTTCCGACGCAGTACGTTCTGCCTCATCGTGAGCCACTTGGGCAGTCGGTTGCAGCTGACCACCCTGTTTCTGGGCATAGACATAATATCCGCGTGTGTCCTTGATGATGGAATAGCCGTCAAGTGTTGTTTGGAAATGGCACCACTCGTCACCAACCAGTCTGAGTGTCACGTAAGTGCCATCGGGCTGCTGCACCTTCACTGGCAGAGGATGTGCTGGTACGCCCTTCATGCTACTTACGCCAAGAAGCAATGCCATGAACAACAACAGACAACACTTTCTAAACATTATCCATCAAAGATGTACGCCTTTACTTATTTATATATTTACGACCATTCTTAATGACGAGGCCCTTGAAGTTGCCGTTCACACGCTGGCCAGCCAGATTGTAAACTGCGTCGTTGCCTGAAGGTGTATCACTCATTACGTCAGCAATACCTGTGGGAATCTTGTTATCAAAGAACGTTGCGGCAATATTATCCAGATAGCAGCTTGCAGAAGCACTGGTGGCTGAAAACAGGAACTGTATCTTGCTGTTGGCTGGAATATTTCTGTACATGATGTAGGCTTCCTCGTCTTTCTTGATATCCACAGACGTCTTATTATCGATAGTCCTGAAGTTAGTAAAGCTGCCACCATCAGTGCTCACTCTCAGACTGAACTTCGCCTTGACACTACCGTTCTTTACAGTAAACGCCAGCGAACGGACGCCATTCTCGAAGACGGAGGATGTCAGCGTACCAGAACGCTGCATATTGACGACATTGCTGCCGTCGACCTGTTCGATAGAGGCTTTGTCCAAATCCCACCAACAATAGACGCCCTTGACATCTGTGGCGCCCGATTCAGACAATGGCGACTCTTCGAAATCCTCGACCACAGTCTGGAAGAGGTCCTTGCCAGCCTGGAACGTCACAACGCCGTTTTCCTCTGTAATATCCCACAGATCCATCACTGCTGGTTGGCCTGCCCACGATACCAACGCAGGATCGGTGGTGCTGGTGAAATCTACGAGCTTACCACTATTGGGAGCCGTTGCAACCATGACAAAGTAATTATGGTTGGCATCACAGTTCACCTTATTGCTCTTCCATACATTGGGGGTCGACGTATCGGCACGCCATACCAAGAGTCCATGACCTGGCAAGAAACGGTCCCAACCCTCTTTCTGACGGTTTTCCAAATAGAAGTCATCGTCTTTAGAACCTGTCTTCAGGATAAAGGTCTGGTTCCCAGTGGCAAAGGCCTGAAGCTCATAGTTACCAGACTCTGTCAACACTGTGGGTTCAACAAAGCCTAACACATGGCGCTCGAAGGCGTTATAGCCCACAGGCGTCAGACCATAATTCGGGTCTGCCCCGTTTGCCATCACGTCCCATTCACCTGGATCATTGCTTTGTCCGTTCTCCTCATAATCAGCATCGTAGTGGTCGGCCAGTCCCAACACGTGGCTAAACTCATGGCACATGGTGCCAATGCCGTCCAAATACTGGTGCTGTTCCTTCTGACTTTCGTAATCTTGTATCTCTACACTACAGGCATAACGGCCAAACTTCTTGCCATCATACTTCAAGTTATAATAATTGGCTAAGTAAGAAAAATCATTGGCATGAGGCCACATGTAATGATTGTCATTGCCTTGCACATAACTTCCATAACCGGCAAAGATAAAGTACACCATGTCGATAGTACCATCGTTATTCAAGTCGTATTGGGTAAAGTCAACGGTGGTATTCACCTCTTTCATCACAGCCTTAATGATATTCAATTGACGTTCAAACCAACCTTCAGTCACTTTTCCCTCCTCATCTTTTGGTTCAGGATAGGTACAGGAGTAATCAATGGTGACGGGACCGACCACATCGAACGTAGGATCGAAGATACCCATCGAGTTATCACGGAAATAGTCGCGAACACTACCATTGACATCAACTGGATAGTGTTCCCTAGACGTATCGCTGAGATTACTCGTATTGGTCAGTTGCTGATAGAAAGCCGCAGGGTCAGCCATCGTAAACTTGCAGTCGTTCCATTCAACGAGAATCACCAAGCCCTTGAAATTGTTATAATCAATATGCGACCAAATAGCCGAGGGCGAACGATGTGTACCCATTGCAGCATCCTTATAAGCAGGAGCACACATTTGGGCAGCCATTTCCTTCATCTTGCGCTGGCTCTCAGTCATCTTTGGAGCCACCATTTTCTTACGGGCAGCCAGGAACGACAGGTCTTGAGCTGTGCGGGCCTCAGGATTACGGGCAATTACGCCAGTGGGCACCAATTGTCCGTCAGCCCCTTTCTCAGCATAACGATAGAATCCGTCAGCGCCCTTGACGACGGTATATCCGTCGATGGTGGTAGAAAAACTCAAAAACTCGTCGCCATGCAGGCAAAGTGTAATCACAGTGCCGTCAGGCTGTTTCATGTCGGCAGGCTTGGATAAAGCAGGTCGTGCCCACAACGATGTCGCACCAAGCAACATCAGCAAACAAATTGAAAACAGTCTATTCATATGTTCTATTCTTTTTTTGTCGTGAATTAGGTTCATTCTGCAAAGGTAGTGAAAATCGAGCGAAACACAAAGAAAACCGCCCAAAAACTTGCATTTCTGCAATTTTTTTTGTATCTTTGCATCTAGAAAAGCTACGCTCAAAGTCAAGAAAGCCTTGTCTTTCGGCGGGCGCCGCAAGACATTCGCACGCCCGCCACAAGATATTGCCCCGCCCGCCGCAACAATTTGCCACGGGCGGGGCAAATTAGTAACATGCCGTCTCGCTCCCTGTAAACCCTAGTCTCGCTCCCTGCAAATCCCTAGTATTTCCCCCTGCAACCTCTAGTAAAAAAATCGGGAGGACTTTGTCAGTTCTCCCGATTCATATAGTAGATGTATATTAACACTTACTTAACCACGAACTTGACCTATGGTCGAGTTCGTTCACGTTCGGAAATGAGAATGCATTCTCATTTCGCTCACTTAACCACGAACTTCTTACCGTCGCGAATGAGCAGACCCTTGGCACCAGCGCTAACCTGCTGACCCAGCACGTTGTAAGTCTTGCCATTGCTCTGGCGAGTATTCGCATTCACCTCGTTGATGCCTGTTGATGCTGCATGCTCATCGGTTTCGACAGACATGTTGCAAGCATAGCCAATAACATAAGCAGCACCTTCAGCGTCGTTTGCTGTTGCAACTGCCACGTAGCGAATATAATCCTCATCAGTGTCTACGAAGTAATAACCAGCATCATGTTCACCATCTTCATCAGTCCAAGCATCCTTCCATTCAGTTTTATAGAACTCAGCTAAGCCTGGCTCCCAGAAACCGTTAAACTTGGTCTTCTCATAATTACGAACAATATACTGGCCATCAATTGAAATACCCACTAAACGATACATACCATAAGGCTCATCGCGGTCGTAGTCGTACATCTTAATACCAAAAGGAATAGAACATTTATGGTCAGCCTCAAGCGTTACACTTACTGGACACAGACCCAGGAAATTATTAATTACCCACTCTGTCTCGTAGTCCTCTAATGCGACTCTCTTTTCAACTTTTTCCCAACCTTCGCCAGTGCCACCCATAGCTGCACTCGTCGTTCTATAATACATTGTAGCATTGGGCTTCAATAATGCGATATCAAATCCGTAGTTCCACAGACCACCATCTTCATAGTTCGGCAAGAAAGAAACCCAACCTATTGTAGCCTGGTCGCCTTCTTCCTCGACATCGGGATCGATATCCATGGTTCCATCTTCGTTGACAATCAGATAGATGGACTTTCCATAGCCAACATTGGTCTCACCTATACGATAACCACCAGAGATTACAATCTCCTTATAGGTTGCATGTACAAAGATGGTCTGAACAGGAATGACTATCACAGCAGTCTCTTCATCGTAATAACCATAGACAGTAGCACCTGTATAAGTAAAATCCTTAAGAACAACGTTGTAATTGAATTCAGGATTACCATCATACTGGTCCAAATTAATCGTACCAGTCTCAGCAACAACCTGGAATGAACTACTTTCAGTAAAATCACCGTCAAAATTATCTGCATTCAGGATATATTCTCCTGCCAGACCTTCAGCTGCAACACGGTGTGTAGCCTTCATCGTCTTGACATAGGGAGTAAAGTCCTTAGTCATCACGTTCTCCATCTTTACATCGCTAGGTACATCCAGCCATTGGGCTTTTTGTGCCACACGTACATACTGTGCATTAGCACCTAATGCCACGAAAATCGCAGCAACAGCAATAAGTAAACTTTTTTTCATATTCATTGTAGTTTAATAAATTAATATTGACCCTGCCAGAGTATTGCTCTGCTCCAGCAGGGCCGTTAGTAAAATCTCTTTTCTTTAATTGTCGTAATAACTTTGATCGTTCATGAAGTACATGGGCGTAGCATAAATCGTAATCACATTAGTCGGATTTTCCATGTCGGTCATAGTAATATACGATGGATGACGCTGATTGTCACAAGTCAGTCTGAATTTATGACCATAGATGGTGTTCAGCACATCCTTCCACTTGTAATTGTTATAATATGCCTTATCGGTTTTGTTGGTACCGGTACTCTTCTGGCTGAAGATGGCAATATCCTCCGAGTCACCAGTCTCAACGTTCATGTACCAATATGGAACAGCATCCGAAGTAGAAAGGCTCGAACCAAGTTTCGTATCACTAAGCTTACCGATGGTTGCAGTGTAGATTGTGATTTTCTGCTTATTCTTTCCAGCAGTCTTTAGGATATCCATCATGGCATCCCACTTGGGCTTGGCATACTCGCCTACAGAACCATAGTTCAGATACCACAGACTGGTTGTCAACTGGGTTGCCAATGGTGGAACATAGGTATCCAACTGCAACTTCGGATTGTTGCGGAAGAGGAAATAGTCCTCCGTGTCGCCTTTGTCAAGACCGTCAAGCACCATTCCGTTGACTTCAACAGGAGCATAGAAGGTGAATCCGTTTTTATCAACAATATATGGTGCCGTTACCGTCTGCTTCAGGTCCTGAGAGTCAGTGTACCTGAACACCAGGCAGCGGTATCCGCCATTTGACTTGACTTCAATCTCTATATCGTCTGTACGTCCCTCGCCAGTCAGGTAATACTTACTGGAAGCCATGAACTGCTCTGTCTCTTCAGCTTCATGAATGTAACTCTCCCACGTCTTGTCTGCGGGAATAGGCGTCATGATGATGCGGTTGTTGTGTTTCTTGCCACGCAGTATGATAGAGTCGTTGGTTGCCTTCATCACACGGAACTCAAAGTCACCATACAGACCATCGGCTTTTTCGTAGGAATAGTCGGGATTGTCAGGCATGGAGAAATAGTGGAAAGTCGGGTTGAAATCGTCGAACGACAGGATGCTACCCATTGACTGTTCCATCTTGTAATGACTGGTTGAGGTAATAACCTTTCCGTCAGCACCGATACCTGCAAAATGGCTGGGTCCCCACTTCTCGCTGGCAATAGTCACCGAGTCACCCACAAACTTCATCATGACGTTATAACCACCGAAACTCAAGTTTCCGTAGTACTGTACAAGCCATCCGTTTGGGGCTGACGGCAATAACTTTCCAATTTCCACAAGATGGGCCTCCGAACGCTGGGATGCCGTCTCACCGAAATCGGAATCTTCCTTCAGCGAACATGCTGAAAGGCCCAATATCATGATAGCTGATGCTAAGAAATAATATATCTTCTTCATATTTCGTCGTTATTTTGATAAGGGTTTTATTCTTATGGCAGTTTCCGTAAATTCAAAGAAGGCACTTGTGCAGAATGCTCCATAATCGTCTTGCGCAGATTGTCAAGCTCGTAGCCCCAACTGTTTTTGAAATAGTCTTTGACGATGTCGAGCTTTTGGTTCAGAATAGCAGTGCCCTCAGGGCCTGCTGCATCCAAAATTTTCTGCCAGCCTTCTGCAGAATTAGTAACGTAGGTAGCATAGATCTCAGCGAAGTCCTCATTGTATTCACTAGAACCGTAGGCAGAGACAAAACCTTCCTTGGCCACCTTCTTGTCCTCCAGGTTAATCCAGTCGGTAGCATGATAGGTAGCGGCACTGATGCTACGGAATGACGTATCGTAATTCTTCTTTTGTGTCAGGATGTGACAGAATTCGTGGTGCATCGTGTGGAAGAACCAATAGTTCATGTCCAACGGGCGCACATAGTGACTCTCGTATGGATTATCTGAATTCACACGGGCATTGTCAAGGTCCAGTTCGTTGACACCATAGAACATGATTTTCAAACCACCCTCAGCCGTACCGAGCACCTGAGAGCCATTAGAGTTCCACTTGTACGAACCCGTCAACTGAATAATGCGAGGCACGTTAGTCTTCATGAACTCCATGTTAACAGTCTCAGTATAGACATCCAGCCACATGTACTTAACGAGAATAGCCAAACCCATTGACTTCTCAAACTCAGCAGGAATGACATTGTACGACAAGTCAGACTCCTTATCGCTATAGCGGTATTTGAAGTCGATGTTAAAAGGCTTACGATAATTATTCTCCAGCCACGTGTCAAATTCGTTCTTCTGCTTGGTGGTAACATCCTCAAACACGCTGGTAGAGCTAATCTCATCGTCGTCGGAGCAACTGCTCACGGCAAAGAGAAGAGCCATCAGCATAAGCATGAAAATATTATTGTATTTCATATCTTGTTTCTTTTAATAGGTTTAACGTTTACCGACAAGAAAGATTTATTCTTCCTCTTCGTTTGCATATTCTGACTCAGTATCCTGTACGAATTTGTCAATCTCCTCTGCCGTCGGACGCGGGTTGGCTTCAAGACCAGCAGTGATAACAGCTTGCGGCAACTGGATAGCTCCGCGGATGTCACCACGAATGAAATAGAAGGGTGATTCACCTGCCATCGGGTGAGCATATTCTATACCATAGCGTTTGATATCCATAAAGCGCAGACCATGATATAATGTCTCAAGACGCTTCATGTGAAGGATAAACTGCAAGAGACACTCTTGGTCGCTACCTTCTGCATCAATCGTGAAGCCCTGAGGATGCATGTGTTTACGCATCGAACGGTCGCGATTTCCTTCAGGGTTACGCTTTGCATAGTCAAGTTTGCTAACGAATGCTACGATATCAGCTACGGTAAGTATACCAGGAGCAGCCTGTTTCAATTGGTTGCCCTCGTATTTGTCCTTACAGTGTGTACCAATCCAGGTATTAATGTCCTGAACAGCTTCATTCAAACGACCAGACAGCGCATAAGCCTCAGCACGCTCCAAAATGGTCATATCGCCAGTAAATGCACTCTCCACAACGTGAGGATAACCAATGTCTGCCACCTTATCTGTGTATTCGAACTCCTCGTGGTATTCAGGGAACGACACACATTGGTTGGTGCCATAGAGTTTGTTGGCATAGATGATGGAGTTGGCATCAGAACCGTCACCCCAAGGCATGGTCACCCAGTAGGTCTCATAGGAGGTTATTGTGCTGTTGTGCACCCAACGATGACTATAGCCACCAGAAAGATAACGTGAAGAAATGGAATTTGAGATGAGCAGCAACAAGTTTGCCTCTTCGTCGCTGCGAATCCACTTGTTAGCAAAGTCAGCACGTCCCAAATCACGATATGGATCATAGTTACGCATCACTGCTGTGGGATCGTTGCCCAAAACCACAGAAGCATACTGGATAGCTTTGTCCAGTTTGTTGTAATAGAGGTTGAAACGGGCAGCAAATGCATACGCAGCCTTAGTATTGAAGTGATACTTAGGAATCTTGTAACGCTGAGAAGCCAGCTCTATATCGGGCAATGCCTCTTCGATATCCTTGTTGATAGCCTCGTAAAGCTGACGCAGGGTTCCACGTTCATACTGTGTATTGATGTCCTGCTCGGGAATCAACGGATAGGGAAGTCCCAAATACTGGTCAGCCTTTGCCTCATCCCATGACATACAGAAAGTGACAGCCAGCTGGAACATACTGAAGGCACGAATCAATTTGGCCTCAGCCATAGCAGCTTTGAACTCAGGGCCACTACCCATAGTACTGATAGCATATAAGGACTCGTTGGCTGTAGCCACTGACTGGTAAAAACCATTCCAAACGGTATAGGGTGTTTCCCAGCTTTCTTCCGTTGTGTCTTTGAATTTGTAGAGGTCATCACAAATAACGGGTGATGAATAACTACGTCCATTATCGCCCACATTGTCCGATGACAGTTCCATCATTACATGGTTGTTGACAGTTGGGTAGGCTGACACCAACAACTGGGTGACTTTTTGCTCAGTATTCAGTTCAGCACGATCGTCGGGTAGTTTGTCGAGATAGTCGTTACAAGACGAGAGTGCCAACACTCCCAGTCCCATGACAAACATCTGATATATCTTTTTCTTCATAATCATTTCAATTTTTCCTTTTTTTACCTTTTTACTTTTTTACCTTTCATCAGATTCCCAAGCGGAGCGTGAACGTAAACTGACGGGCCATAGGCACGGCAACACCACCAGAGTTGAAGAACTCAGGATCCTGACCGTTCAGTTTCTTATCAGCATAAATCAAGAAGAGGTTGGTAGCCTGCAACTTCATGCTCATATTGCTCAAACCGATATGACCAATCCACTGTTTGGGGAAGTCGTAAGCCAGCGAGATTTCCTTCATACGGATGAAGTCACCCTTGGCAATACGGTCTGTAGAGTAGTTGTAAGCATTGTAGGCATAGCCCAGACGCGAGTCATTCTGAATAGCGCGCAAGTCAGCCATCGCAGGAATCGTAGTACGAGTCTCGTCGCCAGGAACTACCCAACGGTTGGCAAACTCACGAGGCATTGCAGTAAGGTCAGAATAAGACACTGCAAAAGTCGGATCAAGACGTACGACATTACCAAAAGCATAGGTAATAAAGACGTTCAGATGCCAGTTCTTATAACGAAGCGTGTTACCCAACGAGCCTGTTACAGTAGGATCGGTCGGACCCTCGTAGATGAGGTGGCTGGTGTCATACGACTGGAAGTCGATGTCACTGGTAACCAGGTCGCCGTTCTCGTTGATGAATGTGGGAAGACCATACTGGTTCAGCCCCTTGAAGTCCATCGAGAACAGTGAACGGTAGGGATATCCTTTCTCTGTAAAGCCATTACCCGTAATGAGATCGATAACGCGGTTACGTGAATCGAAGTCGGTAACTTCACAGTGCGTATGAGAGTAAATAAAGTCTGTTGACCAGTCGAAATCTTTACCTACAATATTACGGGTAGAGATTGAGACTTCTTCACCATGCGACTTCATCGATGCCACGTTGGCGTACTTCACGATAGAACCGCCCACACCTGTTGTGCGCTTCGGACCAATCAGGTCGAAGTTGTTACGAGTATACCAGTCGAACTGGACGTTAATACGGTTGTTCAAGAAGCCAAGGTCAACACCTACATTGAACTCATGCTTCTTCTCGTATGTCAGAGCCGGGTTAGCAAAACTTGAGATATCGAGTCCAGACTCCTTGTCAGCTGAATACGGACGGTAGGGGTTGTAGGCTTCGATGATCACCATGGAGTTCGTGATGGCAGGTTTATCACCAGTCAGCGAATAACTGGCCTTCAAGGTGGCATGCGTCAGCGTATTTTTAAAGGTACGGAAGAACCAAGGCTCCTCGTGAGCATTCCATGCTCCCGATACGTTCCATGTGGGCAACCAGCGTGCACTGGTAGCACGTCCAAGACGGTTACTTCCCTCATAGCGAACGGTACCATTGACGATATAGCGACGCTTCCATGAATAGGTTGCAGTACCGAAGAACGACACCTCACGGCTGTAAGTATTGCGCAAACCATAATAAATACTATTCTCTTCGCTGGCCTGCTTGAAGTACTTATAATTATAGGTACCAAGCATACCCTGATCGTAGAGTACTCCGATTTTCTGGTTTGAAGAAGACGTACGGTCGATGTTGTTAATCTCCATACCGCCATATGCATTCACAATATGGTCTTCGTTGAACACATCATTATAGCTGGCCGTAAAGCGTAAGTCCCAGCTATTCATTTTATAAACAGTCTCACGTTGGAAACCGCCCTCGTCAAGCACTGTCTCAGGCAATGCATTGATCACATCTGGATCGGTATAGAGCCAGGGGTTTGCGTCACGCATGGTGGCATCATCCATCATACGGAAAGCCATAGCTTGGTTACTGGTTTCCTTGATAAAGTGCTGCTGGGTCGTCGTTGAATACTTATAGGCTCCGATAGCGCTCAACTCTACTGTGCGCACAGGCTTGTATTTCAACTCACCCTGGAACTTCAAGTCGACCACATCGAGCTGCATGTAGTTGTTCTCCAACTCGTGATGGATATTGAACGGGGCATAGTTACGAACGTAGAACTCGTTGGGATCCAACGTACGTGAGCTGTTGATGGCATACGAATAGGGGTTGATATCGAAATCACGTCCTACGGCACCACTGACTACGTCGACGCTCTGGTTCGATGTACCAGGAGCTTCCTGCTTACGATAGCTGGTGTTACCAATCAGGTTCAGCGAAACTCTCTTGTTCAGATTGTAGTTAGCATTGATGTTGGCGGTATAGCGTTCCACCTTACCACGCTCACTCCAACCTGGGTCGTTCATGATGGAGAACGAGGTATAATACTGTGCCTTGTCAGTACCCGAACTCATAGAAATAGAGTGGTTATGCTGAATAGCGTTCGAGAACAACTCCTCAAACCAGTTGGTATTACGCATTTCTGCCAGACGCAGGTAGTCGTACATAGCTTCCTGAGTGTTGGCCAACTTAAAGTCACCTGTAGAAGCGTCATACTCGTTCATCAAGTGATACATCTTACCAAAGACACCACTGGAGCTGGCACGATAGCTGCTCATGAACGACAGGAAACCGTTATTCTGCATCTCGCGATAGACAGACATCTGTTCCTGAGAGTTCATAATATTGAATTGTGAGTAGCTGGGGCGCAGACGCATCGTATACTCACCGGTATAGCTGATTTTTGACGTACCAGACTTACCACGTTTGGTGGTAACGACAATCACACCAGCCATAGCACGAGCACCGTAAATTGATGTTGCACTACCGTCTTTCAGAATCTGGAATGATTCAATATCGTCAGCGTTCAAACCGGCAATGGCGCTCGAAATCAGCGTAGCAGCATCACCCGATGACAACTGGTCAGCGTCAACTTCCGTCACGTCTTCCATGATAACACCATCCACCACCCACAGGGGCTTCGAACTACCATAGATGGACGTAGCACCACGTACTCGAATTTTTGGTGCAGTACCAAAGGTTCCTGACACATTCTGTACCGACACACCAGCAGCACGGCCTTCCAGTGAGCGGGAGATATCGGCAACACCATCAAGTTTAGCCTTTTCAGCATCAACCTTGGTGGTTGCACCAGTAAACAAGCGCTTGTCCTGCTTCATCATACCTACAGCGACAACTTCGCCAAGGGTCTGAGCATCAGGCTGCAGCGTAATCGTCATGCCATCTTTGGCCTTTACTGTCTGCGTGGTCATACCCACATAGCTTATCACAAGCTTCTTTCCTGCAGGTACGTTAATGGTGAAATGGCCGTCCAAGTCGGTTTTTGTGCCTTGCTTGGTTCCCTGAATCATCACAGTAGCCCCAATACATGGTTCTCCATTGTCTTCAAAAACAGTACCTGTAATCTTGTTCTGTGCAAAAGCCAGTCCCATAGAAAGGACCAGACCGAACAAAATCAGCGTAATCTTTTTTCTCATATACTAAATCTATTTTTAATGATTCACCTATTATTATATACGCGCGCATAGACGAGCGGACATACGGCAAAATAACGTGCAAATATACTACATATTTATGAAAACACAAATAAATTTAATTAAAAACGTACATTTTTAAGCAAAAATTTAACGCTTTTGTTGTTTTTGCAACAAAAAAGCACGTTTATAATTAAATTTATTAGCGCTTAGCTAAAAACGCTGCGAGTTTATTTTACCAAGATAACCAAATACTTGCTGGTCGACCAGAACTTCGAAGGATTCTCAATGCGCAGCACATACTGTTTATTGGCATCCTGTTCCAGTTTATAGCTTGATGCGGGGTGATCAGTCAACAGTTTAGCTGAACGGGAATACAATTTAATTTCTTTGTCGACGCGGATGTCAATTTTAGTAAAGTAGTCCTGATTGAAGTTAGAACGGAGTATCTCACCATCCTCGATGATATGCTGCTCCTTCAACTCTTTCTTCGTACCAAACACGAACCATGCTGTATTCAACTGCTTATCCTGCTGAGAGATGGTCTGCGACTTCTCGTTGCTCTCCTCCTTCAGATTGCTCACGTTAGTGGACAAGTCGGAAACCTGCTCTGTCAACTCTTCAATCTGAATATTCTTGGCCTGAAGCTCAGCCTGCAAAGCCTTCAACTGAGCATCTTTCTCTTCCATCTGCTGAGTCAGAGATTCCAGCGTACGACGCAACTGGTCACCCTTCACAGAACTCTGACGCAACTGATTACGCAGCTTATTAATCAACTCACGATTCTGCTGCATAGTCTGCTTGATGAACTGCATATTCTCCTGAATACGCTCTTTGGCACTAGATCCTTCTCCCTGACGAGCAACACTGACGCGATCCTCGGCTGCATTGATGGCACGGAAGCCTTCCTCAATGTCGTTCATCGTACCAATCATGTCGTTAATCTCGTTGTCCTTCTGGGCAATAATACGATTCAAGGAGTCTGCCTGCTGAACAAGTTTCGACTCACCTTCATTTTTCTGGTTGCAAGCTGTCAATGACAGCAGAGCAACAACAAACAATAATACTTTTTTCATCTTCTTGTATTTTTTATTTATCTTTATTATTCTCTTTTTTATTTTCATTTCCAGCCAATACGATGACGAATTCTCCACGTGGCTCGTGTTCAGTAAAATGAGCGATAGCTTCTGCAAGGGAACCGCGCACACTCTCTTCATGAATCTTCGAGATTTCACGACACACACTGACTTGTCGTTCACCTCCAAACACCTCCGCAAACTGCTGAAGGGTCTTCAATACACGATAGGGTGATTCGTAGAACACCATCGTACGCTCTTCGTCAACCAGACTCTGTATCTTAGTCTGACGTCCCTTCTTCTGGGGCAAGAAACCTTCGAAACAAAAACGGTCGCAGGGCAATCCGCTCGACACCAACGCAGGGACAAATGCCGTAGCACCTGGTAATGTCTGTACCTCAATGCCAGCACGTACAGCCTCCCGAACCAAGAAAAAACCCGGATCGGAGATGCCCGGTGTACCAGCATCACTGATCAAGGCCACCGTCTGGCCTGCCTGAAGACGCTCAACAATTGAGGCACTCGTGCCATGTTCGTTGAACTTATGGTGAGACAAAAGGTGTTGCTGAATGCCGAAATGTTTCAGCAAGATGCCCGACGTACGCGTATCCTCTGCCAACACTAAATCGGCCTCCTTTAGGATCCGAATGGCACGCAGCGTCATGTCCTCCATATTGCCCACAGGCGTGGGTACTATATACAATATGCCCATTTCGGCTGCAAAGGTAAGAAAAAAAATGAGAAATGAGAAATGAGAAATGAGAAATGTAAATAAAAAAATGAAAAATGTTGATGGCGGTAGCAAATTTTTCACTTTTCATTATTCACTTTTCACTTAAATTGATTATCTTTGCACCATGATTACTTATCCTACATCGGGCGAGGCACGTCGCCCAGGCAGAATAGAAGTGGTATGCGGTTCCATGTTCTCAGGTAAGACAGAGGAACTCATCCGCCGTTTACGCCGTGCACAGTTTGCCAAACAAAAGGTGGAAATCTTCAAACCCGCCATCGACACCCGCTATAGTGACGAGGAAGTGGTGAGTCATGACCACAATGCCATTCCCTCCACCCCACTCGACTCCTCTGCCAGCATCTTGCTATTATCCTCCGACATTGACGTAGTGGGCATTGACGAGGCTCAATTCTTCGACGAAGGACTCGTCGATGTTTGTAATCAGCTGGCTTATAGGGGAGTACGAGTTATCATCGCTGGACTCGACATGGATTTCCGAGGTATTCCCTTTGGCCCAATGCCCGCCCTGTGTGCCATAGCAGACGACGTCACGAAGGTACATGCCATCTGTGTCAAGTGTGGTTCTTTGGCTTATGTCAGCCATCGTACTGTCAAAAACGACAAGCGTGTTCTTTTGGGAGAAACACAGGAATACGAGCCATTATGTCGCGACTGCTACCAGCGCGCCATAGAGGAAGAAAAGGAGAATGATGAAAAAACATCCCAATAAATTTGGCTGTTTCATCAAAAAGTCGTACCTTTGCAGCCGATTTCGATGAAATCGCCTTTAATGGCTGATCCGCTAGCTCAGTCGGTAGAGCACAACACTTTTAATGTTGGGGTCTTGGGTTCGAGCCCCAAGCGGATCACAAAAAGAATGAAAAGCCACTGATTTTCAGTGGCTTTAAAAGTAAATATAAGATGATGACAGCCAACGAGATTCGCGACTCGTTCAAGAAGTTTTTCGAGTCGAAGCAACACGCCATCGTGCCTTCTGCACCGATGGTGATCAAGGATGACCCCACGTTGATGTTTACCAACGCGGGCATGAACCAGTGGAAAGATATTATATTAGGTACGCGCGACCCAGAGCCGCGTCGCCGTGCGGATACCCAGAAGTGTCTGCGCGTCAGCGGTAAGCACAACGACTTGGAAGAGGTTGGTCACGACACCTACCACCATACCATGTTCGAGATGCTGGGAAACTGGTCGTTTGGCGACTACTTCAAGGAGGGTGCCATAGACATGGCGTGGGAATATCTGGTGGATGTCTTGAAGCTGAATCCTGAGGACCTTTATGTTACTGTATTCGAGGGTTCACCCGAAGAAAACATCCCTCGCGACGACGAGGCTGCCAAGTATTGGGCCAAGCACGTGCCTGAGGATCATATCATCAATGGCAACAAGCACGACAACTTCTGGGAAATGGGCGACACAGGTCCCTGCGGTCCCTGTTCTGAGATTCACGTCGACTCTCGTACTCCCGAGCAGAAGGCCGCTTCAGGCAAAACGGGTCGTGAACTCGTCAACCAAGACGACCCACAGGTTATCGAGATCTGGAACCTTGTGTTCATGCAGTTCAACCGCAAGGCTGACGGCAGTCTCGAGAAGCTGTCGATGAATGTGATTGATACTGGTATGGGGTTCGAGCGCCTGGTACGCATGATGCAGGGCAAGCACTCGAACTACGATACCGACGTCTTCCAGCCCATCATCAAGGCCGAGCAGGACATTACAGGTCTTAAGTACTTCACCTTTGAAGAGGAGGCTAGTCAGACTAGTGAGACTAGTTCTACTAGTCAAGAGCAAATCAACGTGGCTATGCGTGTCTGCGCCGACCACCTTCGTGCTGTTTCGTTCTCGATTGCCGATGGTCAGCTGCCCTCGAACGCCAAGGCCGGCTACGTCATCCGCCGTATCCTGCGTCGTGCCGTACGTTACGCCTACACCTTCCTCGGACAGAAGGACGGTTTCCTCTATAAGCTCGTCCCCACCCTCGTTCACGAGATGGGCGATGCCTTCCCTGAGCTGAAGGCCCAGCAGCAGTTGATTACCAAGGTCATCAAGGAGGAGGAAGACTCCTTCCTGCGCACCCTCGACAAGGGTATCTCCCTGCTCGACAAGGCGATGGAGGAACTGAAGGCTCAGGGCAAGAACCAACTTGATGGCGTTCAGGCCTTCCGTATGTTCGACACTTATGGTTTCCCCCTCGACTTGACAGAGTTGATTTGTCGTGAGAATGGTTTTACCGTTGACGAGGAGCAGTTCAACGTGGAGATGCAGAAACAGAAGGAGCGTGCCCGTAATGCCGCTGCCGTTGAGAATAGCGACTGGGTAGAGCTGAAGGCTGGCGAACAGCAGTTCGTAGGCTACGACTACTCGGAATATGAGTGCGAGATTCTGCGCTACCGCAAGGTGACGCAGAAGAAGAATGAGTTCTACGAAATCGTGCTGTCTGCCACACCATTCTATGGCGAGATGGGTGGACAGGTTGGTGATCAGGGTGTGCTCGTCTCTGAGAACGAGACCATCGAGGTTATCGACTCCAAACGCGAGAACGGCCAGACTGTTCATATCGTCAAGCAGTTGCCTAAAGACCCCGCAGCCCAGTTCATGGCTTGTGTCGATACCGACAAGCGCGACGCTTCGGCTGCCAACCACACCGCTACCCACCTGCTCGACTATGCCTTGAAGCAGGTACTGGGTGACCACGTGGAGCAGAAGGGTTCGTTTGTATCGCCCGACACGCTGCGTTTCGACTTCTCGCACTTCGAGAAGGTGACTGACGAGCAGCTGCGCGAGGTAGAGCGTATCGTCAACGACATGATCCGTCAGGACCTGCCTCGTGACGAACATCGCGATATGCCGATGGAAGAAGCCAAGAAACTGGGTGCTATCGCCTTGTTTGGCGAGAAATATGGTGATAAGGTGCGTGTCATGCGCTTTGGTCCGTCGTGCGAGCTCTGCGGTGGTATCCATGCCACTTCAACAGGTCGCATCGGTTTCTTCAAGATTCTCTCTGAGAGCAGCGTGGCAGCAGGTATCCGCCGTATTGAGGCCAAGACAGGCAAGGAGTGCGAAGAGTTGCTATATCAGTTGGAAGACACGCTGAAGGTCATCAAGTCGTTCTTCAATAATGCCAAAGACCTGCAAGGCGTGATTCAGAAGTACATCGAGGAGCACGACTCGATGAAGAAGGAAATCGAAGGTTTCCAGGCACAGGCTGTAGAACGTGCTGCCAAGCAGTTGGTTGAAAAGGCTCGCGAGGTGAATGGTGTGAAGGTAGTTTCTGCCGTATTGCCTATGGTTCCTGCTGCAGCCAAAGACCTTGCTTTCAAGATTCGTGCTGCTGTCGAGGGTTCACTGCTCTGCGTCATTGGTTCTCACGCTGACAACAAGCCTCAGCTTTCTATCATGATGAGCGACGACATGGTCAGTGAACACGGACTGAATGCAGGCCAGATGGTTCGCGAAGCCGCTAAGCTTATCCAGGGCGGTGGCGGTGGTCAGCCCCACTTCGCTCAGGCCGGTGGTAAGAGCGTCGACGGACTCTCTGCTGCAGTCGATAAGGTCATCGAACTGGCAAATCTGTAATATAGTACACATTGTTCACACTTTTTAACGGCATGCGCTGTCATATTTTTCAGCGCATGCCGTCTATTTTGTGAAATGAGTACAGAAATCAGCAAAAAGGACTTCGCCCGATTGGTGCAGCTACATGCCCCACAGGTGCTCGACTTCACGGCCAGACTGCTATCTGATTGCAGGGAGGCTGAAGAGGTGGCACAGGATGCCTTCGTCAAGGCTTTCAGGCAACTGTCGTCTTTCCGTGGTGACTCGTCGTTCGTGACATGGGTACAGCGCATAGCCTATCACGAAGCCATTGACCATCTGCGACAACGAGCGCCCTACACGGTAGACATCAGCGAAGTGGCTGCAATATCGGACGATGAAGAGCTGTCAATGGGACGTGAGGAACGTATAGCGTTGATGGAAGAGGCTATCGACGACCTGCCAAACGATGAGCAACTGCTGATACATCTCTATTATTACGAAGACCAACCGTTGCGAGACATCGCCTATATCATGGATGCGGAGCCGAATGCATTGGCACAGCGACTCCACCGAATCAGAAAGAAACTATTACGGACGATTAATCAGAAAGAAAATGAACAAGCTGACAGATAACGATATACGCGAGGCCCTGAAACGAAGGGAAACACGACGGACAAAACCCGAAGTGCCAGCAGACTTCATGACCAACGTGATGCAGGAGATAACTCCCAAGCCTGTACGTAGAGCACGATATGCCTACATCGCTTCCCTTGCCGCAGCAGCCTGCATAGCCATTGCCGTGCTGATGGTTTGGCCAAAGGAAGATGGTCTACAGTCCGACGGGAGCGAACTTGTAGTCCGTAAGGAGTACATTCCCAGTCCGTCGCCTAAGACCGAGCAAGATTCAGTAAGTCGAGTGCTGCCAGTAAAAGCGGTAGTGCGGCAAGCAAAAAGAACAGACAGACAATTAGTAGCACAGCGAGACAAGCCCGCTGCTTCATCTGCTGACAGCCTCGACTATTATATTAATAAGATAGAACGTGAACTGGCCCAAATGGATGATAGCCTCTATATTGAGCATATTCATCGGGTGATGCATGCTGACGAGCGACTGCAGCGTATCGTCAACAATTACATCCTGAATGAATTGCATAAAGATGCCCAACCCCATCAAGCCGCAATTATTAACAACGTAACAACAGACGATTATGAAGAATAGGAACATTTTGATGGCAGTATGCCTGATATGGGCCATGTCAATCAATGCACAGGTGAGCGACGCGGCCCGTCGCGTCCACGAAGCGTTACAGGCTTTCGTAGCCTCTGGTGAATATAATGTAGGTGAAGGCCGTGTGGTCTGCAAGGACATAGTTACTGGCGGCAAAGCTACGGCCTATGACTTTAGCCAGGTGTTTTCCGTTGAGGGCACTAATGATGCCAGCATACTGTTTCCACACATGCAGGAGTTGGAGCAGACCCTGCGCAGCGAAGCCGTGCATGCCAAGGAAGTCATGATTCACGACGCCCAAGAAGGTGTTCCGTTGACCTCTGGTGTACTATGGACCTTTGGCAATCCTAATGGCGCGGTCAGCGGGAGGTATGTCTTCGGCACCCGACAGAACATCCGCCTGCTGTCTTTCGACGAGTCTGACGGGCAGCGCTATGCCGTCCTGTTAGTGTGGGAACAGCAGATTAAGCTGGACCAGCAGGCTGGAAACTTTTGGATGATGAACGGCACCGTTTTTGAGATTGCGGCTAAGAAGCGCGACGGCATGCCTTTTATTCTGCCTTATTCCGAACGGCAGGAAATGACAGCAACCATCAAATACGACACAGACCCTACAGCCCCACAGACTTACGACGAACTGTTAGCCAAAGTAAAGCAGACCTGCCAGATCTACGACCGCGAGACCTCGGGTGGCAAGACGGCTGCTGTCGTGGTGCTCCACAAGATGTGCGACGCCTATCCCAACAAACTGACCCAAGAGCAGTACAACACGCTCATCGGCATCCTAAGTCCTTATGCTGAGACCGCCTCGGGCCAGAAACACAGGGAGATGTTTGGCTACACCTGCTACACGCTTTACAAGAAGAGTGAGCAATATCAGGCGGAAGGCGGTGAGGTGAAGCGTCGACCAGCCATGATAACCTCTTCCACCATATCTACGACGCAGCTGCGAAAGGTCGTTTCATACAACGGACTGATTACCAACGGTTCTGAAGACCTGCAACTGGTGGACTGCCAGATTAGCGGCACGGCTCCAGCCGATGCCGACAGCATTAGCGTTCATCGCAGCGTGTCCTCTTTCGAGGAACTTGGAAAGTTTCCTGTCCGCAACGGACGTTTCTCTTTCACCTGCCGATTGCCGAAAGACGAGGTGTGCGGCCTGACCACAGAAAACCGCCATATCACGTATTTCTGGGCAGACGGCCAACCCATCAGAGCAGACTTGGTAAAGAGTACCGTCAAGAGTCAGAAAGCCTCTCAGCAGCGCAACAACTTCCTGAACGAAACGGAGGCAGAACGGTTGCGCATGCTGAAGATAAAGGACCGTGCCGAACTGGATGCCGCCCTCGCCAAGCAGCGCGAACGCTATCGTCAGGTCATCTTCCAAGGCAACGACGACCTGCTGAAAGCCGACGCCATCTACAAGGCATATACCGAACTGACTTACGACGAACTGAAGCCCTTTGTCAGCGACCAGTTCCGCTACTCTAACCATCTGCTAATGGCTCCCGTCAAGGAATATGTGGCTGGATTGGAGAAACGCCGTCCGGGGAAACATTATGAAGACATGCTCGTTGCAGACACGCTGGGCAACCCTCACCAGCTGAAAGAGTACGTCGGACGCGGCTATGTCGTGCTGCACTTCTGGGAAAGCTGGAATCGCGACCAGTTCGACATCCTGCCCCAGTTGCGCACACTCTACGACCAGTATCATGCGAAAGGCCTGCAAATCCTCAGTCTAGCCATTGACGGAAACAACAAGAAACAATGGATGGACCGACTGAAAGAAGAGAACCTGCCTTGGCCACAACTGTCTACCAAAGCAGCTAAGAATCTATACGGCATCCTCTCATGGCCCGAAACCGTTGTCATCGGTCCTGACGGCACCATCGTCGCCAGTCCCTCAACCGTGCAAGAGTTAGAGGCAGAACTGAAAAAGATTTTTAGTAAGAACTGATTTTGGCATCCATGTTACCGCTGTTCATAGACCACGTATTCTATACATACAATTCAAAAAAACATAGCCCCTTGTGCCCCCTTTCTCTGGGGATCCCTTTGTACAAAGGAGATTTTCGGTTCAAACAGTATGAGGGCAACCGCATTTGCGATTGCCCTCATACTATAGTTGAAAAATAAAGCGCGAGATTACTTGAACAGGCTCTGGGCCATCTTTTCGAGGCAGCGGCGCCAGGTCAGGAACTCGTGGGCAGTACCCTCGGAAACGAGACCCTCAGCATTGAAACCGGCAGCTTTCAGGGCTTCGACGCTCTTGTTGATGCCGTCGGGATTCTCCTTGTCGCCACAACCTACGAAGATGTACTTCACAGCCTTCGGATCCTTAATCTCGTCGGGCATATAGGTGCCGCCAGAGAGCAGTCCCCAGTAACCAAACACCTCAGGACGACGCAGGGTGATGAGCTTCGTTTCCATACCACCCATCGACAGACCAGCCATAGCGCGGTTCCACTTGTCGGGCTTGGTGAGGAACTGTTTGTCAATGACGGGGATGAGCTCGTCAATAAGCACCTTCTCGAACTCCTCAGCAGTGAACTGGCCGATAGTACCGAACTTGAAGTCGTTGGTCAGACCATAGGCCATGACAACGATGAAGGGCTTGATCTTGCCGTCGGCAATCAGATTATCCATAATGATGCCAGCCTTACCCTGTACGGGCCAGCTGGTCTCGTTCTCACCCCAGCCATGCTGCAGGTACAGAACGGGATAGCGCTCCTGCTTGCCCTTCACGAGCTTACCATAGCCATAGGGCAGATATACATTGGCAGTCTGCATCTTGCCCGTACTCTCAGACCAGAAGTTCACCTGCTGAATGTTTCCGTGAGGAATGTCCTTGCGCCAAGCATAGAAGTCCTGATCGGGAGCGGGAATCTCGATACCACTCTCCCAACGGCAAGAGCCGAAGTAGTTGTGCGTGCCAGGATCGTTGAACACACCACCGTCGATGGTCAGGTGATAGTAGTGGAAACCAGGATCCATCGGACCCTCGGTAGTACCAGTCCACACACCGTCCTTATCCTTGCGCAGCACCGTACCGCCACGACCACCAAGGCCCAGGCTGACGATAACCGACTTGGCATCGGGAGCCTCGATACGGAAACGGGCATAACCCTCGCTGTTCACCTGCGGATACTCCTGACCAGGCTGGTTGCAGGGATTGGGAACCCAGTCGTCTTTCGGTGTTGCATTATCAAGCTTAACGTCGAAGTCACGAATAACCTGGAACGAGCGCTTTGCCTTCAGGTTCTCGTCGATGGGCAACGGATGGTTGCCGAGGCCGAGCCAAGAGTCCTTGTCGCTAAGGTTCCAGAAGGTCACATTCTTAATGACATTCTTATACTTACGGAAAATCTTGAAGATGCGGTTGTACTGGTCTTCCTGCAACGTAGCGATATAGGGAGCCTGGGGCTTAGCCTCACCACGCGAGAAGCGCAGCTGACCACCACTCTCGGTGTTGGTACGGAGGTCGAGCTCGGTAATGTGGATGATATTCACAATCTCAGAGAAACGCTGAATAGCCTTTTCAAGCTGGTCCTCTTCAGGGAAATAGATGTTGTAGTGGCCCTGCATACCAATACCGTCGATAGGCACACCAGCGTCCTTCATCTTCTTCACCATCTCGTAGATACGCTCACGCTTGCCGTTATCCACACAACTGTAGTCGTTGTAGATCAGAACACCTGTGGGATCAGCCTCACGGGCAAACTCGAAAGCCTTGGCGATGAACTCATCACCGCAGAGCTTGAAATGACGGCTCTGACGATAAGGGCTGGCCTTGACCATCTTGCCATCAACAAAGTCGAATGGACGTCCGTCGTCGGCCATAGCCTCGTTCACCACATCCCAAGCATATACCACGTCCTTATAGCGGTTCACCACCGTGTGGATGTGGTCGCGCAGGCGCTCGTAGAACACTTCCTTCTTGACGGGCTTACCCTTCTTGTCGGTAAACATCCAGTCGGCAAACTGAGAGTGCCAGCACAGGCAATGACCACGCATCTTAATACCATTCTCGCGGCAGAAGTTGGCAATCTTATCGGCCTTCTCAAAGTTCCAGACACCCTCCTTCGGATGAATCTCGCCGGGCTTCCAGTCGTTCTCGGCTGTCACACTGTTAAACTGTTTCTTGACAATCTCGCTTTGAGCAGGATCAGAGATATTGTTCTGATTGACAGCCACACCGATTGTGAAATAATCCTTGTAGGCATCCTTCAGACTGGGCCCTGCGAAATAGTCGACAGGACGTCCCCACTGAGCCAGCATTGGTGTGATGCCAAGAAATGCCAGCATCAGACCGGTAATAATTCTTTTTTTCATACTGTTATGGTTTAGTTAGTGTTAATGATTATTATTGAATGTCTATTATCTGTTTCTTCAAATCCTTGTCGAGTGAGCTGTTGCCGATGAGAATCTCATACTTGCCTGGCTTCACACGCATGGTGTTCGTCTCGGCATCCCAGAATTCGAAACTTTTACGTTCCAACTTCAGCGTAGCAGTAGCCGTCTGTCCAGCCTTTACGCTGACACGTTCGAAGGCACGCAGCGACTTCAGCGGACCATCGGGATCCTGTAGGTTGCGGATGTAGAGCTGTACGATTTCCGTGCCGTCCTTTGTGCCCGTATTGGCCACCTCAACAGAACATGTTCCGTTACCGTCACTTCTTACCTCTGACCTCTCACCTCTTACCTCGAACGTCGTGAAACTCAGTCCATAGCCAAAGGGGAACAGGGCATCGGTGAAGTAACGATACGTGCGTCCCTTCATCGAGTAGTCTTCGTAGTCGGGCAATTGGTTGCTTGACTTATAGAACGTAATGGGCAGCTTGCCACTGGGGTTATAGTCACCAAACAACACGTCGGCCACAGCCGTGCCACCCTCCTGGCCAGGATACCATGCCTGCACGATAGCCTCGCACGTCTCCGTCTCAGGTTGCAGGGCGATACACGAGCCTGAACAGTTGACAAAGACAATCTGCTTACCGGCAGCCTTCAACGCTTTCAGGAAATCGCGCTGCACCTTGGGCAGTTCGATATGGGTACGGTCGCCGCCTTTGAATCCATCAATATCCACGGGCATTTCCTCGCCTTCCAGACTGGGGGCAATGCCACCTACGAAGATGACCTTGTCGATACCATTCAGCTGGGCAATGTTCTCCTGATAGTCAATGGGATGCTCCTTGGCAATGTTGATAGCCAGATTGGCATTATAGGTATGGATATGCGAGAAACGCACCTCAATGTTGTAGCTCTTGCCCCTCTCAGCCTGAATGGCCACACGGTTGGGTGTGGTGCGCCAGATGTGGTGCATAAACTTCTGTACGCCGTCGATATAGAGTTCGAAGTGTCCGCAACCGTCCACATTCACCACATATTCACCAGCCTCCTTCGGGGTGAATACCGTCTCATACTTCGCTGAGAAATCCTCGAGCTGTACGCCAGGGGCAAAATTATGCATGCCAAACGTGGTGACAGCCAGTGGCTGGGTGTAATACTGCGTGGTGACGGGCTTGCCCTCCATCTTACGATTGTTCCAAAACGTACCCTTCATACCCTTCTTGCCGTCGAAGCTGCACTGCGAGGCCATCAGGCACTCCATCACCTTGTCGTAGGTCAGGTCACAACCCGGATAATAGATTAGAGTTGAGCGTTTAGAGTTTAGAGAAGAACGTTTTACCTTCATCTTCTGGCAGATGCCGTCGAGAATGGTAATGGTGTGGTTGGGCTGTCCATTATAGTTACCCCACATCATTGGAGTATTGTCAGCATTGGGACCAATGACGGCAATTCTTTCGTTCTTCTTCAAGGGAAGGATTTCGTTCTTATTCTGCAACAGCACGATAGACTGACGCGCCATATCCAACGACAGGTTGGCAGAAGCCTTGGTAGACATGGCAGAATACGGAATCTTCGACCATTCCACCAGCGACGGGTCATCCATCTCACCCAGGTCGAAACGGCCTTCCAGCAAGCGGATGACATGCTTGTCGACCTCAGCCTCAGTGATGAAGCCACGCTTCACGGCTTCAGGAATACTGCGATAGGCATAGCCGTAGCCGCACTCCACGTCCGTACCGGCAATGGTTGCTTTGGCAGAAGCATGCACAGGCGACGACGAACTCTTGTGCGACTCATAGAAATCCGAGACGGCGCCACAGTCGCTGACAACGAGGTACTTAAAGCCCCACTCGTCGCGAAGGATGGTTTGCAACAGACGCTGCGAACCACAGCACGGATCATCGTCCAGTCGCTGGTAGGCACACATCACCTCGCGCACCTTCGCATCCTGCACCAGCGTCTTGAAGGCGGGCATATAGGTTTCCCACATATCACGCGGCGACACATTGGTCAGGTTAGCCGAGTGGCGCGTATACTCAGGACCGCTGTGCACTGCATAGTGCTTGGCACAGGCCCACAGCTTACGGTACTTCGCCTCCTCAGGACCTTGAAGGCCCTTCACCACCTGCACACCCATCACTGAGGTCAGATAAGGATCCTCGCCATAGGTCTCCTGTCCCCTGCCCCATCGCGGGTCGCGGAAGATATTTACATTCGGTGTCCACACGGAGAGGCTATGGAATTTCTCGTCCTCACCCGAGCCACGATACATGCGCTCGTTATACTGCGCACGGAACTCCGTCGATGCAGCGTCGAACACCTTATATAATAGTGCGGGGTTGAACGACGACGCCATAGCTATCGGCTCTGGGAACACAGTGACGTTGCCCATGTTGGCAGCACCATGCAGGGCCTCGCTCCACCAGAAGAATTTTTTTATTCCCAGACGGGGTATGGCCGGACTTTCGTCCAACATCAGTTTCGCCTTTTCCTCCAGCGTCAGACGTGAGCACAAGTCCTTGGCACGTTCCAATGCCGACAGGTTGGGATTCTGATAGGGATACGTTTGTGCCGACACCATCAGGCCGACACAGCACACCACGATTGTTGATAATAAGCGTTGTTTCATATCTTTTGTTTTATTCTTCAATCTTGATGATAAATCCGCCGCGAGGCTGACACTCCATCTCAGAGGGCAATTGGCTGACACCACTGATTTGCCAGTTTCCGTTGGCATCGTCAGCAAATACTTGCGCCTTCTTCCATTCCTTGCCAATAAAAGCAAGATCAGTTAAAAGCACCTGCAGTTCATCCAATCCATTGATACCTGCCACATACCACGTCTTTCCACTTCTGCGGGCCAGCACGGCACTCTCGCCAGGATAGCCCGACACGAAGCGCGTCTCGTCCCATACGGTAGGCAACTGACCTAAGAAGTCCTGCACCTCTTGGGGCTGCGACAAAAAGCTCTCCGGACGGTCAGCCAAATGCTGCAGTCCGCTCTCGTACAGCACTGTCAGCGCCAGTTCATGGGCATTCGACGTGATGTGCGGATGCTGCGAATCGCTAAACGCACAGGGTGTATAGTCCATCGGACCTATCACATTACGCGTATAGGGCAATGTGGCGTTATGACTGGCGGCCTTCTTCGTAAAGTGAGGCACGTTGTTATACCACTCGGCACCATAAACGCCCTCTGTAGAAAGGAGGTTCGGATAGGTACGCTGCCAACCGCGAGGGATAGGAGCCCCATGGAAATTCACCAGCAGGTGGTGACGGGCTGCACTCTCCAGCAAGTCCTGACAGTAGTCCATATTCGCCTGGTTGTCGCCGCTGAAGAAGTCAATCTTCACGCCTGCCACACCGATCTTCTCGCACCAGGCAAACTCCTTCTCCCTGTCTTCGGGCTTGTTCAGGCGGAACTTGGGCCCAGGGGCGCCGTCTATCCAACCAATGCAGGAATTATACCAGATGAGTGGCTTGACACCTTTCGATTTCGCGTAGGCTACGGCATCCTCAATGGTCTTGCCCTCGTTCGTTGCCACCTTGTCCATCTCGTCCCATTCGGCGTCGATGAGCACGTACGGCAACTTCAGCTGAACGGCCATGTCGACATATTTCTTGATGATGTTGAAGTCGTTCGAACCGTGGTTGTTAGCCCAATAGATCCACGACACCACACCAGGCATAATCCAATGGGTGTCGGCCAGTTTCGACGACTCGCTGACGTCCGTTACGAGTGTCGACTCGACAATGTCAGCCAGTTTGCCAATGATGACGACGCGCCACGGGGTGTGCCAGTCGCCTGTCAACTCCAGGTCGTTCTGGTCTTGCACCACGCGGAACACCTCGCCATCATTAAACAGGCTCGACGCACTCTGCCGGCGCTCGATATTGGCCTCGGTGATCAGGGCAAACACCTTTTCGTTTTCGTTTGCGTTTTCGTTTATGGCCTCCATCAACAACGGATAGCCCCAGTGGGTATTAATCTTATCAGTGACCATCGAACCGCCAAAGCCTCCCAGCGTCTTCACGTTGGCAGTGGTCGACATGGGGAAGAATCCCTCATAGCCGTCGCTCCACTGTTGCATCCACCGTTTCGTACCCTCGGGAATGATATAGGCCGTCTGCTCCTCAGGATGTTTCTCGTTTTGCAGGTTTGCATACTCATAACGGAAAGCAATACCGTCGTTATACACCCTCAGCACCAAATTGCCGCAACGGTACTCGTTGGCTTCGTTCACGCAGTGCAGGCGCTTGCCTGACAGCATCCAATAGTCATTCTTCACGGGGCCCGTCCAATTCACGAAGTCCGTATTGCTCAGGCCCACACCGGTCAGTTTCAGCGCCTTCTGGCCGTTGTAGTTCACCACGAGATTTGCGCCCTTCACGTCCAATGTCAACAATCCGTTGGGCGAAGCCATCGTCTGATGCTCCTTAGGCGCCTGGTCCAACAGGAAGCGGTCCAGGAACGACTCCACAATGGGGAACTGGCTCTGGGGCAGCTGACAGTGTCCGTGCCCACCAACCACACTCCACGACATGCGGTCGGCAATGCCGAAGCGCTGCCACACCTGGTAGGCGGCCTTTGCTGAATAGAACATAGAGCTGTCAGCCAGCCATTCGTAGTCGGTATTGCCCAACAGCAACAGGGCGCGCGGACAGACCATCGCACACAGCTCATGCTGGTCGTAGGGCAGCTGGTAGACGCTGTCACCACGGAAATTCTCCTTCTGACTCTCCAGGAACCAGTGGTAGTCGGTCTTGTCGATATCCTCCAGATTCTTGCCTGCCAGCGTCAACTCGTGCGACTTTCTCCAGGCTGCCGCACCACCACCGCCAGGCTCCTGGGCAATGGTCAGGGCGATACGCTCGTCGAAGGCACCACAATACAGGGCCATCTTGCCGGCATACGAACAACCCGTCACACCAATGCGCTTCACGTCAATCTTGGTCTTCTCGGGACCCAGCTGTTGCAGTCCGTCAATCAGTCGGCTCATGCCCCACGCCCACTCACTATAGGCACCGTTGTCCTTCAGCTCAGGATACAGGCGGTCGAAGGCGTGCTCACCCCTGTCGTGATGCTTGCCGAACTGCTTGTAGTCGTTCACCTGCGCCGAGGTGAAGGTCGTTGTGGCAATGGGCCTGTCCTCAAACAGTTGTCGGGGCAGGGCTATCATGTCCGTACCAATCATCAGCGCATAAGGCGGTTGGCCCACCTTCGGATAGCGTATGTGCGACTTCAGCGTCAACGTCTGCTTGCCCACCTTCACGTCGACAAACAGTGTGTCACCCACCATGCGGGCTTTCACCTGCTTGGGTTTTACGGCAGGCTTTTCCCCGATACCGTAGTGCTGAATCATGTGTCCGATATCGCTGCGGCGACGGGTCCAATCGGCAAAACTCGTAACACTCTCCAGGGCGTAAGGCAGTTCGCGGATGATGGGTAACTGGTCGGCAGCAGGCATCATAGGCTTAGGTATCTTGCTGCCCGTGTGTTCCACGTCATACACCAGGGGGACGGTCTGCGACCATCCACCCAGTGTAATCAGAGTAAATAAAATAGTTGATAATAGTTTCTTCACAATGGGTTAGTTTTATGGAAAAGGAAAGGGGTTAGTCTACTTCAGTTTCTGGAACAGTTTGTTCTGCTCCAGCGTCCAGTCCTTGCGGTCGAGCAGCTGGGGCTTCTTGCCGATAAACATCTTGGCGGCTTCCTTGTCGCCCTTCAGTTGCCAGTTCAGCCAAGCCAGTGCGGGGATAGTGAACTCACCGCCATGAGCCTCGCGATAGGTGCCGCCGTGACCCACGGGGAAGTTGATGGCAACGGCGGGCACGTGGCTGATGCGCTTGAAGTCGTCCATACCGTTCTCGTAGGCAATGTCTTCCTTACCGCCCAGCATATACATAATCGGGGTGTGCAGCTCGGTCAGCTTATCCTTCTTGGGCATGGGCATACCGCCTACTGCCTGTCCGGCATTCTCATTGTTGAACAGTCCGCTATTGCAGATCATGATGGTCGTGATGCGCTTGTCGGCACAGTTGAACAGGGTCTGCAGACCACCGCACGACATACCGGCTACACAGATATTCTTCACGTCCAGCTTCTGGTAGTACGGCGACTGGGGGTCGGCATTCTGCTTGAAAGCCCAGTCAATGCTCTCAATCTGCTGCTCAGAACGCGACATGGGGCCTTTATACCACTCGTCGGTCAAGGGGATGTTACCCGTGGCCACCACGATATATCCGTTCGAGGCAATCTCGTTCAGGAAATTCATGTGTTCCCAAGGCGAATTGGCACAGGCACCATTGCCCCATACCAGGATGGGCAGGGGATGCGTGGCGTCGAACTTCGACAGGTCCTGAGGCACAAACACCGTGTGTTCCTTCAGGTCGCTCTCCTCTTTCAGAATGGCCTTGTAGGCTCCCGTACCGCCGTCCTCGATGATGCGGGTCTTGGCGCAACATCCGGATTTTCCAGAACATCCGGATTTTCCGGACACTTCATTGAGGAAACAAACCATCTTCTTCAGGTTCTCCTCGCTGTACATACCCATGCCGTGACCACCTTCAGGCACGAAGGTTGCCTCGGTCTTCACGCCAGCGGCCTTCAGCAGTTCAAAGAATAGCTTACCCTGGCAGCAAGGCACCACATTGTCCTTCTCGCCGTGGAAGATGATGATCGGAGGGTTGTTCTTGTTCACATAGTACGTGGCACTCAGACTGCGATACTTGTCCGGCTCCTTGGCCAGCTTCGAGTTCAGCAGCACGTCCTCGGGCGAGTTCTCACCCATCTTCATGCCTTCGCCACAGTCCATGGCTGTCAGGTCGACGGGGCCCGACCAGTCGCAGGCGGCATTCACCGTGCTGCTCTCGTTCAGGAAGTTACCCACCGAACCTTCCAGGTCGATGTCCACAGTACCCACCGTTGTCTGCTTCAGACCGCTGGTCGTAGCTGCTGTAGAAGCCAGGTGACCACCGCTTGAGAAACCGCTGGTGGCGATGAAACTGGTGTCGAACTTATACTTCTTAGCCTCACCACGTACGAAACGGATGACGGCACGGATGTCGTGAATCTGAGCAGGCCACTTGGCATCCATGCTCGAACGGTGGTTCGGACAAACCACTGCATAGCCGGCTTCCAGCAGGCTCTTCACGATGGTACCGAGGTCGGCAGCACCCTTGCTGCTGTTCGAGAACCACGCACTGCCGTAGATATGGATCACTACGGGATAGCTCTCTGCCTCCTTCTTCGGCAGATAGATGTCACAGGTGTGGAATGCCTGGTCGTCGCCGGCATAGTTCACGTCTTTCCACTGCTGGCTGGTCTCCAGCTTCACTTCCGGCATCTGGAAACCGCCGAACCCTCCGGCGGGCTGTGCCTGCGCCAACAACTGGCCGCACAACGCACATACAATAATCAAAATCTTTTTCATAGTTGATAACTGTTTTATATTGTTTTACTTTTTTACCTTTTTACCTTTCAACAGATATGTCCGAGAAGTAGTGGTCGCGCAGGGGCTTGCTGACAGCCTCACCAGTCAGCGTCAGGTGCTGCTCCATACGGATGTCCTCCGACGAGGCTCCAATCTTCACCACATACTCGCCGGGCACAATGTTCCAACGGCGCTCACCACCCTCGCTGCTGTAGAAACCAAACTGCTCGAGATAGAGTTTCACACGTACGCGCTTCGACTGACGGGGTTCCAGCGGCACGCGGGCAAAGCCCTGCAGCTTCAGGGGTGAGAGGTGAGCGGCAACGGGTGAGTTCTCTGCGGGTGACACATAAATCTGGGCGATCTCCGTCGCACTGACCTTGCCCGTATTCTTCACCTCGAACGACAGCTCAATGCACTCATCGGTGGTCTTCGCCTCGTCGTCCAGCGCCAAATGCTTATAACCAAAGGTGGTATAGCTCAGACCATAACCAAACGGCCACTGAATCAGTGAGTCCTGCTTGGCCTGATAGCTGTAGCAGATGGGCTCGTAGATTTCCTCGCTGGGATAGCTCACTGCCAGCTTGGCCGACGGCGACACGTTGCCAAACAGGATGTCGGCAACGGCATGTCCGCCTTCCTCGCCCGGATACCACGCCTGAATGACAGCGGCACAGCGCTCGGCCAGTCCCGAGATAACCTGTGCACGACCACCGAACACCACCAGCACGACGGGTTTGCCCGTGGCCAGCAGGCGTTCCACGTATTCCTCCTGTTTGCCGGGCAGGCGCAGACCCTGACGGTCGCGGTTTTCGCCACACAGCATCACGTTCTCTCCAACGGCGGCAATGATGACGTCGGCAGAGTCGGCCATGGCAAGCGCCTCAGTACTGTCGGCAGGCTCGCCGGCATCCACCTTACGGTGCAGCAGGGCATACTCCCAGGCACGCTCGTCGCCACCCTTCGAGAACTTCGTCTCTATCTCTTCCGTCCAGTCACACCCGCGGCTGTACATCAGCGTGTCACCCTCGGGCAGACGGTCGCGCATGCCTTCAAGCAGCGTAATCACATGGGGATGATCCAAGTCCTGCTCATTCATCTTCCAGAAATAGGTCATAGCAGGAAACGAATAGTCGCCGCACATAGCCCACATCGTATTGGCGTTAGGACCGGTGAGGAGGATTTTCAAACCTGAACCCCTCTCCGTCGAAGCCTCCCCTTGGGGAGGTGTGGTGGGGGTCAGAGGCAACAGATTGCTGTCGTTTTGCAGCAATACTATCGACTGCGTGGCAATCTCGTAGGCTGTCTGGCGCTCCTCGGGGGTATCCAGCACTATCTTCTCCTTGCCGTACAGGTAGGGCTTCTCGTCCATCAAACCGGCACGGAACTTATAGCGCAGCACGTTCTTCACGGCACGCTCCAGCGTCTCCTGAGCCACCAGACCGTTGTCGATGGCCGCTTGCAGATATTTGAAATTAGCACCGAACGGGAAGTCGACGTCGCAACCGCCATTGATGGCCATCGCCGCCTTCACCACCTCCGGAGCCACAGTCTTCTTTCCACTTTCCTCTCTCCACTCTCCATTCAAAGGTAGCTGATCTATCGCCGTATAGTCGCTCACCACCATACCGTCGAAGCCCAGATAGCCGCGCAGAATGTCGTTCAGAATCCAGCCATTAGCCACACAGTTCACAAGTCCCTTCCCGCTATTTTTCTCGCCTTGAGACAAATCAGAATTCTCAATTCTCAATTCTCCATTCTCAATTCGCATCGCATGATATCCCGGCATGATGCACTTGCTGTCGGCCAGACGAATCATCGCCTCGTGGGGCAACAGGATGTCTTCCATCAGCTCTTTCTCGTCGGCATCACCACCGCCGCCATAGCCCAGGTAGTGCTTCGAACAGGCTCCCACACCCTTGCGCAGGTCGCCTTGCTGCAGACCGCGCACAAAGGCCACACCCATCACCGCCGACAGGTATCCGTCCTCGCCGTACGACTCCTCCAGGCGGTTGAACGACGGCGTGCGACACACGTCGACCATTGGCGACAGCGACAGCACACCACCCATCCGGCGCATCGTCGTACTCGTCTGACGGGTCTTCACCTCGGCCAGCTCAGGGTTAAACGAACACGCCTGACCAATCTGTTGCGGATAGATCGTCGCACCGCGGGTATTGATGCCCGACAGCACCTCCTCGTGAAACAAGGCGGGAATGCCGCTCGGTGTGTGCTTCATGAGCCACTCCTGCACGGCAGCGACATGGTCGCGCAGCACGTTCGGGTCCATGGGCTTCTGACTGGCATACTGCGAGAAATGTCCGATGCCGTTTGGTATCAGTTCCTTGCACTTCACGGTGTCCAGCCGGCCCTGTTCGTCAAACAGGCCGTCCATATAGCAGCTGCGCAGTTGGGCGATGCGCTCCTCTTGCGACATCCGCTGGTAGAGTTCGTCTATTTTCTGTTCCATATCTTTATTCTCCAAAGCAGGCCGGCAGGCAGTCATCAACACCGCCGCACCAGTCATGATGAGGTATCTCATTTTCATAGTTATTACATTTTGCCTGCAAAATTACGAATTATTTTCCAACCGCCCCACCCCGTCATGTAACACAAACTATTGCGTATGTAACATTCCACTTTACAACAAGAAAAGTCTTGGAGTTTTTTACGCCCAAGACTCTTCTTTTTTACTTATTTTACATTTTGCCTTTGGTCATTTTTTCAGAAAATCCACCTTCCTTCGGTTCCCCTCAGGCCTCACCGCAAAGTGAACCCACACGCTCTTCGCACTCTGCTCGATGAACAGCTCGTCAAAGTCCTCCTGACTCTCGTCGCTGATGTCGAGGAGTATGCACGCATAGCGAATGGCCTGTTCCTTTCCCAGACACCGTATATCCACCGCACATCCCGTCAGGTGGTTCGAGTTCGGCGCCCCACCCACGGCCTTATTCACCTGTGGCGACCTGTAGCCGCTGTTGATGATGATCGGGTCATCCCCGTCACCGTAGCGGCGATTCCACTCGTCGCGCAGGGTTTCTAACCAGCCTGTAAGGCGCTTCAGATTCTCGATATGCACGTGCGACGGAATATTCCCGTCCTTCGTTTTCACTGATGTTTTCGTCATCTCAGCGAGCGTAAAATGCTCGCTGAGTCTGACATTCTTGTTAATTTCTACCATAATCTTCTATTTTTCCTTTTTAGTAAGCTTTATAAAACTGTGCTCTGTGCTCTGTGCGCAGTGACCTCTACTCTTCCATGTTCTTATCATGTGATTTGTTTCTCGCACACTGGCATCAAGACCTTGTTGCCGACGAACGCGCTGTGCATCTTCTAACGTAAACTCATCCGGCAAATCCAACAAGAGGTTCCTGGGGCCGCGCTGACTAGTACGCTGACCGCGGTTTAATTCTCTACGGATATCGTCCGCAAAGTAATACATCTTACACCACAGGTCGTAATGCAAACTCCAACGGATAAATTCCTCTATGGAACTTTCCCACTTCATTCCATTGGCCACATAGAGCACGCAAGCCTTCAACCATGCAATGACGTTGGCTCGGAACGAAAGGTTCTCGAACACGCGATCCTGCGACAACCGTGAAAACTCAGCACACTCGGCAATGAGCCGTTTGGCCAGTTGTGTAGCCTGCTTGCATCCTACAATGCCGTATGGCTGCATCAGGTTCTGTATGTATGGCCTCAGCTGTTCGTCAAACTTCTCGTCGTAGATGCCATATACGGGCTGCTCGGCACCAATCTCACGCTCTGGGATCGTACAGAAGTTTATTCGCGAAATAGGCCCCTTTGTCAAAACCTTGGCAAAGTACTTGGTCACAGCCCCGATGGTGCCCGCTGAATTCCAGTTGAACCGGATACACACCTTGGCATTTACCGATTGCGAACTGGCGCGAGTCTGACCATAGCGGTTTCCCGGGTCAAAGGCCTGGCAGATGATGACGAACTGTTGACCGCCCGTACCTTTCAGTTTGTCAAAGAGTTCTATTTCATTCAGCTTAAAGTAGACGAAACGCCCTTTGGCCTCATCCAGTCGCTGTACGAATGCCGCGTGGGTCACATCGGCATCAATCTCCTGAATCACCAGGTCGTCGGGACGCTGAGCCTTGTCCTTATTAGCGCCCTTACGGTTGCATGCATCGTTATACTCCTTCAACCTATCCAGGTTCTCCTGATCACGTTCGCGAATGTCGGCCATGATGCGATTGATGGGTTCGTCGATACATCCCTTACCGGCACCAGTCCCCGCCAATGCCACATTCATCAGCGTCGGCTCGTGCAACACGTTGTCAGTATATAGAAACTGGGTGTTACGCATATGTGCCCCTAATGATGGAAATACCGCATGGGCAACAGTAGCCTTATAAATCTCAGGGGTGTTTTTGGTGAGCAGCTTGATGAGCTTCGGCAACTTCTCAGGCATTCTCGGCGGCTTTGGGTTCGAATAGATTTCCGAAAGCGACGACGCCATGGTTGTTTCCACAGGATTACACAAAAGGGACGGTTCTTTTTGTGTACTTTCCTCTGCCTTCAGCGAGCGCAGGAAGACCTCCTTCTGCGTCTGGTTCATCGGGCGGTTCTGGTCGACGTACTTGTCGTAGAAGTTCTGGACCAGCGTCCTACAGTCCTGCTCCTGCGAGTATTCGGGCATCTTCTGTGCCAGCACGCCAAGCAGTTCACCCTGTGCCATCATCTGACACAACGTGGGCAACAACAGCTTCAGCGTGTTATGCCTTACCCCGTCGCGGTTCAGCTGCTCCAAGGTCAACCCCGTCATGGCCAGCGTCTCGTCGAATGCCGCCAACGCCCTCGCCGAAGGGTCTATGATGGTTGATGGCTGATGTTCGATGGCTGATGGGGTTTCTCTTACATCATCCGTCTTCCATCTTACATCTTTTGCCGGGTGCAGCTCATCGCCGAACATCAGTTCCTCGTCCATATACAGGATATATTCACGACATGGAATGTAGATCCCACGCTCCTGCTCATGGACTTGTTTATCGTAGTCCACATCACCCAGTATATGAGACATCCATGCCTGTGCCGTCTGACGGTCCATGCCTTCAGGGATGTCGAACAAGACGGCAAAGCCAGCACCACCGATAGAGATATTAAACATGTTGATGCCCAACTCACGTTCGTGGCCTTTTATCCTCAGTTCATAGATTTCACGACCATTCGGATTGCCGTCCACGTCGATAATGGCCTTCCCCGAGTCCACAGGCTCGCCCTCCTTGCTCTTATAGCCCTTCAGGAAGTGCGCATGTGGCGTATAGAACGAGGCGCCAATCTTCAGCTCAGCCTTTTTCGACTTATAGTCCTCCTTCGACAATTCCCCTCTCAGGTTCTGTTCCAAGGCATCTTTCAGCTCAGCGCAGATACGCCCCGTATTGGGATCATCGGCTTGCTTCCAGAAACCCTCGGCCGTGGCTGGCACGGTCGTGGGCTTTTTCATATTCTTTCCTAAATCTATTCTCGACATACTGCTAATCTGTTATATCCGTTTAATCCGTGTTCGTTAGGCATTGTCTACAATCTCCTTATCCACCACAGCCTCCCGTGACTGGATGTTGTCGCGGTCCATCGCGTTCAGGATGGCTTCCGTACCCATCACCTTCGGGAACTTCTCGTGACGGGTGATGTGCTTCGCCGTCTCACCTACGAAACCAAAGTCCAGGTCACAGATCTTCTTCTCCTTATAATACTTCGGAGCAGTACGGTTCCAAGCCTTAAAGGTTAACACATGGGTCTCCTTATCTATGAAAAGAACACCCTCAAACTTCTCGCCTTTCAGAAGCCCTGCAACAATTCTCAGGGCATCAACAATAAATATAAACTTTTTCATAATCGATTCGAATTTGTGAGTTGAAAGGGGGGAAGCGAAAGTTTTAGTTTGAGCTCATGGTTACATCCGGAAAACGTTTCCTCCGCTCACTCCTCCGACTCGTTTATGTCTTTATATAATCCGTTTAATCCGTAAAATCCGTTGTTTAAAGTGTCTGTATATCAGTGATATAGAACGCATTCTCGTGGCGGTCGTTGTTGTCGCCCCAGGTGCGGTGTTTCCAGAAACCCTTCACCACATACAGCTGGTTCTGGTAATACACAGTGTCACGGTTCTTCGAGGCCAGTTCACCCGTCATCTCCGCATAGATCACGTCGCCGCCATGCTTCAGCGTCATGCCGCGACTCTTGAAATACTCACTCGTACCGTCTTGCTTGTTGTACTGGCGCTCAGAGTATGCGCCCACCTCTTGGATAGTTACAATCTTCTCCATAATGTTTAAATGTTTAAAATAATTTTCTTACAATTTTCTAGTTAATTTTTTTATAATTTTGAGGGCCTTAGCCCGACCCTATTCTTAACTTCGTTAACTTCTCTAACTCCGTTAACTTCTAATGTAGAATGACTTCCTTCGTATCGATGTCCCTGACCACTCCCCTTCTCCTACCACAATCCATCAGACCGTCTCTTATCTTCCACTGGTCACACACATCCGTGGTTTTCACCTTCTCGTGGGTCAGCGTACAGAATCGCATGCCGGTAGCCTTGATGCCCTTCAGGGCGCACGATGCACAACACTTCTTCACCATGATGCCACAGTTGTTACGCACGTATTCAATTGTTCTTTCCGTCATAGCCTACATCTCTATTACATTAAACAACCTCTTGTCCTCGTCGCTCAACAGAGTCAGCAAGTCCTCGCTGTACGTCCTCAGAGTCCTTCTCAGACCGATGCCACACTCCGATTCCAAGGCATCGAAATAGCAGCGCAGCGTATTCATCAGGCCTTCCCATGTCACGAAGCCGTCCAAATCCATCACCTCACCAACTTCGTTGTCGAAGACGAAGACCCGATAGCAATTCTTTTCCAAACAGTCGTCGAAGTAGAGATTGACGATCACCCTCAGCTGAACCATGCCTTGCCACCAGTCGATGCCCCTGCGTTTCAACGACCTGACGGTGTCCGACAGCGCTTCTTCGCTGTTTGCAGGATAGCCCCGCAGTACGGCACCCAGCAACAGTGCCATCGTCGACGCCTCTACGGTCTCGTTTTCCAGACACAGCAGGCGCATGTCGTCAGTTCCCAGTCCGTTCTCATCCATGTACTCCTGGAGCGTCATCACTTCGTCCCCTTGGTCCACCATGACCCACTGGGCGCGACCTTCGTTGTCAATACCTGCGAACGCACATCTGTGCAACGCTCCACAATCATTCTCAAAATAAAATGCTTTTTCCATTTCTTCTTAAAGTTTTAAATGAATAAATAAGTTTTATAAATCTCTCTTTTGAAAACTCAGTTAATTGATAATTCAATGCCCTTTTCCTCTGCTATCCATTTGTAGCACGATACCAGGACGGCATCGGCCGAGAGACACCCCGTGGTGTGAATCACATGCATGCAAACAAAGTCCAGCAAGTCGTCAGCAATCTCCAGTTGCATGTCATCACTGAACCCCAGCAACATCGCGTTCAACAAATCCAAGAGTTCCGGCGAGACCCTTTCCTCCAAACCATCCATAATGAATTGTGCGGTACTGTCAATGCCATACTTGTAAGTCAAGTCTTGTTCGTATACCTTCATCGAGGTCTCGATTGAAGCTTTTCTCTTTCTTGTCATATGATTAATTAGATTAAATTATAGTTCGCGCGAGGGAGTCCTCGCACCTTTTTCGTTCCAAGTCCCGCTGGCACCCACGAAGGAGCACCAGCAGGATTATCGAGAGATTTACTTTAGTCCGAGTCTGCGTTCTTTTAATTCTTTAACCCATTTCTCGAAAAAAGCGTAGTCATCAACGTCGTTATACCAGACGTCGAACATACCATCGTACAATCGCTTGGCATTGATTTCCGACTTCTCTAACGATTTCAGAAAGCTTGCCGTTGCTCTTGTTAATCCACAGATAATAGCAGGAACTTGTTCTTCGGAAGCATCCTCGCATTCGATGCAATTCACTACTTCATCACAGAAAAGTTCACCACTGTAAGCAGCCTTAATCATAGCTGCCTTGATGTCAGCACCCCCTCTATCGATGGGGGTACGACGGAAGATGTTCAAAATCTTCTTCATACCTTTTACTTTATATTGATTTATAATGCCCTCCAGCCACCCGGAGGATTTTTGTCATCAGCAATTTCAAACAACACCGTCGTTTTGTTGATTTTCAACTTTCGACGCTGCAAAGGTAGGTGGAACCTGTAAATGACAAATAATAAGGAAATTATCTTTGTTAAAGATTGTGAATGTCTGAAAACCTCAATATTTAAAGAGGATACAAAAAAAACAGAATCTCAATACTATTTACTGAGATTCTGTTATTATACCGTTATTATGCCGTTATTATTTATCCAGTTCTACTTTTTTAGGTCGATACTTATCTAGTAGAGGCAGAATATTATTAAAGTCTGCCGGCATATTGACATTACCTGGTTTACCATGATTAATATTTTGATAGGTAGGTGCATTATTACCAAAGAAATCACAATTCAGGGTTTTAGTACCTCTGCCCTCTGGAAGCAATTTGTAAAACATGAAATAGCCAATCATGTTCTGAAAAACAATTCTTACCCTGTCTTTTTTACCTAATTCCAATAGTGACCATAAGGTATCAGATAAAACTTTATCATCACCTATTAGTTTCTTTGTTCCAACGCCAAGAACCAGTCTTATATAACTCTTCATTACGTCTGTCGATGCAGGTGCAACCCAATCCCCTTTATCAATCAGCATTTCAAGCCTGTCTACAATTTCCTTTCTAGAATCAGTCAAATTATCATAGGCATTCAAATTTTGGGAAGTTTCATATTCCCAGAGATGTTCACAAAGCGCCAATGACGAAAATAGTTTATACATACTACTTTTACAGGGATAACTATTGTTGCCTATAATCTCGCTCCTCTTTGTAAAAATTGCACGACCCAGACCATCCTTATCTATTTCATGATTATGAATATCTACGTTGTCTTCCCAGACTTCCTTCCAAAATTTGATTTCCAGCATGGTTGTGTTGACAGAGTTTATTCTTTGAGAAATATGCTTAATTCTTTGCTTTTCAGACTTTGACGAAATCCATCTGTCAAAAGTTATTATTTCCCCGTTATTATCTATTGGATAAGGGTTACTTCCGTACTCGGCCATATATATTCCCATCATTTCTTCATATAACTGCACAAAAAGTGATGACGGAGCAGAAAGCGTCATTTCTTCAATTTCTTTTAATAAGCCAGTTAGATCTTCCCCCAAAATCCAAACAATTTGCTCTAGCTTTGTATTTTTGTCCTTTAAAAAATTAATAACGTCATTAATAGGTATTTCACCATCGATACACTTTTGTGCTTTTTCCATGTAAACAACATAGTCTAAATCGCACAATCTTCTGATTTTATAGTCGTCATATGTAGTTGAAATACTCGAAATACTATGAATTGTTGACCATATCGTATTAATCCATTCCCCAAAATTTACATCCCACGCTTCAACAAATGGCAGTTCTGTCTTCCAACGGACCTTTAACTCGTTAAACATAATAATACTATCATTAAGATGCAACGAAAATGTCAGGGTCGACAATCTCCACGTGTTGGGATTGTGCACAAACCTTAAGGCTTCTCCTTGTTTATTTACACTTTCTAAAACTTCTTTGTACTCTGTAGGAGTGTTACTTATTTTGAATGTAGGTATCATTGGTCAATGTCAGATAATCGTTTGCGTATATATTGAGTCAAAAGTTTGTACTCCAGCCCTTTCATATATTGAGACATATATACATAATCAGGCTGATTATTGTCTTCAATAGGAAGTACAACATGTTGCTTTTTTAATCTGTCGGTACCCAATTTCAAACCATAGCCGTATTTTTCTTTCTGACGGGTAATAGCACATGCTAAGTAAAAACTTGAGTATCTGTTGCTATAGTAAGGAATCAACCTCCTAGTATCATTACCAAACAATGCCTTATAAGGATGAAAGAAAGCATAACCTACAGACCCGTTTCGATTAACAGAAAGACAATTTTCTGTTAAAGTTTCATTATTATTCTCCACAAAATAGCCAATTCCATTTTGCGAAGCAGTAGAAGTAACATAAGGCACTCTCCCTATCCTTCTTTCCTTCTCATATATATCTTTTCCTGAACAAACTTTTCCTAAATCGCTTATTGGAAAATCCCCCCAATGAGTACATTGAGTGTTGTTGGTTTTGTAATTTTTGATACATTCTCCAATTCTAAAAGAAATATAGTTTTTATACCGTCTTAGTAATTTAAGCTCGACAGATTTCATGAAATCTTCCATGTATTGATAATCTGGGGTAACAGAATCAATACATGGTAAGTAAAGTGATAATTTTTTTAATCTGCCAAGCGTAGCGCCATTGCCACCCCAATTAAACTTAGCCATTTGTTTTTTTATCAATGGTATTATATAAAGGGCTACATATTTATTTAAATGCGGGTTCCTTAAGACTTGTATGTTTTGACCCGTATAAAATAATGCAGGCTGATAAAAGACTGTTTGAGTATCAAGGCCTATAGTAATAACGTTTCCTTCATCTGTTTTAAAGAGAGGTTGACCATCTATGAAATCATCTATTCCATTGTCATTATCAGTTCGTGTTATATAAGGTATACGGCCAGACAACCCGTTTAACTTATTTCTATCAATACTACTTTTTGTAGCACTAATTTCAAACACTTCTATAAGTTGAAACTGACTCCAAGTTATATCATTACTCTTCTTCATATCCAAATAGATAACCTTTACCATTAACAACCATTTTAAATTCGAAGGATAGATAATCTGCCATTGTTTTTTCGAAATCCTTATCGGTTGGAATTTCGTCATTAAAATAATAGAATGAATGGAGCCATTCGTCATCTGCGTTAACACGACTTTTCACTATTTCCGAAGTACTGGCATTATCCACATAATCTCGCCATATATCTAAGAGTCTTTTTCGCTTATCAGCAAATGTTCCATTATCAACCAACCCCCAATGCTTTTGAACCTCATACCCGTCTACTTTAAAGTCAATAAACTTACATTTTTTCATTGGTTCATGCGGCTCATGGGCGGTAAATATAGCTATAACAGGATTTGTACCCACTGGATAGAATGTTTGGGTATTTAATGTAATAACACCCTCTAAAGTGTGGTGTTCAAGAATATAACTTTTAATGTTTGCATCGATTTTTGTTTTCCCGACCATTGTACTTTGTGGGACAATAACTGCACAACGTGCACCATCAGCAAGGGAGTCAAGTAAATGCTTTATAAAATTCAATTCAGAAAGATGTGCAGTCAGTTTATTCTTCGCTTGAGAATACGGAGGATTCATTAATCCTACAGTAAAATTTCTTTTTCTCAATTCTTCAGTTGGTATGTTTAAGAAGTCTGCGCATTCCAAATTGGCTTTTCCATCACCCCTTAGTATCATATTTGTAGTCGCAATCGAGAACATTCGTTCATCCATCTCGATACCATGAAGTAATGTCTTTTTTATTTTTATCTTCGCTTCTTCTTGTTCTTTAACCGTAGCCAGCTTCTTCGCATCTTCAAGCATTCTAAACATTGATGCAACCAAAAATCCCCCAGTGCCGCTACATGGGTCAAGAACTTTATCTGTATGCTTCAGTTTCAGGAGGTCGACCATTAACTGAGTGATATGTGAAGGGGTCAAAACAATGCCTAGACCTTTTCCGTCACCACCACTATAACGAAGGAATTCCTTATAGAATTCACCTAACACATCGTCTGGGGTGTTGTTGCATATTGGTGTAAGAACCTTTGAATAAATATACTCTGCAAAATACTTTAACGGAGATTTCCCCAAAGCAGGATGAATAGCACTCAGTTGGGGACGTAGCTTTATAAAATGAAACTGGTTGAGAACCTGTTCCTTCTTCTTCTCGGGCTCAACGTGCATATCTTCCATATGTTGCACTATGGCGTCATACACTATTTCCCCATCATTTCTTTTTTCACCGATTTGTTTCTTCTCTTCTATTGACAAAGACAGTTTATCCGTTCTAAAATAAGGGTTACGGAGTGCTAATAATAGACCAGAAACTATTACGGGTTTTTCATTTTCGGACAGTGATGCATAGTTTCTTAAATCTTCATGAAGTTGCTCTGCGCTACTCATTACTTGTTCAAATTCAAGCTCGGCTTCGCTCTTGTTTTCTAGAACCTTAGTTTGAAAATATAAACCAATTTGAGCATCAGAGAATTCGGAAAAGTCACGAACGAATGGTAATATTTTGTAACCCTTTTCTGAAACGTAGATAGGTCGTATCTTTATATTTTCTTTATCAGTACCTGAACAACCGAAAGCGAAAGCCTTTTTGAAATTCGTCTTGTGAATGATATGTTGAGCATAGTGTAAAGCACCATTCTCTGCATAGTCAACTATCGATGGAATATCCATTAATAAGGTATCTTTTTTGTCAGTCATATAACAGCCCTGATATTTTGAGTCCTTTTTGTCCTCTACTATTATCAGGTATTGACCTACCTGAGCAATAAACTCCGGTTTACCCACCTCTCCAGTTCTATGCTTAGAGGCAGTTCTTAATGCTTCTTGAACTTCTCTAATCTGAGTTGATTCCGGTTCTGGTTTCATTCCGGCATCAGTCATCATATTAAAAATGATGTGGTCTGTATACTTTTCCGTTCTCATATAATAGTAATGATTAGAAATTCTCGTTAATATACACCAGTAAATCCTTCATCTCTTTCTACGAGAGGGTGAGGACTTACGTGTTTATTTCCCATTCAGATAGTCTATCAGCTGCTGGGGTGTACCATTAAACTTGGTATATACCAGCGTCTGACCGTTACCGGAGACTGTCATCGTATTTCCATTGATAGAAACAGTAGCAATCTCACCTTTATCGCTGACTATCTTATTCCCTTTGATTGTATAGTTTTCGGTCAGTACATAGAACGTGTTCAGCTTATATGAACCTGGAACACCAGCGAACTCGTATTGTGAAACTTGGGTGGAGGTGAATTCAAGAATCCATCCATCACTAACAGTGTACCATGTGCCTATAAGTTGTGACTGGGAAATTGATCCCGTCGAATCGTCATTATCATCACTACCACAAGCCACTATCGTTGACAGGGCCATAACCATGAGCATTAATACGCTCCAAAATGTCAGTTTTTTCATAATATATTTCGTTTTTACTTTGTTTCGTTTTCAAAACCTCGCGGCCTTCGCAGGAGGCGAGGATATTCTACCAATAACAATTATATTACTCGCTGCGGCGCCCTACACGTAAGGCTATGCATGTGAAAAGAAAATCTTCTTTAATTCAAATTCCCATTCTGCCTCTTCTCCAGCTCGGCGCTGACTTCGTCCATGTCGATGCTGGTAAGTGAGGCTGTCAGGAAGTTCTGGAAGTCTTCTTCCACCACCTCGTCGGCATTTCTCTTGTCATATACCTTCTGCGTCAGTTGGATGTATGCTGCCGACATGCGGGCCAGCAGGGATATCACTACTGAGGGATGCAGCTTATAGCGGCCAATGATGCCGTTCAGCGCCTGGCGCAAATCCTCTAAGGCATCGCCTTCTTCTTTGACATGCTTGGCCAAATCAAGCATGAGGGGTGAAAGTTCTACTTCGTTCATATCTCTCGTTTTTACTTTTGTTTCTAATTCATAGGGCTGGAGCCGGGGGGTATTCTATTCCGTATTCCGTTTTATACTCCAATGCACTATCCACTAATTTGTCGATGTCCTCTTTATCCAAGCTGTTAATAGGAAGCCTTGGCTCGTAGGGGATATCGTTGTCGTCGAGCAAGCCCTGCAACTCTTCGATATAAATCTTCTGTTTTTTGATGACACGCCTAAAACTATCCGATTTATATATTCTGAGCGGGAACGAATCAACCTGCTTCTCCAGTTCGCTAATTCTAATCTTAGCCTCCTTCAGCTCTTTCAGGCTGCCTTTCAGCTCGTAAATCTGGGCCCTCAGCTCCTTAATCACCAGTGCTGACTTCGGGACGTTTTCAGCACCGGGGTCAATATAGCCATTAGCTATTATGACGTCCTTCAGTCTGGCAAGCTCCGTCTCCATATACTTGGCATAATCCACCAGCCTTGCCCATTTCTCCTGATCCTTGCGATAGGCATCGATGATGTATTTCATCCTCACTTCGTAAGGAATGTCCTTGTCGCCTAAAACACGTTTGGCCGTCTCACCCGATGCCTTGCAATCTTTGTTCATATCCAGCCTCTATCACATTTCTTCTTTCTTCCCAACAGGTAGCCCACCACGAAGGCAATGGCCATCAACAACAGCACACTCGCCAGGACGTACCACCGCCCTTCGGGTGTAAACCATGCTGCCGGAAGATATTCGTACCAATGTTCTATCATAGTGTTATTTCTTGAGATCTTCTTTAAAAGTAAATCCCTTTTTGGCTTCTTCTGTTGATTTCAATGTTTTCTTAAAAAAAACATGATTACCAGAAGCTCCGTTGTCGCCCATTTTTACATATTGAACAAATGACCAACCAAGTTTTGTGAAATAGTTAATGGCAGCGCCTCGATTTTTAAACTTCAATTTTTCTCCGTTTGCATCGTAAATATATTGCTCTTCTTCGTCGAAGGCGACTCGTGGTGTCCAGTTTTTACCTGTCCACTCAAAATATACTTCGATAAAATACTCATATTTTTCATCATTTGGACTCTGAGCATTTACAGCTAAACTCATTACGGCAAACAAAGCCAATACTAATAGTTTTTTCATAATCGTATCGTTTTAGTTATTAATTCACGGGACATAAAGAAATCTCCTTCTCGCACGAAACGCACAAGAAGGAGACTATAAAGATGACAAAGTTAGGAAATACAATGTTGCGCAAACCGCTGATAATCAGCGCATTACCCACCCCTTATAAGATTTTGGGCAGGTGCTCCGATGGGCTTAGAACGATATGCGGTCTGCTTCATTGTTTTAAGTTTTACAAACTGTTACTGC